>Ga0187888_1000270_pt1 | contig 55771 bp, 52 predicted proteins | sample June2016WEW_7_40_FD_132987 | JGI IMG/M metagenome (GOLD analysis project Ga0187888, IMG submission 132987) | Peatland microbial communities from SPRUCE experiment site at the Marcell Experimental Forest, Minnesota, USA - June2016WEW_7_40 | ecosystem: Environmental > Terrestrial > Soil > Wetlands...
ACGGACATCCTGTATTTGGTTCACCGCGCCGTAGACGCGATTCAACTGCTCGCGCACGTCCATCTGCAGCTTGAACTGCTTCTCCAGATCGCTCTCGGAAGTGGTGACTCGCGGATCGATCTTGACTTCGAACGGAGCCGTTACGCTCTTGCCGTTCGCGGTCAGGGTCAAGCGCACCTGATAGTTGCCCGGCAGCGCCAGGGGCCCTTTCGCGCCGTCATTGTATTCCCAGAGAAAATAGCCGGGGACGCGATTCGCCTCCTCATAATGCAGATCCCACACGAAGCGATTCAAACCGTCTTCCAGCTTGATCTGCTTCTCCGGCTTCTTGTCGTCGGGGTCGAGCGGTTCATCGAGCGGCTCGGCTTTGCGGCTGGAGTACTTGCGGATTACATTGCCCGCCGCGTCCAGGATTTCAATTTTCACTTCATCTTTTTTCACTTCCTGCTTCGGCGCGTGCTTCAGGTAGAAATAAATAACCGCGCCGTTGGGCGGATTCTTTCCCGCAAAGGACAACCGCGCCGGAGCGTCTCCGAAGTGCACACGATACGCTGTCGCGGGCTGGTAGAGATGCATGTCTTCTCCAGCAACTGAATCGGTGAACTGGCGCAGCGGCGAGACGTCATCAAGGATCCAGAACGAACGCCCGTGCGTCGCCAGCACCAGATCGTCGTTCTTAATGACCAGGTCGTGGACCGGCGTGATCGGCAGATTGATTTGCAGCGAGCGCCAGTGCGCACCGTCGTCGAAAGAGACATAGACGCCGCGCTCGGTCCCAGCATAGAGCAAACCTTTCCGCTTCGGGTCTTCTCGGACAGCGCGCACAAAGACTCCATCCGGAATTCCGTTTGTGATCCGGCTCCAGGTCGCTCCGTAATCGGTCGTCTTATAGATGTAGGGGGCGAGATCGTCATTCTGATGGCGGTCAATCGCGACGTACGCCGTGCCGGCATCGTGCGGAGAGGCTTCAATCAAACTGATGCGGCTCCATTCCGCAAGATCTTTGGGCGTTACGTTGGTCCAATTCTTCCCTTCATCGCGGGTGATCTGGATCAAGCCATCGTCCGTGCCCACCCAGATCAGGCCTTTCGCCAGGGGCGAGGGCGCAATCGAAAAAACGGTGTCGTAATACTCGGTGCCGGTATCGTCCACCGTGATCGGGCCGCCCGAAGGCTGCTGTTTCGATTTGTCGTTGCGCGTCAGGTCGCCACTGATCGCTTCCCAGTGGGTGCCACCGTCGGTGGTTTTAAAAACGCGCTCGCCTCCGTAGTAAATCGTGCTCGGGTCGTGCGGCGAGATCACGATGGGCGCCGTCCACTGAAAACGGTGATCGAGCCCGGCCGCGCCGCGCGCATCGCTAAGTTCGGGCCACACGGCAATGCTCTGGACCTGGTTCGTGCGCCGGTCGAAGCGCGTGATGTTGCCCTGGTAGTCGCCGGCATACACGATGTTCGGGTCGAGTGGATTGGGCGCGATATATCCCGCTTCCCCGCCCCCGACCGGATACCAATTGTCGCGGCCAATCGCGCCGTCATCGCTGCGGCTGGCAATCGCCACGGTGGAGCTATCCTGCTGCGCGCCGTACACGTAGTAAGGTGTCCGTGTGTCGGTGATGACGTGGTAGAACTGTGCGGTTGGCTGGTTGTCCTCGCGTGTCCAGGATTTGCCGCCATCCAGGCTGACGGTAACGCCACCGTCGTCCGCGGCGATCATGCGCTTGGTATTTTTCGGATCGATCCACAGCCCATGATTGTCGCCGTGCGGAACTTTCACTTTATTGAAGTTGCGCCCGCCGTCGGTGGACTTGAGGAACTCCACATCCAACACGTAAACCGTATTGGCATCCTGCGGATCGGCGATCACGTGCATGTAGTACCACGCCCGCTGAAACAGCGAGTGGCTGCCGTTTACTAGATCCCAAGTGTCGCCGCCGTCGTCGGAGCGATAGAGTCCACCTTCCTTCGCCTCGATCAGCGCGTACACGCGCTCGGAGTTCGCCCCGACCGCCAGCCCGATGCGCCCGTAGGGACCCTTGGGAAGGCCGTGCTCTTGCTCCTGCAGCCGTTTCCAGGTGGCGCCGCCATCGGCCGAGCGATACACGCCGCTGCCCGGCCCACCGCTGGAGAGCGACCATGGAGTCCGTCGAGTCTCCCACAGCGAGGCAAATAGGATGTTGGGATTCTGCGGATCGAAGACCACATCGATCGCTCCCGTGTTCTCGTCTTTGTAGAGAACCTTTTCCCACGTCTTACCGCCGTCGGTGGTGCGGAAAACACCCCGTTCCGCGTTTGGACCAAACGGATGACCGAGCGCGGCGACAAAGACGATATCGGGATTGCGCGGATTCACGATGACTTTGCCAATCGCGCGCGAATCCTTCAGGCCAACGCTTTTCCAGGATTTTCCCGCGTCCACCGACTTCCAGACGCCGTCCCCTTGGGAGATATTGCCGCGAATGCAAGCTTCGCCGGTCCCCACATAAACGACGTTCGGCTCGGACACAGCGACGGCAATACTGCCGATCGAAGGAGCACCATCCTTGTCAAAAATCGGGGACCAGGTGTTGGCGCCGTCGGTGGATTTCCAGACGCCGCCGCCGGTCGCACCGAAGTAGTAGGTGGTCGGGTCGCCAGGAATTCCAGCGGCCGTAAGCGAGCGGCCGCCACGAAAAGGGCCGATCGAACGATACTTCATTCCCTTGAATAGGGGATCACCTTCGTTCTTGTCGTCTTTGTCCTTGTCCTTGTCGTCTTTCGCAGACGGCGCGGGCGCGGCTTTTTGCGCGGCATCCAACTTGCGATTCCGCTCTTTTTGCTGGGAGAAAGTTAGTGTGGCTGAAAACAAGACGAACAACGCAAGCACTGCAAAGCGCACATGCACTTTTTGGATCATGAACTGGATCATGAATTCAATGGCCCCGGAAGAGGAATTTAGTTTCACTAAATGGTAATGCCAGAAGTGCGAAACGTACAAACGGACGGGAGGCATTTAATCATTTGCCCCCTGACGTACCCGCTTAGTCAACATACCGAAGAACGAAACGTTACTTGATTTCTGCTTTCCCCGCCTAGAATGTTTCAAACATTTCTCATTTTTTTGTTTGAAACAGAACGCGATCAAGATGCAACGACAGTTTACATCCAACGACGTGATCGCCCTGACTGGAATCAGCGCCCGTCAACTGCAATGGTGGGATGAGCGGGGCATCGTGGCGCCTGGCCGCCAGGGCCACCGCCGCATCTATAACTGGGACGAACTCATCACCGTGGCAGTCATCTGCCAGCTTCGCCGGCAGGGTTTCTCCCTCCAGCGCATGCGCAAGGTGATTGGTTTCCTGCAACAGGAATTTGGCACCAGTCTTGCCGCTACGGTCGGCGCATCCGCGGAGTATCACCTTCTGACCGATGGCACGCATTTGTATTTGCGCACCTCGGCGCGACAGGTCGTGGATCTGCTAAAGAACGCGCGACAGCCAATGTTCGATATATGCCTGAGCGATGAAGTCCGCCGGGTTCGAGCGGAGATTCAGTCGCGCAAGAAGGCTGCGGTTTCGGAACGGGGCGGGCCTTTACGCCGGCGCCGAAGAGCGTAACCCAGTGGGCGTAACTCAGTGGGCGTAAGACGAACGTAAACGGAAGGCGGGGGAGGCATGATGATCGGTGAATTGAGCATTATCAACGAGTGGATTCCCGAGCAGATGGAACCCGGCACCGTGTTCGTGCTGGAGAATGCGGGGGAAGTGGGCGAGAGAGAGGATCCCTATTGGGCAGTGCTCTCCTGCCCTTCATGCGGCACGCTGGGCTTGATTACCCGCAAGCAGATGGGCGGAATTCTGCCGACAATCTGCGGCTCCGCGCAATGCTCGGCGCAGTTTTTTATTAAGGACGAAGAGATCACGCCGCGGAAACCGTTTTAGTCGTAGAGACGCGGCTTGCTGGGCCTCGGATCGACGACATGTCGACCGTCCAGCCCCTAAAGGGGCATCTGATTCCCGAAGAATTTTTGGCATCGCTGAAGCGATGCCCTGATACGAACCCCGAGTTTTTTCCCAGCTATTGGATCGGGCCTTCCAGAGAACTTGCGTCAATCAGAAGCTTCCCGCAGACCGGGAACCCAGCAAGCCGCAGACAGCTGCCGAGCTGCGCTCGGCTGGACGGGCGAGGGCGCCCGTCCCCACATAAGCATCTTCCCCGCAAGCATCTTTCCCACGAGTATCTACGGATGCGTTTTGGGGAGCGAAAACTTCACTGGGATTTGCTCGACAATCTCGATATCAAATCCTTCCAGCGCGGCCACCCTTCGGGGGTGATTGGTCAGGAGTCGGATGCGCTTCAAATTCAGATCGAAAAGGATCTGGGCTCCGAGTCCGATCTCGCGATGAATCTTGCGCTCGCTTTCGGGAAGCGACGGCAAACGGCGTTCCCGATGAAATGTTAGGAACGACTGGTCGCCGATTTTTTCTGCCGAGAAACCCTTGGACGTCTGGTGCAGGTAAATCAATGCGCCCCGATCTTCTTCGGCGATGATCTTCAGCGAAGCCTCCAGCGTCTGATGGCAGTCGCACCCGGTGGCGCCGAACACGTCGCCCAGCAGGCAGTGCGCGTGCATGCGGACCAGCACCGGGGACGACGAATCGCTGATGTCTCCGCGAATCAGGGCCATATGGGATCCGCCACCGTCCACTTCGCTCTCGTAAGCGATCAGGCGGAATTCTCCGTGCTTGGTCTCGACCATGGCCTCGCCCACGCGATGCACGTAGCGCTCATGCTGCATGCGGTAGCGGATCAACTCCGCCACTGTCAGCATTTTCATTTCATGGGTGCGGCAGAACTCGATCAGGTCGGGCACGCGCGCCATGGTGCCGTCGTCCTTCATGATTTCGCAGATGATCCCCGCTGGGACGAGGCCGGCAAGCCGAGCCAGATCCACGGAAGCTTCGGTCTGGCCGGCGCGCACCAGGACTCCGCCCTTGCGGGCTCGCAGCGGGAAAACGTGCCCCGGGCGCGCCAGATCCGATGGCCGCGTCGCCGGATCGATTGCCGTCTTGATGGTGCGCGAGCGATCGTAGGCCGAAATTCCCGTGGTCACGCCGTCGCGAGCGTCGATCGCTTCGCAAAAAGCCGTTCCGTATTGCGATGTGTTCTCGCTGGTCATGGGACCGATGCGCAGATGTTCGAGCCGTTCTTCGGTCATGGCCAGGCAGACCAGGCCGCGTCCGTGCTTGGCCATGAAGTTGATCGCTTCGGGAGTGACTTTTTCCGCGGCGAGGGTGAGATCGCCTTCATTCTCGCGATCCTCGTCGTCAACCACGACGATCATTCGCCCGGCGCGGATTTCTTCGATCGCAGTGGCGACATCGGTAAAAGGTGAATTAGGAGTCATAGGCATTACGCAGCGTTTAAATCGCGCCGCTTCGACGACGACAGTTCGCTCCCCGCACCGTTTCCCGCACTGTTTCCCGCACTGTTTTCCGCGCTGGGAAACAGGTTCTTCATGGCCCGCGTCATAGCCCGAACTATCCATCGCATCGCGACTACGATCACGGCCAAAAGGGCGGTGACGATCAGTCCAGCCGCAATCGGGTGTTGGGTAGCAAGCCAGGTCAGAAACACAGCGAGCGTGTCTTCTCCCGCGCTGAGCGCGAAGTTCGAAACCGGCTCTGGAGACGGGGTCACGGCCACGCGCGCCGCCGTCTTGCCTCCGTGGGCTGCCAGGGCGATCGCCCCGCCCGCCAAAGCGGCCAGCAACTGCTTTTCCGGCGAAAGCTGGGACGTCGCGCCGTAGGCGATCAAGGCCGCCACCGGGACTCGAACAAAGGTGTGAAGGGCATTCCAGAACAAATCGAACGCCGGGATCTTGTCAGCGAAAAACTCAATGGCGAAAAGCACGCCGGAGGCGGCAATTACCCACCAACTGGAAAGCAAGTGCAGCCCGGAAGGCAGATCGAGCAAGCCGGCATGGGTCAGCAGTCCGAGTGTGGCCACCGTGGCATAGACGTTGAGCCCGGCCGCGAAGCTTACGGCGACGATCAGACCTACGAGTTCGGAGCCAGCGAGTCCGGAACCCCCAGACTTCATGCTTGCCAGTATATCCGCATTCGGCCTCCTCGCCGACGCAGCATAAAACAGGAAAGGGTCGCTTGCGGCGACCCTCCCAGGTAAACGTGGTTCAGTAAATCCAGTTTCCTGCGATTACAGGGTGGATTCGATTTCAAAACCCCAAGCTTCCAGCAAGGGCTCGGGGATGTACTTGGAATTCTTGTTCCTGCGCGCCCATTCCCGCAGCCGTGTAGACCTCAAATACTGGTCGGGGGAGAGCTTATATTCGTGCACAACCTGCTCGAATTCCGTAACTGTGGGTATAACCGGCCCGATAGGCTCGGGCTTACCCCAGTTGGGGTTTCCGCGTCGCTTAGCCATGAAAAATATACCTTCTCGTGAACGGGATAACGACTTTTTCTTTATTAAGTCTCTATCTTCTTTGATTCCAAGAACTGCCCAGGGGATTCACCTGCGAAAGGGGATCCAGAACCACAGTTTCAAGCCCCTCGGCCTCTATGGAAGCTATTGATAATAATAGATTTTTCTCCGTTAAGTCAATAGAAAAGTTACTTCCGCTACGGCCTATTGCGTATCCTCTTTGTGCACAGCTACTTGCAGCTTGTCTCCGGAAGCACGTCCTGAGCTGGGTTAGGCTATGGATAAACGGATGAAGCCTCTAATGAACTTCCATCTTCCGGCCGATAAGATTAGCAGGGGCTTCATAGAGGAGTGCCCGGGAGCAAGAAGTGACCAGAGTAACCAGAAGGCCGGGCCATGGCGTTGACCACAGAATCTCATACACTTAGAGTGCGAACGGGGGTATTCCGATCCCCCAATTAGGGACTGGGGATCTCCCGCGATCAAGCGCGCGAAGGCGGTTCGCAAAAACATTCACCACCTCGGCCTCGGCAAATCCGGGGATGGCAAACAAAGATCGATTTGAATCGTGATCGAAGCATGAACTTGAAGGCTCTATTACTGAGTTCGGACGAAAAGACGGTGCGCGTCCTGCGCCGGGTCCTCAACGGCCTGGATATTGACGTTAAACATTGCTCCTGCGCGGACGATGCCATCCGCCAGATTACCCGTCAGCGTTTCGAGGCCCTCATCGTAGATGGGACGAATGCGGAGGAAACAAGAAGCGTGTTCCAGGGAGCCAAAGCCTCTCCCGTCAACAAGCGGGCCCTCGGGATCGTGCTGGTGGAATCTCCCGTCGGACTCAAGGGCGGGTTCGAAATGGGGGCCCATTTCGTCCTCCACAAACCGCTTGCGGTCGAGCGCGCCAAAGCCAGCTTTCGGGCGGTTCGGGCCCTGATGAAGCGTGAACGGCGGCTGCAGATGCGGGTCGCTGTGCAGATTCCGGTCGAGTGTTACGGCTCGGGCCGTTACCAAGCCACCACCCTCGACCTCTGCGAAGGCGGCATGGCAATCCAGTTTTCCGGCCGCGTCGCGAAAGAAAACTCGCTCCTCTTCTTGCTCGATTTGCCGGGCATGGACAAGAAGCTCGAACTCCATGGAGAGCTGGCATGGGAAGGCAAGGGCGATCAAGCCGGTGTCCGCTTCAAGGACGCCACCGACGAGCAACGCAACACTCTTCGCCAGTGGCTAAACAGCCAGCTCCCTGAGCCCGAGCCGGACGACCCACCCGTGAACTGCCGCCTCACCGACCTCAGCCTCGGCGGCGGCTATCTCACGACAAACTCACCGTTCCCGAGGGGCACGCGTGTCATCCTTAAGATCCAGACCGGGGACCTCGAAATCCGCGCCGGAGGCGTCGTGCTGGTCGCGCATCCGGAATTTGGGATGGGAGTGGAGTTTCTCCAGACCACGACCGAGCAACGGGATCAGGTTCTCCGCATGATCACGACTCTGCGCGCCAACGGAGATAAATCTCCCGAGCTTCATGTTGAACCCGACGGGTTGGAAACGCCATCATCTGACGATAGCGTGTCTATGTTCCAGTCTTCCGAAACCGAATTCTCCGGAACCGAAGACCCACTCATCGATCTGTTCCGGCACAAGTTTCAGGTGCCGGTCGAAAGCTTCCTGGAGCAGATGCGCGAACAGCGCCAGTCCATCGAGTCGCAGTCAAGCAGCTGAGCCGCGACCGAATCAGCTTTTACGCTCATAGCTCTTAGCAGTTTGCCAAGTCCCTTGGGGTTAAGCTAAAGGCTAAGTGCTAATGGCTAACGGCTGATCCTCTTTTACACTTCGGGAATAAACTCGCTCACCGTCCCACGCTGCAGCAAATACGCTCCCGGTCCCTGCTGTCCGCGAATCGAACGGCAGAACTCGGCTACAAAGAATCCGGCTTTCACGGCCTCGCGGAACGCCCAGCGCGTCGCATCGCGCCACTCTCGCGCCAGTCCCATGTCCGTGCGCTCGACCTCCAGAATGTCGCCCGGGATTTCAATGCTAACGCGCTGCCGGGCGAGTGACTCCGCCAGATCGGCACGTCCCGGTTTTCCGCTGGGATCGAAGCGCACCAGCGGAGCCAGCAGCCGCACGGCATCGAGCGTTTCCGCGGGCGCATTCGTACTCTTGCGCGCCAGCCGGTCCCGCACCCGCCGCGAATTCAGTATCCACCGCACCCACAGCCGGTCGGTTCCGTTCCGATGCAACATGCTGGAGGTTTCGGGCCCGTAGAAATCCACCTTATAAGTATCGGAAACCACGCCCAGCTTGGAAAAGTTGAAGTGGGCGTTTCGACTTTGCAGCGGATCATAGGTCCACGTCATCTCATGAACGCCCAGGGCCATGGCTCGCTCACGCTGCGCCTGCTTCAGGCGCGAGCCCAGATCCAGATGCCGATAGGCATCGAGCACCGCCAGCATGTGCGAGTGAATCGTCGTCTGCCCGTGCTCGCGGCCGAAAAATCCAAAGGCAAACCCGACTAGCTTTTCCTTGTCGTTATCCTTATCGAAGGCCCCGACGAAAATATTGCCCGCAGCCCTCAAGGCAATGGCCACCGTAAGGGGCAAGGCGTCCTCGTCCGCCATCCCCCAGACTTCTTTCTCCACTGCTTTCAACTGGCTGAGGTCGTCGATGCTCTTGAGGTCGCGAATCCCAATCTTTTGCGCGTCACCGCGGGACATCATGGGCGGGCCTTCTGGCGCTTCGAGTTCTGGGCGTTGGGCATGGCGATGGGCATGGGGACCTCCGCTCGGACGTCCGGCGCATAAGAAATACAACGATGTACAGCAGCGGTTGCTTCCTTGTCAACATCAATCAGACGGGATTATATACAGCGCATTCTGCTGCCCTCGCCGCCCCTGCCATCTCAGCCCGTATCAACCCATTCCACGCATCTAAATCTACGTGCTACCCTCGAACTCGGAGAGAATATTGCCGTGAAACCGATTACCAAGCTTCTGTTCTTGACCGCCCTGATTGTGCTGGGAAACTCCCTGCTGCGGGCCGCCGATCGCGGCACGCTCGTCCGCGACGCCGTCATCTACCTGTCTCCCGACACAACTTCCAGCAAGCTCGCCCAGGTCGAACGCGGACGGGAACTGATTCTCCTCGATAAGAGCCACGACTGGCTGCACGTCGAAGCTCTGCTTGGTTCCGCGCACGCTCCCGACCCAGCCTTCGTTCTGGAGGAGGAGGACGAGGGCAAGACCATTAGTGGCTGGGTGCTCGATACCGGAATCGTCTGGGCGTCAACTGCCAATGGCGACCGCATTCTGTTCGGCGCCGCCGTCGATTCCGAAGAGGAGGCCAGCCGCCGCCACGGACGCCGCGGCGCCGCTCAGGATGCCCTGCGTCTCTATCACCGCGTCTACGATATCTTCCCGACCTCTCCCCTGGCTGGCGAAGCCCTCTACCGTGCCGCCGATATTAAATGGCAGATCGACAAATCCGACATGCAGTCCCGGCCCTCGGCGCGCGAGAAGGAATCCTACCTTCGCGCAGGCATCGACGAGCAATCCATGAAACAGGTGATGAAAAAGTTTCCGGACACAAAGTGGGCCCAGCTCGCGGCCTTCCACCTGCTCGACAACAAACTCTGCGGAGACTGGCAGGGATCCTCCAAGTGCCCCGACAAGGAAGCCGATCTCTACGAAAAATACGTAAAGGAACATCCGCAATCTCCCGCCGCTCCCGAGGCACTGTACAACGCCGCTTCCCGCCGCGCCGCGCTGATCGAGATTTATAAGACGGAAGAACAACCGAAGAAGTCCGACCAATCGAAGAACCTGGCCATCTCGCTCGCCCAGCAGCTCATCTCCCAGTATCCGCAAAGCGACTGGTCGTCGCGCGGACAAACACTGCTGTTCCTCGTGCAGCAAGGGGTACCGACGTATGGGAACGCGATGCAGTAGAGCATCGGCATGGTCACTTTAGACGTCTCTGTTGGCTCTGGGCCGTGCCCTTCCCAAAAAAGATTTATGAGATAGCTTCTCGTGATTACTCTTCAGCTCTCTTCATGAGGACGCATGTTTCCGGTTCGCAGATAGCGGTTGTGCCAGCCCAGCGATTCGGTTAGCAGGTGTGGCGTATGTTTGCCGTACGACAGGCGCTCGGACCGGCTGAGATAGTCGAGGAGCAAAGGTTTGTAGCCCGGACTGGAGCACTTCTCGATGATGAGGTGCGCACGCTGACGCGGCGAGAGTCCGCGTAAATCGGCCAGTCCGTGCTCGGTGACAATGACCTGCACGTCATGTTCGGTGTGGTCAACGTGCGACACCATGGGAACGACGGTCGAGATGGTCCCGTGCTGCGCGGTCGACGGGGCCATGAAGATCGAGAGATATCCATTGCGGGCGAAGTCGCCGGAGCCACCAATGCCGTTCTGGATGCGCGATCCCATGACATGGGTCGAGTTGACGTTGCCGTAAATGTCGGCTTCGATCATAGCGTTCATGGCGATGACGCCGAGGCGGCGAATGAGCTCGGGATGATTGGAGATTTCCTGCGAGCGCAGAACGATGCGGTCGCGGTAGTTGGGCATCTCGGCATTCACTTCGATCATTACCTCGGGGCTGAGCGAGAATGCCGTGGCCGAGGCGACCGTTAACTTACCTGACTTCAGCAGACGAATCATGCCGTCCTGAATGACTTCCGTGTAGGAAGTCAATCCTTCAAATGGGCCTTCCTCAAGTCCGAACAGAACCGCGTTGGCAATGTTGCCGACGCCGGATTGCAGCGGGAGCAGATTCGCAGGCATACGGCCTTTCTGCACTTCCCAACTGAGGAATTCGAGGATGTGGCCGGCGATGCGCCGGGAAGCTTCATCGGGCGCTTTGAAGGCGCTATTGCGGTCGGGAGAATCCGTGAGCACGATGGCGACGACCTTCTCCGCGGGGCATTCGAGGTAGGGCGTGCCGATGCGCTGGCCGGGACGCACGAGTGGAATCGGTCCGCGATTCGGTGGCGGCCGCAGACCGTAGTAGATGTCGTGCATGCCCTCCAACGCCATCGGCTGCCACGAGTTGACCTCGAGGATCACGCGCTCCGCTTGATCGATCCAGGTCTTGTTGTTGCCGACCGATGAACTCGGCACCAGCCGTCCGTCCTCCAGTACAGCGGTGACTTCGATGAGCGCGACATCGAGCTTGCCCAAGAATCCATATTCAACGAACTGCGCGACATGGCTGAGGTGAATGTCCATGTAGTCCATTTCGCCGGCGTTGATTCGCTTGCGGGTTTCCGGATCGGACTGATAGGGAAGGCGCAGATGGATGCCTCCCGCCATGGCGAGCGCTCCATCCAGCTCCGGGCCGGTGGACGCCCCGGTAAAGACACTGACCTGAAACTTCTGCCCGCGGAAGTTCGCGTCGGCAATGCGGCGTGCCAGCTCAATCGGAACTGCCTTGGGATAACCAGACCCGGTGAAGCCACTCATGCCGATCTGGTCGCCGGACTTAATAAGAGCCGCAGCTTCGTCGGCGCTCATGATCCTCTGCGCCAGACTGGGATTCAAAACGCGCGTAGTGGTTGGGGAAACGATAGTAGCCATGCCCGAAGCCCTTCCATAGAGAATAAATGATCCGTCTAACTGTACCGGCGCCACTTTTGCCCGTCTGTGAGCCAGGTCACGGTGGGAGGAATATGTTTAAACGGTGGGCGCAGTGCGGTATGACGTTTTACGCGCACCCTGCGAAAACCTGGTCATGATCGCTTTCGCCGTCGCCGCCATCCCATCGTTAATTCTGATTTTGCAATAGAATTCACGAATGTCGCTCTTGCATGTCATCATCCTTGCCATCGTGCAAGGTTTCACGGAACTGTTACCCGTATCGAGTTCAGCCCATGTGATCGTGGCTGAGAAGCTGATGGGCCTTGACCCATCGTCGCCGCCCATGACGCTGCTTCTGGTCATGCTGCACACCGGCACGATGTTTGCCGTGATCGTGTACTTCTGGCGGCAGTGGCGAAACACATACTTCCAAAGCTCGGCCGCTTTCAAAGAGTCTGCCGGCCTGGTCATCCTGGCGACTGTGCTCACAGGAATCGTCGGCGAAGGCTGCATCAAGGTCATCGAGAAGACTCTTTTCCGAAACGTACCGCATGCTCAGATTGAGGATCTGTTCGGCCGTCTCGAACTTATTGCCCCCGCCTTGGCCGCCGCTGGAGTCCTGATCTTGATCGCCGGAATCATCGAGAAGCGGAGGCCGACAGGAAGTCTCGCCGAATCGAACGAGTTGAACGCGCGGCAGGCTAGTCTCATCGGCGCCGTACAGGGACTGTGCCTGCCATTCCGCGGGTTTTCGCGCTCAGGCGCAACGATTTCCACTGGAATGCTGGCCGGAGTGGCCAAATCCCGGGCGGAGAGTTTCAGCTTTGCATTGGCGGTGGTTCTCACTCCTGCCGTCGTCGCCCGTGAAACATTACGGCTCATCCAGGCAGAGCGCATCAGCAATGCACCGCACCTCGCAGCGGCTATGCTCCCGAGCCTGCTTGGCGCGGTCTTCGCCTTCGTTGCCGGACTGCTTGCTTTGAAATGGCTTACCCGATGGCTTGAAGGCGGACGCTGGTATCTCTTCGGCATCTATTGCCTCTTTGCCGCAGCGGTGGTGGCCGGGTTGCACCGGGTAGGATATTGACCTGCGGCGCGAGGTGAGATGTATTTTCCCCTCTCCGCTGATCAAAGTGATCGGCCAAAACCTCGAGAGTCTGCACGTGATGAGCGCTGCCCTGCTGATCGTCGCCTATGGAGCCGTCGCCTGGTTCCTGGGTTTATGGCTGCAGGTAATTGATCCAGTGCAACTTCGCCGGTCACTTGCAGATCAGTCACACTTCCTTTGACGGCACGTAGTCTTTGTGCTATTTTATGCGACACCTTTTCGGGGTTGGAACGAATTCTGATCAAAACCTTCAAGGAGGATGAGATGAAAAAGGCAATCCTAGCGGCGGTGGTTTGTTTGGCGGCCTCTCTAGCTTATACGGCCCCGGGAAACGTGCAGCCCCTGAACGTGAAGACGGGCCTTTGGCAAATGACCGAGACCATGACATGGACCGGGCTTCCACCGCAAATGGCGTCCGTGATGAAGAATGGGATGACCATAAAGTACAAATCGTGTGTGAAGAGCAAGGACTTGATTACCAATCCGTGGGTAAACCAATCTGGAGAAAAGTGTGTTTGGACCGTTCTGAACTCTAACGGCACCGATATGGAGGTGCGGGGAACGGTGTGCGATCTGGGCAAGAATTATGGCATGACGTCCGAGGGTCACGGAAAAATCCACGTCCTGGATCCGGAAAACGGCACAGGATCGCTCGAAGTTACTTTGACCGGCAACGGCCAAACCATGCACGGCCATGCGTCATACACGGGCAAGTGGATCGGCGCAAGCTGCCCCGCCAACCTGGATTAAGAACGCACGCAGGCGAAATGATGGCGGATTTCGCTGTGCTTTAGCAGTGTGTCCGAGTCTGCGGCATCGTCGAGGCTCGGTTTTTTGAAGGTGAGATGAGCGGAATTTTGGCTTGTTGTTTTTGCTTGCTCCTATCGGCATGATTCTCGGCATTGTCGCGGGCGCGGTTGTGAGCGCTATCGCTGTTTTCGCCAGTTAAGCATGTTCAGAATTCAACGTCCACAGTCGCTCCTACTCGACACTCGCCACAGCCTGAGAGTGGCATGCTAGACATCTCCGCGCGGCCCGCAATGGTGCGGACGTATTGCCCTGCCTGTGTCCTTGACCGCAAAGTTACGGTGACGCAGGCCGGCAGCAGCGGTTACCTAAGTCATGCAAACACACCAATCTTTATTGAGCAAAGCAACCGCAGTCACCCATAATGGTTCCGGGTCCCTAAACGGGACTAACTATGCAAGCCTGGATCCCGATCGAAGCTCTTTGGTGGTTGGGGTTGTATGCAGCCATCGGCGTACTCGCGCCCTGGTTGCTTCGATGGACACCAAAGGGCCGGAGTGGGCTGGATACCAGCCCTCGCAAGCTGTTCCAGCGAGGGGAACTCGGACTGTTCGGACTTTTGCTGGCCATCTCGGCGGTGCTCGATCTGCGCCGATCCGGATTGCCGACGCAACTCATCCTGGCTAACGCGGTGATCCTCGGTCTCAGCGGCCTGATGGCAGCCTCAGCGTGGTTGGAGGACTATTCCAGGGTTTCGCAGGGACTGGCCAACCCAGACCAGCGGACCTGGGTGGACTCGCGCAAGCTCCTGTTCCTCGTCGTCAGCATCGCCTTCACGACCGAAGTTCTCCTGGAGCATTCCGTGGAGGTGTGGCAGCGATGAATCGCATGATGAGCTTATACCCCTTGAACGCCGTAAAGGTCAGATTGAGCGATTCCGCGGTGCTAGCCGGAGCAGTCTCACTGCTTTACGCGCTCGCCCTCATTGTTTGTCCTCGCGCTTTCCCAGAGCTGTTGGAGCGTATTTTCAAGTGGGGGTATCTCTTTCCTGCGCTCGCGGTACTGCTGGTGGCCGCAAATGAAATTCTTTTTGTGCTTATCTCCAGGCGACGGGCTCAGAAACCGGACCTATTCACGTCCGGGGGCATCGCCCTTCTGACCATTGCGGTCGTATTCGTATTCGCGGGGCTCGTGTATGCTGCGTACGCGCAAGCGCAGCTGGCTCATCATCTCAGCTCTTTCCAAACCTTCAGCTGGGTTCGGGATGGAATCAGTTCCGAGGAATTGCTCGTCTACGCACACCTGGCTATGGTGTCCGGAATTTTTCTGCCTTATCTCGTGGTGCGGGGGACACAGAATTACGTGTTCGACGCGAACTCCGCAGACCATGATGCGAAAGTGCGGAACGCGGCTGCTGGACAGTAGATTTCCAGATTGATGCTGCGCGACGTAATCCCCTCCGATAATTGTCGTAATATCGCGGTTACACCAACAAACCGTGCGAGTGTTCCTCCCGTACCCAACTCGCCACCCCGCCCCGTTTCCCGGATTGTAGGAACCGGCGCTTCTTGTCATAATTATGAGGCTCTGGCCTTGTTACGGCGCTGTGGGGGAGCTTTTGCCCAGGCCGTCGCTGCCACAATGACATTTTTCTCGAAGATTTTTGCTCCAACCAGGAACCGGCGTCTGAATGAGCTCGCCGGATTAGTGTTGTGCGTCTCCGCACTCCTCCTTTTTCTCGCGCTGGCGTCCTATTCGCCGCTTGATCCCTCGCTGAACAGCGCCTCCATCCTCACCAGATCGCACGCCGCCCGCAACTGGATCGGCATCTTCGGAGCCTATCTTTCCGACCTCGTCCTGCAATTCTGGGGAGTCGGGTCGTTTCTGCTGCCCCTCTTCATGGTCATGCTAGGGGTGCGCTGGTTTCGCTCGCGAGCCGTGCAATCTCCGGTCGCGAAGACGCTCGGCGGGATCTGGCTGCTCATGTTCGTGCCCGCGCTGCTCGCCATTCTGCCCGGGCACATTCGCTGGATGGGTGCCATCCCGATCGAAGGCCTGGCCGGCCGGATCGTCGGCGATATCTTAATCCGTTACCTTAATGTTGCTGGCGCATACATTGTCTGCACGACGGTTCTGGCCGTCGCGCTCTACCTCACCACCGCCTTCTCGTTCGCGGCGATTGAACTCTGGGCGCCTACCCGCTTCGCCTTCGTCCTGGCGCTCAGAGATCGCTTTAGAGACTGGCAGGATGAGCGCGAGCGGGAGCGTCAACAAAAAGAACTCGAAAAGCGCCGCGCCGAAAAACCAACCGTCACGGCACAACTCGTGCCCGCGCGTCCCCCAGTACCGCGATCCGAGGCAGCGCGCCCCGATACCGTCCACTACGAGTCAGCCCCCGCCACAAGCATGGGCGTCGCCCGCACCGGCATCGAACGCATGGCCGAGGAAGTCGGCGACTCCGCCATCAATCCGCCGCCACAGGATTCGCACACCGCCTCCTCCGAAATCGAAATCGAAGTCACCGAGCGTGCCGACACCGAGCACCGGGCGAAAACGGTCCTCCCCAAAATCGCGGGCAGTTACAAGCTGCCGCCGTCGAGCCTGCTGCACCGTCCCGACGAGCAGCAATCCGTCCACGAAGACGAACTGAAAATCGTCTCCCAGGTTCTGACCGCCAAGTACGCGGAGTTTGAAGTCTTCGGCCAAGTCACCCAGATCAACCCCGGCCCGGTCGTCACCACCTTCGAATTCAAGCCCGAAGCCGGCATCAAGTACAGCCGCATTATCAGCCTCACCGACGATCTCTGCCTCGCGCTGCGCGCCGAAAGCATCCTCGTCGAACGCATGCCCGGCAAGAGCACGGTCGGCGTCCAGGTGCCGAACCGCGAGCGCGAAATCATCTGGCTGCGCGAGAACATCGAGTCGCAGGAATTCCTCGGGTCCAAATCCAAGCTTACGGTCGCCATGGGCAAGGACATCAACGGACGCATCGCCGCCGCCGATCTGTCCGGCATGCCCCACCTGCTGATCGCCGGTTCTACGGGCACGGGCAAGAGCGTGGCCATCAACGCCATGATCATGTCGATTCTCTACAAATCGACACCCGCAGAGGTGCGGCTCGTGCTGGTGGACCCGAAGCGGCTGGAACTGGGCGTTTACGAAGGCGTCCCGCACCTCTACACGCCCATCATCACTGAGCCAAAACTTGCCGCGAACGCGCTGCGCAATGCCGTCCGCGAAATGGAGCGCCGCCTCAAACTGCTCGCGGCCAAAGGCGTCCGCAAGATCGACAGCTACAACCGTCTGTTCGACGACACGCCCAGCCTGTTCAGTGAGCAATCCAGCTCCGATGATGGCCCCCTTCCCTACATCGTCATCATCATCGACGAGTTGGCTGACTTGATGATGCTCGACGGCCACAACGTGGAAGAATCCATCACCCGGCTGGCGCAGATGGCCCGCGCCGTTGGCATTCACCTCGTGCTCGCTACTCAACGGCCTTCGGTGGATGTCATCACCGGCCTCATCAAAGCAAACTTCCCCGCCCGCGTTTCGTTCCGCGTCGCAACCAAAGTCGACTCGCGCACGATTCTTGACGCCAACGGCGCTGAATCGCTCCTTGGACGCGGCGACATGCTCTACCTGCCTTCCGGCTCCGCGCGCGTTCACCGCCTCCATGCTCCGTACGTAACCGAAAAAGAAATTGCAGCCGTGGTGGAATTCTGGAAAGCCCAGGGCACAGCGCAATACCAGGAGAAATTCCTCGAAGCTCCCAAGGAAGATCGCGAGTTGCCAGAGAGTGCCGACGACGATTCCGGAGAAATTTCCGCGGACGACAACGATCCACTTTTCAACGATGCCGTACGCCTCGTGATCGAGTTCGGCAAAGCCTCCACTTCCCTGCTGCAGCGCCGCCTGCGCATCGGCTACGGCCGCGCCGCCCACCTCATCGACCTCATGGAACGCGATGGCATCGTCGGCGCCGCCGACGGACCTAAGCCTCGCGAAGTGCTCAAACGCCCTGACTGGATCTCGGAAATCGAAGAGTCGATGCGGTGAAGGTGCGACTTCCGACCGCGGAAAGCGGAGTCGAACGGTGTCGGCTGTTCGGCAGGCTACCCTCCGGCTATCATCAGGTCACGCTATGGCCGAGTCAGAATGCGCCGCCTACAAAGAGCTAAGAGATCGTGAGAACCGAGCTCACGCTGCGTGGACTTCTTTTCTGTACCGCAACGAGAATAAGCTGTCGGAGAGAGCAAACCGAAAGCAACAGAAAGAAAAAATGGAAGCTTATGAGCGGGCTCACAAAGCGCGCCTGTCTCACTCGAAGACATGTCCAACCTGTAAAGAGATCAGCGCCTAAAGGCGGTTTCATTCTAAGCGCTTGCGGCGTGGCGGAAGGCATGCCCTGATACGAATCGCCGTGCAACACGGAGTCGTGTAAAGCAAGGCCTCAGCGCACGACCAGCACTTCCCGGATGGCATCGCGCGCCAGGAAAAACTTGATCGAAGCGAAATCCCGGAAGAGGTTTTCAATATGCCGGTTGTTGAACACGCGCTGCAGGCGCGGGGATTGCTTATCGGAAGCGGGTCGGCCGGGCGGCGCGAACTTCACCTCTTGCATCTCCAGCATGTCAGTGCCGGTCACGTGATAGCGATAGCAGATCGAGTCCGGGCCCGCGTCGCGCGTGTGAAAGAACGTCAGCAGGTATCCGCCCGGCTTCATCACCGACCACAAACGGTCGATGGTCGGCTTCACCAGGCTCTCTTCCAGGTAATCCGGTAGATTCCAGCACAGCACCACGTCGAACTGAGCGTTCGCGTACACCAGGTTCTCATCCAGAAACTTCTTGCTGTCCACCACCGTGTTTCCCTTGCTGTCCTGAATGCGCAGCGCGGGGTCAAGTGACGACCGCAACAAATCTTCGCTGTAATTCTTGTGTCCCTTGCCGGTGAAAAAGCGGATGTTGTTGGCGGAGGTCGCGCCCATGTCGAGCACGCACAGCGCCTCCTGCGAATTCAGCAGGCGCGAAATTTCCCCGATGCCGCTCGACCGGCGGGTCAGCTTCTGCGGGATTGCTTTACCCACAGTCTGGTTCGAAGAGCTTCGAAAGAATTTCATTACGTTGTCAGAAACAGATGCCATGTCCAATGATCCGTGCACCCGGTCGCGCGATCCGCCCTCCATTGCTTACGAAGACGCGAGCCCCGCCGCTTTTCCGGCCTCTTTCTGAATATCCACCTTCCCTTTCAGGAACGCACCTTCTTCAATGGCGATGCGCTGCGTGGTGACGTCGCCGGTTACCACCGCCGACTTTCGCAACTCCACGCGATCAGAGGCGTTCACGGTCCCATCCAACTTACCTTGAACCACCACCGCCTTGGCGGTGACGTCGCCCTTGACGTTTCCGTTCGGCCCGACCGTAAGGCTGTGGTTGCGGAGCTCAATCTTGCCTTCGACGTTGCCATCCACGTACAAGTCTTCGGATCCCGAAAGCTCTCCCTTGATTACGACCGACTTGCCGATGTGGGCGAACTCTCCGGTCTGCGGAGCATCCATGCTTTGGCCTCCATCCTCGCGCTCTGTTCGCCGCGAATGAACCGATTGTAAATCATCCGCCCACTTGCGGCTCGTCTTGGTAAGCAGAAATCATTCTCCATCAGGAACTTACGGCAGCGGCTGGAAGCGCGGTTTCATCCCGATGCAACCTGCGGTTTGCTACCATGTCTAAACGGGCTCAACCTGCCCAGTTCAGTCATGGCGGTCGTCAACTCCATCTCGCGCAACTCCATCGCTCAGAGTATCGCCCACAGCATCGCCCGCACCTGCGCCTGGATTCTGCTGCTCACCGCGGCCAGTTTTGCCGCGCAGCAAGCGACAATTTCTTCGTATCACGATCCAGCAGAACTGGTGCGAAAAGCCGTGCAGAACGAAATCAAGGCGGCCAAAGACGACACCGCCCACTTCCTGTTTCGTGGCACCAAGACCACGCCTCAGGGATCCACCACCAGAGTCTATGTCGAAACCAATGAGGCTACTGCCGGCTTGGTGATCGCCTACAACGGCAAACCTCTGACTCCCGAACAACGTCAGCAGGAAGAGGCGCGCGTAGAGCGTTTCATCAACCATCCCGAAGAACTGCAGAGGAAGCGCGAACAGGAGCGCGCTAGCGCGGAGCGTACTATGCGCATCGTGCGCGCACTGCCCGATGCCTTCCTGTTTGAGTATGCAGGAGAAGAACCGGGCTCGGCAGGCATTGGCCGTGCCGGCGCCCCGCTGGTCAAATTGAATTTTCGTCCCAATCCCCTCTTCCAACCGCCGTCGCGCGTGGAGGAGGTCTTAACCGGCATGCAGGGCTACGTGCTGGTGGACGCTGTCCGATACCGCATTGCCAGCATTGATGGCACGCTCTTCAAAGCAGTCAGCTTCGGCTGGGGAATTCTCGGGCACCTCGATCGGGGCGGCCGCTTCATGGTTCAGCAGCAGGAGGTTGGCGACAATGTCTGGGAAATTTCAAGCATGACCTTGCGCTTCACCGGAAAGATCCTGCTGTTCAAGAATCTCTCCATCATCTCGACAGAGATTTTCGGCGGCTTCAAGCAGGTTCCCTCGGACCTGACGTTCGCCCAGGCTGTGGAACTGCTCAAGAAGGAAGAATCCACTATGACCGCAGAAGCCGCCGATAATTCTGCTGCCGGCAAACTCGCCCACAAGTGATGGACGAAGGACGCTAAACTTTCCCGGAACGAAACGTTTCTTCGCGCACGGTAAACTTCCGCACCAGCTCTTCGCGCACCTGATAGCCCGTTCCGGGCCCGTCACTGACCACGATCATTCCGTCGGCGCGCACTTCCACTTCGGGTTCGATGATGTCTTCTTTCCAATAACGCTTCGAGGCCGACACATCTCCGGGCAAGCGGAAATTTTCGAGCGTCGACAAAGCGATGTTGTGCCCGCGTCCCACTCCCGATTCCAGCATCCCGCCGCACCACACCGGAAGGTTGTGCCGCACGGCGACATCGTGTATTTTCATCGCCTCGCCGAAGCCACCCACGCGGCCCACCTTGACATTGATGATCCGGCAGGCACCGGTCTCGAGCGCAAAGTCGGCGTCCCGCGCATTAAGAATCGATTCGTCCAGGCAGATTGCCGTCCGGATGGATTTCTGCAGCCGCGCATGGAGATAGATTTCGTCGTTCCACAACGGCTGCTCGATCATGAGTAGGTTGAAGGCATCGAATTTGCGCAGGTGCTCAACCTCGTCAAGCGTGTAAGCCGAATTCGCATCCACGCTGAGAACAATATCCGCCCAGCGAGAGCGTATTTTCTCCAGCACATTCAGGTCCCATCCCGGCTTCACCTTGATCTTGATCCGCCGGTATCCCGCTGCCAGCTCAGTTTCGATCTTCTGCAAGAGTTGTTCCGGCGTGTCCTGAATGCCGATCGAAACGCCGCAGGCGATCTCGTGCCGCGTTCCTCCCAGCAACTTCCAGAGCGGCTGTTGTTTCTGCCGCGCCTCCGCATCCCACACCGCGTTTTCAAGCGCGGCTTTCGCCATGCGGTGGCCGCGGATTCTGGCAAAGCGCGCCGCGCAATCCCGGCCGGAAGATAACTCCCTCTGCAGCAGCAGGGGCGCCAGATAATGCTTGATCGTGGGCCACGCGGTTTCGGTCCATTCCGAGCTGTAATATGGATCTTCCCCAGCAACGCACTCGCCCCAGCCGCGCACTCCATCGGCCTCGACACTGACCAGCAGGATGTGGCGACTGGAAACGCGGCCAAAGCTCGTTTCAAAAAAATGCACGAGCGGCATGTGAATTTCACGCAGAGTTACGGATTCGATCTTCATGATTGGTCCTAATACCGCCAGCCCTCGTCCCACTCCCCCAGCAGAAACCGGCCATTTCCGCGTTCGTCGCGTTCATAGCCGAGTACACTCAGTCCTTCAGCAAACGTCCGGTTGAACCGCTCACGGTTGCTTCCCTGCACCGCAAGCGCCTGCTTACGCGTCGTCGAAGCGGCTTTCCATTCGTAGATCGCTGCCGGCACACCGATGCGCGCGCGGCATTCGAACTTCGCGCGCGGAGCATCCGCCAGCACCGCTTCGACTCGCTTTGACTTCATCCACCACTCCGCCACCAGCCGGTCGGTGGGCAAACCTCCCTGCAACGGCGACGATGTGATCCCATACTGATCCACGTTGTAGCGCCGCGCGATCGCGCCCAACTTTTCGATATTCAAATACGCGTTCTTGATCTCCAGCGGATCGAACGTCCACTCCATCAGCTCGAAACCCCGCGCCAGAGCATCTTCACGCTGATAGAGCTTCATCCGCCGGCCGAGGCCCCCATTGCGATATTGCTGGCGGACGGCCAGCATGTGCGAGTGCAGGTAGCAGTGCCCGTTCCGCGTTCCCGGAATCGCGAGCGCGAAGCCGACCAGTTCCCTTTCGTCGTCTCTTTCGTCAGCCCTTTGGACGAAGGCCCCAATCACCTGGCCGCCGATCTTCGACGCCACAACGAACATCCGCACCGGAACCAAGTCCGCATCCGAGAACTTCCACACTTCTTTCTGCAGCGCAAAGCAAGCCTGCATCTCCGTAAGCGCTTCACACTTGCGGATGGTCACTTCGCGGGTTGTCGCTCCGGTCACGCTGGTTTTTCCTGCTGCTTCGACTCTTGCCATAGTGCTTCCAATTCATCCATCGACGCCTGCTGGGGCGCTCGCCCGCTGGCGCGCAGGCGCTCCTCCATCCATTGAAACCGGCGCTTGAATTTGCGATTCGTCTTCCGCAACGCCGACTCCGGATCGAGCGACAGATAGCGCGCAATGTTCACCAAAACGAAAAACAGATCTCCAACTTCATCTTCCAGGCGCTCGCGCAGTCCGGGCGGAACCTGCGGCTTTCCCGACCCGGCAATTCCGGTCTTCGATGGCCCCTTGATAGGCGCGGCCTTCAGTTCCTCGCGCAACTCCGCGGTTTCTTCTGCGAGCTTTTCGAACAGACCTTCAATTTCCGGCCAGTCGAATCCGACATGCGCGGCGCGCGAGCTGAGTTTATGCGCTTCGAGAAGGGCGGGCATTTTCGAGGACACGCCCGCGAGCACCGAGTGCGCGTCATCAGCACGCTCTGCCTTTTTGTCTCCATCCGCCGCCCGACTCTTCTTTTTCTCCTCGGCCTTCAGCGCCTCCCAATTGCGCAGCACTTCGGCAGGAGTGTCCGCTTTCACTTCGCCAAACACGTGCGGATGCCGGTCGACTAGTTTGTTAGAAAGCCGGTCCAGCACATCGTCCACCGAGAAGTGGCCTTCCTCGCTTGCCATCTGCGAATAGAACAGCACCTGCAATAGCAGGTCTCCCAATTCGCCGGTCAGTTCCGGCCAATCGCGATTGTCGATGGCTTCCAGGACTTCGTAAGTTTCTTCCAGCGTGTAGGGCTTGATGGTGTCGAAGGTTTGTTCGCGATCCCACGGGCATCCACCCGGAGCCCGCAACCGCGCCATGATCTGAACCGCTCGCTCGAATCGTTCGCCTGTTGTGGACATCCTGTTCAATGTAAATGAGGCGAATTCCGCGAGCAATGGCTGCGGCACGTGGGGACGGGTGTCTCGCCCATCCAGGCCGAGCAACGCTCGTCAGCGCCAATTCGTCAGCGTCTCTCGCGCCTAGCGCAACGAGCGCACCAGCAATTCCGTTTCATCCGAGATGACTGCATCCACGCCCCATGCCGCGAACTCACGCATGCGATCGGCGCGATTCACCGTCCAGACCATGATTCTCTTCCCTGCCGCATGAACCAGTTCGACTAATTCCCGATCTGCCAGCTTGAACTGCGGGATCACCCACTCAGCGGGCATTTGGCGCCAACCTCGAAGCTGATCTTGCGTCTCGCAAAGAAATCCCAGCGGAATCGCCGGATCGAGATCATGGATTGCCGTGAGCACCTCGGGAAGAAACGACGAAACCACGTATCCCTTTTGTGGCGAATGCTTGCGCAACTCGGCGAGCGTCAACGCTTCCAGCCCCACAACCTTTAACTCGATATCAAGGAATGCCCGCCGCGCAAATTGCCGTAGAACATCTTCCAGTGTAGGCAGCAAGGTGAGGCTTTTCGACGCCGTGTTTTCAATCTTCATTCCGCCGATGCTCGCGTCGTGGCAGATAATAGCCTCGCCGTCGGCGGAACGGCGCACGTCGAATTCGAACCCGTCGCAACCTTGCTGCAAACAAAGCTCGAACGACGCCAAAGTATTTTCAGGAATGTGGCGGGAAGCCCGAGCCCCGCGATGTCCAAGAAGTAAAGGTTTAGTCATTCAAGGTTTGCAGTTCTCGGCGTCCTCAGCGTCTCGGCGGTGAGAAATCAGTCCAGATCGAAATCCCGGATCGGCTTTCCCGTGTCCGGCGTTTCTTTGGCCTTCTTCACCGCCTCCTGGAATTTTTTCTCCAGCAGCTCCGAGGCATGCTTTTGCGCTTCCATCGATTGGCGGAAGATCGAGTCGCGCCGGCTGTCCTGTTCTTTCATGGCGCGAGCCGCTTCTTCCATGTCGTTGAAGGTTTTCGGCTTGACCGGGGCAGTGTGCGCGATCACGCTGCGCGTCGCAGCATCGATTTTCATGACCGCGCCGCAGCAGGGGCACGTCACTTCAAAATTAGATTCCCGAAAATTCGACTCTCGTTTCACCACACGCGATCATACCGCAATCCGGGTCAGTGCGGCGGAAGGTGAATCGGCAGAATGTGGAACAGATACAGCATTTCCCAACCCAGCAGGACGATCGACACCAGCACAACCAGGATGGCCAGAATCTCACCAAAGTTCAGGCCGCTTTTTTCCTGCTCGAAACGGCGCGCCCCAAGGCTCAAAATATTCAGCGTGGCAAAGCCAAACACCAGCGCCCAGAGAATGTTGTAAATCTCATCGCGGGTCGATCGCAGAAGCAACATCGCGGGCAGAACCCCGACCGCCAGCGCGTGCAGCGCACGGCCAGAAAACTCTGCCCAGCCGTGGGCTTGCCCCATCGCACCCAATAACAATGCGCAACTCCGGGATGCAGCCGTGAAGGGCCGAGGCAGTCTCATACAGAAATTTGATAGTACCGTGTTTATCTTCACAAAAGCAGCCCGGCCACAAAAAGGGCACCTCACAGGTAACCACGGTTGATTTTCTCAGGGCTGTCGCAGAGGATAGTACGCGAGAAAGCACGCGATGATCGTCAACTTCGCCGAGCGGGCGCACAACCACAACTGGGAACTGGACCCGGTTACCAGGTCCCTACTCGATACGGATTTCTACAAACTGCTGATGCTCCAGTTCATCTGGAAGCATTACCCGAAAACCCAAGTGTCGTTCTCTCTTTTGAATCGCTCCACTTCCGTGCGCCTCGCAGACATGTTCCCGCGCGAGGAGCTCATCCACCAGATGGAGCACGCACGCCGCCTAAGGTTTCGAAGGTCGGAACTGGTCTGGCTCGCCGGCAACACTTTCTATGGTCGCCGCGGAATCTTCGAACCCGCCTTTCTGGAATGGCTGGAACGCGATTTCCAATTGTCGGACTATGAACTATCGGTCAAGGACGGACAGTTCGATCTCGTTTTCGACGGCCTTTGGACCGAGACAACGATGTGGGAACTCTATGCGCTTTCCATCCTCGACGAACTCAAGACCCGGGCCGGTTTGAAAAAACTGCGCGAGTTCGGCCTCGACATCCTGTATGCGCGGGCCAAAACGAAACTCTGGGGCAAGATCGAGCGGCTGCGCGGCGTCCCCGGTCTTGCCGTGGCCGACTTTGGAACCCGGCGCCGCCACAGCTTCCTCTGGCAGGAATACGTGGTCAACGCCATGGCAGCGAATCTCGGCAGCGCCTTTACTGGAACCTCGAATGCCTTCCTCGCTCATAAGCACGATCTTGAAGCCATCGGAACCAACGCGCATGAGATCCCCATGGTTATGGCTGCACTCGCGCCGGATGACGATGCTTTGAAGGCTTCTCAGTACCGCGTCCTCGAGTTGTGGCAGAGCACCTACGAAGGCGCTCTCCGCATCATGCTGCCGGATACTTTTGGAACCACGCAATTTCTCGACAATGCCCCTGACTGGACGGCCGATTGGACGGGCCAGCGCATCGACAGCAAAAACCCCTACGTCGCCGGCGACGAATATATCGAGTGGCTCAAGCGGCGCGGTCGGGACCCGCATAACAAGCTCATCATCGCGTCCGACGCACTTGATGTCGATGACATCCTCGGCCTGCACGCCTATTTCGGTGGAGCGCTCGCTAGCGGCGCCACGATCGGCACTGCGATCAACGACTTCCGCAGCGCCGCCGATTTCCTCGACCCGAAAAAGTGGACCCCTGGCCGCCGCGTTCGTTTCAGCGCAGGTTGGGGAACTCTGCTCACCAACGATTTCCGCGGCTGTGATCCCGCGGGCGGCAGCGACTTTGACCCGGTCAGCCTGATTTGTAAGGTGTCCACCGTCGAGGGCAGGCCTGCGGTTAAGCTTTCCGACAACTACGCCAAGGCGCTCGGCACGCCGTCGGAAATCGAGCGCTACCGGCGCATATTCGGTACCGCAGGAATGAGCAACATTCCCGTGATCACGTGAGGCCTCACGCCTTCTGCTCAAGCCGTGATTCGGGCATCACGGTTCGCATCAGGTGGCTGAATAACTCGATGCCAGCCCAGCCATCTTCATGATGACTTAAGAGGTTTTTCCTTACTGCGGCTTCTTCTCGTCCCCGTGATTCTCATAGACCGAGTACTGCTCGCCCGGACGCTTCAGCTTCACCGTAATCTCCATCTCCGCCTTGTTGATCTCGTAGTCTTCCCCAAAAGTCTGGAAATGCGGCGCCAGCACTTGCACCCGCAGCGGACCATATGGGATCGCGTCAACGTTCGTTCGCCCCTCTGCGTCCGTCTTCAGCTCCATCTCTCCCTGCGCCTGCTTTCCCTTGCGCTTCACGGGATGCAACACCACTTCAGCATTCCTCACCGGCTTACCATCGGAGTCACGCACCACCACAAACCGCAAGCGCGACGTCGGCCCTTTGTTGTCCTGAGCCCATGCCAACCCAGCCATGCCGACTGCAAGCGCGATCACCAACGCCATCACCATCAAAACATTTCTTTTCATATGCAATCTCACCCCAAGGGAAACTTCGGTTAAGACGGCTCGCCAATATCTTCCGCCTGTAGAGACGGGGCTTGCCGCGTCTCTACTGCGGCTTCTTGTCGTCAGCCTTCTTTGCGTCTCCCTGATTCCCATACCCCGAGTACTGTCCCGCTGGACGCTTCAGCTTCACCGTAATCTCCATCTCCGCCTTGTCGATCTGGTAGTCTTCCCCAAAAGTCTGGAACCCCGGCGCCAGCACCTGCACCCGCAGCGGACCATACGGAATCCCGTCAATGTTCGTTCGCCCATCCCCATCCGTCTTCAACTCCAACCCGCCGCGCGATTGCTTCCCCTTCCGACTCACCGGATGCAGTACCACTGCCGCATTCCTCACCGGCTTGCCGTTGTAGTCGCGCACCACCACAAATCGCAAATCCGACATCCCCTCATTATCCTGAGCCCCGGCCAACCCAATCATGCTAACCTCAAGCACGATCACCAGCGCACTCACGATCGAACAACGCTTCTTCATATCGTCCATTCTAAAGCCAAGAGGATGGCTCTGGCCCTGGCCTGGCCCGCCGTGCAGGAGTGCCCGCACCACACAAACTAATCGTAGTACTCCAGTCCCAAATGCGTAATCAACTCTTCGCCCTTCAGGTGCCGCAAAGTGTTCTTCAGCTTTATGAGCTGGATGAACAGATCGTGCTCCGGATACAGTCCCGGCGCCGTCATCGGCGACTTGAAATAGAAGCTCAGCCATTCCTGAATCCCGAGGCGGCGCAGCTCCGGAGTGCGCTGCGCCAGGTCGAGGAAGAGCACCAGGTCGAGCACGATCGGCGCCGCAAGAATCGAGTCGCGGCACAGGAAGTCCACCTTGATCTGCATCGGATAGCCGAGCCATCCGAAGATATCAATGTTGTCCCAACCCTCTTTGTTGTCGCCACGAGGCGGGTAATAGTTGATGCGCACTTTGTGGAAAATATTTCCGTAGAGCTCCGGATACAAAGCCGGCTGCAGAATGTGCTCCAGCGCTCCGAGCTTCGATTCTTCCTTGGTCTTGAACGACCCGGGATCGTCCAGCACTTCGCCATCACGGTTGCCGAGGATGTTGGTCGAATACCATCCGCTCAGCCCCAGCAGCCGCGCCTTGAAAGCTGGGGCCAGCACGGTCTTCAGCAAAGTCTGCCCAGTCTTGAAATCCTTGCCGCAGATGGGAACTTCGCGCTCCCGCGAGAGTTCGAACATCGCAGGTATGTCCACCGTCAGGTTCGGCGCGCCGTTGGCGAAGGGCACGCCCTCCATGAGCGACGCGTAGGCATAGACCATCGAGGGCGCGATATTTTCGTCGTTCTCTTTCATCCCTTTTTCGAGCGCCTTTACGCTCTGGTGAGCGGCGCTCTGCTCAATGAAGGTCTCGGTCGAAGCGCACCAGATGGTGATCAGGCGGCTGGCGCCGCTCGACTTCCTGAAGTCGCGGATATCTTGCCGTAGCTGCTCGGCCAGGTCCAGCTTGTTTTTTCCCTTCTTCACGTTCGGCCCGTCGATTTTCTTGACGTAGTTGTGATCAAACACCGCCTTCATCGGCTTGATGGCGCTGAGCCGCGCCTTCACTTTGTCGAGCAGGCCGCGCTCCAGCACACCAGCATTGCGGGCGGCCGCGTACATGTTGTCTTCGAAAATGTCCCAGCCCGTGAACACCAGATCATTGAGCCCGGCGAGAGGAACAAATTCCTTGATCTTCGGCGAGCGGCCATCGGTGCGCTTCCCCAGACGGATCGTTCCCATCTGTGTAAGCGAGCCGATGGGGTGCGCGATTCCCTTGCGTACCGCTTCCACGCCCGCAACAAAGGTCGTTGCGACTGCACCCATGCCCGGGATCATCACGCCCAGCTTGCCCTTGGCAGGCTCAATCGCGTGCTCGTGCCCGGCGCTGCTGCGTCCTTTCCTTGAGGGCCTAACCTCAACCGACTTCACCTCGACACTCGCCATCTTCTTCGCTGCCGTCTTCACTGCTGTCGTGGGGGACCTTTTCAGCTTCGCCATATTTTGGCCGCTTCCTTGTGGGAACTGTGGGATGTATGCAAACCAATTATGTTCTCGTATCGGATGAGCTTTTTGCAAATGCGCATGCCTGAATCCGCAGGAAAGGCACTTCAACGGCATTTACAACGCATTGGGTGGTGTCCGAGACGGGCGCCCGGTGAGTTTCAGAAAGAAATCTCGGCCGTCGATGTGACCTTGATGGAATGAATTCCCGCGGCAAAGCCGTCGAGGAGAAGGTTGTGGTGCGCAATGATCTGCGCGGCCGTCAGTACCGAAGAATCGGCTGTGAGCTGCGCGTCGGCTACGAGTGTCACATCGTAGCCAAGCGTGACCGCACGACGGCAAGTCGTATCAACACAGTATTCGGTCTGGGCACCCGCAATGATGAGATGCCCTATTTCGCGGGTCCGAAGTTCTTCTGCGAGTCTTGTCTCGAAGAAAGAGTCGGATGCCTTCTTTCTGACGACGGGCTCTCCACTCAGCGGAAGAATCGCAGGATGGATCGCCCACACCGCGGTCTCTGCTTCGAGGGGATGTCCCTTGGGACCGTCGTGCTGGATGAAGAAGACGGGTGTTCCAGAGGAGCGCGCCTTGCACAGCAGAACCGTGATATTCGACAAAACACGATCCTGCAGTTCGGGCGGCATAAGCCTCACCAGACCAATCTGAACATCGATGATCACCAGCGCGAATTTCAGTCAGCCCTCCCTACCTACAATAGCCAAAAGAAAACCAATTGTACTGCGGAGATCTTCTTGCAAACTGCCGGTCGGGTGACACCTATAAACATCGAGCTGGCCCCTTGCGCCGGAGTCACCGGGTTGGTCGAGAACTTACTTGCCGTCCAGATCCACGTTCTTGATCGGCAAGTCCCAATGCCCATCGAGGATTTCAAACCGCCGTTGTTCTTCCCTCGCATATGTGGCCTGGTCGGGCCACAGTTGCTTCTTCAGCGTGTCTTCGTCGAACGGCTCATTCGCGGCCGCCGAGTTCTTGAATACGATGGTCACGCGATAGTCCCAGCGCCCGTCTTCGGTGGTGTGGTAGCGCGGCTGATCCATCCAGACCTTGAGCAGGCGGCCCATCTCCACCTGCTTCTTGAGCAGCGGGTAGTGGTTCTTCTTGAACAGTCGCAGAAACTCGTCTGCATATCCCCACTTGGCCTTGTAATAGTATTCGACGACGAAAGGCTTACCCATTTCGGGTGCGGGTTGGGCAGGGAGAGACACTGGGAGCAGAGTTAAAAACAACAGAAGGAATCTCAATTTCATTGATGGTCTCCGTGGGGAATAATTGTCGCATATAGGCAAGAAGGAAAGTGGAGCGACGGGCGCCCTCGCCCGTCCCAGCAGCACGGCGGCCGGGCGAGGCGCCCGGCTCTCCACACACACCCCCGAATGCTAGAATTGTTTGTGCCCGCCGATTCCCTCCGCCTCATCGCCGTCGATATTGACGGCACCCTGCTCAACCCGGAATTTCATATTTCCGAAACCGATCTCGCAACGCTCAGACGCGTGCACGCCCAGGGCATCGAGATCATCCTGGTCACCGGACGCCGCCACACCTTTGCCCTGCCCATCGCGCAGCAACTGGGGTTCGATCTCTGGCTGATCAGTTCCAATGGCGCCATCACCCGCTCCCTTGGCGGAGAAACGTTCCACCGCGACCTGCTCCCCGAACCGACCTGCCGCGAACTCGTCGGCGTGATGCAAGAATTTCGCGGTCAGACGGTCCTGACTTTTGACAGTAATGATCTTCACGGCGATGCTGCGGGCACCATCGTCCTCGAGCGTCTGGACAAGCTCGAAGGCAGCATCCAGCGCTGGCTGGAGAAAAACATGCAGTACATCCAGTTCGTGGCGCCGATTGAGAAGGCGCTCACCACCGATCCCGTGCAGGCCATGTTCTGCGGCCCGGTTGCTGACATGCAGCGGGTATTGCAAGTCCTCGGAAGCTGCGGCCTGCCCATCACGGTTTTGCGCACCGAGTACCCGGGCCGCGATCTTTCGATTGTCGATGTGCTCAATGCCGGCTGTTCCAAGGGACACGCCCTCGAGCGCTGGGTCAAGTACCGGCGCCTTACCCGCGAACAGGTCATGGCCATTGGTGATAACTATAACGATATTGAAATGCTTGCATTCGCCGGCCACCCTTTTATCATGGGGAATGCGGCGAAAGACTTGCGTAGCCGCGGTTGGAAGGTTACCCGCTCGAACGCCGAAAGCGGCGTAGCCGCCGCCATCGAGCACATGCTCAATGGAACAGCACTCGAACCGGTAGTCGTTGACCAGAGTGGCGCACCGGCGACTGGCGAACCAGGGACCGGCGAACAAGCGATTGTCGGACCAACGATCGTCGGATCAACGATCGTGAGCAGCTTGTAATGATTCGAAGAAGATGATTCGAAAAAGACCATTAGCGGCCGAGGGTACTCGGAGGATCGCGGCGAAAGCTGCCGCGCTTTTCTGTGCCGTAGCCGTAACTTTACTCGCTCGCCCCGCAACTGCCGCCGAGTTGGCTCTCCTCCGCAACGGTTTCACGATCCGCCACGAGCATCGCCTGGTGATGGGAACCACCACCCGCCTCTTTTTCGCCGCCGACGATTCCAGCTTCACCGACGTGCCCAGCAGCGAGATCACCGGCTACGAAAAGGATCTATCGTTACCGTTGCCGGCGCCCGCGGATTCGCACGCCTCGACCACCTCCCCGACAGCGAAATCTGGGTCTGCGAAATTTGTTCCTGCGCCCGCTCTCGATCAGGTCGTGAACAGCGCCAGCGCCGCCTATCATCTCGATCCCGACCTCGTGAACAGCGTCATTCACGCCGAAAGCGGATTCAACTCGCGCGCCGTTTCCCCCAAAGGTGCGCGCGGATTGATGCAGTTGATGCCCGGCACCGCCAGCCAACTTGGCGTGAATGATGCCTTCGATCCCGAAGCCAATGTGGTGGGCGGAAGCCGCTATCTTCGCGAACTTCTCGAGCACTACAATTTCGATCTCGTCAAGGCGCTGGCCGCTTACAACGCGGGTCCCGAGCGTGTCGAGCAATATCAGGGAGTACCTCCATTTCGCGAAACCCGCACCTACGTGGCCCGCATCGTGCACGAATACAACACTAAGAAGATCGCCCAGGAAAAGGAAGCGAAGCAAAAACAGCTGTCCAGCAAAGCCACGAGCCACGCCCACCGCGCTCTGAAACCCGCAGCTGCCACCCTCGCCGCCGAGTCTCCGCGTTGATGGTTCCCGCGTTGACCCTGCCTTATTCCTCATTTACCTTCAAGTGGGGCCGCGCTCACGATAGGTGTGCCTCTTTGCGACTTCGCACCGCATGAACAACAAAAAATACGTAGCGTACGCGGTTGTCTTCGCCGTGCTGGCCGTGTTGGTCTACCTCCAGTTCCGCACCTGGCAGCACTTCGACTGGGCCCGGCTCTTTCAATTCGGACTGAATTGGCACCACATCCTCCATGGAGTGGCGTATATCTACCTCGCCTATTTCTTGCGGGCGGTTCGATGGAAAATCTTTCTTCGGCCGGTGCGTAAGGAAGCGTCCATCCTCGGACTAATCCCGCCTACCCTGATCGGATTCACCGCACTCGCTCTACTCGGTCGCGCCGGCGAACTGATTCGCCCATATCTGATCGCCCGCCGTCAGAACCTGCCTTTCGCCTCGCAAGTGGCAGTCTGGGCCGTCGAGCGAATTTTTGACATCGGCGGTTTCACGGTCTTGCTGGTGGCGGCCATTTTTCTGCCCTCAAAATTGCGCGCGTTCACGCTTGCAGCCCCGCCCGAAGTCAGGCACTGGATTCACCTCACAGGATATGCCCTGATCGCGCTCGTACTGGGCTTGCTTTCGGGAGCTGTGCTAGCCTCCTATCGCGGAAATCGAATTGCCCAGTGGGTCGAAGACCGTTTTTCCCATCTTGCCGAGAATCTGGGCCTTCGCATCGCTCAAAAAATTCGCGAGTTTACCGTCGGACTCAATACCATTCACGGCCCCGTCGCATTCCTCCAATTGTCCTCCGTGTCGGTGTTGATGTGGTGGGTTATCGCGCTCGCTTACAAAGAAGTGACGCATGCCTATGGCGCACCCATGGCGACCATGAGCGCCAGCAAGGTTCTCCTGCTTATGGGAGCCAGCATGGTCGGCTCCATGGTGCAGCTGCCGGGTGTGGGCGGCGGCTCCCAACTGGCGACCATCAGCGCGCTCGACCACGTCTTCAATATTGTCCCCAAGGAACTCGCCGTCAGTTGCGGCATCATGCTGTGGCTGGTGACGTTTGTCGCGGTCGTTCCCGTCGGATTGCTGCTCTCCCACCACGAACGCTTGTCGCTGCGCAAGCTTTCCGAAGAGACGCAGGCGGACGAAGTCGCGGCGGTTGAGGAAGCAACGTGAATCGCCGGTGTTGGGTCAGTTCCCGCGCCGCCAACGATACAGCCGGAGCCCTGGGAACTCATAGGTGCAACGGAAGTTCTTGCACCCCCTCTCCCTGCCGAAACACACGGCTCGGCTTCCAAAGGCCCGATACAATGCTCGAAATTGGCATCCTGACCAGATGAGGTAATTATGGAGACTTCTGCTCCGGCTCCGTCCGCATCAGACCGCTATTCCCAAGTCGCTAGCCCACTCCACACGATTTTGGTGCTCGCCGCGTTGGGCGGTTGGACGTTCTGGCACAAGATTTCTGTAGATCAACTGAGCGCGGCGGCTAATCCGAACCGCGTGCGCTTCTATGCAGTCACCCTTCTCTTCGAATGGCTCCTGTTCGCTTTTGTATTAGCCGGTGTGCGGCGTAGTGGCGCGTCTGTCCTCCTCGTTCTCGGAGATCATTGGCATTCTGTCCGCCAGGTGCTGCGGGATATTGGAATTGCCGCTGGGTTCTGGATCGTTGCGTGGGTGCTCCTTTGGGTATTGGGCTGGCTCCTGCGCATCGCCGCGCTGGGTCGCAATATGCAGTTCATGCTCCCGCATGGGGGCGCCGAAATAACACTATGGATAGCGCTCTCGCTTACCGCCGGTATTTGCGAGGAGACGATCTTTCGAGGTTACCTACAGCGGCAGTTCATGGCCCTGACTAAGAGCGCTCCCGCCGGCATTCTCCTTTCTGCCGCCGCGTTCGGCGCGGCTCACGCGTACCAGGGCTTCCGGATGGTGATTCTGATCGGCCTGTACGGAGCAATGTTCGGGATTCTGGCCTATTGGCGCGGAAGCGTTCGCCCAGGAATGATCGCCCATGCGTGGCAGGATTCATTGAACGGAGTGCTCGCAGCCGTAATGAGGCATTAGAGTCTGCGCGGTGCCAGTGGCGCGCAGGCAGTTGGGCGAGGAATGTGTTCCGCCTTGTCGGCTTGGCGATTTCGTCTGGATCGAACTATTTTGGAAACTGACCCCTCCATCAAATGCCTCGGCCCTACCGTTTCTTCCCGCATCGCCTGCTACAATCGTGTTTATTCCCGGGTGCAGCCAAGCGCATGAAATGCCCCTTTTGCGGGTTTGAAAACGACAAAGTCGTGGATTCGCGCGAAAGCAAGGAAGCGGATTCCATCCGGCGCCGCCGCGAATGCCTAAAGTGCGAAAAGCGCTTCACCACCTACGAGCGCATCGACGAAATCCCTTACATGGTCGTGAAAAAAGACGGCCGCCGCGAGCGCTTTGACCGCCAGAAAGTGCTCAACGGGCTGATGCGCGCCTGCGAGAAGCGCCCGGTGCCGATCAGCAGGCTGGAGCAAATCGTCAATGAAGCCGAGACCTTCGTCATCGAGTCGGCCGAGCGCGAGCGCAAAACCAGCGAAATCGGCGAGCTCATCATGAACCGCCTGCGACGCCACGACAAAGTCGCCTATGTGAGGTTCGCCTCCGTCTATCTCGACTTCAAAGACGTCCAGGAATTCTTAACCGAACTGAAGGATCTGCTGAAAGCCAAAGATAAAGACGCGCCTGAGCCAAAAGGCAAGACCACATCGAGATGAAACTCAAATCGGGTGATCGGGTGATCAAGACCCAAGTTTCCAACGGGTTTTTGATGAACTGATAGCCCGATCATCCGATGACCCGATCTAAGTTTGATTATTTATGGTGCACAAAGTAACCCTCATCCCCGGCGACGGCATCGGCCCCGAAGTCATCCAGGCCACGGTTCGCATGGTCGAAGCCACCGGCGTCAAATTCGAATGGGAAAGCTTCGCGGCTGGCGCCGAAGCTTTTGAGAAGTACCACGAATACATTCCCAGGGAACTCAGCGAATCCATCGAGCGTACCCGGGTGGGCCTGAAAGGCCCTGTAACCACGCCCATCGGCGGCGGCTTCTCCAGCATCAACGTCGAACTGCGCAGGCGCTTCGAACTTTTCGCCAACTTTCGCCCTATCCGCAACCTCCCGCACATTCCCACCCGCTACCCGGGCGTCGACCTGATCGTTGTCCGCGAAAACACCGAAGGACTTTACTCCGGCATCGAACATGAAGTTGTCCCCGGAGTGGTCGAGAGCCTGAAGATCATCACCGAGAAGGCTTCCACCCGCATCTCGCGTTTCGCCTTCGAGTATGCCCGCAAAAACAAGCGCAAGAAAATTCATTCCATCCACAAAGCCAACATCATGAAGTTGTCCGATGGATTATTTCTGCGCTGCTCGCGCACCGTCGCGAAAGAGTATCCCGAGATTTTTTACGGCGAGCACATTGTCGACAATACCTGCATGCAACTGGTGATGAACCCCTACCAGTACGACATGCTCCTGCTGGAGAATCTCTACGGCGACATTATTTCCGATCTGTGCGCGGGACTGGTCGGCGGCCTCGGCCTGGTTCCCGGCGCGAATTTCGGCCACGAGTGCGCCATCTTTGAAGCCGTACATGGTTCCGCACCCGACATTGCCGGAAAAAATATCGCCAATCCCACGGCCGTGTTGCGATCGGCCCTGCTCATGCTGCGCCATCTCGGCGAGCACGACGCCGCTTGGAAGATCCGCAACGCCATCGACGAGGTCTACCGCGACCGCAGCAAACTTACCCGGGACGTGGGCGGCAACGCCGGCACCTCGGAATTCGCCGACGCGATTATCCAGGCGATGGAAACGCAGAGTGCCATCGCGGGGGATCTACAACCGCAGACGCCGGCGCAAAAGTAGAGACACGGCTCGCCGCGGTGGTAGACTATTGGGTTTCGGGAATCGCGCGGGCGCCGTTGCTCGCGCCGATTCACCGGGGGTTATCCTTGGGGACTGATCTGAAGAGCATCGAAATTCCGTACCATCGCGGACTGCACCGCTTCGCCCTCTTCACCGCCTGCGCCACCCTCGTCCTCATCGTCGCCGGAGCGCTAGTCACCAGCAATGACGCCGGCTTATCCGTCCCCGACTGGCCGACCACCTTCGGCTCCTTCTACAAAATGCCCTACATGGTTGGCGGCATTAAGTACGAACATGGCCATCGCATGGTGGCGGAATTCATAGGGCTGCTCACCATCATCCTGGCGGTCTGGACCTGGCGAGTCGAAAAGCGCCGCTGGTTGCGCCTTCTGGGCCTGGCAGCGCTCGCGACCGTGATCACCCAAGGCGTGCTCGGCGGATTGACTGTCTTGTTCTTTCTGCCCGCACCCATCTCCAGCGCGCACGCCGCCGTGGCCCAGACCTTTTTCTGCATCGCCGTCTCGATCGCCGTCTTCACCGGCCGCCGCTGGGTCGAAGAGCAACCGCGCACCGAACTCGACCAGCGCCGCCCCGCTCTTTTCACTCTGACCGTGCTCTCGATTTTTGTGCTCTATGTGCAACTGATCCTCGGCGCCATGTTCCGCCACCATGGCTTGAGCTGGTGGCCCCACGTCATTAACGCAGCCGTCGTGGCCATCGTCCTCTCCTGGACTGCGGTTCGCGCCATCTCCGTTTACCCGCAGGTGGACGCCGTCCGCCGTCCGGCAATCGCCATGCTCGGCCTGATGGTCGCGCAACTCTGCCTCGGCTTTCTCGCCTTCATCACCCGCGTCATGTGGGGAAGAGATGCCGCGCAGCCTGAACTGCCCATGGTGATCTCGACCGTAGTCCACGTCGCCGTCGGAGCCGTGCTTCTCGCCACGACCGTCGTTCTAGCTATCCAGGTCTGGCGCCATGTCCCCGTAGCTTTCGAAGAGCGCGTCCCCGGCCAGGATCAGAAGCCCGTCGCCGCATAATCGCGTAGGGACAGCCGCCCCCAGCTGTCCAGGCCGAGCGAAGCTCGGCAGGATTTGTATCGCGGCATGGCCTGAGCCGCTGAGCGCGTCTGCAGCGAGGCTTGCCGTTTCGTCCCCGGATGATAATCCCCCGTTCCCGTCGTAGAATAGGTTGTGACCTCGAACTCAACTGCCATCGACTTCGCTTCCCCCGCCCAGCCTGCCGAATCTGCCGGCCGGCCCATCATTACCGTTCGCGACCTCGTCCATCGCTACCAGGATCGCACCGCGCTCAACGGCGTTTCGTTCGACGTTCGCCCTGCCGAACTCTTCGGCCTCCTAGGACCGAACGGCAGCGGCAAGACCACTCTGTTCCGCATTCTTTCCACCCTCATGGTCCCGACTTCCGGCAGCGCCACCATCGCCGGCTTCGACGCCGTTCGCCAGCCCGGAGCCCTGCGCCGCCACATCGGCGTCGTCTTCCAGGCCCAGAGCGTTGACCCCAAGCTTACTGCCTACGAAAACCTCTGGCATCAGGGGCACCTCTACGGTCTGCGCGGCCCCGAACTCAAAGCCCGAATCACCGAGATGCTCACCCGCGTCGGATTGCTCGACCGCTCCGCCGATCGCGTGGAAACTTTTTCCGGAGGAATGCGGCGCCGCATCGAGCTAGCCAAAGGCCTGCTCCACCATCCCGAGGTTCTGCTTCTCGACGAGCCCACCACCGGCCTCGATCCCGGCGCCCGGCGCGACCTTTGGCAATATCTCCAGATCCTCCGCGATCAGGAGCGCGTCTCCGTCATCGTCACCACCCACCTGATGGAAGAAGCCGAACGCTGCGATCGCCTCGCCATCCTGAATGAAGGCAACCTGGTAGCGCTCGGCACGCCCGAGGCCCTAACCCGTGAGATCGGTGGCGACGTAATTCTGCTCGAAGCCCGCGACCCGCAGGCCCTGGCCGGAGGCATTCGCCACAAGTTTCAAGTCGATGCCACCGTCATGGACAACCAGGTCCGCCTGGAAATTGAAAATGGACACCGCTTCGTTCCCGACGTAGTCGAAGCTTTCCCCGGAGAGATCCAGTCGCTAAGCGTGAGCAAGCCGACTCTCGAAGACGTCTTCATCCATCGCACCGGCCACCGCTTCTGGAGCGAAGACACCGAACCAGCCCCACAAACCGGCAAGAAGAAAGCCAAGAAGAAACCCTCCCCGGAAAACTAGTGTGGGGACGGGCGTCCCGCCCGTCCAAGCCGAGCGCAGCTCGGCGCAGCTCCGGCGATGAGGCTTGAGGCCACCACGGATAAGGCGCCTGGCTTCAAACCGCGCGCCGGAGGCCGGAACCGGAGTACAATGCCCACGGCTTTCCAAACCAAGGAGGAGACGTCAATGAAAATTCAAATTGGCTGTTTGACGCTCTTGCTGCTGTCATTTTCACTATCCGCCGTTGCGCAAGGCAGTGGCAAACATGCCACCACCGCGGACTGGCGGCAACCGTTCCAGCTGAGCAGCACGACCTTTGCGAACGACACAACCCTGCCCCTCAGCATGATCAATAACAACATCGTGAACGGCTCCAACGCCTGTTCGCTCAATGGAAGCCCCGGTGGAAATCAATCTCCCGAGCTCTCGTGGACCAACGCCCCGTGGCGTACATCTAGTTTCGTCGTGACCGCCTACGACACCACCGCCGCCTTTACGCACTGGGGAATGTACAACATCTCTCCCACTGCGACCGGGCTTCCCGAAAACGCCGGGGTTGCCGCAAGCACGTATGGCAAGCAGATCTTCAATGACTTTTTCGTCGGCGCGGAATATGACGGTCCATGCCCTCCGCCGAACGTTAAGCCCTTTGTCCACCACTACTTTTTCACGGTGTATGCGCTCGATGTAGTCCTTCGCCTGCCCTCGTCAGCGAATTTTCCGGCAAGCGCCGAGACTCTATATCAGGCCTTGATTAAAGCGGGAGCGGCCGGCCACATTTTGGCAAGCTCAAGCATCACCGGCTTCTACTCGACCACGCCGTAGTCTGACGTAGACTAAATTAAGAGGCGACTCAAGCTGTCGCCACATTTCGCGAGAACTACTGACGGCTGAGAACTGACAGCTCAGAGCCGATCCCTGCGACCCGAACCCCCAACGCTGCTAAACTAAAAAGAATGTCAACGCAAACCGCAACCTTCCCCACAACCGCTCCCGCATCTGCCGGAGTCCTGCTGCCTGCCTTCACGCTCTGGTGGCGCGAAATCGTACGCTTCTACCGTCAGCGCGCGCGTGTGGTCGGCGTCATCGCTTCTCCGCTTTTGTTCTGGATCGTCATCGGATCCGGTTTCGGAACCTCGTTTCGTTCCGGACAGGCCGCCGGGCAGCAGCACTATCTCAATTATTTCTATCCCGGCACGCTGGTGATGATCGTACTTTTCACCGCGATTTTCACCATGATGTCGGTGATCGAAGACCGAAATGAAGGTTTCCTGCTTTCGGTGCTGGTGGCGCCCGTGCCGCGCGCGGCCATTGTTCTGGGAAAAGTTTTGGGCGGCACCACGCTCGCCGCTGCTCAGGGATTGATTTTTCTGGTCTTCGCGCCGCTCGTCGGCGTGCACTTTACACTCGCTTCGTTCGGGCTCATCGTCCTCACCGTGTTTCTGATCTCGTTCGCCCTGACCGCGCTCGGCTTCGCCATCGCCTGGCCCATGGATTCGACGCAGGCCTTTCACGCCATCATCAATTTATTTCTGATTCCGCTGTGGCTGCTTTCGGGAGCGCTCTTCCCTCTTTCCGGAGCATCGGGATGGATTCGCTGGCTCATGTACGCCAATCCGCTGACCTACGGCGTCGAGGCGTTGCGCACGCTGATGTATCCCGAAGCGCCCAGCGCATTCTCGCTAACCGCGTCCATTTTGACGCTGGTGCTGTTTGCGCTATTCATGTTCGGCTTAGCATTCGCGCTAGCGAATAGGCGCACGACGAAGCCGGCAGCGTAAGAAAAGTCGTCGGTCGATGGTCGTTAGTCGTTGACATTCTACAATTCAGACGAGTGGCACGAAGCCGTAATAGGCAACAACGCGCGAACGCCTAACGACCAACGACTAACGACGCATTTATGCCCTTAGATATTCTCGCCCTAGCCGCGCATCGCGACGACGTGGAACAAACCTGCGCCGGCACTCTGCTCAAGATGGCCGAACGCGGATACCGCACCGGCATCCTCGATCTCACACAAGGTGAGATGGGGACACGCGGTACCGCCGAAGACCGCGCCCGCGAAGCGGCGGAGGCGGCGCGCATCCTGAAAGTCGCCTGGCGCCACGCGCTCGATATTCCCGACGGCCGGGTCGAAAATACCTGGGAAAATCGCTTGCAGGTCGTCCGTGTACTTCGCGAGCAGCGGCCGCGGGTGCTGATTCTTCCCTACTGGGAGGGCCGCCATCCCGATCACTACACTGCCTCGGTGCTGGGATATGAAGCTAGCTTTCTGGCGGGACTGGCAAAATTGGATACGGGCAAGGATTCCTTGGATATGGGCAAGGATTTGAAGGGGCACGGCTTCAGCCGTGCCGGTGACGCCTCCCATGAATCCGGGGCTTTAGCCCCTGCGCCGCATCGTCCCTTCAAGATCATCTACGCCAGCCTCTACCGCGACGTGCGCCCAACGTTTGTCGTGGACATCACCGACCAGTTCGAAACGCGCCTCGCAGCGCTGATGGCCTACAAGTCTCAGTTCACCGATCAGCACGCCGGCAGCGGAATCTTCCCGGCGCACAAGGAGATACGGGCGCGGATTGAATCCATGGCCCGCTATTACGGCCTGCTCGGCGGCGTCACCTACGCTGAGCCGTTTGTCCAGAAGGAAGTCGGGCTGGTGGAGGATGTGCTGGCGATTCCGGTGAAATCGATTTGAGGCGAATCGCCGGATATTCGGCGCGAACAACTTACCTCTATGCGGGCGCAGCGATACAATTCGAGGGAATCAGTTCTGAAAAAGGAGATCCCTAGCAGTAATGAAGACTAAGTTCAGTCTTGTCCTTCTAAGTGTTTGCATGATCTCGGGGAACGTCGCGGCATTCGGACAAAAGCTTTACCCCGTTCAGGGTCCACTGGCGTCGCTGACGACACCGCCGGTATTTTCCGGCCAAGTCAGGAGACCAGTGTTTTCAGTAGGGGGACTGCCCAAGCTGCTGAAATCCTGGACCGTCGCCAATGGAGAGGTGCTTCCGGGGAAGTGTGCTTTGGTGAAAGCGTCTTCCGTGAACACAAAGACACCGGGAACGCCGGACAGCTACCCGCCGCAGCCTAATCTCGCATTCGCCTGGGATGCCGTCTACGGGCAAGGATATTTTTCCGCCCATATTCTCGGCGGGAAAATTTGGCAGGGAGTCTTCACTGGAAATCAAGGAACCGTTCTCCAGGTGGAGATACTGGATGGGCAACATGGCGCGGCGGTAGACAATAAGGGCAACATTTACAAAGTGGTGTGGTAGCGGTGTCGGCGGTTCGGCAGGTCACTTCTCGAAAAGCGCAAAAGTGGCGCACCCTCAGTCATTTCGGTCAATGTTCAAAGGCAAACCCGCGTTGTACTTCCCCGTCAATGTGGCCCGCCCCCTCACCAGATAAACGGTATCAGGCGGTAGTGAACGCGGGCGGCGTACTCCGGGTAGCCGGCGAGACTGCGTTGGAGTTCGCGGTCTTCCATTGCCGTCCGAAAAACGAAAGCGCCTAAGAAAACTGCCGAACCGGCCAAGCCGGCCCAGGAACCGAGCACTAACGCAGTCGCGGGCAGGTAGATCAGCAGCGAGGCATAAAGCGGATGGCGGACGATGGCGTAGGGTCCGGTGGAAACGACTGTGTGTCCGCGCTCGGTTTGGATGCGCACGACCGCCGCGAGAAATGGGTTCTCGCGAAAAACGCGGCCGATCATCCAGAATGACAAGACGATCATGGCCGCGCCCACGCATTGCAGCCAAACCGGCATGACGGACCAGCGGAAGCGGACAGCATCCAGGCCCATCAGGACGAGCCAGCCGCACCAGACAACCGTCATAAGCAGGATAAAGAATTTGTCCCAGAACGGCTGGCCTTTTTGCACTGGCGATTTGAGGCGCTCGGCCAGAAGCGCGGGGTCGCGCCGCGCCAACCAAAGCGTGAGCCAGAAAGCTCCGGTGATAAACAGAATGAGATAGGCCCACGCAGCCGGCCAGCGGAGGGTCCCCGCGGCGCTAAAGAGCAGGACCGAGAAAAACAGGACCTCCGACCCAAGAATTACGCAGACCTTGATGACCATAGGCTCCGCCGGGTGCCCCACACATTCGCTCTTGCGAATGTGTGGGCAAGGGCCGCGCGACGGTGGCGGCTGACTGTTCACTCTATGCGCAAAACCCACTCATCGCAAAGTGCGCGATGAGTGGGGCACCCGGCGTCATGGCAAGGGCTACCAGACACGCATCAACCGCATTCTGCGTGTGGTGATGGAAAGTCAGCCGTCGCGGTCGGCTCATCGGTAAGACTTTTTCTATCGCTTTCGTTCTCGAGAAACGACGGGTGGCCCATTCAAGCCCGGTTTTGGCTTGAGTGGGGCAGTTCTACTGTGACGGAGTCTTCCTGCCGCTCTTTCATGTTCTCGTGTCGTCTATTCCGACTCGATCTCCGCCGCAAAATCCCCACTCTAAATTTCGCAAAGGACGGGGGCTGGCCCACCCTTTCCAACGTTCTAACTCCGGGGTGCCCCGCTCCTGTCGCGTTTTTTGCGACGGGGCGGGGATGTTGACTTTCTCAATCGCGAAGAATCGTGGGGAACTCATCGACTGGGGGCTGGCCCACCCTTTCCAGCATTCTAAACTCCGCGGGTGCCCCGCTCCTGTCGCGTTTTCCGCGGCGGGGCGGGGATGTTGACTTCCTCAATCGCGAAGAACCGTGGGGAACTTGTCGACCGCCAATTTTTCATCACATCCAGCCTGTGTGCGCCATCACAGACTTCCAACTGCCCGTCGGCGACAATGGAGATCGACCTGTGTGTCAGGCCCGCGGTGTGCCCGTCACCAAGACGCTCCTCGAAGCTGCCCCAGCTCCACTAGTCGGCGCTCTTTGACAACACGAAGTTGAGGCAGTCAGCTGTCAAGCCCCTCGCGCCGAAAATCCTGCGAGGAAGCCAAACAAGCTAACTCCTTATTCCGGAATATTTTACATATAACTCCTTTAAAATCAAAGATTTGAAAGGAATTTCCCGCCAAATCTATGATTCTAAAGGGCCGTGATATAAAAAAATTGCGACGCCGGATAGTACCTTCGGAGTAAACAAGCCGTACCCAAAGTGAGGACAGTCGAGCTAAGTCCTTATTCTGGAATACTTTGACAATAAGCCCTTTGCTCTCAAACCTTTAGAGGTAGGCGTCCCTAACCCCATCATTCCAGAGACCATAAGAAGGGGGTGGGGGGGTAGGGGGGGTGGGGGGTACAAACCAACACTCATCCTGTTCAACATCGCAGGCCAAAATGAGCAGCGTAGAAAATGAACCGGGAATCCTGGTCCTCGCCCCTGTGCGAAATTCACGCCGTATAATGATCGGTTCCTTATATCCGTCGACGCGCTTCACTTTTCCCTCTCGCATCCAGCGCCCGACGCACAGGAGATCATCATGGCCACTCTTACCGAAGTCCCGGCTCAAATGAAGTTCCGCACCGAATCCGACAGCATGGGCAAGATCGAAGTCCCGGCGAATGTTTACTGGGGAGCGCAAACGCAGCGCTCGCTGCTGCATTTCAATATTGGACGCGACACCATGCCTCCGGAGCTGATTCACGCCTTCGGCACGCTCAAGAAGGCTTGCGCGCTGGTGAATCAGGACCTGGGCAAACTCCCCTCCGACAAAGCGAAGCTCATCGTTCAGGCCGCCGACGAGGTCATTGCCGGGAAGCTGGATGACCAGTTCCCGCTGCGCATTTGGCAGACGGGCAGCGGCACGCAGACCAACATGAACGTGAATGAGGTCATCTCGAATCGCGCCATTGAAATTGCCGGTGGAGAAATGGGATCGAAGAAGCCGGTGCATCCGAACGATGACGTCAACATGTCGCAGTCGTCGAACGACACGTTTCCGGCGGCGATGCATATCGCGGCGGCGGACCGGGTGAAGAATGCGCTGATTCCGGCGATTAAGACTGTGCGCGATGCGATTGCGGCCAAGGCTAAGGAATTTGACAGCGTGGTGAAGATTGGGCGCACTCATTTACAAGATGCTGTTCCGTTGACCATTGGACAGGAATTTGGCGGCTGGGCCAGTTTGCTCGATCGCGACATCAAGCGGCTGGAGTTGACGCTCGACGGGCTTTACGATCTGGCTATCGGCGGGACTGCGGTGGGCACGGGGCTGAACACGCATCCGGAATTTGCCGAGCGCGCCGCTGCGAAGATTGCCGAACTTACGGGACTTCCCTTCCGCTCCCATCCTAATAAGTTCGCCGCACTTTCGGCGCACGATGAGATCGTGTTTGCGCAGGGCGCTATGGAAACTTTGGCCGCTTCGCTGATGAAGATCTCAAACGATATTCGCTGGCTGGCTTCCGGTCCGCGGTGCGGTCTCGGCGAACTGTCGATCCCCGAGAATGAGCCGGGATCGTCGATCATGCCGGGCAAGGTGAATCCTACGCAATGCGAAGCGATGACGATGGTCTGCGTGCAGGTTCACGGGGCGACGGCTGCGGTGGGATTCGGCGGATCGCAGGGCAACTTTGAGCTCAACGTGTTCAAGCCGGTGATCATCTACAACTTCCTGCACTCGGTCACGCTCGTCACCGACGCCTGCCACGGCTACGTGGAGTACATGCTCAAGGGCATTGAAGTCGATCGCGCCAAAGTGGGCTGGTACGTGAAGAATTCGCTCATGCTGGTCACGGCGCTGGCTCCGAAAGTGGGATACGACAAGGCGGCGCAGATTGCGCACACGGCGCACGTCGAGCACAGCAGCCTGCGCGAGGCGGCGTTGAAGCTGGGATATCTCACGGGTGAGGAATTTGATCAGCTGGTCAAGCCGGAGAAGATGACGCATCCGTAACTGCATCGGGTCATCGGGTGATCGGGCCTAGCTCCTCTTCAAGAACAGCGCGCCCAGCGGCGGCAATGTCAAGCGCAACGAATACGGCCGTCCATGCACGCTTTGGGGGAGGGCCTCGGCGCCTCCCATGTTGCCCATCCCGCTGCCGCCGTATTCGTGAGCGTCGCTGTTGAGAAGTTCTTTCCAGTAACCGCCGGTCGGCACGCCCACCATGTATCCCAGCCTGGGCACGGGCGTGAAATTGCAGGCGATGAGTATGGGGTTCTCGTCGGCCTTGCCTTTGCGCAGCAGCGAGATGACGCTCATCGGCGCGTCGTTGCAGTCCACCCATTCAAAACCTTTGGGATCGTTATCGAACCAGTGCAGCGAAGATTCGACGCGATAGAGGCGGTTGAGTTGCTCGACCCAGTTCATAAGGCCGCGATGCACTGGATATACCAGCACGTCCCAATCGAGGCTGCGATCGTGCGACCACTCGCTAACCTGGCCGAACTCGCAGCCCATAAAGATCAGTTTTTTGCCGGGCTGGGCAAACATGTAGGCAAAGAGCAAACGCAGGTTGGCAAATCTTTGCCACTCGTCGCCGGGCATTTTGCCGATCAGGGAACCTTTTCCGTGCACAACCTCGTCGTGGCTCAGTGGCAGGACGAAATTCTCGTGGAACGAATAGAGCATGCGAAAGGTTAATTTGTTGTGGTGATACTGGCGATGGATCGGGTCCTGGCTGAAGTACTGGAGCGTGTCGTGCATCCAGCCCATATCCCACTTCAAGCCGAAGCCCAGACCTCCGAGATGGGTTGGCCGCGAAACCATGGCGTAGGAGGTGGACTCTTCGGCGTAGGTTTGAATGTCGGGGTGCTCTTTGTAGGCTTCGTGGTTGAATTGGCGCAGGAAGTCGATGGCTTCCAGGTTCTCGCGTCCTCCGTACTTGTTGGGAATCCATTCGCCCTCCTTGCGCGAGTAGTCGAGATAGAGCATGGAAGCGACGGCGTCCACGCGCAGGCCGTCGGCATGATATTTGTCCAGCCAGAACATGGCGCTTGACATCAGGAAGCTGCGCACTTCGGTGCGGCCGTAGTTGAAGATGAACGTCTTCCAGTCGGGATGGAACCCCTGGCGTGAGTCGGAATGCTCGAACAGGTGGGTGCCATCGAAGAAGGCGAGGCCGTGGCCGTCGGACGGAAAGTGGGACGGGACCCAGTCGAGAATGACCGCGATGCCGTGCTGGTGCAGGTAGTCCACGAAGTACATGAACTCCTGCGGCGTGCCGTAACGCGCGGTGGGAGAGAAGTAGCCCGTCGTCTGATATCCCCAGGAACCATAGAAGGGATGCTCCATGATCGGGAGGAGTTCGACGTGGGTGAATCCCAGCTTATTGACGTGGTCGGCGAGGCGGGGCGCGATCTCGCGATAGGTGAGCGAACGGTTGTCCTCTTCGAGGACGCGCATCCAGGATCCGAGATGAACCTCGTAGATCGATATGGGCGCGTGCAGCGAGTTGGCGGCTGCGCGCTTTTCAAGAAAGGCCGCGTCGTTCCAGGTGTAGTCGAGATCCCAGACTATGGAAGCCGTGTGCGGCGGTTGCTCAGCGAAAAGTCCCACCGGATCGGTCTTTTCAATCTGGTAACCGAGTTGGGTGGAGTGGATGTGGAACTTGTACAACGTGCCCTTGTCGACTCCGGGGATGAAGCCTTCCCAGATTCCCGAGGTGCCGCGAGCCTGGAGCGGATGGGATTGCGGGTTCCATCCATTGAAGTCTCCGACCACAGACACCTCGCGGGCGTTAGGAGCCCAGACGCTGAAGAGGGTACCCTTGGTTCCATTGGATTCGACAGGGTGCGCGCCCATCTTCTCGTAAATGCGATAGTGGGTGCCTTCGTTGAATAAATAAAAATCTTCGGCGGTCAGCAGGGAAACGTCGTAGCGGACCGGGGATAGTTCCTGAGTTGTAGTTTTCGGCGTCATGGTTTCGCTTCGGCTCTAGTGTATGCCAATTCGAAGTGGAGGGACGGGCGTCTCGCCCGTCCTTGGGCGGCGGGGCGGCCGGGCGGGGACGCCCGGCTCTCCACTAACGATTTCTCTCCTTTTGCGCTTCGCGCTTTTCGCGTGCCCAGCCTTCTTTCACGCTTTGTCGCGCACGCCCGAGCGCCAGCGCATCCGCCGGAACATCTTCCGTGATGCAGCTTGCGGCCGCGACGTAGGCACCGCGTCCAATCTTTACCGGCGCCACCAGCGTCGAGTCGCTGCCGATGAACGCGCCGTCTTCGATGACCGTCTGGTGCTTGTTCACGCCGTCGTAGTTGCAGGTGATGGTACCCGCGCCTATGTTGACGTCTTCTCCGATTTCCGCGTCGCCCAGATAGCTGAGGTGATTCGCCTTCGAACCCTTGCCCATCTTGATTTTCTTGGTCTCAACGAAGTTCCCTACGTGCGCGCCTTCGCCCACGTCACTTCCAGGGCGCAGATGAGAGTACGGTCCAAGCACAGCTCCCGCGCCCACGCGCGAGTCTTCCATGATCGTGCCCGGCCTCACCGTGACCCGCTCGCCAATGAGTGAATTCGTGATCACACTGTAGGAGCGGATGCGGCAATCGGCGCCTATCTTTGTGTAGCCCAGCAACTGAACGAAGGGCTCAATCACGGTGTCGGCGCCAACTTCCACGTCGCTGTCAATCACGCAGGTGTGCGGATAAAAAATCGTCACGCCTTGTTCCAGCAGTTCGCGGCACTTCGCCAGCCGCAGCCGCGCATCCAGAACGATCGTCTCCGCTCGCGTGTTGCTGCCCAGCACTTCGCCGGCATCCGAGGTCTTGATCGCGACTACCTTCTGGCGCGCCCGCTGAAACACTCTCGCCATATCGGTGAGGTAGTATTCGCCGTGCGGGTTCGCGGTTGAAAGACGGTCAATATGCTGGTACAAGGCGGGTGCATCGAAGGCATAGAAGCCGGAATTGATCTCGCGGATTTTCTTCTGCTGCGGGGTTGCGGACTTTTCTTCCACAATCGCCTGCACTTCGTCTCGTCCCTCTGCTCGTCCCCCGGCGCCTTGGCGAATCACTCGCCCATATCCATAAGGATCGTCGAGATCGGCGCTGAGCACGGTCATGGCCGCTTTCTGAGCGGTATGGAAGTCGCTGAGCTTCCTGATGGTTTCGGCGGTAATCAGAGGAGCGTCCCCGGAAAGCACAATGACATGGTCGTATTTATTACCGGCGGGTTTATTGCCCGCGAGCGCTTCGCGCGCCACCATGATGGCGTGTCCGGTGCCACGTTGTTCGGCTTGCAGCACGAAGTTCACGCCCGTTCCGGCAACCGCTTCACGCACGCGCTCCGCCTCATGGCCGATGATCACGAAGATGTCGCGCGCGGGCACGACCTTTTTCGCTGTTGCAATCACATGGGCCAGGATCGGCTTGCCGCCGACTTCATGCAGAACCTTGGGGTGTTTCGATTTGAGCCGCGTGCCCTTGCCGGCTGCCATGATCGCGATAGCGATACGTGGGCGCTGCGGACTTGAGCGGGAAGATTTCGACTTGGTCTCTAACGGTTTTGCCATGCTCAGACAATATACCGCGAACTCAATTGTAGAGACGCGGCTTGCCGCGTCTCAGACTGCTGACAACCTCACTTGCTGGTGGAGAGCCGGGCGCCTCCGCCCGGCAGCCCAGCTGGACGGGCGAGACGCCCGTCGCTCCACATCAACTCCGAATCGTCTGCCGGTCCGGGGCTTGTGCCATTAGCGCCATCAGGTCGTGCGCGACGCGGTCGGTGGCGTGCCGGGCCACCGCGCCCTCTTCCAGATACTCTCCCAGCACCGGGCACACGCCCAGCGCCTCGATCGCTTCCAGATCCACCACGACATGCGAAGCTCCCTCAAGAGCGTATTTGGCTTTCATCTCTGGCGATGCCATCTTACGATTGATCAGGGCGTAGTCAAACAATCGGACGCCAGCATGGCCGTTGAGTGCGCGGATGTGATCCGCCGCTGTTAAACTAAGACTTTCATTCGCCTGTGTCATCAAGTTGCAAACGAATACCTTAATCGCAGGCGATTCCAGAATCGCCTCGGGGATTCCACGCACCAGTAGGTTGGGAATCAGGCTGGTGAAGAGCGAACCGGGGCCGATGGTGATCAGGTCGGCGCTGGCGATCGCCTCCAGCGTCTGAGGCAGCGGCTCAACGTCAGGAGGCACCAGGAAGAGTTCCCGAATCTTGCCCTTGCTCGCCGTGATCCGCGTCTCGCCGCGCACCCGCGTCCCGTCTTCGAGTAACGCTTCCAGTTCCACGCTCGACATGGTCGCCGGATAGATATGGCCGCGCGTGAGTAGAATTTCCGAAGAAAGCCGCACCGCTTCCGCAAAGTCTCCGGTGATCGAAGTCAACGCCGCCAGAAAAAGATTTCCGAAGCTGTGGCCTTCCAGTCCTGATCCCTTCTGAAAGCGGTGCTGGAACAGCCTCGAGAGCAGGGCTTCATCTTCGGAGAGGGCGACGATGCAATTGCGCACATCGCCCGGCGGAAGCATATTGAACTCTTTGCGCAGACGGCCGCTTGATCCGCCATCATCGCTCACCGTCACCACGCCACACAATTCGCGAATGGTCGGCTGACCGGAGGGGGCGAGCGCCGGCGTCATGACGTAACGCTTCAGCCCCTTCAGCAGCGTAGATAGGCCGGTGCCGCCGCCGATCGCTACCACGCGCAGTTCGACGCCAGCCTTGCCGGAGTCGGATGAGTTCGTGCGCAAGTGGGGAAGCATACAGCCTCAGTTGCAGCTAAGTGCGGACAGTTAGTACGCGCTCGCTTCTTCTTCCCGCGGCTCAGATTCTTCAGCGCCCGGATCCGGATACAGTAGTTCGGTGAAGCGCGGATCTTCCGCCAGATTCTGGAAGTCGGTGTCGTTCCGCGCCTGGAAGCGCAGCGCGGGTTTCGCCTGAATCGCCTCGCCGAGCGCCCTGAGCGATTCTTCGACGTGACCGGTCAGGCAATGCAACGCGGCTAGACCGTACAGAACGTATTCCGACTTCGGATTCTGCTTCAAGAGCTTGTCGAGGTGTTCGCGCGCCGTCACGTAGTCCCCCGTGTTGATCAGCGACACGGCGTAGTCGTAATGCTCTTCCGCTGTTTTGAACTGCAACGCGAGTATTTCCAGGTGCTTGTCGCAGGTGAGGATATGTACCTGGGCCCGGTCGACCAGGGACTTGTTCGGCCCGCTCAGTACTTTCTGCAGGTGGCCTTTGGCCTTCTCGAACTTGTGCTCCTGCAACGCGCGAAGCCCCGACTCGTAGCTCTGCACCGCCTGTGTGTGTCGTGGATCTTCGGTCACTTGTTTCTTGGAGGTTACCTTCAGTGCCATCAAACCGCCTTCAGTTCGAAATTTAGTTCAGAATTGAAATCGAAAGCTTGAAATCGAAAGTTCGAAATTGCGAGCGCGCTCTCAATTCATGCTGGCCGCTGTCGCCAGATCGACCAGCTTCCAGTCACCCTTGATGATTCCTGCGCGAATCTGCAGCGCCGTCTTGCCCTGCTTGTGCATGGTGTAAGTGTAATAAAGCTCTTTGAGGCAGGTTCCGCACTGCGCGCCGTGTGTGCCGGAAAAGCAGCTGTGCAGGCTGTTGTGTCCCATGCCGCGGTCGCAGTAGCAGTAACACGGCTGCTGGTAGATGACCTTCGGAATCTTCGCCGCCAGTTCATAGGCATGCGTCTGATACGGAAACTGCGCGTTATTGCCCCAAAGCTGATCTTTGGTCAGAATCGGCGGAAGGTCGGTGCCCGCGGCCGGAGGAGCGACGTTGAAATGCGGAACTCCCTGATCGGCTTCGGACTGAAGCCACGGCGCCGATACCATCGTGACCAGCAAAAACAGCACCGCCGACGCGAAAATCCGCGCACGCATGGCAATTGACCTCAACTTTATATTTTACCTGAAGGCGCGGGATTGGGGATTACCGGGCGGGGTCCAGGGGCACTACAGGGAAGGCTAGTCACTCCAAACAGAGTTCAACGACTTCACGAAGGCGTTTCATGAGAGTGTCGAGGTTCTTGGCCTGGGTATGGCAGCCCTGTAGGACGGGGATGATCCCGACGTAATAGCCGTCTTCGTCTCGCTCGATGACAACTCTGAATTTTCGCTGAGCTTTCGTCAGACGATTTTATCACCCGTCTCCCGCTGCGGAGTGAGACGGGGCAAGCCCCGTCTCTACGCTAAGGTTGTATCCGCAATCCGCATTACCCCAGCTTCTCAAAGAACAAACAGATCGTTTCAACCCCGTGATAGAAATTCGGAATGTGGAACTTCTCATTCGGGGCATGCAAGTTGTCGTCGGGAAGGCCGAAGCCCATCATGACGGATGGAATCTTCAGCACGTCCTGGAAGTCGGTCACGATCGGAATCGAGCCGCCTGAGCGAATAAACACGGTGTCTTTCTTGAACGTGTCATGCAGCGCCTCGGTCGCCGCTTTGATGAAACGGTTGTCGGTGCCGACCACGCACGCCGGCCCTTTGCTCCAGACTTTGATTTTCGTCTCAATGCCCTTGGGCGTGAGTTTCTTGACGAACGCCGTATAGCGCTTGAGGATGTCGTCCGGATCCTGGTTGGGCACGAGGCGCATGGAAACTTTTGCCGACGCCTTTGCTGGAATCACCGTCTTCGCCCCCGGAGCCACAAACCCACCCGGCATGCCATGCACTTCGAGCGTCGGGCGGGCCCACGTCCGGTAGAGCACGGAATATCCCGACTCGCCGGTCAGCACCTTGGAGCCGACTTCAGTTTTGCGATAATGCTCTTCATTGAAAGGCAGCCGCTTCCAGGCCTTCAGTTCGTCTTTGCTGGGCGCTTTGACGTTCTTGTAAAAGCCCGGGATCAGTATCTTGCCTTTTGCATCTTTCAACTTGTCGATGATCTCAATCAGCCCAAAAAACGGATTCGGCGCCGCGCCGCCATAGATGCCGGAGTGCAGGTCGGTCTTTGCGCCGACCGCTTCAATCTCCGTGTACACCAGGCCGCGCAGGCCGACGCACAGAGTGGGAAGGCCGGGCGCGAACAGTTCCGTATCGCAGACCAGCGCGAAATCCGCTTTCAATTTTGCCTTCTGCTTGCGGACGTACTCGGCAATCGATTCGCCGCCCACTTCTTCTTCGCCTTCAAAAATAATCTTGACGTTGATGGGCAGCTTGCCCCCATGCGCCTGCATCAGGGACTCGAGCGCCTTCACTTCCATCCAGAGCTGGCCTTTGTCGTCGACCGCGCCGCGCGCGTAAATGTTGTTGTTGCGCTCGGTCGGCTCAAACGGCGGCGTCTTCCATTCGTCCACCGGATCGGGCGGCTGCACGTCATAATGTGCATACATCAAAACGGTTGGCTTGCCATGCGCGTGCAGCCAGTCGGCGTAGAGCAGGGGATGTCCCTGGGTGGGAATGATTTCGACATTGTCCATCCCGATGCGGCGCAGCTCAGCGGCCACAAATTCTGCCGCTTTCTGTACATCGCCTTTATGTTCGTCGAGCGTGCTGATGCTGGGGATGCGGAGAAGACTCTTCAGCTCGTCGAGAAAACGCGGCTGATTATTGCGGGCAAAATCGACTGCGGGGGAAGCCATAGCCTGGTGCCTTTCTGGCGCGCTGGGCGCGCATATTAAAATGACCGCCGAAAACGCTTCAGTATATACCCTGAATCCGGGCAGGTGCTCAGTGTCCGAGCAGCATTCAGCAGGGATCCGTCGCCTTTACCGCTGGCCGGCTACACAAGTGCGAGCTTGTGGTTTCATCTCCCAAAGATCAGTTGCGCAAGTTGCATTCCGCCAAGAACCTAAAACGCGATTGACAGCAATGCATATCTCACAAACAATAGAATCTACAGTCCACATTCAACCGGAGACCCCCTTATGCCTGAAGGCGAACAACCGACCGTCTACTACCCCGAGGCGCAGAGCAACGTCGTCAAATGGATTCTTCTGGCGCTGGCCATTGTCTACGTCGGCGCATCGGCATTTTTTATTTACGATCAGCACAGCAAGCTCGAGAAGGTCACGCAAGATCAAACCGCGAGCCAAAAACAAATTGGCGATCTGACCAAGCGCATGCAGTCCGCCGAAGCCGATTCTGAGACCCTGGCCCAGCAACTGGGCATGACCAAGAAAGAATTGAAGACGCGTGCCGACGAGTTGCAGCATCAGCAACAAGTCGCGGCGGCGCGCATCGCAGCAGAGGCGGCAGAAGAGAAAAAAGATGTGAACGCCGTTGCCGGAGAAGTAGGAAACGTGAAGACCGACGTCGGCGGCGTGAAGACCGACGTAGCCGCCACCAAGGCGTCGCTCGAGGCGACCATCGCGAAACTGCAGGGCACCATTGGCGATCTCGGCGTGCAGAGCGGCCTGATCGCTAACACGCGCAGCGATCTGGAAGCCCTCAAACACAGAGGCGACCGCCAATACTACGAGTTCACGTTGTTGAAGGGAGCCAAGCCGCAGGCCTTCTCGACCGTGGCCTTGCAGCTCAAGAAGACCGATCCCAAACGCGGCAAGTACACGCTGAACGTCACCGCCGACGATAAAACCATCGAGAAAAAAGACAGAAACCAGAGCGAGCCGGTGCAGTTCTACACCGGACGCGATCACATGCTGTATGAACTCGTGGTCTGGACGGTGGATAAGAAGAAGATTACCGGCTACCTGAGCACGCCGAAGAATGCTCCGATACCGATCACCGCTACGCCGCAGTAGCGGCAACCACACACTTCGCGGATCAGTTCGTCTTTCAGCAGTTGCTCCCGGCAGCAATACTTGTCGGGCCTTGTGAGGACGTTGATGGCCCGAGCGTTGATGGTCGGAGTGTTTGGTCGTCGCGATCTACGGCTTCCAGACTCCCACATGCTCTACCAGCTCCTCTAATTTCGCTTTCTTCAGGATTTCGCCGACCGCCTGATGATCGATGTGCGGAGCGATCGGCGTTTCGCTTTGCGCGATTGCGTAGGCGGTCACAGCCACAATCGCCTCCCCTCCCTTGAAGTCCAGGGCATCGACTTTGTCGAGCGTGTCGCTCGATTTGTGATGGACCTCCATATACTTCGACATGTCCACCCACAAATCCAGCGCTGGAGTTCCCTGCAACACGAACGGACCGTGGTCGGTGTTGTAGGTTGTCTCCAGCGAAAGATCGCCGCCGTCCAAATCTTTCAACAGGCCGTCGCTCCAGGGCTGCATCGCTTTTTGCAGGTCGTCGCGGCCTTCCACCTTCCATCCCTTCGGATGCCCGGCGCCGTTATCGGTATTCAGAACGGCGATGCACTTGTCCAACTCGGCCTGGTGTGTTTGCGTGTAGGCATACGATCCGAGCAACCCCTGTTCTTCGCCACCCCAAAGTGCCAGCCGGATGCTGCGCCGTGGCGCTTTCCCCAGAGACATCAGGGCGCGGCCGATTTCAAGGACGCTGATCGCACCGGTGCCGTTGTCCTGCGCGCCCGTGCCGAAGTCCCACGAGTCTAGGTGCGCTCCGATCAGAATCCACTCGTCCGGACTCTCGCTGCCCCGAATCTCCGCCACCACGTTATTGACGGTCGTCTCTCCCGACGTCTTGTTCTCGATCGTCAGTTGAATGTTGACGGGCCCGCGCTCCAGTTCTCGCTGAATGAGCTTGGAATCTTCCATACCGACTTCGGCTACCGGCAGCGGAAGCAACTTCGCACCCCACAGACCGTCGTGCGCATTCAAAACGTTGTTCTTCTCGCGATCGGGCGTGATCACGGCCAGCACGCCCGCCTTCTGAAATGCGGGCCACGCTGGCTCCAGCTTCGCCATAGCCTTCCCGTAGCCTTCCGCGTAGATCTTGCCCGTATCCAGAAAAACAATCTTTCCCCGCAGTTCGTGTTCCCGGGATCGCAATGAGTCCGGCTCCACGTCCGCAACCATCACCACCGTGCCTTGCACTCCGCCCGGCGGCGTTGATGGCGCCCACCCGAGCGATGCCAGGTTCAGCGGCCGCGACAAGGGCGCCAGCATCGCCCCGCTCGCCGTCCCTCGCTGCCAGCCTGCTGGAATCGTGAACGGTTCCAGCCGAACATTTTCGATCCCGTAGCTGCGAAACTTCGCCGCCGCCCATTCCGTCGAGCGAACATAGGCCGGCGAAGCCGTTAATCGCCCGCCGATGCCGTCCGCGAGTTCCCCTAGAGTTGTCATCGACGGCCCGTTGTAAATCGAAGCTGCCAGCCGGTCCGTCACCGGCTTCATTTCCGACGGCGGCTGCGACCACGCCAGCATCGGGATCACCCACCATACTGCCAATGCAACTGCACGACACAAATTCATCTTTCCTCCGTAAAAAAGACTTGCAATCCCGTTCGCTAAGCGAAGGGGCATTCTCTATGAACAACGCCTGCATTGCAAATCTAGCTGTTGCAAACCAGGACCTCCATCACTCTGCACTCCCTCGCTCCCGCTCTCATGCTAGACTCGCAGTGAGTCAACCAACCTTGCGGATGCGCATCCTCACCCGCTACATTCTGGGAGAAGTCGTCTCCCACGCCTTGATCGGCGCGGCGGTTTTCACTTTTGTTCTTTTCACCCGCGATCTCGG
>Ga0187888_1000287_pt1 | contig 54437 bp, 55 predicted proteins | sample June2016WEW_7_40_FD_132987 | JGI IMG/M metagenome (GOLD analysis project Ga0187888, IMG submission 132987) | Peatland microbial communities from SPRUCE experiment site at the Marcell Experimental Forest, Minnesota, USA - June2016WEW_7_40 | ecosystem: Environmental > Terrestrial > Soil > Wetlands...
CACGATGTTACCGAATCATAGTAAGTCCGATCCTGAGAGCCGGACTTGCTCTTAAGGACAAAGCAATCCCGTGCGCCGTATTTCTCCGATGCCAGGAGTTCCTGATTCTTCCAGAAGAACTGGCTCTCTACCATGTCTTCATAGGAGAAGTCTGTTCCCACTAGTGGGTCGTTCCAACGTTCGAATGGCAACACGCTAGCGGCCTTTTCGCCAGGAAGTACCGCCTCGATGGTCACGTGCCCACTCACGCTCATATGCAAAAGAAGGCTCGTCTTCTCCGAGCCAAGCCCCGAGATCTCGCATAGCACACGCAGACCATCGGGAAACCAGCGAGCCTTGGCGACAAACTTGTAGCTCGTGCGCTTGCCATTGCCTTCCACCCGTGTGAGTCGCCCGGTCGAGCGGTAGTCCAATTTCTCAATACGCTGGCGCGAGGCAGTCAGCACGGTCTCCAGGTCAGGATTCGCCGCAAAGGCCCGCGATGGATGCACCAGCGACAACAGCACTAGCAAAGCGATGGACGCTTGAATCGTCCCAAAGGCGCAATTCGCCCGTCTGGCCTCTGGATACCGGCCAAACTTGCGGCTGCGAGAGAGCATTACGACGCGGCGCAGGACGGTCATATTCTATGTATACAGCCAAAGTCCCTATAACGCCATCCATGGCGACGGGTACTGATTCTCGAGCGGTGGTATGCAGCCCATTTCAGAACCCACACTTTAAGTGACAAGCTTCCGAACTCTTTCGGCGTCTTGTTTTCATTGGGATACAACCACGTTATGGCAAGCCTTTTGGGATGGAGAGTGCGGATTCTATTGCTTGCTGAGTTTCAAAAGGGTCAATCGATGCGATGGTTTTTAGCAGGAAGTGATCTCCGCGCTCGGCTCCGATGCCGGACGGATTACGGCTAACCGGAAGTTATCGCGGGCCAGAAGTCCGCTTGTGGGAAATCGCGAGCTCGATCTGGAGCTTGCGCCTATTGCGGGCAGATGACGGCGTACTTGGAAGTAATCCACTTGGTCGCAAACGTCCCTACCGGAATTCGGCTTCGCTGTCTAGCTGGCGACCACGATCAGAAAGCGGAAGTGCACCCGGCGCTGGATGCGTTTTTCTTCGCGCGTTTGAACTCCGCGAAAAACTGGGCGATTATTGTCAAATCGCATTGCTCCGGGATCGGTTTCCTCCGCTCGCGCGCGAGCAGCATTGCGATCGCGCGGCGCACGAGTTCGGCCGGCTCGACCTTTTCGCCGGCAATCTGCTCGTAATCGTCCGTCTTCGTCGTGACGCGGTGAGACGTCTCGCTCTCGCCCCCAATCACGCGCACCTGACACTCGCCGCCGCCGATTTGCTCGACTTCAATCGTCGCCGCCATATTTTCTCCGTCTGACTCCGGCCTCCCGAAAAAGTCCACAGGGATTTCCAATCGCAAGAAGACTCCCGCGCGCTAGGATGAGCCCGATGAACGAGAATTACAACTCGCCCACACGGGGCGGCAGCGGGCCGTCGCGCCTCCGCCGGGGTGTCATTCCGGCGCCGCCCTGGTCCGTTCTCGGCCTTCTGCGCCGCCTCTGCCGCTGCATTTCTGCCCGACAATGGCTGCCGGACAGAAACACATGTAAGTTATTCAAAACAAACGATCGCGACCTCGTCTGCCCGACAATGAAACCCGCCCTTGCCGCACACTCACCAACCCCGCGCGACGGCCGTTTGCGCCGTGCCGTTCGCAACAGGCGTATAATTGTTTTCAAGGGAGTTTCATCATGAGCGAACTGACAATTCCTATAAACACATCGACGCTCCACGAGGCCCGCTGGTGGGAACCCGAGCCGAACGGCAAGGTGCACTGTTATCTCTGCCCGCGGCACTGCCACATAGGCGAAGGGCAGGCCGGTTTCTGCTTCATCCGCGCGAACGAGGGGGGCAAACTCTACAGCCTCGGCTACGCGCATCCCGCCGCGCTGCAAATCGATCCGATCGAGAAAAAGCCGCTCAATCATTTTCTGCCGGGCACGCGCGTCTTTTCGATGGGCACGGCCGGATGCAACATGGGCTGTTTCTTCTGCCAGAACTGGGACATCTCGAAATCGCATGCGGATCAGGTACGTTCGTCGAACGTGCCGCCCGAGGACGTGGTGATGCTCGCGATCCGCAACGGCTGTCCGTCGATCGCGTTCACGTACAACGAGCCGACGATCTGGGGCGAGTACGTGATCGACATCTGCCAGGCCGCGAAAAAGTACGGCATCAAGACCGTGATGGTCTCGAACGGCTACATCACGCGCGAAGCGTTTCACGACATCTACGATCACATCGACGCGGCGAACATCGACCTGAAAGCGTTCACGGAGGATTTTTACGGGCGCATGACCCTGACGCATTTGCAGCCGGTGCTCGAAACGCTGCAATGGCTGAAGAACGAGACGAACGTATGGTTCGAGATCACGAACCTGATCATCCCGACGCTCAACGACGCGCCCTCGGAGACGCGCGCGCTCGCCGAATGGATTCTCAAGCATCTCGGGCCGGACGTCCCGCTGCACTTCACGGCGTTTCATCCCGACTTCAAATTGCGGGACAAGCCGAGCACGCCGCCGGAAACGCTCCACGCCGCTCGCGCAACCGCGCTCGAAGTCGGCCTGCACTACGTGTACGAGGGGAATATTCTCGGCGACGGCGCGCACACATCGTGCCCGTCGTGCAAGACGCTGCTGATTCGGCGGTCGTGGCACGACGTGGAGAAAAATATCCTCAAGGGCGGCTGCTGCCCCAAGTGCGGGCTTGCCATTCCCGGGCGCTGGACGAATTCAGCAGGGAAGACGTCCGCAGCGGTGGCTCGAAAGGCCGAGTCCGTCGCGGGCGAACGCTACGAAGACCTCAATCTTTAATGCGGAGCCCGCTCAGCGCGGCGCGCGCGAGGCGATCCACGACGCACCCGACGCCACGGCCAGAATCGCGACGATGACGCCAAGCGAAGCGGCCGCGGAAATCGGAAAGCGTTCACCGAGCAGCATTTTCGCGCCGACGAAAAGCAGGATCGCCGCGAGACCCTGGTGCAGGAATCTCATGCGCGTCATCAGTTCGGCGAGGCCGAAATACATGGCGCGAAGGCCGAGGATGGCGAATACGTTGGAGGAATACGCGATGAAGGGATCGCGCGTGATCGCCAGGACCGCCGGCACCGAGTCGACGGCGAAGATCACGTCCATCAGCTCGATGGCGACGAGCGCGAGCAGAAGCGGCGTTGCGACCGATCGGCCGCCTGCGCGAACCCAGAAGCTGTCGCCGTCCTGCGACTGCGCGACAGGAACAGTTTTGCGGATGAAGCGAATGATCCAGTTTTGCTCCGGGCCGAAGGCGGGGCCGCTCGAAACAAGCATGTGCCCTGCGGCGAGCACGAGGATCGCGCCGAAAACGTACGTGACCGCATGGAAGCGCTGCAACAGCGCGATTCCGGCGAGCACGAATGCGAGGCGCAGGACGAGCGCGCCCACGATGCCGCTATAGAGCGCACGGTGCTGCGCGCGCGGTCCGATGCCGAACGCGCGAAAAATCAGAAGAAAGACGAAGATGTTGTCCGCGCTGAGGGATTTTTCGAGGACGTATGCGGTGAAGAATTCGACTCCGGCCTTTCCCCCTCGCGAGAAATAGACCCAGACGCCGAACGCCAGCGAGAGCGCGATCCACGCGGCGGTTTCGGCGAGAGCGCGCTTCAGCGAGACGCGATCGGTTGTGGGGCGGAAGAGAATCAGGTCCGCCGCGAGCGCTGCCGCGATGATGACGCCGAAAATGATCCACGCGCCGATCGAATGTTCTCCCGATCCTGCCCGCTGCAATTTTCGTACGAACTTCGCAGAAGTTTACACTGCGCGCCACTCAGGTCACATAAGATTGCGCCTAACGCACTGAGGGGAGTACGCGGTTTCGGTTTGCGGCGAACGCAATAACCCGCCAAAGTTTTCTTCCCCAAAAGCACAGATTCGTTGACAACGAAAAACGCGCGTGCTATCCACGCAGGCGCGCCGAATTTGAATTCGCGCATCGCGCGATGCGGCCCAGCAGTCGAGCTTGCGGGGAGAGCGTCCACACATGGCTTTGGTGCTTCCACCGAATGTAACCGAGAAAACCTTCCAGAAAGCGCTGGATGCGTTTGCGGGCGTTCTCGGCAGGCAGTGGGTGCTCGCGACGGACGAGGATCGCGGAACGTACATGGACATCTACGCGCCGGGCGACGCGGACGCGCACATTCCCAGCGCCGCCGTCGGCCCGCAATCGGCCGAGGAGATTCAAGCGATCGTCCGCATCGCCAACGAGTACAAGATTCCGCTGTGGCCGATCTCGCGCGGGAAGAATCTCGGCTACGGCGCCGCCGCGCCTCGCATGACGGGAACGGTGGTGCTCGATTTGGGGCGGATGAAGCGGATTATCGAGGTCAACGAGAAGTTCGGATACTGCCTGATTGAGCCGGGCGTGGGATTTTTCGATCTGTTCAATCATTTGCAGGAGAACAAGATTCCGCTGTGGATGTCGGTGCCGGCGAACGCGTGGGGCAGCGTGGTGGGAAACGCGCTGGAGCGCGGCTACGGCTACACGCCGTACGGCGACAACACGCGGAACATCTGCGGCATGGAAGTGGTGCTGCCGAACGGCGAGCTCTTGCGGACCGGCACGGGGGCGATGTCCAACAGCCCATGCTGGCAGCTTTTCAAATACGGCTACGGCCCATCGTGGGATCAGCTTTTCGTGCAGTCGAATTTCGGAATCGTGACGAAGCTCGGCATGTGGCTGATGCCCGAGCCGGAAGCGACGCTCGGACTGAACATTCAGCTCCCGAATCCGGACGATGTCGGCTGGGCGGTGGATGCGCTCGCGCCGCTGCGAATGAACGGCGTGCTACAGCAAAGCCCGAGCATCGGCAATTCGTTGCGCGTGGCGGCGTCACAATCGCAGCGCAGTCAGTGGTATCAAGGTGACGGCGCAATGCCGGACGACGTCCTGCGCCAGGTGCTGAATAAGTTCAACCTGGGCTGGTGGGGAATCGCTCTGCGATTGTACGGCTACGACGAAGTGAACGAAGCGCACGCGCGAATCATCAAGGATGCGTTCGCGAAGTATACGAAACAGGAATTCCAGGTCGTGAAATGGCACCGCGGCGATCCGATCGAGAATTCGGGAGCGGGAGTGCCGAGCACGAACGCGCTGCAGATCGTGAATTGGCGCGGCGGGCGGGGCGGGCACATCGGGTTTTCGCCGGTGCTGCCGCCGACAAGCGAGCACGTGCTGAAGCAATTTCACAGCACGAAGAAACGATACGAAGAAATCGGAATAGATTATTACGGGTCGTTCACGCTGTTAGATCGGCACACGACGAACGTCAACATGATGATCTACGATCGCGATGACGCGGCGATGACGGCCAAGGTTCGCGCGCTGTTCAAGGTGCTGGTGGCGGATGCAGCCAAGGAAGGTTACTCGGAATACCGCACGCATCTGACGTTCATGGACGACGTGGCGCACACGTTCGATTTCAACAATCACGCGCTGCTGCGGCTGAACGAAACCGTGAAGGATGCCCTTGACCCGAATGGCATTCTCGCTCCGGGCAAGCAGGGAATCTGGCCGAAGGCGTTTCGCGGGAGGCAGGCGTGAACTCGAAGATGGATTTCGGGCCGGTGGGATGCATCGCGAGGCTGCTCGCGATTGCTGTGATGGGCGGGTGCATCGGAGCGGGAATCGGCGTGGCGCGATCCGCGGCTGCTCAGGGGAAGGCGGCGGGTGATTCGGCGCAGAAGCTCGAGGAGGGCAAGAAACTCTTCCACGAGCGCTGCGGATATTGCCATCTCGCCGGAGGAACCGGAACGTTCATGCTCGGGCAGCGACTTGGAAAGGATCGGGCGCTTTTGGAAGCGCGGACGGATCTGAGCGTCGAATACATCAAGAAGATCACGCGCGTGGGAATCAACAGTATGCCGCCGCACACTCGCATCGAGGTTCCGGACAGCGAACTGGACCTGATCGCGGCGTTTCTCACGCGGCCTGCGTCGGCTCGCGGAAATGCAGGCTCGAGTGGCGGCGCGCATGAATAGGCGCGATTTCCTCAAGGGCGCGGCGATGGCGCCGGCGGCAGTTTTGGGTGCGCGGCTGTCTGCTGTGGCGAGTGCGTTTGGACCAGCGCGCATGCGCGTTCAGGCCGTTGTGTTCGACGAGCGCTACTCCGGTTGCAGAATCTTCGCCGATGCGTTGGCGCGCGAGGGCGCGGTGGTGTTTGCGGCGGGTGGGGATTCCGCGAGCGTCTGGTACGGTCCGTTGCGCGCGCGTCTTGCGCGGTACGGCGGCGCAGTGGCGGGATTGACCACGGAGTCGGATTTCGTGGTATCGCGGGGATGCGGAAGGGAACTAGGGCTGGAATCGATGTACGAGGGCACTCACGATGCCCGCGAGTTAACTCGCGTGGTGCATCGCCTGACCAGCCGCGGAGGTGATGCGCGCGATGTTGCTCTTGCGCTAAGCGGTTCGCATGCTTACTGGGCTGAGTCGCTGGCTTCCGCGCTGGGCCAAATTGCTTGCCGAAAGACGGTAGGGAATCGGACGATTGCCGCGGTCACAAAGCCGCGTTCGGACGATCATCCGGGATATTTGGCGTCCTGGCTTTTGGACTTCGTACCAAAACCTGCCTGACGCGGGAGAATGGCGGGGACGGCGAGACTCGAACTCGCGGCCTCTGCCGTGACAGGCCGGTAGTCGAAAGAGAAATCAGCGAACTGCGCTACTAGCTCGACCTGAGCGACCGAGAGGCGCGGCTTTCTGGAAGGATGTTTTGACGCTGGCATCGCGCGCCTAGCCCTCGACGGCGTCAACGCTTCCAGCTAAACTGTCTCCGCTTTCTGCTTTTCCGGCATCGGACGCGCTTTTTCCTCGACCTCGCCGAATGAAACGCACATCTTTGTAGGAGAGTAGCAATGAAGCGGAATCTAAGCACGCTGCTCCCTGTGGTTGCGGTTCTTGCCGCGGCACTCATTCCCTGGAATCAAGCGCGCCCTCAAGCGCCATCGCCTGATGCTCCGCTCGCGGAGCAGTTGAAGGCTCTCTACAAGGTGACAAAGTTCGGTGCGGTTGCCAAAGGATTCACCGTCTTGAGCCCTGGAACTGTGCTGGTCATCCGGAAGGCAGGAATTCTGGGCGTTCCGCCGGCCAACGTGGCGTTTGGCAACTCGATCTATAGAGACGGAGAGTTGCATCAGCCCACCACCAGCAACCGCATGATTATTGGAAACGTCACGCGGTTTCTCCAAGTCGGCGAAAAAGTTTACGTGCAGACGGTGGATTTGAACTTGAAATCCGATAGGGTCACCCTGATCATCGTCGAGTGCGATTCCTGCAACGGGGTGAACCAGCAATCCTCGTTCAAATCCATGGTCTCATTCGAATTTGCGAAGGGGTCGCTGGCAACCGCCGACCCGGCGCAGATCGAGAACACCATCGGCCAGGTCCTTTCGATTGACAATAGTTCAAATGGCGGACAGCAGCCTCAGGATTCATCCGCGCAGCAACAAGGACAGCAGCAACAACCACCCGAACAACAAGCGCCCCCGCCACAGCCTCCGACAATTCAGCTCGGCCAGACTGTGGACCAAGTGCAAGCCGTGCTCGGCCAGCCGGACAAAATCGTCAACCTCGGTGCCAAGCTGATTTACGTCTACAAGGACCTCAAGGTGACTTTCATGAACGGCAAAGTCGCCGATGCGCAGTGATTTGCGCGCAGCGATTCTCTGGTAGTTCGAAAACGGATGTCCTGCCATCCGTAACCGGTGTTCAACCGGCGTTCAACAACCAGACTTCCAATTCGTCCTGAGTTATAGAAAGAAATGGCGGGGACGACGAGACTCGAACTCGCGACCTCTGCCGTGACAGTTCCAAAAGCGACGATGACAGCGAGTGACACGAGCGGTCACAAGTGCTCACGCCCGTTTAAGCTAGAAAGCAAAACACCGAGACATTGCGGCCACGCGAGGACACGCGAAGACAGCACTTGCCGCGCATGCCCAGGCAGGGTTATGGCACAAACCACGTCACAAAAGTTCACGGGAACCCCCTCGCGGATCACCAAGCCCCCCTGCACACTCGCTCACACTCACGCTATCGCAACGGCCAAGTCGGTATGTGATCCAGCTGGATTCTTGTGCCAAGCGGCTTGGGTCCTACCGTAGTTTCGCTTAGCCGCGACTTAAATCTTGACACCCCGCTTATCGAGTGCCGTCAGGAACATCACGCCGTATTCGATCACGACGTTTCGCAGAAGCCTTGCATACTCTCGATCAGCGGTCAGTGGGTGAACACTCTCATCGCTGAGTAGCGTGTAGAGTGAGGCGATGAACCTCTCATGCTGTTCCGTAAAGTAGCCTTGCTGCCTCAAATAAAGTGTCGCGTCACCCCACCGGTCGGCTACCGTGTGACCGCTAGCGCTCGCAATTGACTTGGCGCTCTCGCGGTGCAGGTGTTCGAGAAAACTGCGCAGATGACTCAGGCAATTCTTCAATTCGAAGGGGCTCGCCGTGGACTTGTAATCGCTTTCCGCCGCGTTCAACACCTTAACCATGTCGGCGCTAAATCCCAGCTTTACAAGGAAGCTCTCGACCTTAAGCTTGTCGCTCTCAATTTCCAAGTTTGGAAGCTCTTGCAATACACCCTTTAGATACCAAAAACGCGCTTTGCGACATTCCTCCGTGATGCCGTCAATCGCCGCCACAATCTCATTTCCCTCATCTGAAAAGCCCTGTCGATAGTGCGGGTTGCTCTCTATCGGCCCGTTGCCCGAACGGCGCTGATAATAAGTTTGTCGTTCGGCAATTTCCCGCAAGTGTGCGAGGGACGATGGTATGGATGCAAGTTCGCTATCGCTGAAAAGATTAAAATTCAGCGCGATCATTTCTTCCATTTCCTTCAACATGATGGCTAGGCTCGCCGTTGGCATCGTCGGCTCAGCAGTCGCCGCCAACAAGTCTTGCAAATGTCCCGTGCGACTGAAGAACTCCGCGAGTATCGCCAGCGCCGACGTTCGACCGCCGAAGGAGGGAAAAGGAGCGGGGCCCTTTTGCCAGCGCGCCGCGATTGGCTTTCGGACGTAGTTTAGAAGGGCTGACGCAAAGTCGGCACGGTCCGCGTCTCCGACCTGGCTGAACACTTTCATGAGAAGCTCGAAATTCGTGCTCTCGAACATAAATAGTTTGGGATTTTCGTAAACTTGCCTCGGCCTTTGCTGTCGCTCGAGTGCGAGGCCTAACTGCGCGGCCATCGCCAACGTGTAGCCTTGCGCCTGCAGATTGGATTGCTGATAGAGCTGGTTGCTGGGCCAGGCGTTGGCCACATAGCGATAACCGAGAGTAGGCTGAACCTGCTCCTCTTCCAGAATCCGCACCGCCTTTTCCAATGCCTCATCTATATCCATCGCTCGTCACCTAGCGAGAAAAGGCGGATCACCACAACGTCGAAATCAAATAGCTCCGTGGTGGTGTTCAAGGTTGTCTGACATCGGACGGACCGGTCCTCGAACGGGAAATTGATCGAGATAATTTTGAGCGGTTTTGCCATTTAGCCAGCGTAGCGCACGATTCTACGCCAAGCGGCTTCGCATGTCATAGCTCGACTATTAGCGTGCCATGTACCCTGCGGATCGCACTGATGATAAACTGCCATCAACCATGCGAATCGAGGGACTGAGAAAATATCGGCATCGTCCGTCCATCGAGGACTTGCCGGAGCCGTTCCGCTCGGACGCGTGGCACTGGTATCACCGCATCCTGCGAAAGCGCCAGTCGCTAGGGAAGCCAACACGCGCACCGTGGCTGCGGGCGATCCTGATAGGCCAAGCGAAACGGTTAGCGCTCAACCCGCCAACGTCAGCGTGGGGACGCTCCATGCTAGCCAAGCGTGGCGGCTACGCTACGCAGCAGGAATATCGTGCCGCCGGTCGTGTAGGCCCCAAGCATCCCGCCCATCGCGCTGCTGCTATCAGCGCATCGCGACGCAGGTGGCGGGCACAGCAGCAGGCAGAGGCGCAGGAACGTCAGCGTTTCGGGTTGCCGCAACAGCGTCGACGCAAGCTGCTAACTACAGCGTGAAGGCCCGCCGGTGACTACGCCAGCCTTGACCGCTTTCCCATTCCGGGTTTTACTGAACCGCATGCCCTACTATCATGTTCGACTCCACACAATCAAGGAGCCCCGCGTGGAGGTGAAGTTCGACCTGGCGCGTGAAGAGTTGGACAAACGCATTCTCGAACCTTACAGGAACATGAGGCCAATCGTTCTCGGCGGGCGAACCATCGCCTGGGAGGATTTGCAGCGCATCGAAATCGTCGAGACGCCGCATCCCTATTCTGCATTCGGTAGCTACACCGAGTTTTTCGCCCGTCGAGGGGACGGAAACTGGTACCACTCGGAGGCTGGTGCGAAAGACGTATCGGATGAGTTTGTAACTACACCGAGTATCCGGACTATTCCGCAGAAAACGGACGCAGTCGAGTTGATTTGTTCGCGATTTCACATGATCGCCATGCAGCTGCGCGAACGGCGGGGTAACCGGCCCACGCTCGACGTAAACGACGAATACGACGTTCAGGACCTCATGCACGCGTTGCTACGGCTGTTCTTTGAGGACGTGCGAACCGAGGAACGGACACCGAGTTATGCTGGAAGTTCGGCACGGATGGACTTCTTTTTGCCCGTCGAGCAAGTTGTCGTTGAAACTAAGAAAACTCGCGTGAACCTGGGTGCGAAGGAAGTTGGGAACGAACTCATTGAAGACATCGCGCGCTACAAGGTTCATCCGGGCTGCAAGCGCCTCATTTGTTTTGTCTATGATCCGGAAGGTCGCGTGACAAACCCGCGAGGGATCGAACGTGATCTCAGCCGTGACGAAGACGGATTCAGTGTCTGGGTGATCGTGGCTCCCAAGGGTTACTGAAGGTTTGCTCGCTCACGCGGACTAGTCTGCGACACCGAGGCAAAATCATGAAGCCACAGTATGTCAACGGGAATATGAGAGCCGCCTGCCCCGATTGCGGTGGGGCAGTCACGACATTCGAGAGCCAGAAACATGGCGCTCAATTTGGGTCCGTCACGCGCCAGTGGAATCATGGCTTCGAGGGACGGAACTACACTTCCGCAACCTACGTACTCCTGCAATGCGCCGGGTGCGGTCGAGGGGGGCTAGCTACACTGCATCAAGGCATGCACGGCGTAGCTTACGACGAGCATTTCTATCCCCCGAGCCTGGACGTGGCCCCACTCCCGGCGGGCGTGCCCGCCGGCATTGTGGCCGAGTATAGGGAGGCTGAACTTTGCGCATCAGCAGTCGCGTACAGGGCTGCTTCCGCTCTGCTTCGTTCCGCCCTGGAAAAGACTCTGAGAGCGAATGGCTACGTCAACGGTTCACTTGCGGCGCGCGTCGACGAGGCCGCTGGCCACAACGTAATCACGGCGGCTCGTCGTCAGCGGGCTCACGATGACATTAGAGTCCTTGGCAACGATGTCCTCCACGACGATTGGCGTGTCGTCACTGAGGACGAGTACTCGGCGGCACACCTCTACGTGCAACGGATCGTCGAGGATTTCTACGATCAGCGGCCTCAAGTGGAAGCCATCCTGCGAGCGGCTGGAAAGATTCCGTGAGCCCGGTTGCGAGCGTGTGATAGAAGCGAGGCTGTGCTGGTTCAGCCTGAAATGGAAAGAGGGCGTTTTCCGTTAGTGAGTAATCCGCCCCTTGGGGCAAGGTCATTGTAGCTCGGATTTGCGGTCAGGAAGCCAAGTGTGACTGGCGTTGCGCCTTCGGGTTGGCAAGCATTTCGAAAACGGGTAGCCCGACTTTATGAGCAAAATACGCCACAGGGGGGAACCCTGCAGCGCATTGGGCAAAACGTTCGGCGCTGGATGCGGTGGGTGCTCAGCGGTGTGGCAGTGGACGATGGGTTCAGGTGGCCGCCAGCGGGCCCCGTGCTTCCCGCTTTCGCGTCTTCCACCAACACAACCCCAAACCGACCAGGCCGAGTGTCAGCGAGCTAAGCGGGCCGGGCTCCGGCACCGGCGCTGGCACCGACGTTACGGTCCATGTGCCTGGGTCGTCAAAGACCTCCGCGTCTGCGAGGCATGGGCCTGGGCCGTCGCAAATAGTGGTGGTGTCGAAGACAGAGCTGACGGAGTACGCGGGCGGGGCCTGACCGCCCTGGGTATCAAAATAAATCTGCAACGGATAGGTGCCGATCGCCGCCCCGAGATACCACCCGATTATGTTCCCACTGGCGTCCGTGTAGAAAGAAAACGATTCGGAGGAAACATCGGATGCGGTCCAAATTATGGCGCCGTCTGTGAAGTAAAAAGACGTTGGGTCGACGTTGGCATTCGACAGGTTATCTCCCAACGGGGCGTCCAGGGTGAACCAACCCGAGAGGCTGCACTCGGGCGGGCATGTGTACCCTCCATAGAAGGAATTGAAGTTTTCCCCTTGATAGGAGTAAGTCCAGGTATCCGCCTGGTCGGCAGGCGCCGCGATGGCCACAACGAGTACGGCCATGACGACCCACAAAGTCTTTCGCATGTTCCCAATGCCCCCTGGAGCGGCCGGAGCTTAGGACAGTCCCCTCCCCCGTAGCAAGCTTTCCCGCAAGACCGGGGCCGCCCCTCCATGCTGAAACGAAAGGATTTGCAAGTACCGGGCGCTATTCAATCTGCAAGTAATTGCACAAATTGGAACTTTACCCCTCTCTGCGGCCCGCAGCCTCCCCTCCCCTCCCCTCCCCTCGCCATCTCACCTGCTGCCAGGCCATCGTGATAACGGCGCGGAAGCTTCACAATTGCACGCTATCGAATCTAGCTCTCCGCTGGAAGCTTATGCTAGCACGGTCGCGAGCGAGCCCCAGCGGAACACCCTCACGCACGTGGCATCGTGGTTCCGGTGAAGACGCCGCACGCTAGTAGCAAGGTGTAGCGCTGTCACGTAGCCGGGACTGGCTTGCTAGTACTGACGCCAGCACGTGTAACCGCGTATAATCCGGGTTTGCACGCACGCTAGCACAGACGCGATGAGCTAGCTAACCCATTCGCAGGTACATCAACGGCCAGGCAACGGAAGGTCTGGATCAAAGTTTTGCGCGGGAGGCTGCAACTGGTCAACATGAAGTTCCAGCGAGTCTAGGGCCTGCTTTAGGTCGAGCAGCTCCGTAGACAGGTGTCTAAACTCGTTTTCCAGGTGTCGCTCAGTCCTGGCAATGTCTGCGGCGAGGTCGCTGCGGCACCCTTCTATCTGCTTCTTGATGTCCTCGGCGTGTTTGCCGAGCTGCGTACGAATGTCCTCAACTACCACATGGGCGGTGTAGCCCGCCAACCATAGGTCTCCTATCGCTAGCAAGGTTAACATCCACCACAGCATGAAGCACCGCCTCCCGCTCAGTGCTGTGATGATACTCATCGTCCGTGGACACTTCAACATCAGGGCTCAAATATGAGCCACCGTGGAAGACGTTCGCATCCGGCTGGGCAGGGCCATCCGCCGCAGACGGCACAAGCTGGGAGTATCTCAGGAAGAGTTTGCGGACCTCTGCGGGCTTGATCGCACCTACATCGGCGGCATCGAGCGGGGCGAACGCAACGTGTCACTGGTTAACATCGAGAAGATCGCTAGCACCTTCAAGGTCCCGATCTCCGAGCTGTTTCGCGGAGTGTAGCCGAGAGTTCAACCGTTCGCATAGCTGCTGTCGTAGCCCTACCTGGTCTGTTAATGCCCATGATAGTCGTGCCGGTGATCATGCCGACGTTCGCCGGAGCCGCGTGCCCCATATGTTGCGCGTTACTTCGGCGATGGAGGCGGGGATTGCAGAGCATGTGTGGTCGATCGAAGATGTCGTCTCTCTCTTGAGCGAAAATAAGACGGCTGCCTAATCGATTTCACGTCGCAAATAGCTATTCGTTATTCCCTTAAGATTTGCGATGTACCTGCGCAGAATATTCTTGGAGTCCATGTGGTCTGAATTGAAACCCGGCACGTGAATCATCCCCCCCTCTGATACGTCTCGAAACAGCGCAGAGTGCGTCGGCGAGAGGTGATTCGTCAACATTTCGTCACAGTTCTTGTACCAAGAATTTAGATCGGCCACCCACTTGTCATATGCGGCTTGCTCTCTAACACTCCGGTGAAATAGCTCGTCTGCATCGGCTAAGTAGGCGGCCAACTTCTTGCTGTTGTGGCGGAACTTTCTTTCTGAAATTACTGCCATTACGATTACAACTAACCCAAGCAATGCAGCAGCACCAAGAAACAGTAAGGCTAAACAGCGATGATCCCCGATCACCGCAATTGCTCCGCCGAACAAAGCAAGGGCAATGGCCGCAGTCCCATTCCTAAGGTATTTGGACATGGCTGTTTGGCCGGATTGTACCCCCACAGGGCAGGTGACCCAAAATAAGTCGGTGTCCGAAATCCAGCTCGCTTGACGTGCAACGAGCGAGCTGGGCATCATCTTCGTTTCCATCGCCACGGCGATCATGATCATGGCCCCTTCCCATCCCGCACTTGGGCAAGCAGGGCGAGCAATCGCTCAGCAGGCAGCACGGCCAGCCACGGTCGACCATCAGCACGCAGGAAGGCAATCTCGACTTCCTCTAGCGCGTCGTACACAGCCTTATAACCGTTGCCACGAACGCGGACCTGCGCTGTACGTCCAGCAATGGTCACGTCGCAGCGGCGCACGTGCGGATTAGCAGCTTGTGCGGTGTGCCACGTGCGGGTGGCGTCCAACCCATTCTGACGTGCGAGCCGAACGATCTCTTGCTCGGCGCGTCGGCCCTTTCGGCGACTCTTCATCCCCATGAGCCACCGCCTGCCATACTGCGGGTGTAGTGGAGTGTGTGGAGTATCGGTCTAAGTTCCCACTCGTCAGCAGCAAAACGCTCTATCATCACCCGGATTGCGCTGGAGCGCTTGGAGTGCCGCTCCACATGCTCCATGCCACTCCAAATCGCGCTAGAGCGGCAACGCGCGAGACACACAGAGGTTAGCTCCTTCCTCCACCTACTCCACCCTCTGGCGTACCGTTCGGGCAGAGTTTGTCGTAAGTGCCGCGTCCTGATTGCTGCACAATCCCTAGATCAATCGAACGCAGCAGCCAGTTGCGAGTGGCTGATCAGCGCGACTGTAGGCGTGCTTAGCGTCCTTGAAAGTGAAGTGCTGTGAAAGTTTCCCGAACGCCGCCCGCTGGTCCTCGTTCAGTAACTCCGGGCCGGTGACGAGTCGGTAGCCAACTGGCTCACCCGTTTCATCGGGAACCCTGGCTAGGTAGAGCGGCCCGATCTCACCACGGATGCGCCCATAGCCGCGAACTACGAGCGCCACTTCGTTTTTTTGCACGGCGCTCAGGTCCGGGTCATCGACGCCCAGTCGTATGTCTGCGCCATTGACGAGTGCGCTGGCTCCGCGAGCATCCTGAAACCAGCGACGCGGGTGCATCGTACTTTCGAGTGGTCCCGCCGATTCCTCGGCCTTGCGCGATTGTTTGCGGCGGTGATGTACAGGCACGGAAGTGGTGCCATGGTCCCGGCCCAATTTACGGAACTGCTGCAACATTCTTGTCGCGCTGCTGTTCTTTTCTTCGGCCTCTGGATTGGACGAGCCGAGTGAATCTATGATCGCGAGAGCGGGCTTAACGTCCTGAAGCATGTCGAGCAAATCGTGGCCGACTTGTCCATAGCGGGGAAGGCAGTCGTTGAGCGTCCAGATGAGGAACTGATCCTCACTGGGCGGCCCCGGCAGTCCGAGAAAGTGGCTGATCCGCTCGATCATTTCGCAGGAATCGGCGATTCCATTCTCGAAGTCAGCTATCACGACGCGTCCCTGGCGCGTGGCGCGTCCCAGGAATGGCAGTCCTGCTGCCACGCATATCCCGAGCTGGTACACGAGGGGCGATTTGCCAAGGCCCGAATCGCCCAGCAGCAAGCCAATGGACCGCGACGGCAACAGTCCCTCGACTAAGTAGCCTGTGCCGGTTAGCTCACGCGCACGCTCTCCCAGTGTCGCGGGCGTGTGCAGTCCCCAGCGCTGTCTCCATTCCGTCGCTCGCGAAGGGACATTTGCTTGCGCCTGCGGCTCAACCGTCACTGCCCGTCTCGTTGGTGTCCAACAGCGCCTTGAGCGACTTCACGGGCACGAGCACCCTACGCCCTATCCTCACGGCCCGCAGACGCCCGATTTGGATGTAGCGTCGGATCGTGCGGGCGCTGAGGGAAATAAGCCTGGCCGCTTCGTGCACATCAACGGCCAGCGGTTCCATCGAGGGTCTCCCTTGCTTTCAGACGCGAAGCAATCGCAGAAGCCGGGATCAGCCAGCGACGGGCTTGCTTGCGGGCGGGAAGCCGCCCCGAATAAATGGCCCGGTACACCGCGTCCAGGGTTAGGCCAAGCTGTCGCGCCGTCGCAATTACGGTGAGTTCGTTTCGCATCGCTTTTTGCCTCCATGCAAGAAACGTCTTGCCCAACAACTACGCCGTATGCTAAAAGTCTCTCCTAGTTACGTCAATGGTACGATCCCATAACCACAACGAAGCCCTAACGCACGTAGCCATGCCGGAGCGCAGAATCCCTGTGCTCCTGCCGTGTGATGCCCGCAAGCGGGACGGCTTTGCGGCGCTTAGCGACGTGTCCGCTACGAGCGTAAGTGTCCGCATGGTGCCGCAAGGCTCCCTGAGAGCGGCCATCGATCCGCGAAAAAGAAAGGCGTTCGAGAGCGAATATGGCGTCATGGCGAAACGGGATCGAGAGCGGTTGCTCTACATGCTGGGGCTGGCTGATGCCGTTAGCCGACGCGACCCCCGCAAACTTGAACGGGTCGTCAGGGAGTATGTGTCGAACGCTCAGTGGGAAGACGCTGCGCTACGCGAGATTCGCCGAAGCCCGCTCTACGAACTACAAAGGAACCTGAATGACGGAATCCGCCGAATCCGATTCGTGGTCTGGTGGTCGGAACGGGAACGCAGATTCGCGCCCGGCTTGCTCGCTGAGGATGCTACGGCTGCGCTCTTTGCGCTGGTGTTGTCACAGATTGGCGAAGCTGGTGGTTTAAGCGTGTGTCAGCGCCACAACTGCCAAACGCCATTCATCCGTGTACGTGCGAAACAACGGTATTGCTCCTACAGGTGCCAATCAGCAGCCGGGATGGCTCGCTTTCGCGCAAGGAAGAATCGGGCGTCCCGCAAACGGAGGTGACTCATGGCTTTATTTCGACGTGGCAAATGGTATTGGACCGATTTCAGCGTGAACGGCCAGCGTTTCCGGCAGTCGCTCGATACGGCGGACTGGCGCGAGGCGCTCAAGCGCGAAAAGGAGAAGATCGGCCAAGCTCAGGCAGGCAAGTTGTCCGTAGCGGGGCAATCGTTCGCGCGTCTGGCGTTCACAGAAGCACTGGAGCGTTACTTGCAAGATCGCGCCGTCCATGTTGTCCCGCGAAGCCATCGCTCCGAGTCAGACCACGCGAAACCTTTGCGGGAATCGTTCAGTGCAACACCCGTGTCTCGAATTTCGGCTGACTCGATTCTGGCCTACGTCCGCGAGCGCAAAGGGAAGGGAATCTCAAACGTCACGATCAACATGGAAATCGGCATCCTGCGGCGTGTGCTGAAGCGGGCCAAGCGATGGAGTCTGATAGCCGACGAAATTCCGCGCCTACCGGAGCGGCGCGACATCGGACGTGCTCTCGCGCCAGATGAGAAACTGCGCCTGCTGCGCATCGCTCAGAGTTGTCCAGAGTGGCAGACCGCCTACCTCGCCTCCGTGCTTGCGCTCAATACGACTATGCGCGGCTGCGAGCTAAAGGGACTGCGGTGGGGCGACATAGACTTGTTGGCGCGTACGCTGACGGTGCGACGCTCGAAGACAGCAGCGGGGGAGCGCGTTATCCCTCTGAACGCGGATGCGCTGGCCGCTGTGCTTCGTCTGAGGGAGCGCGCTAAGGCTCAGTGCGGTGACTCCATCTCAGCCGACTGGTACATGCTGCCGCACGCCGAGGGCTACACAAAACCTGACCCCACACGACCGATGAGTGACTGGCGCTCTGCGTGGCGCAGCCTGACGCGGGCGATTGAGTGTCCGACGTGCGGTCAGCTACAGAGCCCCGCTGAGACGTGCGCTAATGATGAGTGCAAGGCCGACATTCACGAACTCAAGAGTCCGCTGGCCGGGCTGCGCTTCCACGATCTGCGCCATCACGCGATCACCGAGCTGGCAGAGTCTCTGGCTTCCGACCAGACCGTTATGGCGATTGCGGGGCATGTCTCGCCCCGGATGCTGGCGCACTATTCGCACGTGCGGCTTGACGCGAAGAGGCAGGCACTCGATGCGCTCAGCAGCAAGGGTTCGAGGGGGAGTTATGGCACAAACAACGTCACAAAACCGCGACCAGAGCGGGTGCCACTCTCTCAAGTGATTGAAAGAAATGGCGGGGACGACGAGACTCGAACTCGCGACCTCTGCCGTGACAGGGCAGTGTTTTGATGTAATCGCTTGATATCAAACGGTGTCGGCGGACATCTTTTGATACCACAAGGTACCGGATGTCACTTCTTATCGTCCCCTTATTGTACCCAGATCTTTGCTTTGTCCACTCGCCCGGCTATTGTCGGCCTTCTTGACGTTTCTTGCGCTCGGAATCCTGCTCTAGCATGCTCACCATGAGGCGAACCGGTGATCGGAACGTGGTCGCGCGTAGCCGTTCGAACATGGTTTGCAAATCAACGAGTCCATGGGCTGCAGCAAGGTCCAACGCTGCGAGCGTACCCACCACCTTCAGTCCACGATGTCGAGCTATAGTCACACCGTCTCGTTCATCCATCAACAAAAGGATGGCTTGGAGTTCGGACGCGAGCGATATCGCTTCGCGCTCGCCTGCGTCGAGATGTGCCAGTGCCGAATCGACGGGCTGTTTCAGGCTCACAACTTCCAACCATGCAGGAGGCTGCGAAATCCACGCGCGCACGACGGCGGGAGTGTTTGCATGAGCCAGCTCGGCCTTCACAGCAGGAGGGATCGAAACCGTTCGATACAGTTCTGGAAGAATATCGGCTGCTTGGATGAGTACGAGATAGTTTAGAGGAGTTGTGTCAGCTACGATCGATTGCATCTACATGCCGAGCTGCCGGTGTGTCTCGCGATCCCGCTCAATGTCTTCGAGAGTGTATTCCAGTTCGACGCCATGACTCTTCAGAAAGGCATCGACTTCCATCCGGGTCTCGTATCCCAGCAAGTGGCGCAGTTGGGCAGCCGAAATCTTGCGTTCGCGGTACGCTGCTAGGGCCAAAGCCTCGAAGGCCGCGCGGGACAAATCTTGACCTGGAGCAGCCAAGGCTGCGGAGAGTTCGTCAGGAAGGGCGATCGTGACGTGTCGCATTGTTTAGAAATTATAACATCATTCGACAAGGGAAATACGGAGGCCGACCCGCATGGTCGTTAGCAGTGAGCGCGATTCAAAGAAACAAGTCCTAGAAAGAATGGCGGGCCCTGGTTGACGATCTTAGAACTTTCGGTTCAGCCCCGGCGATCACATTTTAGGCGGGAACATATTCTGCGTCCACCGGCCGGTTCCCCACTAGCCAATCGCCAGAGATTGCTATATCTTACGGTTTCATGAATCGCGCAATCTGCATCGTGGTGTTATTTGCTTTGCCTGCTCTTCTCTTCGCACAGGAGAAGGCTGCCGTTCCGCAAGCTGACGCCAAGTCATTTCCAGAGCCGGACTTCATACTTCGCGATAACGACTTGAAGCCCCAGAAGGGCGGGGTTGTGTTGGGCCCGGCTGAGAGCGACGGCAAAGGAGGAACCCAAGGCTCCTTTGCAGTATATGGAGGCTCGTCTCTGGTTCAGGTGGGAAGCCTTTCATTCAGCAGCGACGGAAGAATATTGGCAGTTGGAAGTACGCCGGGGCGCGTCGACCTCTGGGACGTCGAAAAGCGAACAAAACTTCGCTCGTTGGCGGGCGGAAGCACGCTTGCATTAAGCCCAGACGGGCGTCTTCTTGCGAAGGATGGAAACGGCATCGAAATTTATGACGTGGCGACGGGCAAACTGGTCAAGAGGATTCCGTGGTCTCTCACGAGCTCCACTCCTGGCGTGCAGCGAACAATAAAAAAACTAGACTTCAATCCTTCCGGAAGTCTGTTGGATGTCTCCTCAAATGGCGAAAATGATTTGGTTTTCGATGTTTCTTCCGGACAGATGGTCGCCACTCTCACAAGCACACAACAGGGGCAGTTCTCGCGCGACGGTGCGTTCCTGGTCGGCGGCAACGCCAAGCATCTGATTGCATGGAATACGAAAGATTGGACCAAGGTCAGCGATTCACCGAACGGCCCCGACTACGTGACACAAATTGCAGCTCTTCCCGAGAAGGACCTCGCCGTCGTAGGAGGCCCTAAAAACGCGCGCCTCGTCCATCTCAGCTCGGGAGAGGAAATTGCAAAGGTGGGACTGGGATATACGAACTTCGCCGCATTTAGCCAGAGCGGTATCCTCATATTCACGTATCCAAGCAGCGGCTTCGCCATTTGGGATACATCCGGCAAGCAATACTGCACGAGGAAAGACATTGGAAACGGTACCGTGGCACTTAGTGGAGACGATCGATGGTTGGCTGCGGCAACCGTGAACGGCGGAACCACGGTAGTGATCTGGAATGTACAGAATGCTCTAAACGCTTGTGGTATTCCGATTTCAATGCAGGGCCGCTGAACGTTTTGCGGACACGATGCCTGGAGCGTGCGTTTTGAGGTCAGAAGACTGGAAAACCGTTCCGAAAGCGGTTTTCCTCTCGGGTTTCCTTACGGTTTTCCGCCAGTAATTCTCCAACCCTTGACGGGGCAGACTTTTGCGAGGTTAGAATCGCAAACTGAAACGCGTCCGAGGACGGCAAAAGGGCGGGAGCGACCCCCTCTTTTCGCCCGGCCTGCGGCCCGAAAAGCGACAGGGGGTCGCTCCCGCCCTTTTTCATTTTGTAGTCACCTATGCTCGATGAGCACTGCTGACAGCACGTCCAAACCGATAGTCAACGACGCAGATCATCAATCCCCAACAATTATTCTTTAGGGCAGGCGGGCATTTTTTCTTTGTGGGATTCCATCGACTTCCTGCCCATTAGTATAAGTAGAGAGGTATTCCCCAGAACCACCCCTTCGCTATTCCCCGCAATTCCTCACGAGAAACCCTCCGTCCAGAGAGTCCGCCATGTCCTCCTCTAACGAAATACTCGAAGTGTCCCATATCTCGCTCGCTCAAGAGATCACAGGAAGTGAGGCCCTCGATCCTGATAGTTTGCTCGCCCTGCGAATGATGTTTCTTCTGCTCGACCGTTGGGACAGAGAAGCACAGTGCATGACACCGGTTGACAGCAAAACGAAACCGGCGCAAGGTGAGCGGCACGCGCTCGGCCGCAATGCGTGCCGGCAGAGGATCAAATGAGACAAGCAATCTTGTACGCAAGGGTATCCAGCAAAGACCAGGAGCGGGAAGGATATTCAATCCCTGCACAGCTCAAATTCCTCCGCGAGTATGCGCAGAATCACGAACTAAATGTCTTGCGTGAATTTGTGGACGTGGAAACCGCCAAGATATCGGGGCGGAAGCATTTTGGTGAGATGGTTCGGTTCCTGCGCGATCACAAGACCTGCCGGATCGTCCTGGTGGAAAAAACCGACCGCCTGTACCGCAACTTCCGCGATTGCGTGACTCTCGAAGACCTTGACGTTGAAATCCACCTTCCCAAAGAGGGCCAGGTCATCAGCAAGGACTCCAAATCGCAGGCCAAGCTCGTCCACGGCATTCAGCTTGTAATCGCCCGCAACTACATTGAGAACCTCAGGGATGAAGTGCGCAAGGGAATGCGCGAGAAAGCCGCGCAAGGAATATATCCAAGCCGTCCGCCGCTCGGCTACCGAAACAACCCGTTGTTGCGAACCATCGAAGTTGATCCCCATAACGCACCCATCGCACAGCGGATGTTCGAGCTATACGCGACAGGTTCCTATTCGCTCGCAGGCCTGTGCCAATTGTTCAAAACGGAATACGGCAAGGTCTTCTCGAAGTGGCACTTGGAAAAGCTAATTAAAAACCGCTTCTATATCGGAACATATAAATGGGAAGGCAAGTACTACCAGGGCACGCATGCTCCGCTTGTGAGTCCTGAACTGTTCTCGCGCGCCAATCAAATACTGAGCGGCAAAGCCCGGCCCCGAAAGCAGAAGCACGATTTTGCATTTTCCGGGCTGCTCCGCTGCGCCTACGACAACTGCGCGGTGACCGCCGAATTCAAGAAACAGAAGTACACCTATTACCGCTGCACAGGCTATCGAGGAAAATGCGATCTGCCCTATTTCCGCGAAGAAGAGATGGGCGAGCGCCTCGGTCAGGTGCTTCAAGCGATCCACATCCCGGATGACATCGTGGCGCAGCTCGAAGAGTCCCTGCTTAGCGATAAAGGCCGCGAGGAAACGCTTAGGGGGCAGCAAGCCGAACGATTCCGCCAACGGTTAGCCCAACTCCGCAAGCGGCTCGATCAGGCTTACGTGGACCGCCTCGACGGAAAAATCACGGAGGAATTTTGGGAGGCGAAATCCTCCGAGTGGCAAGAGGGGGAACAGGCGCTTCTGGCGTCTTTGCGGGAGCTCGAAGAGGCAGAAAATCCCGAGCGTGCGCTCGACCGGGTTCGCATTTTAGAACTCGCGAATAAGGCGCATTCTCTGTACGTTACGCAGACTCCACAGGAAAAAGCGAAATTGCTGAGAATGGTGCTATCGAACTGCTCTGTGGATACCGTAAGCGTTTATCCCACCTACAGAAAGCCCTTCGACATGATCTTCGAACGGGCTAAAACGAAGGAATGGTGGGGACGACGAGACTCGAACTCGCGACCTCTGTCGTGACGGCGGCCCCCTGATAGGTTTTACAACAACTTACAAGACCGCGGGGACTGCCAATGGCCGCATAAGTCGTTCAAAATCGAGCAAGGCACCGCATTCTGTGGGTCGAATTGTGGGTTGGAAATTTTTAGGGAAAAACCGCCCTGGACGCTACCTTGCACGTCAGTCCGTCGCGTCGTTACGCTTGTGTGGCCCCCAGACATATTTGCCTGACCGATCGATGTAGCCCATGCTTCCGTTCTTGGTTTGCACCTCTGCCAATCCATTATGGAACGGCTTGACGCTCCAGAATTCCTGAGGGGGAATCACCATTTTCCCCGTGGTTTCGATGTAACCCCATTTCTTGTCGATCTGAACGGCAGCCAGACCTTCAGAAAAACCATAGGCAAGGTCGAACTGCGGCGGGATCACGGTTTTTCCGCTACGGTTTATGAACCCGTATTTTTTCCCGAATAGCCAGCGTGACAGACCGTCCGTGAAATCGCCCCAAGCGGAAGAGCAGTCTTCCTGCCCGCCGGGAGCAGGCAGGCGGAGAATTTGGTCACCGTTTTTGTCAATATAACCGCAATTCTTCTTTCGGTTCACGGGTGCCAGGCCGAGCTGGAAGCTGCTGGCCCAGTCGAAGCGTCGCGGAATCACCCAATTCCCGAACCTGTCAATGTAGCCCCATCCCGTATCGCCGGATTCGGACTCTGTAGCCGCCGCCAAGCCCTCGGAGAATGGATAGACATACGTAAACCTCGCCGGTATGACGAGCTTTCCGTCCTTGTCGATGAAGCCTTTGCGCGGCGGAATGGCCTTGTCTTCGACTTCGACCATCGCCAAGCCATCGTGGAAGGCCGACTCTTCACCATTGCTGTCGCTAATCATACGGCCAGAATTCGGAGGGATAACGATCTTGCCAGTTTGATTGATGTAGCCCCAGCGGCCGTCATAGCCGAGGACCGTGCCGGTAACCTGCACATGAGCCAGTCCCTCATGGAACTCTTCGGCCCATGGGAAAATTGGTTGGATGACCATGTCTCCGGCAGGATCAATGTAACCCCAGCGCCCATCTCTCTCGAATCGCGCAAATCCTTCGGAGAATTCTCCGACAGCATCAAAGCAGAGAGGGATGACAATCTGACCAGCCCGGTCGATAAAGCCTTCGCGTCCATGCTCCTCTACCTCGAAGAGTGCCTGGGTCGGCGAAGAACTGGAGGAATGTGTGCTGCGCCAGTGTTTCAAGCACTCTACATCTCTCGGAGTACTGGCGGAGATGAGCGTTCCGTCCGGCGAAACTTCGCGTCCAGAGCACCCGCCATTATTCACGCGGTACTCGGCGCATTCGCCTTCACCGAAATCGTTGGGCGTCCAATTGAGTAGACCGCGGGACCACTCGTATCGCCAAAGAAGAAGATGCCGGTCCGGAAAAATGAGCCAGTCCGCTCCGTCAATCTTCAACAACGCGATCTGTGACTGTTCGGCGCGAACCTTTTCGACAAGATCGTTGCGTTCGCGGAGTTCCATGTCTTTGGAGAAAGTCTGCATAGCGTGTTCCCCAAAGGAACGCCCATGAACGTTGAACAGATACGCATGCGTGTCAGGGTGATGGCGAAGCCAATCCATCAACCATGTGACAGACAGCGCCAGGTCCTCATACCGTGATCCTGTTTGGAGGAACCCATCGACTCCCTGGATTCTTCCGCCTTCTGAAAGGAAAATGCCCTCAACCGCGATGTTCGCGGGGAAATCGGGCCTATGTAGAGTGACGTGGAGGTTGGTTTCGTGTGGTCCCTTGGTTCTCCATGAAACGCCATACTCCGCATTGTGATACGGATTGATGTCGCTGGCGCTGATCGTATAGCGGAGGCGAAGCTTGTCGAGCGAATCGCCAGCGCGGCCTTCGGCCCCGATTATCTTCCACTGGCTCTCAATGTTATTCATCACTGCGTCAGCCAGATGAAAACCAAAATCAGGATCAGCAAGTCGCTCTTTGTTGACGCTCTTTGAAGGAAGGAGTGCCGAAATCGCCCGCGAGATATCGGCATTGTAGGTTTCCTCGTTTTCAGATCCGTGTATAGTCCACGGGAGCATAAACTCGTAGTACGAGTTCGAAGTCAAGCTGATCTGTGAACCGTCAGAGAACTTAATCCTGACCTCAGCGCGGGGATAGTCATCAAACCTCGTAAACGTGAATAGGGCAGGAACAACGTTGCCAATCTTCTCCGAGTCGGTAAACGTGGATTCGAACAAAGCCTTTTGGCGCGCTGTAGCCTCAGACATCTTCGCGGGCATTCGATCTTCGACAAGCGCTAGTTGCGATTGAAGCCAGCTCTTGGTTATCCCCAAGTTGGGGGCATCAGGTTTCGAAATTGGTGGCGCTTCAGCCGCGGATACGAGCGCCTTCACTAGGGCTGCGTTCACCGGCTTCCCGTCCCGTTTGAAGCCATTGGGAGTCGCCACGATCGTTACCGCTAGGTCTTGAGGCGTTCCAAGACCTCCCCAGCCGGAATGAATCACTATCTCTTGAATCTTCTTATCAGTTTGGGCAGGGAGACTTGCACTTAGAGCGAGCAAACCGAGACTGAGCAAGCCCAGACCGATCCAACGCGCTAGCGAGGGTATGGGAGACATTTTCTCCTGTTCGTCCTACCTTCCCCACTTCTCGCCATTCATCAATGGCCAACCCAAAGCGTGCAGCGTGGTCCCGGAATGACAAAAGTCATCTCTGCTGGCGTAAAACCGTCTGCGACTTTGATTCGTTGGTCGGGCTTGGACTCACGTGATTCGATAACCTTACCTGCATCACATTGGACCGAAGCCACAGCATCATATTCAAAACCCTTTGGAAGAGCGAACTCGCCTGTGCCGTTATCGATCTGTGGCGCGGTCCCTCCGTGCAGTGGATAGAGAATATTTTTGAAGTAAATGTTGCTTCGTTCGGCCCGAGTACCATCCTCCCACAAAACGTTGATTTTTATGGTCGCTACCTCGAGTTTACGTAACCGCAGAGGAGAAAGCCGCAGAGGTAATGACCGACTGACTCTTACTGGAACAGCTTCTGATTCGTTCTCAGCTGCTGGGTAATATTGGGTAGCGAAAGGGCGCTCCGCGTCGGGAGCTCCAAATGAGCTAAATGCGTTAGCGCCAAGGAGGTATTCGCCTGGTTCCATTCGATTGAGATTGTATCTCCCTTGATCATCTGTCCATTCGCTGTGAGTGCCATACCAGCGTGCATCTCCAGTTTTGTGAATTGGAATGAGGTCAACTTCAATATGGCTGATGGGCTTGCCACTCTCGTCCACAATAGTTCCATGGATGCAGCCAAGTCCGTAAAGACGGTCTACGGCACACTCGTCGTAGTTATAAGGCGGATTCAGAGATTTGTCCCAGCGATGGATCACGAATACGTAGAGAGTAGCGACCACCGCGCCAATCACAAGCAGCCGATATTTCTGGCGATCCTCTATTGCTGGCGTAATTCTGCGTTGGGAGAGACGCATAGCTGCAATCAAACATCCACCAGCCAGAAGAAGACACCACAAAACTGGACCAATGGTTCTGAGAAGAGTGGGCACACGGAACGGCGAAGAGTTGCGACCATATTCCATCCACCAGTGAAGTTCAGCGAGGCTGGCGCGAGCCGCGACATACAGCAGCACGAGGGTCACTGTGGTAAGGACGCCGGCAAACAGCTTTGGATGGCGAAAGCTCCGACGACCGAGAATGCCGAAATCTATTCGGGTACCAAGCCACCACCACCAGCCCACGATCGCTGGAAACCAGACACCGTATTGCAAGGAAAGCGTCTGAAGGTTTAGCAGGTTGAGGATTGGCATTGAAAGAACAAAGGCGGGAGCATTAATCGTAAACAAGAGAAGGTAGATCGCTTGGTAGGGCCAGAACGGCGGGCCCATATCCCAACCCATTCCCATCAACGCAACCATGCGATTGGTTTCGTAGTCCCAGGACATCAGCACAGCCGCGAGAAACCCGAAGACAAGGGGCAGCACCAATCGAAAGCGAATCCAATCGTGCTTCATAAGGAGTTAGACACCGACGCCGCTTTTTCCTCTCAAAAATTGGTGGCACTCCACATCCCGAACACTCATTGGCACCATCAAACGGATCCGATGACGACGTCAGGCATTTGCGAGCCTACGAACTTACCAGTGGCGAACAGATGTGACCTGACCGGCTTGAATTAGTCCAGCGGGAGTGAGAGAAAATCACTCTAAGGAGAGCTGGACATGCCGATGAAGAGATACAAGCCGGAGCAGATCGTGAATCTACTGCGGCAGATCGAAGTGGAGATCGCGAACGGAAAAACCACACCGCAAGCCTGCAAGGAAGCAGAGATCACCCAGCAGACATACTACCGCTGGAGAAAAGAATTCGGCGGCCTAAAGCTGGATCAAGCGAAACGGATGAAGGAACTAGAACGGGAGAACGCGAAACTGAAGCGTTTAGTAGCAGAGCTGTCTTTGGAAAAGCAGATCCTGAAGGATGTGGCATCGGGAAACTTCTAAGCCCTGAGCGGCGGCGTTGTGCGGTGGAGCATGCGCGCGAAAAGTACGAAGTGAGCGAGCGGCATGCCTGTCGGCTGCTGGGGCAGTGGCGCAGGACACAACGCTATGCCGCGATCCAGAGGATCGACGAGGATGCCCTGACCGACGCGATTATTGCACTGGCCAGCGAATACGGGCGCTACGGCTACCGGAGGATCACTGCGGAGTTGCGTAAAGCGGGCTGGCAGGTGGGCAAGGATCGGGTTCAGCGCATTTGGCGGCGGGAGGGGCTGAAGGTACCGCAGAAGCAGAAGCCAAGAGGGCGGCTATGGTTCAACGATGGATCATGCGTGCGGCTGAGGCCAGAGCGGGCCAACCACGTTTGGGCCTATGATTTCGTGAGCGCGATGACGCACGACGGGCGGACGCTGCGCCTGCTGGTGCTGATCGACGAATACACACGGGAATGCCTGGCGATTCGAGCGGCAAGGCGGTTGGGGAGCTATGAAGTGATCGAGACGTTGGCAGATGTGATGGTATGGCGAGGAATCCCGGAGCACATTCGGTCTGACAACGGCCCGGAGTTCGTGGCCAAAGAACTGCGGAAGTGGCTGGGGATGGTTGGAACGGGCACGCTGTACATCGAGCCGGGCAGTCCCTGGGAGAACGGCTACTGCGAGAGCTTCAACGGAAAGCTACGGGATGAGTGCCTGAACGGAGAGATCTTTTACTCGCTGAAGGAGGCGCAGATCGTGATCGAAAAGTGGCGGGTGGAATACAACACCAGGAGACTGCACTCGGCGCTCGGCTATAGGCCGCCGGCGCCGGCGGCCTATAGCCCCCTGGTTCCATCCAACTCAATTTCACAGCCCATGACTGTGATATAAAACTCTCTCACTTCTCCTGGACTAAAAGCTCGACCCGGTCACCCACCCCAGTGAAGTTCTGAAATTCGGCTCGAACTCCGGAATTACATTCGCAGATCATGGTGCCGGTTTCTCGCGCGTCGAGTATTAATGGCCTCTGCCGCTGCAAAGCAGCGTTGAAGCGCAGCTTCGAGCACGAAGCCAGCGCAGATTGATCACTCCCGTTAGCATATCCCCCTGTTTTAGTCGTGCAGGAAAGGGGGAAGCAATATGCAGGACGGAAGTGTGACAGTTGAGCGGCGCAAGCGAGGGCCGGATGTTTGGTGCTTCAGGTGGCGAGAGGGCGGGCCAGACGGCCGAAGAATACACCGGCGGATCGTTCTTGGAACTGCTGACGACCTGAAGGGTATCGCGTCAGCGCGCAAGGCGGTTGTTGGACTGAGAAGCGAAATCAACGTCAACGACATTCGGGCTAGAAGGGAATCGATCGCGTTGGCCGACTTATCGAGACATTTCCAGCAGCGAGAGCTTGTCGACTGTAATCCACGAATTTCGTATTCGACGAAGAAGGCATACGCGGGCTACTTGGAAAAGTGGATCGACCCTCGCTGGGGCGCGTATAGGTTGCTGGACGTTCGAGCTGTGGAGGTGGAGTCGTGGTTGAAGTCGCTGAACCTGGCACAAGGAACACGCTCCAAGATACGGAATGTGATGAGCGTGTTGTTCAATCACGGACGTCGCCACGACCTTTGCGACCGTAACCCCATTGAGTGGGTCAGGCAGAGCGCCAAACGCCGCGCCGCGCCAGATATCCTGACCAGCGATGAAGTCCAGGGATTGCTTGCAAATCTTCGCTTTAGAGAAAGGACCTTGGTGCTACTTGCAGTAACCACCGGCCTCCGCAGGAGCGAGCTGTTCGCGTTGAAATGGAAAGACGTGGACTTCCAAGGTAACCAGATCCACGTAACGCGCTCGATCGTGCAGAACGTTATTGGCGTTTGTAAGACAGAGAGTTCACAGAAGCCTGTGCCGGCTCACGATGATCTGATGAAGGCTCTGTGCGAATGGCATGGGCAGACGCCGTATCAATCGTCAGAAAGTTGGGTATTCGCGAGTCCGGCGAAACAGGGCCGCAGGCCTTACCTAGCACAGCAAATCATGCAGCGCCATATTCTCCCCGTTGCGCGAAAGTTGGGAATCACCAAAAGAATTGGCTGGCATACTTTTCGTCACACGTATTCGACGCTGCTTCGATCTACCGGTGCGGAATTGAAAATCATGCAGGAACTGTTGCGTCACTCCACGATTCGCGTGACGCTCGACACGTACACTCAGGCGGTTACGACTGAGAAACGCAATGCACAGGATGCCGTGGTCGCGCTCCTGTGCCCGCAAAAAATGCAATAAACGTGAGCTCTGCCTGGCGAGACCTCGTTTCCTGTACCTATCTTGTGCCTTTTTGTGCCCACGCGAAAACGGAGCACTTTCGGTAAGTTCTTTAGAAAGAATGGCGGGGACGACGAGACTCGAACTCGCGACCTCTGCCGTGACAGCAACGCTTTGATGTAATCGATTGATATCAAACGGTGTCGGCGGACATCTCTTGATATAACAAGCTATCGTAGATCACTTCTTATCGTCCCCTTAATGTACCCAGATGTAGCTTTGTTGACGGATTTCTCAGAGCCCGTCCTGTCCAACTTTCAGGTTGCCGACAACACACCCGGAATGTGCCGGTGTGAACGGGACTTCTGCTTGTGGCGTTATAGCGACGCTTACTTAGAATGAGGGTAACTATTGATTCGCGCGCGCCAACGCTCACTGGGCACGCGCGGTGCCTCAGTCTAAAGATCGCAACCGTGACGAATGCTTTGCATTGTCCCGGCGATTTGCGTTAACTTCCAGAGAAAATAACTAGCGTGGCTGCGGAGAACGTAAAGGAGTAACTCCTCTGTGAAATTCTTAAGCAACGGTATCGGCGAGTTGGTTTTGGAGAAATTGAGCAAGGCAATTGAAGCTCGCCTCGCAGTTGCTTTTTTCAACCCAAGCGACGGAATGCTGAATGCGCTTGCGGGGATCAAGGAGCTTAAACTCATCGTTTCAGAGGAGTTCTCGGTCAATAATCCGTACAAACTTGAGAGACTAAAGATCGCCACGTTACGTTCGGTTCCGCCCGATGATGCAAACGGAAAACTTCATGCCAAAGTCCTCATCATGAAGCTGCTTGACGGCTCGTGCTGGACTCTTCTGGGATCCGCGAACCTCACGTACCAAGGGATGTTCTCAAACCAAGAGGCGTGCGTGGTGATCGAATCCGGTGATCCCGCGGATGAAACATCCGCGCGGGAGATCAGCGGTTGGTTCGACTCGCTTTTCCAAAGTGCCAAATTCCTCGACCTTCATCAGGCAAAATTGATCTTTGATACTCGATCTCAATATCGGCTTGTGCCAAGGACCTCACCGGAATTGGAAACAGACGCTGGCTATTGGGCTCTCAAAACCACGTCAGGCTCAACTGGCAAACAACATTGGCCGAAGTTCTTGGCAGAAGGCGTAATTGCCGTCGGGTGGAATAGTCTTCCCCTCGATCCGTCAAAAGTTTCTGACGTGCAACTCCGCGTTGCATTGAAGAAGAAATATGACTATTCGGATAGGAAGGCGAAGGTAGCAGCGAATCAAATTGGAAAATTCGTCGGGCTAAAGACGGGTGACAGGGTCTTGCTCTGCCGAGGCTACGCTCCAGTGCAAGAGAAGGACGTTCACATTCACGGTGTAGCCAGAGTGACCGGCCCCTTTCGTGCCGAGGCATGGAAGAAGGGGGATTGGAGATTCAAGCACGACGCTGTGATCCAGGAAATCGATTTGGACCTCCCGAGGGACGTAGTGGCATCTGCGTTGAGAAAGCAGTCTCTGAGGCAGACGATCCACGCCTTGGAGAAGGCTGATTTTGATCGCCTCATTAAGAAGCTCAAGGAGTTCGGTGTCCACATAGAGGTTTAGACCACCGGGCAGACCCTCTTGCCGTGTCAACCTGCCGCTGATCATCCGTGGCGGTGCGAAGCAAGGAAGGATAAAGCTCGCGGCCATTGAAGTGCGTGAATTTCGCCGAACGATGGGGCGACGGCTGACCTGAGTCGGTTCAAGCTCTGTGGAAGCGGGGCTTGCCAACGGCTCTCGCAGAGGACTCTCTTGCGTTCCTCCGATTAGGGGATAGAGAAGTCGTAAGCGATTTCCATTTTCACAAAGACGTTTTAACCTGGAACGTGGGATGAGCGGAAGCAGAGGCAACATGATGGATGAAGAGCAGTACAAAACAATGATCGTTGAAAAGTACCAAGGCGACTTTGACCATTGCTATCGTTTGCATCAATTTGTTCAAGCCGCGCTCGTGAATAACAAGTGGTTCACGAAAAATCATCACGACGCTGCGGTCCTATACATTCGACCGCGCGCGTTCAAGGCGTACGATTCTGTCCGTCGATTGTGCGAAGTTGCAGCGTGCGAAGACGCGGCTGTCGTCCTGCGTTCGCTTGTAAATCTGAGAGCGGTCGCAAGATGGATTTCGCTCGTCGATCCGGAAAAGCGCTCCAAAAAATATCTGGGTTGGTATTGGATCGAGCGGAACGAACGAGCGACGGAAAGTCCGGAGAAGTTTTCCGCAGCGGAGATCGCAAATATCCAGGCACGATTCGACGTCGAGAAGACGCAATTCGAATTCACAAATAAGAAGGGCAACGCTTTTGCGAAGACCTGGTATCAACCTGAAGCGATGACAATCTTTGATCTGTTTAAACAGGCGGGCATTGAGGAGGTGTACCAGAACGCGTATCGACCGCTGTCAGCGACGGAACATTCCGACGTTATGGCCTACTTGCCGATGTTCGCGAACGCGAAAATGGTGGACGGAGAAACGAAACTCGAGGTGCAGAGCGACGCCAATGTTGCGAAGTACCTTCAGGCTGCGTTCCTATCGTTCGCTGACATTTTGCGGACGTGTGACATGACGATACCGCTCGCGGAAGGGACGGAGTTGCGTGACGTCGTGATTGCGGGAATGGAATTTTACAAATCCAAGTCGCTTCCGAAAGCGGTTCCGTCGGAGCCGGACCTGTCAGATCCGCCGAAAGAGTAGAAACCGAATCGGATTCCCATGCCGCAAGAGGAATAGAGTGTCGCGCTGTGATTGCTTTACCCGTCCGGATTCACGGCGGGCGGCGTCAAAAACCCGCCCAGTATGCCACCGTTTGCCATGCCTCCGCGTGAAGCTGTTCCTCCAACGTCCTTTGAATTCCCCTTAGAACCCAAGCTGCGCACGCCAATTGTTTGCCCTTACCGGCTGAGGCGCGTGAGGCCCCAACTCCGCAAGAAAAGGACTGGCGGTCAAACGAATCCCGCCAACTCCCTGCGGCAACCGCATGTTCATGTTCAAAGCGACCTGCCGCGAAATGCGTATAGCGCTGCTAAGAACGAGTGTTTCGGTGCTTCGGGTAATGCCCACATAAAACAATCGTCGCTGTTCTTGGCGCTGCCTGTCTTGCTCATCTAATGGGGCATCAAAATCAATGGTCGGTATGATCCCTGCCACACAGCCAGCGATCACCACCAAACGAGCGGTTAGGCCCTTCGATTTGTGCAGGCTCATTATGCGGACTGCATTGCCTTGCGTGCCAGGCAATTCAGGTTGTGTGATTGCCACTCGCAGCTCATTTAAGAGTTCTTCCGGCGTCTGCACATTTGGGGCGATTAAGAGTGCCGCTTGACGGACAGTCGCGACGCTAGCATTCCCATCGGGGAATAGATCATCAATGAGTTGCGGAATATTCAATCCCGCCAAGGCGGCAATTCTCTGTTGTAGAAGGTTGAATCTTTGGATTAGTGGGCCGGTATAGGCCAGGCGAAGATTGCCCGCTACCATTTGCTCAAGCGCCTCACGCGGCGAAATACCGCTCGCCTCGCAATGGGCACGCAATCTCGCATACGGCCTCCGCCTGCAGTCATCTGCGCCCGCTCCTAACCAATGACGAAGACCCGGCCTGTCATCTCGATCAGCAAGCAGCGTGACAAGCACGAACGCTTCTGCGGCAAGATCGGACTTGAGGGCATCCTCAAAATAAAAGCTCTCTGCGATCCAAGCACGCTGATTTCGGCGCGCCAATTCGTTAATCCGATCTCGGATTCCATTACCGATTAGGCGGCGGTTAGCCAGGACGAGAACTTCGCCGGCGGGGACTCCCGGATGTGTTTCCAAGTACCACTCCACGTAGGCGGCGAGGTTCGCAATCTCATCTTCAACGGAGTCGTGTTGGACGATGTAGACATCGCCATTCCCATTTTGAGGTCGCACGACTAGTGGTCGTGGTTCAAGGCGCACATTACGTCCGATTAAAGAACTCGCCATCTCGACAACTATTCGCGGACACCTTCGGCACTCGTTCAAAAGTTCGTCGTGTGTATTTGCATGAGTTTGAGGATATTGGGCAATTCCTTCTGGGTTGGCGAATCGGAATCCATAAATCGACTGATCTTCATCACCTACCACCGTGACGGAAGCGTTGCCTGCCAATGCATCAATTAGGGATTGGTCCGCGCGATTCAAGTCCTGATATTCGTCAACGACGATATGTTGGTAAGAAGGGACATCGGGATGAGCCGGATTTTGACGCACAAAGTCGAGCGCAACCGGAACCACTTCTCCAATCAGCATGGCTTGGTGGAAGATCAGCCACTCATGGAGTGCGCGATTAAATGCGCGTTCATTCGGGTCAGCCGGGAAACCGGGCTGATGATGTTGAAGTCTCGCCCAATAAGCCTCGAACGCCTTAATGAGCCGTTTGACTTCTCTCTTGCCTCCGAATTGGTCTTGCAGGTCACATACGAGGGTATCAAGCTCACAATCAAGGAGAGGACGCGAGACACGGCCCAAAGCTTGAAGTACCGCCGCTCGGCTGAGCATTCCAAAGCTCAGAGAATGTAAGGTTTTCGCCGCGACATTCTCTGCGCCAGCTACACCGAGCGCCGCCAACTTCTCCACCAAATCGTTAGCGGCAGTCCTAGTGAACGTCACTGCCAGAATCTCTTCGGGTGAAACTCCCGCTTCCAAAAGGCGCGCAACGCGGCGCATCAATGCGAATGTCTTTCCAGTTCCCGGACCGGCAACAACGCGGAGAGGCGTACCGGGATACGCCGCAATCGCCAGATGCACTCCGTTCAAGCCTGTGTCCCAAGCCATAGGGCTGGTTCCTCGGTTCTGGCCCACAGTTTTAGTGCTTTATTTAGTTATAATATATAACATCCCTGATAACTATGACGAGCGAGCCCAACCGCGATATTCGTTTGGCCTTCGACTATGTGAGTTGGAGTAGGAGACGGCATGACTTCGGACGAAATTCAGCAATACATGGAAAAGTCACTCGCATTCGATTGTCCGCGGATGGTCTTGCGCCAGAATGTTGAATCCGACGCGCGAGTCTACGAAGGACCGGGAACCATTTATCAAAACGGGGACGGCGAGTTGTTGTTTAAGCTCTATTCGACCGGCTCACCTGACACGAAGATTCTGACACGAATCTTTGGGCCGGGGGCTCTCAAGGCCGGAGAGGTTGTTCCAAGAACGGAATATTTCACACTCGAAGCCACATCCATGAAGGGTGCCGAGTGGCGTTGTGATGTCGTATCGCCACAATTGAACCAGGGTGTTATTGGTGGGCCAGTCGCGACCGGCACTCTGTACGAGTTGACGAAGGAAACAAACGACCCCAACGCGAGCGGGGATTCCGCATATTTGAGTCTGAGATTTGGAAGAGACTTCGATTTTCCAGGAAATGCAAAGCGCATTACCAGGACTTCGCTGAACGATGTTGAACGGGGGTTCTCTGGCGACTGGACATCAGCGAATTTTCCAGTTGCGGGCCTTGAGTTCGAGTTGCACAAGGAGCACGGAGGCGTGTTGTTGTCGGCAGAATCACCCAGTGCGACACTGCCAGCCCATTTTGACTTGCGAATCTGCGAAACCCTTGAATTCACGTTTTTTCAGCATGAGCGTTGGGTGATACGAGTAGTGGCCGAGGGCAACCAACGCAAGACCGCGCTTCGCCCTTTCCAGAAGCCGTCAAAAAGATCGCATTTCCATCCGCTGCGATTCGGAGGCTCTGCTCCATTCGATTGTCCTGTCTGGATTTTGTTTGGGGCATATCTTCAATTTGTCTTAAAGAACGATAAGCCAAAGTGGCACCCACTGTCTGAAAACATACATCTGGCCGTCATGGCGGATGCCGGATCGCTTGAGTCACGACTGATTGGCCTCTCGGTCGCGCTCGAAGGTGTTGTGCAGGTAGGCTTTCCAACCATCGCCCAGCCCGACGCTGCTCTGTTTGCGCAAATAGGAACGGCAAGGAAGCTTATCGAGAAGTCGTCGCTCGATGACTCATTCAAAAGGCGAATTGCAGGAGCCTTAGGGGCGATGGAGTCGCCGCGCGCAAAGGACAAGCTTCTAGCGTTTGTGAACGCAGGAATAATCCGTCCCGACCTGGTGAGAGCTTGGTCCGATATGCGAAACTCAGCCGTCCATGCATCGGGCCTTGATCCCGCCGAAATCAAATCGGTCCACAAGGAATATCAGACCGCGTTGACCCTATTGAATGAGCTTGTGATGCTCTTGATCGACTATCGAGGTCCGTATACTGATTACAGCGGGGCAGGTTGGCCGCAGCGGGAGTGGACTGGATCGCTTGAACATATTGAAAGCCGTCCAACGCCTCAGAACGAAACAACTGGCGACAGGGCGCAGATTGGCGAGTCAACGGGCTTGCCCGCGTTCATCGCACCGCGCTGTCCAGCTTCATCAGAAGCTGTATCGCCTGTGGCCAACCAAATTCAACGAACTGATCCAGAATGAAAGCGAGATTCGCAGCGTTTGTAGGATCTTTCAGAATCTCTTTGTGATCCGCCAAAATTATTTCTGCGAAGCGGACGACTTCTCCAATGGCCATGGGATCAGACTGATAACCCATGTTGAATCCCTTGAAGAGGTCCGCCGTTAGCTGCAACACGCGCGTCGGATCGTAAGACACGGTTGTCCTAAAAAGCTCCACGAGGTGATGGGTCGTTTGTGCCGGTAAGAGCCCTTTGTGTTGCGGTCCAACTGGAGCGAGTAACAGCTTCCAGATCGGCTCAAGCTCATCAAAGAGCTTTCTTCTTTGTGGATCGTCGAGCGACGGAAGATTTTCCCGAACAAGATGCTCATTGACGCGGAACAGCAAGTAAAGCTGGAAGACCGCGCTATCGATTATCGTGAGCGCTCCCTTTAGAATTTCTTGTTCTCGTTTAAGCTCCTCATCAGATGCAGGCTTCGGGGCGCTGAAATATTCCGATATCACGACATCGGCACATGCAAGGGCTCGCCCCCACACCTCCCTCGCCCTCTTTCGCATTTCAGTTTTCCCTTGGTCTTGTTCTTCGATCCCGTGCGCGAGATAGAACGTGGCGGAATATGCGATCTGGGTAAGCTCTTTCGTATACTTCGCGGGCCTTTTGTAAAAGATTTCGAGCGCCCCGCTTGCATATGTGTCACCGGAAAAGACGTATGAATCGGTTAACGAGTGCGCGACCGTCTCGAGCACATCGTCAATCCGGCCGGAAGGTAGTTCACGCCCTAGAAGAGCAGTCCCCCAATTAACGACTCTCTTGGGTTCTCTGACAGCGACATATTTGTTGGTCACAGCATGTGCCAATGAGTCCAACACTCCAATCGCGTTTTCCGCTCTGAGTCTGTCATTGGCGATCTTCCAGAAGAATTCGCGATTGTTCTCGTACAGATAGACGAGAGACATCGTGATCTGCAACCGGACGGCCGGATTAGCATCGGTGCTGAGCGCAACGACCAGGGATTCCATCTGCTCGTCAGAACCACAGTGGAACAGGTAATTCATTACTCCTTGCGCGGCTTCGATCTTTGGGGTTGGGCTCCACGCTGGTCGGTCAAAGTTCGCGTCGGCATCTGCGCTCGGCGATGGTAATGGGTAGACTGCGGCGTAAGCGACGATTGTTTTGCATTTCTTAACTACGTCCGCATCTACCGCCAATTCCCTATTTCGCAGAATGTCTTTCGCCACCGCAGCCACGGTAGTAAGAGTGTCCGTAACTACTCTTTCATCAGCAGTCGAATTGTCCTTGGCAAGCTCGTAGCCCTTCCATAGGGTTTCCTTAACCTCCTCAGCCTCTTCTGCCGATGGCACCTGGGTCTGATTCAAAAATCGACCTTCAAAGGACTTTAGAGCTTTCGTAGCGTCCAATAACGCTCTATTCTCAGGCTTATCAGTTTGCACTCCCTGTCTCTTCAACCACCCATCTTCTTCGTCTGGTCCCCAAACCCCTCCGCCTCCCTGAAAGAAGCCGGTCGGATATTGAATCTCGGCTTTTTCCTTTCTTGCCACAAGCGCAGCGGTTGCGGCTGCTCCGCGTTTATCGACAGGAATCTGGCGAAGGAGTTGATCGCGTACATAAAGTGGATCACGAAAAATTTCGGCGAGCGGCAACTTAGGGATTTCGAGGATAGCGTCTTGGATCGCGCCAAAATCCTCTGGCGCAAAGAGGTCTTGCTCGTAGGCTTTGCTAATCGCCACCGCAGCCGCTTCCGTCGTCTCCGGTGCGGCCAGGAGTTCAGGGACGCGCAACAGGTCTGGAACGACTGCCAAAAACTCAGGGGTATGGGAAGCATAGGTCAAAATTCTCTTCCAGGTCACGGCAAATGTGTTTGCTTGTCCGAGTTCACAGAGAACCAAGCGCACGCCGTCACGGGACAATTCGCCAGACACTAATTGGGCTTTAAGGCTATACAGGAGCTGATCTATCAATTGGATTGCAGTGTGCTCCCTGTAGGATCGATCCCATATCTCGCTCCGATCTGAATTAAAGGGCATCGTCTTGCCGAGAAATGAAAATGTCCACTGGTAGGCTCGCAGAGTTTTTATTGTGTCGCTCTCTTTGCGGCGCACCTCCGCTGCTACCGTGACCGCAACCATTTTCGCCGCCACAACCGGATCGCGCACTGCCAACTGTCCAAACTTCGTCCCCAGGACGTAGTACGACAATTCAAAATCTTGTGACCGGAAGCTGTGCATCGGAAGTATTGCGCCGCCGAACTGGGTTTTGTCCTTTGAAGTCTCCTCGTGTCCAAAGATCGCGCTATAGATTGTCGATGCGAGTTCTGGGTCTTCGTGAATCACGAACTCAATGTTGCTGGCGATCCGAAATGCCTCATTGGCAGATGAGCGGGGGTTATCGAAACGGCCCAGCGCTTCCGTGAGTATCGCTTTTGCTTCCACAGTAGCCGTCGCGTAGTTCTGCATAACTATTGGAATCAGTCGGGCCGCGGCAAAATCTGCTAAGTTCCTGGCGTCTGAAATGTCCGGTTCGATTCCAGCCTTGTCCCATATCCAGCGGAGCAAGTTAATTGTGGCCAGCGTTAGCAGCTTTATTTCCTCGTTCGAGCGTGCGCCCTCAAACGCTGCCCCGACAACCGCCACACTCTCATTGAGGAACTGTTTATCAACGAATTTCAGAGACAGGATAAGAAAATACAGCCAGACATAGCGGTTTTTCGATTCCAGACCGTTCATCGCTTGAATTGCTCGCAACAGGAACGCGATGACTCGAATCCGCAACTCTTGGGGCATCTCAAAAATCGGTGAAAGATCGTCATTGGTCTGGGTTAGATCCAAAGTTGCCCTAGCGGCGGTGATGGCCACCAGCGCTGGCACGCCGGGACGCCTTTCGGAGAATTGCTTGGCCACCTCCCAAAACAGGGGACGGTCCCGGAACCACAGGCGCGCCATGAAATACGAAACGCTAGGCCTGTAGAAGATGCTTCTTGCGGGCGCGGCCAGGAGGAAATCCAAGGCTGTTCTTTCATCCATGAGCAGTTTGGACACTGCGAAGTCGAAGAAAATATTGTGGGAGTATGAGATCCTCCTAGTTTCACTCCTGGACAAAATCTCGTCGCTCAATAGCCCATCGAATGACGGACTCGAAAGGTCGGCGTCGGGTACATCGCGCGATGCCAGCGACATCGATTGCGCGCGCACCATGCCTTCCGTGAGGTGAGTCAAAAGCGTGGCTGCGCTATCGCCACGAGGTTGGACCCTGGCTTTCCAATAGCCGTCCAGCAATTGGACCTCTGATTGAATGGTCGAGAGCCAATCGACTTGCGAACCTGCATCAATCAGACGTTGCACGAGCCACAAGTTGAAAGGGTTGCGTAATAGGGCTCTGACCGTTGGAGCAACGGCACCGACAATCGCACTCAAAGGCTCATTGCCCTTGGTCGCCTGTGCCAGCTCGGCTTCGGTCAGTACATCGACCAGAAGGTGATGGGCAGAGACGCCCGCAAGTCGATATTCGCTCGAAGCAATCGGCGGAAACAGCGTTTGCAGCTCCATCGATTGCTGCATGTCAAAGGTTCGGATGCTCGCGACGATTGTGAAGTCGGGCGCATCACTCTGACAGACTCGTATAAGGTCACGAAACGCCCTCTGTGACGAATCGGCGCGCAGCGAGTCCAGTGAGTCGATAACCAGGAGCTTCCTGTCTCCCGGAAATGTCTTCAGGGTTGCAAGGAAGTTCTCGGTCGGCAGGCTCTTCAATAATTCGCTTACAGAGTTCGATCCATAGTCGCCTGCCTTCAAGTAGACAACGCCGTCGCCAGCTTTCTCACGTTGATCCACGAAGGTATTGAGCAACCATGTTTTTCCCGCTCCGGGTTCGCCGACCACCAAGAGATGCCCTTTGGCCGCCTCCGCACCAAGGGACGTCAAGAGTGCTTCGCGTGGCAGTTCGATCATTACAAGTCACCTGTCTTAGTTCGCTGTATATTTACGCGAGTAAGAGCCTTCAGTCTTTCGACATCATCGGCAAGAGTTGCCGTTGCAGATGCTAGTTTGGCTACGACCTCTGAGTATCCTCGATACGACGCATCTCCACGGCTGAAAAAGACCGGCTCAATTCCGTAGCGCTCTCGAAAGATCGATCTTCGCCGGACCTCCTCGCGCTCGTTTACGAGTTCAACCAAAGCGAAGTGGCGCGTTCCGAGAACTGACCTTTGGCCGTCATGAAACACACCAAGACTAAATCTCTCTGCAATGTCCTGGTCGGAGAAGGAAAAGCCGAAGAACACGCACTTCCTAGCAAGAGGCAATGTCTCCCATAGCTTCCTGCAAACTCCCAACCCTTGATAGATTCGCGCATACTCGCCGTTCGTCAGTACGATGCTCTGGGGATCGTCATATCTTCCATGCACATGCACTATGCAGCGAGAATAGCGGTAGTCGCCTATAGAGCTGAGAAACCGTAGCGCCGCCCCATCCTCAAGCGAAAATGATTCATATTTCTTGGGTATCTCGTTGTGTGCAAGCTCAAGGGATATGTCGTAGTTGCTTGTCAGGATGTGCTGAAAAGGAATTCGCGAAAGGTTTACGATGTCTACGGAAGCTCCGTAACGAGGTGCAAAAATTTCACCCAGTAGTTGGCCGTATCTAGTTCCAAGATTGAGTTTAATAATCTCAGCGCTTACCAGTGGGTCGTTCATCGCCTTTAGGTCTGCGACATTTAGTTCCGCGCCAAACTTATCTACAATCCTCCCGTTGGTTATTTTCTCCGCCTCGTCAGCCAGGTCATTTATCAAGCGAGTCCAATCCGGGTAGCCGAGACGCGCTGAAACTCCGGCTCCGGCGAACGCTACCGTGCTATCAGAACGGATCGCCTCTATAAGGTCGCGATTTGCCTTTAGGTTCTCTTGGCTTTCAATAAGCACTTTGATACTCGGCAGGTCATATCTACCAGCTATCCGACGCTCCCGGCAAGCATCTTTCGTGAACTTTAATCGACCACACGGCATGGCGAATATAAAGCGAAGATGTTACAATGTGCGAGTATGAGTGCTCGGAGCTCTCAGGTGAGGTCACTGATATTGAGGGGGTGACTCACGTAGCGGATGTCATGGCTTCGGGCTTGTAGGAAGCTGTAGCTCTAGCTAGCTAGGTCTGCGAGCTATACGGGGGGTGCCTTCGCGGGCGGGCACTTGCACGAGGGCGACAACTCCTGAGTACAATCTTCATATGTCCCTGAATAAGGCAGTCCACGAACTTGCCGAAGCTGACCTTCAAGAACTCATTTCCAATGGGGTCACAGAGCGCCAGAATATAGATTACAAGGAAGCTCTTACGGGCACGAACGACGATGCCAAGAGGGAGTTCCTTGCCGACGTCAGCTCTTTTGCCAACACGGCTGGCGGGCACCTGGTCTACGGACTAAGTGAAGCGGCTGGTGTCCCGACCGGATTGCCCGGCGTTGTGATTTCAGACTTCGATGCCGAGAAGCTCCGCCTAGAGAATTTGCTGCGCGACGGAATTTTGCCTCGAATTTCCGGGATCGAAATCAGCGAGCGAATCCCATTGGCGTCGGGGACGTCGGCATTCGTCATCAGGATTCCGAGAAGCCTGATCTCGCCACACATGGTTTCGTTCAAGGGCCTTTCAAAGTTTTACGCGCGAAATTCGGCTGGGAAATACCAATTGGATGTCGGCCAACTTCGCAGTGCGTTCGCTTTTTCGGCTTCGCTGGCTGAAAAAATTCGTGATTTCCGAGCTGATCGGATTGCAAAAATTGCCGCGGGAATTATGCCGGTAAAGTTAATCGCGCGCCCCACGGTCGTCCTTCACATGATTCCGCTCACCGCTTTTGAAACGGGGCAAACATTCTCGGCAATCGAGCTGACAAACACTATTAAGCCGGGTGAAGCATTCCCGATCTACAGCGACAATGCTTTTGCCGTGAGGGTCAATTTCGACGGACTGGTTGTATTCGCGACTTTCGGAGACGGACAGTCAACTTCTTACTTGCAAGTGTTCAAGAACGGAATTGTGGAAAGTGTCAGCGCGGAGCTGATGTACGGAAGCACCGTGTTACATGGCGCATGGTTGGAGGGTCATCTGGTACGAAAGAGTGTTCCCAGCTACTTAAAGTGCTTGCAGAAGCTAAAGGTTCCGCCCCCTATATTCGCGGGGTTGAGCCTGGTGGGTGTTGCGAGCCACACGATGGAAGCGGCTAAACCAAGCCCATTCGGTCAACCTCAGCCACTGGGCAGGGATATACTGATCCTGCCAGAGGTCGTCTTTGAGACGTATGGCGCTAACGTCGCAACGACGCTCAAGCCGGTTTTTGATTCGGTGTGGAACGCAGCCGGGAAGGTGGAATCGCCGTTCTACGAGGGAAGTGAGTGGAAGGGGATGACGAAATTCAACCCAAACCTTCCGCCTTGGTAAAAGGGATGTTCCGCAAAACGGAGAGATACGAATCGCGACGCTCCCGCTGTCAAGGCCGTTCGGCGTGTTCTAGCCCAGACTGCGATTATGCTGACTTGAGGGCTTTGCTCAGATCGTCGTGCTTAAAGGCAGGCGACATATTCTCGATTCCGCTTGCTGTGATCCCGGGTTTTTTTGCGACGGAGCGCCAAGCCGAGACCGCTTTCCTACTTCGGCGCCGATTTTGCGAGCTTCCTTTGTGTCCATTCCAAAGTGGTCCGAAACGGCCAAAGCGGAATCGAGCGATGCTGTTCTATCCCCCAAATCAATTGAGAGAGAAAGAACGCGCGGGCGGGCGACGGGGTTCAGGTCATACGCGGGAGAAAGCCGCCAGCCGTTATTTCCGGCATACAGAAACCCGTGATTGCGGAGGTGGTCGTCGGTGATCTCCTATTGCGCCAGTATGTTGATTGAGTTTATGTACCTCTTTACGTTAAAACTGGCAAGTAAGAGTGGGCTGTGCGAGTGAGGCTTTTTGAACGACTTGAGATTGGGCGAAATTTCGGTTTGACATATTCCAGAACATATGCTAATGAGGTATATCTTAGGTGAAAACCTACTCGACGAAGGAAGCAGCTAGGAAAGCTGGCATTCATTGGATCACGCTGCACAGGTGGATGGTTGCCGGGAAGGTTCGCCCCTCAGAACAGATCGGGATGAACGGCGGCAAGCACTGGCGCTGGACGGAACGGGATATTGCGAAAGTTAGGAAACACAAAGCAAAGCACTTTCGTGAAGGGCAAGGTCGAAGGAATAAGAAAGTAAAGAAGACCGAGTGAGTAGCGGGACGCGCCAGTGTTTGCGCACTGAACGCGCCCCTAACCGCAGTCGCCTGGGTTAGAGGCAACTTATGGCTGTCAGAAAAGGTAACGGGTTTGCCCCTTGGGGGCAACCCGGTCATTTCTGTTTCCTTTCCATCGCGCGCTCCATCCCTCTGCGCGTCGCCCATCCCCCGCCGTAGTTCTTTCCAACTGAATCCGTGCGCCCATCCGGGTCGGAACTCGACTCCATCGGAGACGTGTGTCCCGACGCTCCTATCAACTGCCGAACAGCGGCATTGCCGCCGCAAGTAACGGAGGAGACTTAAATGCAAAAAGCGCATCTCTATGAAGCAATTCTTTTGGTGAACCGGGGGATCGATGAAGCAGTCCGAGGATTGGAACGGCTCAAACGCGCCAAGGATTCAGGGCTGAAGCCGGGTTATTTCGACGAAAAGCTGACGCTGTTTGAAATGCACCGTGCCCTGCTCAACGGCTACTTCTGCAACAACGTCCAGAATTCTGAGAATCGGGACGACGCTCGTTTTGACCGGTTGCACCGCGAATATGAAAAGAAAGCCTTGGATGAAGTCCAGGTCTATCGGGACGTGCAAGTGATCGAAGAGCGCAGACGCTTGGAAGGGAGATCGCCCAAGGTACGTTTCCTCAGCAGTGAGGAGCAGCGTGCCTGGGAGGGACTGTACTCGAATCTGCCCGGCAATGTTGCTAGCGACGTGGAGCGACGCGAGGGAGAGCAGAGATGAATCTCCGCCTCTTCCAAGAACTCACGGAGCTAAACGCGGCATTTGAGCAGGTGATTCAGGGCCTCCAACGCATGGAGAAGGTGAAGCTCTACCACAGTGACATAATCCGCTACGCCCGCGCCGACGTGGAAAGCGCGCGCGTAGACGCCAACCGGGAATTCTTCGATAACTTCGACGAGATCGTCGAAGACGACGCGGTCTGGGCGTACAAATTCCAACGCGAATACAACAAGAAGATCAAAGACCCCGACGACATCTATCTCGAAATCAAGGACTCCGAGGAGCGGCGCAAGAAAAAGGGATTGTCTCCGCGCCTGGTAATCCTGCCCGGTTGGGATATGTCCGACGAAGAACGTTACGACGAGGCGCAAGCCAAAAAGCGAAAGCGTGTCGGGAACAAGGGGCAGAAAACAACGAAGAAACGTAAATCGAACCATTCAAAGCCATCACGACGTGCAACAGACCGTCTACATACAGACGCCACACCGACGCCGGAAAAGGAGACGACCAATGGCGAAACGTAAAGCACTGGCGACGCAAAAGACACGCTTACGCTCTGCCGGAAGGCGGTATGCCGGCGTCCAAGGCAAAGTTGTGGAATACATCAGCCATTCCATCGACGACGGAACGCTTTGTGTCAATGTCTGCTTCAAGGACAAGACCCTGTTCTCGCTCCGCTTCGCCTGTGACATGTCCATCGTCAGCGCCGACATCAGCGATTGGAAGACCGGCGACTACGAAATGATTCGCGAGTATATGAAACCGATTCCGAGGTAGAGGCGATGAACATTAAGAGATCGCAGTCGCAGCTAACGGCAACGGGAGAGACATCATGAAACGCAATCCTCTTCCTCCCACTAGGCATTTGAGAGGCGCAATACGGAGAATCGACAAGGTCGTCCGCAAACTCTGTGATGAACAATTGGCAGCCTATATAGCGTACGTTGAAGCCGTTTGCTGGGACAACAAACGCGAGGCTCACAAGCTGTTTTTTGCAAAGTTGACGGAATACGGAGACCGCGCAGTCGTCTTGGAAGGCAAACTCACTCCGAAAGAGAAGCGCCATGCGCTTCGCTTGATGGCGTATGAAAGCGAGATCGGGGCCTTATACAACGCCGCAAGGCGGCTGCAATCCAAGATGGAAATCGCATACTTGCAACAGAAGAGACTTCGGCATGGCATTCTCGATGAATCGGTAGAGAGAAATCCAAAGACCGCCAGCGCTCATTAAGGTTCGGCGGTTGTCGAATCGCAGAGGGGCCCATGTCTCTCATGGCGGGAATAGTTCCGAAGCGGAGACGCGGTCAAGGGCGACCGTAGGGAGCCGCGTAGCGGGCTGGACCCTTGACGGCGGCGAGAGCGGAGGAAATCCGGGTCTATCTGCTGATGCTTTGGCTCACTTCCTGTATGTGTTCCTGCACTTGGCTTCGCGCGGATGGTGGCTCGATCTTCTGTGCTGGCGGTGTGGACTGACGGCTCGGGTCGATGGCGGATCGGTGGGACACGTCGCGTGATAATTGCTCGGTCAAATGCGTTTTGTCGTTGGTATAGAGTTGCGCGTCGTAGCGTCCCCGCGAAACGGCTACATACGCCAACCGGCGGTTGACGAGTTTTTCTCCTGCCTGTTCCGTGTCCACGTGAACGAGTACGCGGTCGGCGGTTTGCCCCTGGCTGCTGTGGCTTGTTACTGCATATCCGTAGTCAAGGTGTGGATTCTCTTTGATGTTGAATGCGACGGTGCGGCCCGAGTCGAGGCGCACTTGCAGGTTGCCTTCATCATCGATCTTCTCGATGGCTCCCAACTCGCGGTTCGCAAAGTGTTGTTCTCGGTTCGGCGCGGTGAACTGGACGCGGTCGCCTTGCGAAAACGCACGCTCCGTTTCCCGGTAAAGCGTCACACCTTGGAGGCGGCGCGGGTCGTAGCTCACCTGCTCACCACTCTGCTTTGCGACAGTCACGACATTTTCCTTCGCGTTCACTCGCTCGACTCGGGCGTATTCTCCCGCTTCAATACCGTGTGTTTTGCTGCCCTTCGTATAACGGACGACATCTCCCCGAGCGTACTGCTCAGCCCACTGCCGGTCCGCTCCGGTGATCTCCTGACGCGCGACGAGTACTCGCACGTTTCTCTCCCTGTGGTCCACTTGCCCGGTCTTTTGCATTTCAGCATGGATCATCCGGTTGATTTCCATGCGCGATTGATTATCGGGTGAAACGACCAGCGTCCCTTCCGGCTGCTTCGCGTATTCTCTGGCGATTTCCTTGAGCCGCTCGCCGCGATCAGGGGCTTCATGCACGCGGCCTTGCGCGTCTAGCTTCTCGATTGCTTCTCGCACATTGCCGCGTGAGAGGTGTTCCACAACTTCTTTGAGGGCCGGGTCTTTCTGCCGCACGATCTCATCAAGCCGTGCCGTCTGAATTCCGGCTTCCTGCAACTGTTGATACGGGGTTCCGGCTTCGACGGCCTGATGCTGGCGCGTGTCGCCTACCAACAAAACGCGGTCGTTGGCCTTGAGTCGATGTAGGAATTCGTTCATTTGCTTGGTACTTGCCAAGCTCGATTCGTCTAAGACGTACAAACGCTTTGGTCCGTGCCCCTGGTCCTCACCCTGGGCAAGATGCCTCTGTAGCGTGCTCGATTGAATTCCGGCCTCCGCGAGTTTCTGTGCTGCCCGTGATGTCGGCGCAAACCCTTCGACCGCATAACCCTCCAGTTCGGCGGCCTGCTGAACTGCGGACAAGGATGTCGTCTTCCCCGCGCCGGCGACGCCTTCAAGCGCCGTTACCTGATCCCGACTTGCAAGGATTTGCTCGACCGCCGCACGCTGACTGTCGCTCAGACGGGGATGATTTTTCTCGACCGTTCTGCGCGTATCAGTGCTAACGAGCGCTTCGTGCTTGTTCTGCCCATCGCGCATCATCGTTATGGTGTCGCGCTCGTACTCCAACATCTCTTGGGTCGTGAATGTCCGGCCCGGTCTGCCAGTTTTCTGCTCAACTCCGATAAACTCGCCGGTCCGCGTGCGCCTTTCGAACTCGGCCCTAACGTCGGTGAGTGTTGCCTCTCCCATCGACCGCCTCAGCGCGTCCCTTAACAACTCACGTTCATCTACAACGGCCTCTCGCTCCAGATTTCTCTCCTTGGAGAACGTGACAGCTGATTGTGCGGTCGTGCGCGGTGAATACTGTTCGATTCGTGATTCTCTCCCCGCGGCTTCTGCCACTGCACGCGCTGGCTGATTCCCAAACGCTTCCGCCATCTGCTGGTGACGCTCTTGCATCTCCTGCTGTGAAAGTTCGAGCTTTGGTTGTCGAGTTTTGTGCGCGGCAATTTGCGCCGCGTCGGCTCCCCTCTGATTCTCTTTTGCGAGGTGCTCTTCGATCTGCTGGCGGCGCGGACTCGACGCCGCGAGATATGCTTCGGAATAGCCTGTGATTTCTGGCTGGCCGCTTTTCCCACGTTCTATTTCGTACCCCATTCCGTTGAGCCGCGTAGCTAGTTCGGAGCGGTACACCGCCGTCGCATACTGCTGCGTTTTGTAAAGCTCTCGTGGTTGCAGCGAGTACGTTCCGCCATCCCCTGTTTCCGTAAGATTGAAGAACACCACATGCGAGTGCAACTGGGGCGCGGCGTAGCCGTCCACGGGCCTCGCGCTGTCGTGTTCGAATTTCGCGGCTACCCATTTCCCCGTTGTCTCTGCCGGTAGGTTCCCGCCGATACGTGCCTGGACGTATCGCTCCAGTTCATCAAGCGCGACGGCCACGCTCTGTTGATGCGCCTCGCGAATTCGGTCATCTCCACCTACAAGCGCCGTGAGCGATACGCTCTTGGGCGCGGAGAACGTGGCGTCCCAGCCCGCGCGGTGCTCCATCGTGCGTATCTTTTGGCCGTGCTCATTTACGTATTCTCGTGCCGCCTTGTGGCGGACGAGTTGGTCACCAGTAATCGGGTGCTGACCTTCCGTGAGTCGTTGGAAGTGTTCCTCGCCAACCTCACCGCGTAATCCCCACTGCTCGGCAAGTCTGCCTTGCCATTGGCCGCGTATTTGATCACCTTGCGTGTAGTAGTTCTCGCGGGCATTCGAAAACTCTTCCGCGTGATACGCCAATGCCTGGCTTGCACTCAGCGGATTAGAAATGGTCAGCATCGTGGTGTTGGCCTACCGGAAGAAATGCCCTTGCCATGTACTGGATCGCTTCAATTCTTGTTCGTGGTCCTGATTGATTTCTTGCTGCGTGTGTTTTTGTTCTGGCCCGCCTCCAGCTCCCGCCGCGGCCGTTGCTGCTTTCGGCGGCTCTTCCGGGCGGATCTCCGCTGGTCGCTGGATGAACCTCGAATGCTTTGCGGGAAGCTCGACAACCGGAAAGCTAATCCGCACCACAAGGTTTCCGCTTTTGAGATACCCGTGCAGGTTTTCAAGGCCGCTGATCTCGGAATCCATCACCAGAGGCACCACATCGCGTTCGTTGTTGTAACTCGTCGTATTTCGCTGCCCGCCCATCTGCCCGCTCGAACGGCTCTCTCGCAGTCGCTCGATCTCCATTTTGCCAATGGCGTCCGAAATCCACTTTGCCGCGTTCGGCTCGCTCGTGCGGAGGAAAATCTTGGTGGCTGGCTGTGAAAGCATGGCCTCGGCCTCATGACCGTAGCGCGTCTCCAGTTGGCTCCGCCCTTGGAAGCCAAGCACAACGGGGCTATTGGATTTACGGTTCTCAGTAACCGCCGTGTGGAGTTGCGGCAACCGCTGCAACGTCGCCAGTTCGTCCAGCACAAACCACACCTTGCGCGAGCTTGTCTGTCCCTGGTTCATCAATCTGAGCACCAAGGTGTCGAGCCACAAACTCGTAAGGGGCAAGAGCCGTTCGCGCGTCTCGGATGTGCTTGTGAGAAACAACCAGCCATTGCGCTGCTTCGACCATTCCGCCGCGCTCCAGCGTCCGCTCGCTTCGCTTTCTGATGGCAAGAGCTTGAGAGAGTCCGCAATCATATTGAGCGAGGCCAAGATGCCGCTTCGCTGCGCTGGTGCCTTTTTGTCAATCATGGCTGCGTACTGCGTGCCTTTCACTCGCTGGTCGATCTCTTCTTCATGGCACATCCACCACGCCATCTGCTCGGGTGTTGGCCTATAGGTCAGAAGGTGGGCGAAGATTTTCCTGGGTCCCTCGACGAAGAATTGGTTCTCGTTGCGACGGTCGGGGAACAATGATGTAGCTAAGGTGAGCGCTTCCGCCGGGTGTCGCAGCTCATCTCCGGGACTCCAGTACGGCATCCGCTCATCTAGGGGATTGAGAATGGCATCGCCACGCTCGGGGCGATAGAACTCCGGCGTGTAGTCGAGTGCTGGGTCGTAGACAATCGCCGTCTCACCGCGTTCTTCGATTTGTTGCATGACTTTTCGAATCAGCGTGCTTTTGCCGGTGCCGGTGTCACCCATAATAAGGATGTGGTTCGGTTCGATGGCGAGAGGGAGTCTGACGCTCGGCACAATTCCGAACATCATTTGCAGGAGTGTTTTTTCCGTCAGCTCAAAGCCGATACCGTTCGAACGATTCCTGCGATTGAAACCTCCCGGCGTGACAAGCTCCGGTCCTTTGAGCCTGCGGCCTTCCCTCCGCTCGCGGGCACGGGCGGCGTCCTTCGGGATCGCTACCGCTAGGCAAACCAAAAGCGCCACCAAGCCGCCCCACAACGCGGGCCTCAGAAAGTCTATGAGTGTCTGATCTTGGTAGAACGAATGGCCGAGAAGCTCGTACAGCTTTCCGCTGTTGACCTCCACCTGCTGTAGTTCAAGGCGAAGGTCACCAATCTTCACCGCGTCGTCAGTAAGTGCGAGCGTCGTCTCACCACCCTCTGTCTTTACTTCTGTTACCTCGCCTTCCGCGGCCAAGTGGCTGCCTTTCTTCATGACAACGGTCAGCATTTGATAGCGGTCGCTCTTCGCAAAGCTGGTCACGCTTCGGAGTCCGCTACGGATGTACGTTTTCAAATAGAACCGCTGCAAAGGCGTCCACGTTTTGGTGTAGCGGTAGGCGCAGATTGGCACCACACTTACGAGCGTCAAAAACACCGCTGTCCATGTCCACGCTGCATGGCGATTCGGCCACACACCCGCGTGCTTGTTTCGACCCCATTCCTGGTTCATGTCTGCCTCCCTGCAACTGCTTCCGCGAGGCGCTCCTGCGCTCTGCGGAATCTCTCCTGGTCGGCCAGTTCGGCTAGGTCCTGCAAGTCGCGCTCGCTCAGTTCCACTTTCTGCCCAAGTTTGCAGAGAGCATTGAGCAGGATCATCCGCAGCGCCACGAACTCGGCAAGCAAGGTCTGTTCGATGGCGCTGGGCTTTTTCAGATCACTGGAATTCGCATGCGCCAAGAGCACCTCGCGGCACCACTCCCCAATCGTCAAACCCTCACGCTCGGCCACGGCCACGACCTGGTCGTATTCGCTCTCGGTCATCTTCGAACCAACGGTTCGATTCCGCAGTTGATCGGCAGGCATGACCGGGACCTCCAGAAGGAGACTTCGAAGAAAAACCATTCGCTCGAATATGAGCGAACAAAACAAAGAGGTTAACGAAGAGCGCCGGAATTTAGCAGCCAGGGCGCGCGATTCGCTAACTCACGTCGCGTGAGCAAGTTAACGCGCAGCTCTTTGCAGCACCCACTTTGGGGTGGCGTGTCCGTCCAACTCCCGGTGCCGAAGGCACCGCTCTTCGAAAATGCAGCCAAAGGCAGCGACGCAGCCGTTCGATTGCGGCGCTTCCGCCTGCCATGACGAAGCCGGGGAACATCACAGCTCACCGTATTCGAGCGTCAGCGCGTCCCAAGCCATGCGGATCTCCGGCAACTCCCAGGCACGGCGAAAGAGCGCTTGCACCGACTTCCACTCCTTCTCGGAGAGGCCAAATGTGATGCCATTCTCGTGAGCGCGAAACCAGTAGTCTTTGCCCTTGCCTTCTTCGGACGCTGCGACATAGCCCAAGAAGTGCCCGCTCTCCCACCGGCGGGTCGAGCTGTCCGGGGCAAGCGCCGCCAGCATGGCGCGAAACTCCGTGATCTTCGGATACCCGTTGATCGGGTACATCGGTCCGCGTGAGCCGGGGAAACTCAAGAGCAGGTAAATATCGTTGCTCTCTCCACGATTGAACGAGAGCGTGAAGTCGCCTTCTTTGATGGATGGAATGGGCGGCTGATAGAAGGAATCCTGACTCGCAGATTTGGCTCGGAGCGACTGCTGCGTGACACAGTAGTGGCCGCGCGCGGCCAGCCGCCACAGGGCTGGGAAGAAGGGGCGAAGCGCACGGTTCACGGCATCGGCTGCTGGGAGCTTTTCGTCCTCCAGCAGGATGAGCAGATTGCGTCCCGCCAGAAACGTGTCCCACTTTACTGCCGGATCGCTGAGCCGCTTACGGGTCTCGGCCACAGTTCGGCGAACGGTCTCTGAAGTCACGCGCTCCGAGTCGTCTGCCTTCGTCTTTGCAGGGCGGCACTCGGAGGGGAGATTGTTCACGTAATACGACTCACGCAACGAAGTGCGTTCCGTCCGCAATTCGTACACTGCAAGGAACGCGTCGAGCACCCCAATCAGGGACTCGTTGGAGACAGGATTCGGCGTTCTTTCCGTATAGGCTTCGAGTCCCTTCTGCACGAAGTGGGCGAGCAGTATCCACTCGGCTCTCGACAAAATATGCTGCGCTTCCCCCTTCCTGCGAATCTCAAGAAGCGCCTCTGTCGGATTCGCGAGCAAATCCGCAACCTCGAAGCGGTCCTCGCGAGCCGACTCAAGGAGCTGCTTGGCGACCTCCGAAGTCGAAACGCTGTCACCTTTTTTCGAGGACATGAGTTGCTTGGCGCGCTCCAGGCGGGCGTAGAGAGCGTCGCTGATGCGAAGGGACAGAGTTTGCCCCTGTGATGGCTTCTCGGGCTTTTGCGGTTTCTCTGGCATTGCGGATGCCTCCTCCTTTGTGGGATGCAACCTTTCTCATGTTCGTTGCATCTTGACTCTCTGTTTGCAAACAAAGTAGACTATCGTGGACAGAGAGTCAAGTTGAAACAGCAATGGGGGGAGCTAGGGGAAAGAGGCAATGAAACACCGCAGTATCCAACTCGGCGCGCGCAAGAACCCAGACTCACCAAGAGTGCATGGCTCGCGCATATCGGTCAAAGAGTTTGTCGAGGCAGTGCCAGTCAAGCCAGATCGTTCCACAGGGGATTCTGACGGGGGGAGGGAACTGCATCAGCTCAGGAGCGACAACCGATTCGAACCTCTCTTAGATGTGGTCGAGGCGGCAACGCTTCTGAGAATGCATCCCAGGACGCTTCGAGTGAAGGCGCGTAAGCGGATAATTCCCGCGGTTCAAGTTGGAAGGCGATGGCGTTTTCGCGCTTCCACGCTGAACGCTTGGTTGGAAAAATTGCCTAGCTGACGATCCAAGATTTGCGAGAAAACATGTCGATCATTTCTCAGAATCGGATTATTCTGCCGGTGTCCGCCGACACCGTTTAAACAAAGGAGGCTTTTTGTTTAAACGGACGCGTTATCAGCATGGAAGCGTAGAACGAGAAGAGCGGAAGAAAGGGGCTGACGTATGGGTGTACCGGTGGTGGGAAGAAGACATCAACGGGAAACTCTTACACCGCAAGCAGCAGATCGGGGATGTGGAGACATATCCAAACGAATCTGCCGCGCATGCGGCAGCGGACGCTCTTCGATTAACGATCAACAATGGAAGCAAGCACAAGAGCCTCCAGCGAACCACAATCAAAATTCTTTGGGAACATTACTTGCGCGAGGAACTGCCGCTCAAGGCTTTGTCTACGCAGGACTCCTACAGTATGTACGCAAGGAATTGGATCGTGCCCCGCTGGGGAGATATGCAATTGGACGAGATCAAGACGGTAGAGGTCGAACGGTGGCTGCTGGCAACCGAGGTCGCGAATGGAACCAAGGCCAAGATCAAGTGTGTGATGTCGGCTTTGTTTTCTCATGCGGTTCGTTGGGAGTTCTGTGGCCACAACCCGATCTCCTCCGGCATTCCAGTAGGAAGTGGAGGAAGGCGAGGACCAAGTACCGGAGTACGTGTCAGCGCGAAGCGTCAGAGGTCGCCGTTGAAATTGACGGCAGACCAAGTGGCACTAGTTTTGACACGGCTCGAATTCCGCGACCAGCTTCTCGTGTTTCTGGATGCAGGACTGGGAACACGTCGAGGCGAACTGGGTGCACTCCGTTGGGTGGATTGCGATTTCAACGACCGAGTCTTCGACGTTCAACATTCCTATTATTGGCGTCGGGGAGGGCACCTGGTCGATACAAAGTCGGAAGCCTCGGCTCAGCCGTTGCCGATGCATCCGGCGCTGAAGGATGGTCTGCTGGAGTGGAGAGCAAGCAGTCTTTACAACCAACCAGAAGACTTTGTTTTTCCTTCAGAGAGACTCAAAGGTCGCAAGCCGCTCGACTTGGCTTCGGTGCTGAAGAAAAAGATTCAGCCTGTGTTTGTGAAGCTCGGCATTACGGGCGTAGGCTGGCATACATTTCGGCACACCGTTGGGACCATGCTCGCGGAAATGGGAGAACACCAGCTCACGATCCGCGACTACTTACGGCACAGCAATCTCCACGTCACGAACAAATACTTGCAGGCGACATCGAAAACGAAGCGTCTCGCACAGGACAAGTTGGTCGATGCCATCCTGCCAGCGGGTTTGTTGCCCAAACCCATTCTGATCCGAAAGGTGACGCGAAGCAGCGAATCGAGCGTGCGGGATTCGCGTTTGGCGCTTATCGTCCCCTAATATCCCCTGATCCGTTGGGATCAGGGCTTGTAAGTTATTGAAGGAAATGGCGGGGACGACGAGACTCGAACTCGCGACCTCTGCCGTGACAGGGCAGCGTTCTAACCAACTGAACTACGTCCCCGCGCCATGTGACTCGGATGGTGGGCGGTCAGCGATTTGAACGCTGGACCTTCCGGGTGTAAACCGGATGCTCTAACCGCTGAGCTAACCGCCCCAAACGCCATCGTAACAGAAGCTCCACGCGCTCGGCTAGTGTGTTGAAGCCGATTTGATGGTTGGCGAAGCCTCACGCGAGGTTTTGCTCGAATTTCTCCGCTCGAATTTTCGGCTCCAGCGACCTAAAGCTCCTTCGTGGTGCGTCCGATAAGTGCTTAGAGGAGCTACCTGTACGTTGGTACAGGTCAAAAATTTGCCTGTACCACCGTACAGTTTTTCGTGCGGCGGATCGGATGTTAGCTGATTCACCACGAAGC
>Ga0187888_1000292_pt1 | contig 54022 bp, 43 predicted proteins | sample June2016WEW_7_40_FD_132987 | JGI IMG/M metagenome (GOLD analysis project Ga0187888, IMG submission 132987) | Peatland microbial communities from SPRUCE experiment site at the Marcell Experimental Forest, Minnesota, USA - June2016WEW_7_40 | ecosystem: Environmental > Terrestrial > Soil > Wetlands...
ATGAGCGCGACGGCTGGAGAATTCGCGGCGGCCTCCCGCGCGATTCGCGAAATCGTTTCGGCTGCGACGCCAATCTGCGCCGCAATCTTTTCGGGAGCGTAGTCCGGCAACGCTTCCGACCACCCGGCGATCAACGCGCCTGCAGGCCCAGCGGCGGCTGGAGTCCGAAGTTTCTCGCGAAGCATGACGTTTGCGAGCGCGAGGGCGAACACACCCTCTGTGCCTGGTTTCGCTGGAATCCACTCATCAGCGCTGGCAGCGGTCTGCGAAATTCTGGCTTCGACGTGGACGAACTTGGCACGCTGGCCCGGCCGGCCCTTTCGCATTTGACCGAAGCCGATCGACTGTGCCACAGGGGAGTTCCACGTCCCGAGAAAATCCGCGCCGAAGGAAATTACGTAGTTCGACTGACCTAAGTCGACCGTGGGCAACGCAGCATGGCCGAAGCTCCAGGAATTAGCGGACTGGATCACACTGTCATCCAAGAATGCAAATTCAACAGGCGGTGCGCCCTTGAAGGCTGCGGCAAAACCATTAACGAGATTCTTCCGCTGGCCGCGAAGCGGCGAGGTCAAGATAGCAAGGCGGCCTTCTTCTTTGTTCGTTTGCAGCGCTGATAAGTGAGAGACCAACTGTTTGGTGGCGTCGTCCCAGCTAATTTCCTGAAACTGTCCGGAGCCGCGCGGTCCGGTACGCGCGAGAGGATTCTTGATGCGGTCGGGATGATACGTGACCTGCAAGCCTGCCTGACCGCGCGGGCAGAGACGGCCCTGATTGATCGGGTGTGCGGGATTGCCTTCGAGTTTCTTCGCCAGTCCCATTTTGATGACGCCGAGCTGGCCATTGCGCACGACTTCGGCTTCGCCTTGCATCACGCGCACAATCAGGCCGCAGCCCGCGGGACAAAGCGTGCAAATGCTCGGCTTCCACGTGGCGATGCCGGGGACCAAGTCCTCTTCCGGCACAAAGCGGATGAGCTGGTGATCGGGATTGCCGCAGCCTTCGAGAGCGGCAGTCGCTCCACCGATGGCCGAAAGTTTCAGGAAATCGCGACGTTCCATCTTTTCCTTTTTTCCGGCGGCCTCAAGTTTCGGACCGCAGCTAGATCGCATCAAGAAAGATCAGTAGTGACACGTGACGCAATCAACCGACGCATTCTGTTGCCGGTGACAACTAATACAAAAGCCCATCGTGTGGTCGACCTTGCGCTCGGCGACGGTTTGCTGGGTCATATCGCCGTGGCAGACCTTGCAATCGACGCCCGCGCGAATGTGCGGCGCGTGATTGAACTTCAGGTGGGCAGACGGCTCGAACCCATACACGCGTTGCCAGGGAATGTCTTCGCCGCGTGCCAGATAGGCAGCAAGTTTCTTGATCTCCGGCTTGTCCGTGGCGATCACCCGGTGGCAGGTCATACAAAAATTGACGCTCGGAATTCTGGCATCGGGGCCCTGATCCACACCGACGTGGCAATCGGTACACTGCAAGCCATTCGCCAAGTGCACCTTGTGTGTGAACGCGATCGGCTGGACGGGCTTGGGGCGCGATCCAAAAAATTCCAGAACGGCGTCAGACACCGTGCGGTGCGCAGGAGTAAAAATGTCGGAACTCGGCATTGGCGATTGCGATGACGCGCTAGGAGCCTGAGCGGGCAACGTCCGCTCCAGAAGCACACCCCCCACTACGATCACGCCAACCACCGCCGCAATTCGAAAATAGCGTTTCAAATCGAATGCAAGCCGAGACAATTCACCCTCATTTTTGAAACCCAACTATGAATGCGAAGTTGCCATACTACATGCCGATCCGTTGCGTGTAAACCCGGATTTCGGTTTCCCGGGTACCCTCGTGCAGTCGTTACAAGCACCGTTCCGAACCTATTCGCGGCCGCCGAAGATTCTGGGCGCGATGGCGTAATAAAGCTGCACGAGCATGATGAACCCGATGCTCCAGTACGTATTGAAAACACATAGCAAGGCCCCGAAGGCGTACAGCCCTTGCGCGATCACGATGCGACGCTGGATCGCACCCGGAACTTCGAGAGCCATGTCGTGCTTCACGAGCCCCAAACTGATCGCGCACTTCCAGCACAGATACATCGAGACGCCCAGCAATAAGATGTTTGCCCAGTACACCAGCAGCGCGATGCGGTACGCAGTGAATTCGGCAAGCAGCATCGTCGAGAACGGCGTTATTGACACAGCGAACGGAAACACGATGTGCATCCACGCCAGGCTTCGATGTGAGCGCGAAAGGTAGTTGAGTTGCGTCTATTGACCGACCCAGAAAATGCCAAGCGTGAGAAAACTCATCATGTACATGATGAGCTGGGGACATAGCGCGGCGAGGGTGTGCCACAGGTCGCGCTCGCTGTGGACAGCCGCCGCTGCTGGCGCGCGTAAATCCAGGACGAGCAGCGTCATCGCGACGGCGAAAATCCCGTCGCTTGGTGCCGCTAGCCGCTCGACACTCTGGCCGGCAATCTGATTGTAGGACGCTTTCACCCGCGGGAGCGTACCACCGGTTGCGATAGTTAGAAATCAACGAACCCCGCCCTTCGGACTCACTGGCAGTGACGTCCCAAGAATCACAAACCCACCCTTATCGGAAACATCACAGGCTCGGCTTTAGCCCAGTTGATAGGCGGGAGCCGTCAACGACCCTAGAAACAAGTTTCTGTGCGCAGCCAAGAAAAAATACACAGCCACAAGATCCCTGGCGCTCACTGTATCGCACCATTTGAATCCTAGCGCTGCGCCTCCTCCGCGAAGTATTTGGTCATGGGTGTATCCGCGAGGAAGCGAGCGCCCGTCTTCTTGAACATCTCGGCAAGAAGCAACTTCGCATCACCGTCCATGTATGTAAGGCCGCATACGTCAATGACGAGCTTCTTCGATCCAAGGGACGGGCTCAAAGACTGCCATGTGCGATCAAGCTCATTGAGCCAAGGTCTTGCCAGTCTTCCCTCCAGCTTCACAGTCGTGATTCCTGCTTCCTCATGAAGAGTGACCTTGAGCGCCATGAGCGTCATGTGGATAACATTGTCCGCGGCCCCAAATGGCACGCCGAGAACCAAAGTCGAAGCTATGGCTAGGACGGCTGCATGTCGAATGACAGCAATCGATTGGCCGGAAGCCACGGAGCGTGGCGTGCGAAGCACAGTGATAATTGACGAGGAACACTGACGGAATATCGCCACAACTGACTACATGTAGTCCTGGCGTTCGATGCCGAGCTTCTTCAGTTTGGAGTTCAGCGTCGTTCGCTTTAACCCAAGCCGGGCCGCCGCTCCATGTTTGCCTGCGATGACGCCCTTGGCTTCCCGGAGCACGCGCAAAATGTGTTCGCGCTCGGATGTCTCAAGGGTTGTATCGGCTTCGGACTCGGGCATTTGAGCGCCTTGCAGTTCGGCCAAGGGAGCTCGCAACGTAGGTCCTTTTGTGAGAATGACCGCCCTTTCGATGAAGTTCTCAAGCTCTCGAATGTTTCCCGGCCAAGGCCAGCGCGTGAGGGCCCTCATGACGTCCGACGGAATTGTTTGTATCTGGCGGCCCAATCCACGTGCGTGCTTATCCACGAAATAGCGAGCTAAGAGCGGAATATCCTCGCGACGCTCGCGCAAGGGAGGCAGCGCAATTGGGAATACCCTCAAACGATAATAGAGGTCACTGCGAAAATGGCGGTCGGTCACCATCTGGCCGAGATCGCGATTTGTGGCGGCTACCAGCCGCGCATCCACCGGAATCGTTCGAGTGCCGCCGAGACGTTCGAACTCCTTTTCCTGGAGAGCACGCAGCAGCTTAGGCTGCAACTCAAGCGGGAGATCTCCCACCTCGTCAAGAAAGAATGTACCCTGGTGGGCCAGTTCGAGCCGTCCAATCTTCTGGGAGATTGCACCGGTGAATGCGCCCTTCTCATGGCCAAAAAGCTCGCTTTCGAGCAGCCCGGTTGGAATTGCCGCACAGTTCAGCTTGATAAGGCTTCGTCCGCCACGCGAACTGAGTTGGTGTATGGCTCGGGCGATCAGGTCTTTGCCAGTTCCTGTTTCCCCGAGAATCAGTACGGTTACATCCGTGGTCGCCACCGTTTCGACTTCGCTGAGGACCTTCCGCAATGCCGGGGCCGTTCCGATGATGTCCTCGAATCGGTGCTCGGTTAAGAATTCCTCTTCGAAATAGCGCTTTTCATTTTCCTTTCGCTCTAGCTCTTCCTGAGCCTGTATCTTTTCTGAGATGTCCCGAATAACGCTCAGCACGATCTTGCCCCCCGCCGTATCGACGGGGCTGAGCATGATGTCGACGGGGAACTCAGTTCCATCCTTACGAAGGCCATAGAGTTCCAAGCCCCTGCCCATCGGGCGGATGCGGGCTTGGCCGGCATATTCTTTTCGATGGCCTGGGTGGCCGCTGCGGAAGCGTTCCGGGATCAAAGTCTCTACCGGCTTACCCAGCAATTCCTCGCGGCTGTAACCGAAGAATCTTTCAACTTGAGCGTTGACCCTGGCGATTCGTCCCTCAAGGTCCGTGACGACGATCGCGTCCGGTGAGGATTCGAACAGCTTCTCGAATAAAGCCTGTGGCTCGATAGGCATAGCGTTTCCGTGTGAAGGCGCGCTCATTTAGTCGGGTCCCCGCTCGGCTGCCTGCTCCCAGTAACTTGCTTACGGAGCGGCCCATGAATGAATGACCGCCCGGAGCACCGCCCGCCAGTGGAACCCCGACGAGATCATATACCAACTGCCTTGACGAGCGGGAGCATGTGCGGCTTTGCGCGGCAGGAGGGTCACAAGCATGTGTGATGTGGCTCACAGCCATCGATTCTGATCGCGATTAAACTACCGCTGCATGCGGGGATTGTATGGACCGCCTCAGATTTCACCTGCCGGTAAGGAAGCGTGGAGATATCGATTGGGTAGAGCAGTGTTCGCAAAAAAGGAGAATTGGAAATGAGTGAGAAGACGACAGCAGCGCAGACAGCCCCGGATTCGACATCGTTGAAACTAGTCCAACCAGAATCTCTCGTGGATCGCATAAACCGGCTCCAGCAGAATATTGCACGCCGGGCGTTTGAAATCTTTCGCGGTGACGGCGGGTTCTTCGGCCGTGAACTGGATCACTGGTTCAAAGCAGAAGCCGAGCTTCTCCACCCGGTTCACATCAACATCACCGAGTCGGGTGAGACGCTGAACGTTCAGGCCGAGGTGCCCGGATTCAGCGCGAACGAACTCCAAGTCAGTCTCGACCCACATCGCCTAACCATTACCGGCAAGAGAGAGACAACCAAGGAGCAGGAGAAGAAGGGCAAGACCGTTTATAGGGAACAGTGCTCGAGCGAGATATTGAGGATCGTCGATTTGCCGGCTGAAGTCGATGCGTCGAAAACGACTGCTACACTCAAGAACGGCGTTCTCGAGCTCAGCATGCCGAAGAGCGCACAGACGAAGTCGACACGGGTCGAAGTGAAAGCGGCCTAAGGCACGGGACTTTGCGGACTCGGATTTCGGGCGGGCCACCGTTCAACGAAGGCGGCAAGGGTTTGGTGCGGAAGGCGTGCGCGTTGCCCGACAATTAAACCCGGGCCTCGCGCACGCCGATTCCTTGTTTTGAGGGAGTCATCGCGCGGCGGCTCAAATCGAAATGCCGAGCGCGCAGACTCCGTCGCGAGGCTAGTCAGAAGTATTGCAACTGAATGTCCGCGTCTCGCCGTTGTACTCGAAAAGTTCCGCATAACGTCCCCAGCCGATCACGGCCCGCAGGGTCTTATCCGTGTCGGCTGGGTTCAGATGATCCTCAAGCTCGGACTCGAATCTGACGCGGGGCGCGACGTGGCCCTCGCGCTCGTCGAGGACATGACGGATATGCGCGGCGAGAGGCACAAACCGGAGCAGATGTTCGCGGAAGAGCCGCTTACGCTCTTGCGTCCCGCTCTGGGCGAATAGTCGCCCGGCTGCGGTCAGCTTGATCGCGGCGTCCTTCAGTTCGGCGAACTCGAGGATGTGAAGGGCTTCGGCAATCGGGAAGAGGTCGCTGACGTCCAGAGCAAGCGCGCTACCGATCGTGGCCAACTCTGCTCGCCCTTCGTAAGGAGGTAAAGCCAACGCCTCTGCGAACCCACCGAGCCGGTTGAGCGAAACCGGGCGCAGCGGCTGCACCAGACCCCCGTGGATTTGGCTTTGCGCTCCGATCGACTCCGTCGCGCGGGAAGTAAGAATCGAATAAAACTCATCGACGATGTTATGAAATTCGGCGTCCAACCGGTTGCGCGGATGCGCCAGCGGAACAGGAATCTCGGCAACGATGCGCCCGGGATTTGAGGAGAGCACGAGGATGCGGTCGCACATCATGACCGCTTCTTCGATGTTGTGCGTGACCAGCAGCACGGACTTCGTGGGAAGCTGACGTTCGATCCAAAGATCGAGGAAGTCGGTTCGCAAGGTCTCGGCGGTCAAAACATCGAGGGCCGAAAACGGCTCATCCATGAGAAGCAATGCTGGTTGGACTACGATCGCCCGCGCGAAGCCGACGCGCTGGCGCATTCCTCCCGAAAGTTCGCGAGGATACGCGGATTGGAATCCGTCGAGGCCAATCAGATCGATGGCCGACATCGCCCGGCGGCGAGCTTCATCGTGAGCCAAGCCGAGCGCGTCGAGGCCGGCCTCGACATTCTCGATCACCGTGAGCCAAGGAAACAGGGCGAAGCTCTGAAATACAACCGCGATACCTTCGGTCGGTTCGGACAACGGCTGTCCGCGATAGAGCACGTCCCCGGATGTCGGCCTAATAAGCCCTCCCGCGATGCGGAGCAGGGTCGACTTGCCTGAACCAGAGCGGCCAAGGAGGCCGAGAATCTCGCCTTCTCGAATTGACAGGTTGATATCGTCCAGGACCGGGAGCGGTTCGCCGGATGGCTTGGCGAAGGCCTTGCAGATCTTGCGCAATTCGATGGTGGGGCTGTTCGCCTGAAGTGCCATTCGTTCCTCTCAATCGAGCCGTGTTCGGCGTTCGGCAAATGCGTAGAGCGGCCGCCAGAGCAACCTGTTCATGGTGATGACGAACACGGACATAACCGCGACGCCGAGGGCGATGCGGGGAAAATCGCCCGCTTCGGTCATCCGCGCGATATAGGCGCCAAGCCCTAGCCCGCTCAGCTTCGTCGGCCCCCAACTGACCGCCTCGGAGACGATGCTCGCATTCCAAGCGCCGCCGGAAGCCGTGATGGCGCCCGTCACGTAATACGGGAAAATTCCCGGAAGCATCACCTGCCGCCACCAGCGCCAACCCCGAATTCGGAAGCTCGCCGCAGCCTCCCGGAAGTCGCTCGGAAAAGCGCTTGCGCCGGCGATCACGTTGAAGAGGATGTACCATTGCGTTCCGAGAATCATCAGCGGGCTAAGCCAAATTTTCGGAGCGAGCGAAAACTTCACGATGAGGTAGACCGCGACCGGAAAAAGCAGGTTGGCCGGAAAGGCGGCGAGAAACTGTGCGATCGGCTGGACCTTCTCCGCGAGTTTCGGCCGCAGCCCCACGCCCACTCCGATCGGCACCCAGATCACAGTCGCCAACGCAATCAGGATAACGACGCGAAGCAGGGTGAGGACGCCGTTGCTTGCGGCGATCGAAACATCGCTCCAGGACAGCTCGGGCCTGGCAAATTGCACCAGCTTCCAGCCCACATATGCGAGGATGGCAAAAATAGACCCAAACCAAGCGACGTCGGCCGCGCGATGAGGTAGCGCGAAAACCGGCAGCCAACGGGGTCTCCGCGGAAGAGCAAGGCGGGCTCGCGCGGCGTTCTGCACGGCCCGGCTGACCGGCGCGCCGAGGAGCCGAAGCGAGCCTGCTCCCCGAAACAGGTCAAGCACCCAACTCCTCGGAACGGACTGCGGAGCCGTCTGCTCGAACCGGAACTTGTCGGCCCAGGCCACTAGCGGGCGGAAGAGCAGTTGATCGTAAATGAGAATCGTAATGGTCATCGCGAGGATTGCCCATCCAACTGCCGCGAGGTTGCGCTGCTCGATCGCGAGGGCCACGTAGGATCCGATGCCGGGAAGTACAATTTGAATATTGCCGACGGAGATGGCTTCTGAGGCGACGACGAAAAACCAGCCCCCAGACATCGACATCATCATATTCCAGATCAATCCGGGCATGGCGAACGGAACCTCAAGGCGCCAAAAACGTTGCCAACCCGAGAACCGGAATCCTCGGCTCGCCTCATTGAGATCGGCCGGAATGGTGATCAGCGACTGATAGAAGCTGAACGCCATATTCCAAGCCTGGGCCGTAAAGATCGCGAAGATCGCGGCAAGCTCGGATCCCAATGCAGTGCCGGGAAATAGCGAAACGAAGAACACGACTGTGAAGGAGAGATAGCCGAGCACCGGCACCGATTGGAGGACGTCCAGAAGCGGTATCAGCACCATTTCGGCGCGCCGGCTCTTGGCCGCCGGCGTGGCATAGGTGAACGTGAAGATTAGCGAGGCCACGAGCGCGGCCAGCATGCGCAGGGTCGTGCGGAGAGCGTAGCCCGGCAGGGCAGCCGGTGAAAGGGAGATCCGCGGCTGCTGAGCAGCAACGAAAGGCGCAACCATCTGGTGGGCGCCGGACCCGACGAGGATCACAATCGCCAGCACTAGTAGCGTGGCGATTGCGTCTCGCCAGCCCGGAATGCGCTGACGCCATTGTCCTCCAATCAGGACCTCGGCATGTTGCTCCACGATTTCCGCCTTGCATTGGCTGCGCCGGTTTGACGCCGGCTCATGCGGTCGATTGAGGTGCGTTTGAGAATTTCATTTATAGCAGAATGCCGCACTCAATCCTCGCAGTGTCCCGAAAAACGGGAGAGGCAGGCACCGCGCACCGTTCTTGGCTTCGCGACGCTCCCCGCTTCGTTTTTCACGTTCCTCGCAATTTCAACTGCCACCTATCTCTTGCTCGTTGAACTGGCAAAGCGCCTTCTATTCGCCAAAGCTTGGACCGCCTAGGGTGTTACAAGCGGTTCAAGCTGAGGGTCGGTCAGTACGATAAGATGTCTGTTGCGGGTTGCTCCAAAAGCGAACCCGAAAGGCCGAACAGAGGGAGGATAAGGCTATGGGCTCCGCACCTTCCGCAGGATTCACGAATCCACACCAATCCAGCAATCCACTGTCTGCCGAGGAACTGCGCAAGATGCATGCGTACTGGCGCGCGGCAAACTACCTCTCTGTCGGTCAAATCTATCTCTACGCGAATCCCCTGCTGCGCGAGCCGCTCAAGATCGAAGACATCAAGCCGCGTCTCCTGGGCCACTGGGGCACAACTCCCGGATTGAATTTCATCTACGTTCATTTCAACCGACTGATCAAGAAACATGATTTGAACGCCATCTACATCGCGGGGCCGGGCCACGGCGGGCCGGGTCTGGTCGCAAACACATTTCTCGAAGGCACGTACAGCGAGTTTTATTCCGACATTCCGCAGACGGAAGAGGGCATGCGGAAGCTGTTCAAGCAGTTTTCGTTTCCCGGCGGAATCCCGAGCCATGTCGCGCCGGAGACGCCGGGCTCGATCCACGAGGGCGGCGAACTCGGTTATTCGATCGCGCACGCTTTTGGCGCAGCGTTCGACAATCCCGATTTGCTCGTCTGCTGCGTGGTCGGCGACGGCGAGGCTGAGACGGGCCCGCTAGCCACCAGTTGGCACGCCAACAAGTTCTTGAATCCCGCACGGGACGGCGCGGTGCTTCCGATCCTCCATCTGAACGGCTATAAGATCGCGAATCCGACGCTGCTCGGGCGCATGGATGACAAAGAGCTGACGCAGCTTTTCACCGGCTATGGTTACCGGCCGTACTTCGTCGAAGGCCGCGAGCCGGAAGCCATGCACCAGAAGATGGCGCACACGCTCGACACGATCGTCGGCGAAATCCATTCCATCCAAGCTGCCGCGCGAGGCGGAACATCCTCCGGAGTTCCAGCTTGGCCGATGATCATACTCCGGACGCCGAAAGGTTGGACCGGCCCCAAGTTCGTTGATGGAAAGCCGGTGGAGAATACCTGGCGGGCTCATCAGGTCCCGGTCGCGGATTTCGCTTCTCACCCCGGTCATTTGAAAATCCTGGAAGACTGGATGAAGAGCTATCATGCGGAAGAGCTTTTCGATGCGAACGGTAAACTTGTTCCCGAACTCGCCGAGCTAGCGCCGAAAGGCGATCGCAGAATGGGCGCGAATCCCCACGCGAATGGCGGATTGCTGCTGCGGGATCTTGCGATGCCGGACTTTCGACAGTACGCGGTAAGCGTGGCGAAGCCGGGCATCGAAATCGCGGAAGCCACTCGGGTTTTGGGCGGATTTCTCCGCGACGTGATGAAGTTGAATGCCGACTCCAAGAACTTTCGCGTGTTTGGCCCCGATGAAACTGCCTCGAACCGTCTCGAGGCACTGTATGAGACAACCGACAAGATCTTCATGGAGCCGCTGCTTAACACGGATGAATATCTTTCGAAAACCGGCCGCGTGATGGAAGTTCTGAGCGAGCACTTGTGTCAGGGGTGGCTCGAAGGCTATCTTCTCACCGGGCGGCACGGCTTTTTCTCCTGCTACGAAGCGTTTATCCACATCGTGGACTCGATGTTCAATCAGCACGCGAAGTGGCTTAAAGTGACGAAAAAGATTCCGTGGCGGCGCCCGATCGCGTCGCTGAACTATCTCCTTACCTCGCACGTCTGGCGGCAAGACCACAACGGCTTCACCCACCAGGATCCCGGCTTTATCGATCATGTTGTGAACAAGAAAGCGGATATCGTGCGCGTCTATCTTCCGCCCGACGCGAATACGCTTCTCTCGGTGGCGGACCACTGCCTGCGAAGCCGGCATTATGTGAACGTAATCGTGGCGGGCAAGCAGCCGGCCTTACAGTTTCTGGATATGAAGGCCGCCGTCGCGCACTGCACGACTGGAATCGGAATCTGGGAGTGGGCCAGCACGGACGAGGGAACGGAGCCGGATGTCGTCATGGCGTGCGCGGGAGATGTTCCGACGCTCGAAACGCTCGCAGCCGTGGACTTGCTCCGCCAGCATTTTCGGGACATCAAGATTCGCGTGGTCAACGTCGTAGACCTGATGACGCTTCAGCCGTCTACCGAGCATCCCCACGGCCTCTCCGACGCTGATTTCGATTCGATGTTTACCGCGGACAAGCCCATTATCTTCGCGTATCACGGCTATCCGTGGCTGATCCACCGCCTCACCTATCGCAGAAAGAATCACGACAATCTGCACGTACGCGGCTACAAGGAAGAAGGGACCACGACGACTCCGTTCGATATGACCGTGCTGAACGACCTGGATCGCTTTCATTTGGCGGGCGACGTGGTCGATCGGGTACCGCGCTTGAGAGAAATTTCCGCTCATTTCAAACAACATCTTCGGGACAAACTGATCGAACACAAGGAATACATCTGCCGGGTTGGCGACGATCTCCCCGAAATCCGGGACTGGAAATGGCCCTACTAGCAGATGAACATCCTGGTGCTCAATTCGGGGTCGAGCAGTCAGAAAACCTGCCTCTATCAGATTGAAGGCTCGCTCCCGGAACATCCGCCAACGCCTGCCTGGGAAGGCAAGGTCACCTGGGAGGACAACCGCGCCGTGATGGAAGTGCGTAACTCGGCCGGCGCCACACTAAAACAGGAAATCACGGTCAAGTCATATGCAGATGCGACGGAGAAGCTGCTGGACAACTTGTCCTCTGGTTCGGTTCGAGTCGCAACCAAGCAGCCGGAGATTGATGTCGTGGGCCATCGCATCGTTAACGGCGGCGAAGACCTCAAACAGCCGATGTTCATCACGCCCGAGGTCAAGGCTGCGATCGCGCGAATGGCTGCATTCGCGCCGCTGCACAATCGTCTTGAACTCGAGGGAATCGAGACGATCGAAAAGCGGCTCGGCTCGGTCCGCCAAGTGGCGGTTTTTGACACCGGCTTTCACAGTCACCTGTCGCAGGCTGCGGCCATCTATCCGGGGCCGTATGAGTGGGCCACGCAAGGGATTCGCCGGTTTGGATTTCACGGCATCAATCATCAATACTGCGCCGGGCGGGCCGCGCAAATGCTGGGCAAGGACCTCGGTTCGCTGAAACTCGTCACCTGCCATCTCGGAAATGGGTGCTCTCTCGCAGCGATCGACGGCGGGCACAGCGTTGATACAACGATGGGTTTCACGCCGCTCGAAGGGCTGATGATGGGAACGCGATCGGGCTCCGTCGATCCGGGAGTCCTGACGTACCTAATTCAAAAAGAGCGGCTCAGCGGCCCACAGCTTGATGAAATGCTGAACAGGAAGTCCGGTCTGCTCGGCATTTCCGGACTTTCCGCGGACATGCGGCAGATTGTTTCCGCCATGAAGGAAGGACACGCGCGGGCCAAGCTCGCGTTTGAGATTTTCGTGCATCGATTGCAGGCCGGTATCGGCTCGATGATCGCGGCGCTGGGCGGAATCGATGCTTTGGTGTTTACAGCCGGGATTGGTGAGAATTCTCCGGATGTGCGTTCGGAGGCGTGCGCAAACTTCGCGTTTCTCGGAGTGCGTCTCGATGCTTCAAAGAATGCGATGCCGCCTTCGGATCGTGAAATTTCAGATCCAAGCTCGGCCGTCCGCGTACTGGTCATTCAAGCCCAGGAAGACTGGGCGATCGCTCGCGACTGCTGGAAGCTTATTTCCGAGCGCGTGGTCTGACGCCCAGAGCCGCACAAGGACCTAGAGGCTTAGCACCGCAATGACGAGCTCGGGATCATCGGTCTTGCGAATCTTGAAACCGAAGTGGTCAGCCAGAGCGCCCATCGCCAGATTTTCCGGCAGCATGTTGGCGACAATCTCCTGAAGGCCTTCATCCTTCCCAACCTGAATCAGGTGCCGCAGCAACTCCGTCCCCAAGCCGAGATTCTGAAAGCGGTCGCTCACCAGGATGGCCACTTCCGCGCTTTTCGCTGAGCGGTCTTTCGTCAGACGGCCAACCCCAAGAATCTCGCGCCGGTTGATTTCCGGCACGGTGCGCTCGACCACCAGCGCCATTTCGCGGTCGTAGTCGATGAAGCATTTTCGAATCAGCCGGTCGTGGGCGACGCGGCTGGTCAGGTTTTCCATGTGAAAATAGCGCAGATACACGCTCTCTCCGGAGAGGGTTTCGTGGAATTTCACCATTAGCGGTTCGTCTTCAGGCCGAATCGGCCGGACAATCGCGTCCCGGCCATCTTTCATTTTCCATGGCGAAACGTATTGCGCGGGATATGGCCGGATCGTGGCGCGTGGCAGGTCGCTATCCGCAACTTCCGCACCGTACAACACAATCCGCGCGTCCAGCGCCAGCAAGCGCTCGGGCGAAGCGAGGAGCGGGTTGATGTCGATTTCCTTAATTCTGCGCTGCTCCACGACGAGCTGGCTGAACCGCACCAGAACCTGTTCCACGGCGACGACATCGACGGCAGCGCGCCCGCGGACGCCCTTCAGCGCACCGAAAATTCGCGTCTGCTCCATCAGGCGCTGCGCCAGCGTGGTGTTGAGCGGCGGGAGAGCGAGCGCGCGGTCGCGATACACTTCGACAAGCTGCCCACCCGATCCGAACAGGAGCACGGGCCCGAATTGCGCGTCCACGCTGCTGCCCAGGATGAGCTCATATCCTTCTGACCGCACCATCGGCTGAACCGTGACTCCGAGAAAGCTCGCCGCGCCCGCCTTTACCGTAACGGAAGTCTGGATGGCTTGAAATGCCTGCCGGACCGAATCTTCGTCAGAAAGGTTCAGCTTTACGCCGCCGACGTCGGTCTTGTGCGTGATGGTTTCCGAATGGACCTTCAGAACTACAGGGAAGCCGAGCGCGTTGGCCATAACCGAGGCTTCTTGCCCGCTCCGCGCTATCTTCGTCGGGACAGTCGGAATTCCATAGAGGGCCAGCACCTCCTTCGATTCGACTTCCGTCAAAAGCGTGCGGCCTGCCGTCGCAACACTGCGTAGAATCTCGTCCGCTTTGCGGCGAGTCATTTCTCCCGCTTCCGGCTGATCCGCGAGCATCGGCGTTTCGTATAGTGCGTGAATGTTGTAGCTGTACCTCCACATATAATTGAAAGCGCGAGCGGCCGTGTCTGGATAATCGAACGTCGGGATGCCCGCGTTGTTCAATGTGGCGCGACCTTGCGCGACGATCTTCCCGCCCATCCAGCTTGCCAGCACAGGTTTTCTCGTGCCTTGTGCATAGGGTTTCAAACGGTCAGCGACCTGCGCCGGATCGGTCATCCCCTGCGGAGCCAGAATCACCAGGAGTCCGTCGCTATTGGGATCCGCCACCGCGATCTCGATCGCACGGGCGAACCGCTCCGGATCAGCATCGCCCAGAATGTCGATTGGGTTGTTGTGGCTCCAATGCGGCGGCAGAAGCTCGTTGAAGGAATCTGCGGACTCTTTCGACATCTCGGCGAGTTTGCCGCCGGTGGCAATCAGCGCATCCGTAGCCAGAACGCCGGGACCGCCGGCGTTCGTCAGGATCGTGAGCCTCGGGCCACGCGGGCGCGGCTGCTTCCCCAGGACTTCGGCCATGTGGAATAGGTCCGAGATATTCCGAACGCGCAGCACGCCGCACCGCCGAAATGCCGCGTCAAATACTTCGTCGCTCCCGGTAAGCGCACCAGTGTGCGAACTGGCGGCGTGCGATGCAGCTTCCGACCGACCCGCCTTGATCACGATGATCGGTTTGCTGAGCGCCACTTCGCGCGCCGCCGAAAGGAAGCTGCGCGCATCGCCGATCGATTCCATGTACAAAAGAATGCTCTGCGTCTGCGGATCCTCACCGAAGAATGCAATGAGGTCCCCCCAGCTCACGTCGAGCATCGATCCGGTCGAAACGATGGCGCTGAACCCAACATCCTCTTGCAAACTCCAGTCGAGAATCGCCGTCAACAGAGCGCCGCTCTGGCTGAGGAACGCGACATTGCCCGGCTGCACGATGTCCTGCGCAAACGTCGCGTTGAGCCCCAGGCCCGGATTCATCATTCCCAGGCAGTTGGGGCCGACGAGGCGCATTTCGCTGCGCCGGAGTTCCGCCTGAATTTGGCGTTCTAGTTCCGCACCATCACGCCCCAGCTCTCTAAATCCGGCCGAAATCACGATTGACGAACGCACACCTGCATCGATGCACTCGCGAACGACCCCCGGAACGGTTGGCGCGGGCGTTACAATGACAGCCAGCTCCACAGTCTCCGGAACGGCGCCGACGCTTGCATAGCAAGGAAGTCCGAGAATGTTGGGGCGGCGCGGATTAATCGGATAGACCTTGCCGGGGAAGTTTCCCTTGGTGAGATTATTCAGGATCGTCCGCCCGACGCTCCCTTCCCGGTCGGTTGCGCCGATCACGGCCACCGATTTCGGCCGAAAGAAACAATCGAGAGCGGTGCGGCCAGTCATGCTTATCTCTGCCCCTTACCCCTTCGGGAACTCCAAGCGCACTCAATCTTACAAGGAGACGAAGTAGGCTGCACGCTTAGACATCGACCGGTGCAGAGGGCAGTTTGACGTTCGGATTTGGCGTCGGATGCAGAAACAGAAGATCGGATACTTCGAGGTATTGCAATTCGAGACAACGCGCTGAATCACGGCCGGCGAGGAGCGGCCTCAATTCTGAGTTGCAGACCCTCGATGAACTCAAAGGGCGGCTGCCAGAACTGGGCCTAGCTCCTCGCCTTCCCCGAACGTTTCACGCGCGACAAGTCTCTCCGAGCCTATCCACGCACCGTCAGAACGGGGCATCCGGCATGTGTTACGACTTTGTGTGCGGTTGTGATCGGCAAATGCGTTGCAGCTCCCGGGAAACCGGCGGGCCGGCGCACTCCTAGAACAATCAAATCTGCTTTTCGCCGCTTGGCAACTTCGAGAATCCTGTCGGCGATCGGGCCATTTTCCACCGCAAATTGCGGCACGCACCAGAGCGCCGCTCCCTCCGGCATCATACCGCGCAAACGGCTCAACGCCGAATCCGTGAGTTCCTCCGAACGAACCAGTTCGCCCGTCCTTGGCTCCTCAATCACATGTAGCAGCGTCAGATTCGCCTGAAATTCCTGCGCCAGTGAGATGGCGTATGGCGCCGCAGCAAGAGATTCCGGGGAGAAATCCGTGGCGTAGAGAATTTGGGTAAACTCTCCATACTTTGGAGAAGTCGTTGCTTCGGGTCCCACTGTCAGGACTGGGCAAGAAGCCGTCCGGAATACCTCTTCAGCTATCGAACCCAGCAAGGCCTTGCCGATTCCGGTGCGTCCGTGTGTTCCCATCACGATCAGATCGATGTTGTTCTTCTCGGTTGCCGATGCGAGGGCGGACCAGAAGTCCCCTTCCTCGATAATGACTTTCGGCTCAATCGCACCGAACGCTTTTCGAAGGGTCTCTTTCTCGATGCCTTCTTCCATCCGAGCCACCTGCTCGAGCGCGGGCCACGAGGAAGGATCCGTCATTGGGTTAATGATTGGCGGCCTCACGTGCAAGGCGTAGAGGTTCGCTCCAAAGCGTTTCGTGATCGCCGCCGCGTACGGAGTCGCGGCCGCAGCGGCCGGGGACAAATCTGTGGCGAAAAGCACGTTCTTGATCTCGATTCGGGTGCCAGCTTCAAGGGTTTTCATGGCGGCCTCCCTTCTTCACGTTGGTAGTTAACCCCAATCCCCTCAGCGAGACCGTGATTGGCATCACGGCTAAGTGTGACGGGAATCACCGCCCCAAATGCGGCACTTGGCTCATTTTAACGAGCATAGAGGTGACTTATGAACACTACGGAGGTCGGCACGCGAATCACCGTGAAAAATATTCTGTATTTGACTGACTTCTCGGAGCCTTCCGCCGCTGCTCTTCCGTTCACAGGGGCAATTGCCCGGGGGTATGGGGCTACAGTGCATGTGCTGCACGTCCTGATTCCTCCCGCGTATGTTTATACGACGCCAGAACTGGCAGCGACCGCGATCTCAGCTGAGGAGGAAGACGCGCTCGCTGAAATGCAACGCCTCGAATCGCAACTCGCCGGTTTGGCTCATGAGACGAACATTGAGCGAGGCACAGAAGTGTGGCCGGCGGTCGAAAGCGCGATCAAAGATAATCGTATCGACCTCATAGTGGTTGGGACTCACGGCCGCACTGGTGCACAAAAGCTGCTGCTCGGCTCGATCGCAGAAGAGATCTTTCGGCGTTCGCCGGTTCCCGTGCTGACCATTGGGCCGGACGTCCGCGGAGGCGCTCATAATGCCGGTCGATTTCACCGCATACTGTTGGCCACTGATTTCTCGCCGGAGTCGCTGAAGGCCGCTGCCTACGCCGTATCTCTCGCACACGAGAATGAGTCCCGCCTCATCCTACTTCGCGTAATGCGAAAACCGAGTCCGCGGAACGACAGTGATCAGAATGCTTTTGAAGTCTCGGTCGCCGAGGCGCTTCACCAACTCTACGAGATCGTTCCGCCGGACGCGACGTTGAGCTTTCCAGCCGAAGCTGTCATCGAATATGGCGATCCGGCGGAACGCATCGTGGAGGCCGCCAAACGGCGGGGCGCGGATATGGTTGTCCTGGGTGTCCGCGCCGCCACCGGCCGGGTCGGTGCGGCGACCCACCTCGAGCGCGCCGTCGCCCACAAGGTGGTCACGCGTGCTCCGTGCCCGGTCCTGACCGTGCGCGGGTAGCTCGCGACGCCGCCGAGCTCAGTGCAGAGAGAATCCCTGGGTCAAGAGGCCCACGATTGCTCCGAAGAGCACAAGCCACGCGGAGTTTAATCGAAACCGTATCAAGGCGATCGCGGAAACAATTGCAAGCGCGGCCGTGATCGGTCCCACGATCGAGGCGCGACCGAGTTGCCACGTGACAACCGCCATCAGCGCGAGTGAGCCGATAATTACGCCGTCGAGAAACGCACCTGCGGTTTTTGACTGGCGGAGTCGTGGTACGAAAGGCCCGCTAGCCGCAACAAAAACAAACGCCGGGATGAAGATTCCAACCGTCGCCGCGATGGCTCCTCGCGCCCCATCGAGGAGATATCCTATAAAGGTCGCGGTCGTAAAGACCGGCCCCGGCGTGACCTGGCCGATCGCGACAGCATCCACAAGCTGCGAGTCGGTAATCCAGCCGCGATGCGCCACCAGATCGGCCCGCAAGAAGGCAAGAAGCACATAGCCGCTGCCAAAGACAACCGCTCCAATTTTCAGAAAAACGAGAAAGAGTGACGCGAGGCTGAAGGGAGCTCCCATCGCTGCCGCACCTGTAACCGCTGTGGCCAACGCGGTGTCTGGGCGAGCGAGAAAGCGCCACGCGCGAATCCGTGGCAGCGCCAACGCGAGCGAGCCATTCATCACGCAGGTCGCCTGACGGACGAACACCACGGTTACGCCCGCAGCCACAAGCAACAGAAGCGGATGCACTCCTAAAGCCGCGACGCATGCGGAGATGAGGCCCACGAACCCGAGAAACTTCGTCTTAATTGCCGTCCGGCCCAATCCCCAGAGGGCCTGTATGATCACGGCAATGACCACGGGCTTGACTCCGTAGAGAATCGCTGAAACAGCGGGCAGTTTGCCGAACCGCACGTAAGCCCAGGCGAGCGCCCCCACCATGCACGCCGCGGGAAGAATGAAGCAGGTACCAGCAACGAATAGCCCCGCCCAACCGGCACGCAGGTAGCCGATGTGAATGGCTAGTTCACTTGAGCTAGGCCCCGGAATGAGGTTGCTGGCGCCTAACAGGTCTAGAAATTTCTCGCGCGAGAGCCACTTTCGCCGACGCACGAGCTCGTCTTCCATCATCGCAACGTGCGCCGCTGGACCTCCGAAGGCCGTCGTACCCAAGCGGAGAAAGAAGCCCGCGAGTTCAGGCAGCGAACCCCGGCTTGCCAAATCGTCGGATTCCGGCGCCGTAGTGTTCTCCGCGCGCCTAGACATAGTCGAACAGCGCCATGTAACCGTAGTCCATGTGGAGTTGTTGGTGGCCGCGAAAAAGTGTCAGCCCCGGCTCTCGCTCTGTCTCGAGCCGAGTCGTGCATCGATGGAGCATGCGCCCGCTCCCACCCACAGCAAGAAAATAAGTCCCAGGAGCATGGAGTAATCGGTCCGCGCCTCAGCTTCCATCTGCCAGAAACCGCTCTTGAGAAGTATGGGAATTTTCGTGGATGCGATCGCGACCGCGATATCGGCGATCAGCAAGATGGACGCGAGACGAGTCAGCAGTCCCACGAGCAAAAGCAACCCGCATACGATTTCGACCGCGCCGACGAAGGGTCCTATGATCTGAGGATGCGGAATTCCGATCCGGGCAAATCGGCCGGCTCCCCATTGTTCGACAAACAGGAACTTCTTGACTCCCTCCAAAAAGAAAACTGCGCCCACCAGCATTCGGACGATGAGCGTGGCGGACGGCGCGCTCGTACCTTGTAACCTTTCCCGGAGCGTCATCCCGTGTTCTCCACGCAAAGCGTACGGACGCCGTACGCTCGCGATCATACGCCGGGCGTACCATCGAGACAATCGATGCTAGAGCGGCAAACTTGTTGTAGGATGCGAGTCAGTTCCGGGATGGCGTTGCGGACGCGTTCTGTCGAGTTGGGGGAGAAAGCATGATCAGGATTTCCAGTTTTGTTGCGCCTTTTGCGTTTGCAACGGCTATATTGCTTGCGGGAACTGCTCCGGCGGTCGCACAAGTCCAGAACTACAAGCCGGTGACGCAAGACATGCTCCTGCACCCGAATCCGAATGACTGGCTGATGTACAGCCGCACGTATGACGCGTGGCGTTACAGCCCACTCAAGCAAATCAACAAGAAGAATGTCCAGCAGCTTCGCATGGCGTGGGTTCGCGGCCTGGGGGAAGGCGTCACCGAGACGATTCCCATCGTGCATGACGGCGTGATGTATGTGATTGCTCCAGGCGGACTCGTGGATGCCCTCGACGCGACCAATGGAGATCTCATCTGGGAGTACAAGCGCGCTTACAAGAACCCACAGATTGGCTCAGTGGAGAGGACCAAGGCTCTCGCAATCTACGAAGATATGGTTTACTTCACCGCGCCCGACGGCTTCGTCGTTGCGCTGGATGCGAAAACGGGAAAGGTTCGCTGGGAAACATATAAGAGCGAAACCCAGAACACTTCGGGTGCTCTCGTTGTGGATGGCAAGGTCATCTCGGGAGGGACATGCGGAAAAGGGAGCGCCAGTTGTTTCATTGAGGCAGATAATGCAGAAACCGGCGAAAAAATCTGGCGGTTCATGACCGTTGCCCAACCGGGCGATCCGGGCTATGCCTCTTGGGGTGGCGCGGACAATTCGCAGTCGATGGCCTCCACATGGGGACTGCCCGGGACATTCGATCCGGTTCGCAACGTGCTCTACTGGGGCGTTGCGAATCCTATGCCGGACCAGCGGATGTTGCGCCACAACGGCAATCCCGACGGCACCTCGCGCACGACGCCGGCCGATCTCTACAGTAACTGCACGCTCGCACTCGACCCTGCGACGGGAAAACTCATTTGGTATTACCAGCACCTCCCCGGAGATGACTGGGACACGGACCACACGCATGAGCGCACGCTCGTTCGCGAGGCGTTCAATCCCGATCCGAAGTTCATCAAGTGGATTAATCCCGATATTCCGCGCGGCTCGATGCACGACATTGCGGCAATGGTTTCCGAAGGCGGCGCCATCTTCGTTCTCGACCGCGACAACGGCAAGTTCCTCTGGGCCACGCCGTTCCCGTACGATGATCCGCATTTCGTAATGTCCGATATCGATGTGAAGACCGGAAAAACCACGCTCAATTGGGACATCGTCTTCAAGCAGCCGGGCGATCACCACATCACGTGCTACTGGAATACGAGAAGCTACTGGCCCACGTCCTACGACCCGGAGACGAATTCCCTCTATGTTCCGTACATCGATAACTGCCGCGATCTGACGGTCGCCGGCCCCGGAGTGAAGGGCGGCTGGACCGTCATCCCTCGGCCCGGCTCGAATCCGAATGAGTTGACAGGGCTGGCCAAGATCAATCTCTCCACGGGAGAAATCGCTCGGTTTGACGTTGGCCGCGCGCCGAGCAATGGCTCGGTCGTCGCGACAGCTGGCGGCCTGGTTTTCCATGGCGACATGAGCCGAAGGTTCAAGGCTTTCGACGCCGTCACCGGTAAGAAACTTTGGGAATCGATTCTCGGAGGCAACATTTCGGTGAGCACCATCACGTACGCGGTCAATGGGAAGCAGTATGTTTGCGTGATGACCGGATACAACTTGAAAGTGCCGGAGCTGGCCGCGGAAGTGCCAGACATGAGGACTCCCACCGGGCACAACGCCGTGTATGTGTTTTCTCTGCCATAAAGTAGCTGGAGCATGCGCACCAATGTTATGATCCGCAACGCGTTTCGGATCGTAGTCTTGGGAACAAGAAGGAACAGGGGCCAACCATGAAAATCAACCGGCGAAAGCTGCTGTCGATTCTCGGCGTTTCTCCCGCTATTTTGGCGGGATCTCCCGCCCTTGCGGACCAGAAGAAAAAGAAAGCCTCTCCGACTGCCGTTGAAGCCAAGCTTGAGACTCTTAATCCCAAGGGGATGCCGCCCGCGGTCCAGCTGGTCCCCATGGCACCGCGTCTGGACACCCTCGACGGCAAAACCGTGTTCCTCGTGTCCGACGGCTTCGCCGGGGCGGATCGTTTCCTCGCGCAGATCGCCATCTGGTTTCAGAAGAACATGCCCAGTGTGAAGACGGTGTACCGTCTGAAAGCTGGGTCGTATTTCGATGATGACCCCAAGCTCATGGCGGAAATCAAAGCCAGCGGCAACGCCATGATCATGGCATACGGGCATTGAAGCACCTGCACCCCAGCGACCGTCGGTCACTGCATGCAAGTCGAAAAGATGGGTTTCCCGACCGCCCCACTGGTCACGATCGCCTTCAAGGATTTGGCGAAATCCAACGCCGCCAGTCGCGGCATGCCTCTCGAGCGCATCTGCTTCCTGCCTCACCCGATGACCAACAAGTCGGACGAGGAGATGTACAAGGTCCTCGAAGGCAACGATCCGATCACCAACAAGCCGCTGATGCCGGAGATCATTGCCGCGTTGACGCAACCTCTGACCGCGGACGAGAAGAAAACCGGCACCATCAGTCCGGATATCGGTCCGCCCACCTACGTGGGCACTCAGGATGAGCTGCAGCGCCTGTACTGCGACAACAACCTGACCGATTACATGCCCATCATCCTTCCCACCGAGGAAAAGGTGGAGGCGATGCTGAAGGGCACGAGCCACAAGCCCGACGAGGTCATCGGGAAATTGAGCGCCGCCCAGGGCGCGCAACCTTCGTGGACGTTCACGGTCAGGCACGTGGCCATCAATGCGGTCATGGCCGGCGCGAGTCCGGAGTACTTCCCCGTGATTCTCGCGATCTCTGCCACGGGCCAGCCATCTCTGTTTAGCTCGACGTCGTCCTTCTCCCGCATGGTGCTGCTGAACGGTCCCATCTCCGACCAAATCAAGATGAACTACGGCATCGGCGCGATGGGCCCCTTCGCCGAACCCAATGCCACCATCGGCCGCGCGTGGACGATCCTTTCGAAGAACCTCGGCGGCTGTGGCGTGCCCGGACTCAGCTACTTGGGCACCCTGGGATCCAACTTCAATTACAACAACCTCTGCATCGCGGAAACGGAAAACAGGCTGCCGGATGGCTGGAAGCCGTTCCACGTGCAAAAGGGCTTCAAGCCCGACGAGAGCGTCGTGAGCATCTTCAGCGGCTGGAGCCTGAACAACGTCGCCTGGTTCCCCAACATGCCCTACCACGAACTGATCAAGAACTGGCTGACGCATTTCTTCTCGTTCGGCACCAGCGCCGCCACGCTGCTGCTCGATCCGACCGTCGCCCGCGACGCGAAGGACCACGGATACAACTCGAAGGAAGAGTTAAGCGACTACTGGTCGAAGAACTCGAAGACGCCGGGTTGGCTCTATTGGGACACGCACCGGAACGAGTTGAAGCAGGCCCAGGCGGGCGTCGAGCCGTACGCCTCGTATCTGAAGATGGGCGACGGCGAGATTCCATTCCAGCGCTTCTACCGCCGCGGCCGTCCTGGCGCGCCGCCCGATCCTAACCCCAAGTCCTCCATCGAGGTAATCGTGATGGGCGGGGAAACAAACACGTACTGGGCCGGCGGGGATTTCAGCTACGTTACCAGCGCGTCGGTCGACAAGTGGCGCTGAGCGGGAGTTCTCCCAGTTGGATGGAGGTGTGGGTGCTACTCCCAGGGCGCCTCTTTCAGCTTACTGGAAGATTGATCTTCTTGGCGAAGGCAAATCCGTAGCGCGGATGAGACGAATCCGATGGTTCCATCCGAACTGCGCGCGCTGTGCCGAGGTGGTGGTCGCCACCCCGGCACAGAAATACCTCAACGGTTGTTCCAAGCTCCAATGGGGTGGTGCAGCTGCACAGGAATCCTCCTGCGCTCATGTCGTCCGTTGTTGCATGCATTTCAAAAGGCTTCCCGTCTTTATGTTTGCCCACCAGCTTTAACGTAACCCTCAGTTGGAACCTAACCTCCAACCGGCGTTCGGGCCCTTTTGGGTGGAGCGCAACTTCGACTCGAGCTTTTAGAAGCTCGAAATTGACTGGCTTCTGGAAGTATTCGGAGGCGCCGAGGCTCTCAGCGAACGCCTTATTTCTCCTATCTTCAGCGCTGACGATGAATATAGGAATGTGCCGGGTGAAGCTAAGAGAGGAGAGAGCTTGGCACAACTCGAAACCAGAGAGCCCCGGCATCGACAAGTCGAGCAGAATTACGTCAGGTTTGTGCTCCAGCGCCATCACGAGAGCGTTTTGCGGATCGCCCGTATCTACAATTTCGTACTCCTCCTTAAGGGACTCCCGGAGCAACTCCCGCATCGTTTCATCGTCATCGACAATCAGGATTCGTGGCACGATCGCTCTATTCTCGATTTTCTCGAAAGAAGGCGAAGGGTAAATCTACTCGCGGATGGACGCTCAAAGCGCGGCACCGCATCCGATTAGGATTTGCTGGAACGCAGAGTTGGCGCAGGTTACGCTTCCCTCAAGACGTTCTAACGGAACGCAAGGGTAGCCCCGCATGTTACTCGTGTCAACGTGCCTGAACCGACAACCACAGCGTCCTCTAGAAAACGGGATAGGTATTCCGAAATGACATAATTGGGCGAGAAAATTCTGCCAACGCTTTGGCTACTCACACGCTCTACCTGCAAAATGTCGAGCAGCGCCGATGCAGTTCCGGAACATACGATACAAGCGGCTCCTCTCGGCAAAACACTTGCTTCCCTTGCGCCGCGCCTCGCTCACATGCACTAAAACGAGTTGACATATCTTATCTATACGTATTAAAACGTATTGCCATTCTAAACGTTGATGGCGTCGTCTTTGTGTACCTACACGCCTTTCTGACGAGGAGATCTCAAAATGGCTTTCGAAGCGACCGATGTTGTCCGTGCATCAGTCCATCCCGAGTCGAAATGTGGGACCTGCAGGCAAGTCCGGGCGTGGGGTTGGCGGTCGATCGGAACGCGGTTGGGCATACTGACGGCGCTTGTATTGCTCTACGGCTCGAACGCACTTGGTCAAGTGTCGGCTAACCTTGCGGGGCAAGTCGATGATCAATCCGGCGCGGTCGTGAGCGCGGCTACGGTGACGGCACGCAATGTGGAGACTGGTGCGTCGCGCAGCGCGACCACGGACGGCGAAGGCCAGTACCGGTTGGCGTCATTGCCCGTGGGGGAATATGAGGTTCATGCGAGCAAACAGGGCTTCGAGGAAGAGGTACGCAGAGGAATCCATCTGGTGGTGGGTGAGGAGGCTACCGTCGATCTCACGCTGCGGCTGGGAGAGATCAGCCAGGAAGTCACCGTAAATGGGGACGCCCCCATGGTGAGCGTGACGACGAACGACATTTCGGGTCTCGTCGGGGAGCAACAAGTCAAAGACCTCCCTCTGAATGGGCGAAGCTTCGATCTGCTCATGCCGTTGAACCCGGGCATAGTCAATTTTACGTTTGAGAAGACAGGCGGGATCGGCGTATCGAACTCAACGAACGGGAACAACTTCGCGGTGTCTGGCAACCGGCCTCAGCAAAATCTGTTCTTGCTGAACGGCGTGGAATATACAGGCGCGGCCGAAAACAACATGCAGCCTGCCGGAGCGAGCGGTCAGTTGCTGGGCGTCGACGCGGTTCGCGAATTCAACGTGTTGCGGGATTCTTACGGCGCCGAATACGGGAAGCATCCGGGCGCGCAAGTCGTGATCGTGAGTCAGTCGGGTTCGAACCAGTGGCACGGGTCGGCGTATGAGTTCCTGCGGAATAACGCTCTAGACTCGAAAAACTATTTCGATCTTGGCGGTGCCCCGGGGTTCCAGCGTAACCAGTTCGGAGTCTCCATGGGAGGGCCGATTCAAAAGGACAAAACCTTTCTTTTCACGAACTATGAAGGGTTCCGGCAGAGCCTGCACCAGACGTCGCAGACGTTTGTTCCGGCGGCGGATGCGCGGAGCGGAACACTCACGGCTTTCGGATCCTCATGTGCCGCAACTCTGCAAGCTCAATGCGCCACTGTCGTACAAGAGCTGCTGAACCTCTGGCCGGTGGCCGCTCCCGCTAACTGCCCGGGGCCGGAACTCCTGTTACCTACTGGAAAACTGAGCGGGATCATCGCGTGTGACTTCAGTCCCCTTCAAAAGATCCGCGAGGATTTTGGGATGACGAGAGTGGACCACATTTTTTCCGACAAAGATACGCTCACCGGAGCGTACACGATCGACGACGGCGGAGACGTGACCGCCACCGCGGCCGATCCGTTCAGCACGGACATCGTCAATCTGCGCGAGCAGGTCCTGAGTGTGGAAGAGACACATGCGTTTTCGCCGGCGTTTCTGAATACGGCGCGGTTCGGCTATTCCCGCGCGGGCTACTTCTTCCTGGGGGAGCCAACGCCAGGTTCACCGGCGGCGAGCGTCACGAGTTTTGTGGGGGGCTTGCCGGTGGGAGCGGTGGTCGTTGGCGGCAGCACGGCATCGAACCCTGCGACGCAACTCGGCCTGGCGGGCAGCAACAACGGAACGAACCTGCACGTATTCCGGAATTTGTACACATACGAGGATCAGGTAACACTGCTGCGAGGGAAACATCAATTTGCATTCGGCGTATGGTTGCAGCAGTTTCAATCGAATGAAGTTCTGGCGCTCAGTCAGTTCGGCCAAGCATCCTTTTCAGGGATTAACGCACTTCTGGGCGGTGTGGTCGGCACGTTCACCTACGATCCGGCACCAACGGAAATGAACTGGCGTTCGCTGTTTGCCGCATGGTATGCCGAGGACACGATACGGTTGACGCGAAAGCTGACGTTGACACTGGGCTTTCGCGCCGAATCCTCGACCGGATGGAACGAGGCCCACGGGCGTGCCGCCAACTATTTTTTCACAAATGGCGTGATCAGTTCCGCTCCGCATGTGGGGAGCAACGCCTTCAGCGTCAACAACGCGAAGTTCCTTCCGCAGCCGCGAATCGGCGTGGCGTGGAGCCCGTTCGGCGAGAAGACGGTGCTGCGCGCGGGGTTCGGGATGTACAACGACCTGCAAGACGCGCTGGGATACAGAATGGACCAGAACGCGCCGTTCAATCCCACGTACGCCATCAGCAGCCTGCCAGTCGCCGATTTGCCAGCTCCGGCCGTTTTTCCTGTTCCCGCTGGTTATCCCCCCGCGCCGGTTGCTGCTCCGAAGCTGGCTCCGGGTGGAGTGCAGCCGAACCTGCAGCCGCCGACGCTGATCTCGTATTCGCTCCGTCTCGAACAGCAGTTGACGCCCAACACGGCCATCACGATCGGATACGTTGGATCGCACGGGTACCACGAAATCCTTGGCTTGGACGCAAACGAGCCCGCACCAGTGATCTGTCCAGCATCGCCATGCCCCGCCACGTACCCGGCGCTTTATAACGCGGCTGGCACATTGGTCAACCCTGCGGGCAGCCCGATCGCCGTGCCTGCGGGCACGTATTACGTGCCGGCCGCTTGCAGCGCCACAAACACGACATGCAACGCCAGCCTGGCGGGCACTTGGACGTGGTTCTCACGAGGCGATAGTTCCTACAACGCGCTTGAGATGGACGTGAACCACCGGTTCAGCGAAGGGTTGTCGCTGCGAGGGGTGTACACGTGGTCGAAGGCGCTGGACGACGGAGACTCACTGAATTCTACGACCGCGAATAATGCGCCGGGGTTGGTTTCGAACCCATTCGACCTGCACGCCGACTGGGGACGCGCGACGTACGATGCCAGAAACATTGGGGTCATCAATGCCGTGTATGAACTACCCTTTGGGCGCGGGAAAACCTTTGCGGGTGATGTGAGTGGTTGGAGCGACCACTTGGTGAGCGGCTGGTCGATCAACAGTATCGTGACGGCCCAATCGGGTTTGCCGTTTACACCGCAATTGAGCTATAACCCGACGAGAAATGGCGACACGAAGAATCCCGTTCGCCCATTCCTGAACCCGAGCTTCAGTGGCCCGGTGATTTTGGGCAAGCCCGGCGAATGGTTCAATCCAAACGCTTTCCTGACCGAGGTCAATAACGGCGGATTCTACGGAAATCTGGGAAGAGATACGCTGACCGGACCCGGGCTCGCTACCTGGGATTTCTCGGTCATGAAGCAGACACCCATCGGCGAGCGATTCAATCTGCAGTTCCGGGCGGAGATGTTCAACATTCTGAATCGCGCGAATTTCAATACGCCTAATTTAATTGTGGCGATATTGCCGCCAGGTTCGACCATACCCCAAGCGAACCCGTCCGCCGGAACTGTTACAAGTACTTCGACCACAGCACGGCAGGTTCAATTCGGACTCAAGCTGCTTTGGTAGCCGAGCGAGGCGGCTGAGACAAATCGACGCAGCGGAGGTTGCAAACAGCCTCCCCTGCGCCGTTATATTCTTCTGTTGCGAGCAGCCGGCGAGAATAAGTAGTGCAAGTCCAATCAGAACTCTGCTTATTCCCGAGCCCCCCTTATAATGTTTGAATTCATAGCGTTGTCTAAGTTTGCGCTCTTGTCGGATTTTTTGCCCCAAGTCCAATAGAGTCCCAAGTAGGCGTAATTTTCGGTTTGGCCGATGGCAGTGTGCCCGTATGCGAAGAGGAGTTGGAATCCAGGGTCCCGAAATTTGTAATACCCTCCAACATCCACCAGCGTGGCAGACTTGATTTGCGGTGTAGCCAGGCCTTCTGCGCCGTGAGAAAAGACCTCCGTACCGAGAGTCCACTTCTTACCTATGTCTCGCTGGATGAGCCAGCCTCCGTATGTAAAATTCCGATAGCCTGGCGCATTGACGAATGTTTCGCCGACCCCACCATAGGTAGTCCACGGCCCAAAGCTTTTCTGAGCCCAGATAGGCACCTTGTACCACGTTTTTCCCACGCCCAACCCTCTCCGCGCGCTGCCACTTGGAAGCTCAAACATTACAAACGTGCCAATCATGGGACGGTGTTTCGATTCCTGAACGAATCGATATTTGACGCCCGTTTCGATGTCGCCCAAGCCGTACTCATTCGGACCAATACCGTTGGGAGCAACCTGGGGATTGTTTGAAGGCAGAATTGCCGCGACGGGAATGATGATGTGAAGATGAACGTTGGGAAGAGCTCCCCAATTGAACTCAACGGCCGGGCCTGCTGTGTCCGTTTCAATCGGCGTACCATCTGACGTGGCGAATGTATAAAACTCGTAGTTCCGATAATCGATAGGCTCCGGGTCGTCCGTTTGAAAGGGAGGGCCGGCCCAGGCAGTCGCCGCACTAAAGATGAGCGCGATTGATGAAGCTAGAAATGCCGTCCCTATCTTCACGAGCCGGTACTTTCAAAATCTCTGATGTCAATTCTACCCGTGCGCATAACTCTGAACTTATAGGAAAGGCAGTCGCACGGTCTTTGCACTTCGCGATTGCGTTAAGAAGGATGCATTTTAGCCGGGATGTGGGGTTTATGGAAGATCGACATCATTCGCAGATTTGCCATAGGCGTTCAGCAAGACCATCTCTCCGGAGTGAACGCTGTAGTTCCTGCGACTGCAGGCCGTCCGACAGCGCATTACCAGGAAGCGGGGAGGCGCTGGACTGAGCGCCTCCCGTCTCCTGTGTTCTTTAAGGCAGGACGTAACGGAATGAGGTGAAGACCATATTCTCGTCCGCGTGCGGCCCGCCGTTCGTGACGTGGGTAATGCCGTCGGCACCCGTACCGGTCGCGCCGGTCGTACTGTTCCAGGTGTTGCGGATGAAGTTGGAATACTGCATGCCGTATTGAAACGTGCCCTTCGAGCCTTTGTAGAAGCGATACCAGAAGGAAACGGTACCCTCGATCAGGTTCCGAGTGTCCCCCTCGCAGTTCTGGAGCGCCCCAGGAATGAAACCGTTGGAACCAGCGACTCCGGTTGGGACGCCCGTGCTAGCGGACGTCGACTGCGCGGCGAACGGCAAGACTTCCGTATTGCAGCCGTAGTTGGCGAAGCCTTGCGCGCCGTACCCTGCGGCGTTCACCGTTCCTCCCGACTTGAGATAAGCGGTGCGAGCGTCATATTCGCCACCGGCGTAGAAGTTGATGTCGAGTTTCGGCGTGGGGTGAAGCTGAATCGTACCCAGCGCCTGATAGTTGCGGATCACTGCCAGGGTGCCGTCTGTGGCAGCTTCCACAAGCGGGGAAGTGCTCCCCGTGCTTCGGATGGTCAAATCGGACAAACCAGCAGAGCCGTAACGTCCGATGCCGCTGCCGCCGAAGAAGTGAACGCCGACGTCGACCTTTTTCTGAAGGAAATTCCAGCGCGCGTTGGCGCCAATGCCACCGCCGGTTCTGGAGTCATTGAAAGCGTTGGCCGCGGAAAGAGATGCTTGTGGCGCTGCTCCGCACCCCGACAGATTGGCCCCCGCCACTACGCACGGGAAGACGCGGTCGCGGAACACGGTGACCAAGCCGAAAAGTTCATAGTGGCCGAAACCGGGTTCGGCCACGGCCTTGATAACGAAATCGGGAGTTTCGTTGTAGGCGTAGTTGCCGAGTGGGTTGTAAAGACCGCCGCTCGTCCCAAAAGCGCCCAAGAGGAAATCGTTGACGCTGGTTGCGTTGACGGCAGCCGTGCCCGTAGTCGGAGCGGTCGGGGTTCCTTTCGGCACAAAGACGAGAGTGCCATTTAACCCGCTCGCGGAACACGCGCCAAGGCTGCCCGTAACCTGGGGATTGGCGGGGGCGCACGTCGCCGTGGGAAAGCCGTGGGCCGTGAGGGTATCCTGGCCTTCTTCGATCGAAGCCCCCAGCCAGAACTTATTGTTGAAGTTCTTGGTCACGCGGAAACCGAGCTGCCGCGCCCAACTGAAGCCGCTTACGTACTGGGCGTCGATCACCTGAGGCAGGGCTTCGGTGCGGTTGTCCATGCCCTTGGTGGTCTCGGTGATCAAGCTCCACTGCTGGCCACCAGTGAACGTCCAGCCGCTATTAAAGGCGGCCTGGCCGAAGAACTGGCGCTGACGCAGGGTGTAGCTGTTGCTCTGGTTGTTGTTCGAGGTGACGCCGGCGGACAGGAAGTCCGTTTCATAGTAGCCGCCGATCTTGACGTTGTCGAGCTTGCCCTCGACCAACATCGAGATGCGCGACTGGCGCGCGCTGGCCTGGAATTCCGACATGTGCGCGTTTGAGGATCCCTCGAAGGGAACCGAGTTAAAGGGAGTGTTGACGTCGGAAGCGAGGGCTTTCTGGCGCCACACTGCTTCAGCCGCCATGAAACCGCCCGGGGTAAGCGTGATTCCCTTGTAGTGAAGCGCGGTCGGTTCGTCCGACTTCGCGCCTTGGGCAGAATCCGCGCCCCCGGCCAATGCGCCGGAGACAGGACCGATCGAGCCTGGCGCAGCCAGGGGGTCGACAGCCGGGCTGTCGCTCAAGGGATTCGAAGCATTGAGTTGCTCCTGGAGCGTCTGCACCCTCTCCTGCTGTTCCTGAAGCTGCTTAGCCTGAGCGCCGACAAGATCGCGAAGCTGCTGCAACTCGCTCTCAAGCTCCAAGCTCGAAGGCGACGCTGCCGCCGGATCCGCCTTCGCAGCCGACGTTCCGGGTGCCGGGGTGTTGGTGGCCCCATTCGCCGCCGAGTCATTATTTGTTCCGTTGCCGGCCATCGCAGGTGCTGCGACGAGACCGAGAGCCACGATACACGTCAAGAGTACTCGCATTCACTCCTCCTTAGAGATTTGCTGTCAAACCCACTCCACCGAACTCTTTTTGTCACCAGGGATTAAGGCAGACTGAACTCGGGCCGTCTGGCCTCCGAAGAACACCGAAAACGTCTCCGGGAACACGGTCACTGCGGGGAACTACAGGTCAAGCACCCACCCACTCTGGGAACTTTGGACAACCCGACCGCCACGGCACTACGCCCGTTCGGCCAGCCCCACGCGTGCCCGCGTTCCATACGTAGGACACGAGTCCTGGTGGACGTTAGTCGGTGCGATTGAATGTCGCATGAGCAGAATGTTAATAATGTGTTACAGCCGGTCGGAAGCTGTCGGCGGGCGGCGTTCGAGGCGGGCGCGGACTTCCTGAGAGTAGCGTGCGTTTCAAAGACGCCGAGCCTTTGGTGGGGGTACGGCCTGCCTCTGAGGACTAGCGGAGCGACCCTATCTGATAGCTGAGGGCCGAAAGCTGCATCTCGTAGTCGTACCTTGCGCTGGCGGATTCGAGCTCTGCCTGTGTCATGTTCAGCTGGGCCTGGCTAAGCTCAATGATCGAGCTAAGACCCAGTTTGTAGCGAGACTGCGCGAGGTCCTCTGCCTGCGTGGCGCTTTTCAATAGCTGGTCGGTTAGGCCGAGCCGCTGAAAGGCCGAATTTGATTCGAGCCACGCTGTGCGGACGTCGCGAACAACGTGATTCTGCAAGTCCCGGAGGTATTGGTCCTTCGCGCGCGCACGGGAATCTGCTTCGCTTCGAAGCGCACCGAATAAATGACCATTGAAGATCGGGATGTTCACGTTGACGCCCCCGGCCGCGTAGCGAGGAGCAAGTTGGTCTGCGCCGTATGGTGTCAGTCCAGCGCTACCTGCCGCAGAGATGGTCGGAAACCAGAGATCGCGCTCGGCCGTGGCGTAGCTATGCGCCGAATCCGCGTCCAGACGAAGACTAATGAGTTCCGGCCTATTCTTGAGAGCCTGCTGAAGGAGATCGGAGAACTCGGCGGGTGGAGCTGACGGCAGCGGCTCCTCAACCAATTGGAATGATCGTTGATCGCCGTAGCCCAGCGCTGCGGATAACTGCGCGTTCGATGCGTCGAGATCATTCTCAGCCTGGACCAGCAAGAGCTGCGCTTGGGCGAGATCAACGTTGGCGAAACTGACGTCGAGGCCGGACTTGATCTTGTTTCTTTCAAGCTCGGTCACCTGGTCAGCGACCAACTGGCGATCTTTGACCGTTTCCTGGGCTACCTTCAATACCGCCTGGGCTTTTAAGACTGCGAAATACGCCCGGTCCACGCCGAGCAGAACGTCCGCCCGCGTGGCGACGACGCTCTCCTGCTCCGCCTGGGCATGCAGATTTGAACTTTTCACGAGTTCGTGCGTACGGCCGAAATCGGTGACGAGCTGAGTAATTGTGAGGCCGTTGGCGTAGCGTTCGTAGATGATGGGATTATTCAGGGCGCCGGCCGCGATCCGGCTGTTATTTTCGGAGTCCACTGCCGTGAGGCTTCCATAGGCCGTTGGATAGTAGGCTGAACGCTGTTCCGTGACCTGCGCCTTGGCTGCGGAAGCGATGTCCACGGCCGCTTGAATCTGTGGATGATTTTGGATTGCGATCTGCTCCGCATCGTGGAGGCTAAGTTTCTGCGTATTTTGGGCGGCAAGTGGTCCACACGCGAGGGCGACGGCGACCAGGGCGGATGCAATCGGCCGAGATGGCATCGTCATTGCGCTTCCTCGGTGGCCAAACTTGCTTTTGATCCAGCGCGCTGGTAGATGATCAGGTACGCAGCGGGTACCACGAAGATGGTCAAGACCACAGAAGCAATCAGGCCGCCGATGATTACACGTGCGAGAGGCGCATAGGATTCGCTCCCTGCCTCAAGTTTCAACGCCATCGGCAGCAGCCCCACGATCGTGGCGAGCGAGGTCATCAGAATCGGCCGCAGACGGATGCGGCACGAATGGCTCACTGCCTCCCGGACTCCGTACCCGTCTTGGCGAAGCCGATTGGCGAAGTCCACGATCAAGATGCTGTTGGAAACGACCATGCCGGTGAGCATCACAATTCCCATGAGAGATTGAATGTTCAGCGTAGTGTCTGTGAACGCCAGCGTCAGCATCACTCCCACGAGGCCAGTGGGAATCGCGAGGACGATCAGGAAAGGATCGATGAAGGACGAAAACTGCGCCACGAGGACGAGAAAAACAAGCAGGATCGAAAGTGTCAGCCCCAGTCCGAAGCTCCGGAAAGACGCGTTCATGGTGTTCACCAGGCCCCGGATATCGATTCGGATATTGGGAGGAAGCTTGGTGCCGGCGACAATCTTCCGAACTTCACTGGCGGGCTTCCCCAGATCCTCCCCGGAAGGCGCCACATACACGTCAATGGTGCGTTGCAGTTTGTAGTGATCCACTTCGGTCGGCGTGAGGATCGGGGTAATATCGGCCACCTGATTGAGATAGGTGGGCAGCTTCAAGGACGGGGCGTGCAACGGCATCGCTTTCAAGTCTTCGAGGGACTTGACCTGATTTTCGGGATACTGTACCGTCACGAAATAGTTATTTCCGCTATTTGGATCGACCCAATAGCTTGGCGCGATCATCGCATCCGAAGTAAGCGAAGTAATAAGATTGTCGACCACTTCCTTTGGGCTCAGGCCGAGTTCGCTGGCGCGGTCGCGGTTCACGTTGATCTGCAGGCCCGGATAATCCATGTCCTGCGGGACGTACACGTCCGAGACTCCCCGCAGGCGGCGAAACTGATCTTCGAGACCCAGAGCGATCCGATTCGCGGCTAGGAGATCGTTTCCGCTCACTTGCACGTCAATAGGGGCTGGTAATCCCTGGTTGAGCACCGAGTCAACCAGCCCGCCAGATTGGAAATACGTGCGCAGTTCCGGCAGTTGCGACGAAACCTGTTTTCGAACCTCGTCCATGTAGACGTAACTGCCCACCTTATGATCTTCCTTCAATCCAACCTCGACGAACGCTGTATGCATCGCTGCGTTTGGCGTCGAAAGCGATGACAAATCGGGCGTCACCCCGATGTTCGACACTACGGAATTGAGATCGTCGGGCCGGACGATCTGGCGAACAATGGCCTCGATCTTTTTTACGTAGTCCTCGGTGACCTCGATGCGAGTTCCCGTGGGCGCCTTGACGTTGATGATGAATTGCCCTGCGTCGGTTCGAGGGAAGAATGAAACACCGACCAAAGGATAAAGCGCAAAGCTCAGGATGAATACACCGACGAATCCCCAAACAACTTCCTTCGGGCGATCGAGGGCCTTTTTCACCCAAAGGTCGTATCTGCCCAACATCCGTTCGAACTTCAGGTTGAACTGGGCATGGAATCGGGCCCCCCATGACTGCCGCTTGGCGGGTTCGCCGTCGAGCTCCTCCGCCAGGTCGCCATGGTGCGCGATTCCTTTGAGCAGGTTTGCGCAGTAAAGCGGCACGACCGAAATGGCGACAAAATAGGAGGCGAAAAGAGAGATGACCACGCTCAGGGCAAGAGCCGTAAAAAGAAACTTGCTCACCCCGTAGAGCAACGTCACGGGAAAGAACACAACCACGGTGACGATGGTGATCGCCAACACCGCCAACCCGACTTCGTTGGCACCCTTTTCGGAGGCGACCGCGGGATTCTCGCCAAGTTCCATGTGACGAAAAATATTTTCCAGAACAATCACGGAATTGTCGATCAAGCGCGAAAACGCCAGCGCTAGGCCGCTCAGGATCATGCTGTTGATCGTCGAGCCCCCGATGTGAAGGATGAAGAAAGTGGCCATCACCGAGAGCGGAATCGAAAGAAATACGGCAAAGGTCGCTCGCGGACTCCCAAGAAAGACCAAGACCATCAGCGCCGTAAGCACCAGCCCCGTCCCGCCTTCTTTCAGCACCGTTGAGATCGCCTGTTTCACGAACAGGGATTGATCGAATACGACGTGCGCCTTGAGCTGAGAAGGTATGTCGCGCAGGTTCTTGATTGCGTCCTTGATACCGTTGACGACCGCAATTGTATTGCTGTCTCCGCCCTGCTTCTGGACAGGGACATAGACGGACCGCTGACCGTTGACGCGCACAATATTGTATTGGAGCGCCGAGCCGTCCACGGCGTGGCCCACATCGGAAATGAAGACCGATTTCTCACCTTCCGTTTTCAGCGGCACGTCATTCAAAGCCTTCGCATTCAGAACTTGAGCATTTGTATAGAGGTTGTAGTCGAGTGGGCCGATCCGGACGTCGCCAGCGGGCAGAATGAGATTCGATTCATCGGTGGCGCGTACTACATCCATGGGGCTCAATTGATTTGCCTGCAACTTCAACGGATCCACGTACACCATGATCTGGCGATAGCGCCCGCCGTATGGAGGCGGCACGGTCGCTCCAGGGACGCCCGCGATCTGGTTCCGAATCTGAAATTGCAGGTAATCGTGGAGCTGCGTCTCGGAAAGACCCTTACCGTCAACCGTCAGCAGGCAAACGGGAAGACTGGACGCATCCATGCTCATCACGACGGGAGGGAGCGTGCCTTGTGGAAGCCTCCTCAAGTCCGCCATCGCCAGATTCGAAATTTGAGTCACATCTGCGTTTGCGTCCGTGCCCGGTTGAAAGTAAATCTTGATGAGGCTCACCCCGGAGAGCGAACGCGATTCCTGGTGTTCGATTCCGCTGCCCAGCGTGAAGAATCGCTCGAATGTGTCCGTAATATCCGCTTCGATTTGCTGCGGCGGCATGCCGCTATAGAATGTGGCGACTTCGACGACGGGAATATTGATCGGCGGAAACATGTCCACGGGCATCTGGACCAGGCTGGTGAGCCCAAGAACACACACGAAAAGGCAGATGACGATGATGAAGTAAGGGTGGCGCAATGAGAAAGACGACATACGAGTCCCTACTCCACTTCCGAGGGTGTCACGGCTTTCGGAGCGACCAACTCGCCGGGTTTGAATTGCGACTGCTCGCCGAAGACGACGCGCTCGTTTTCGCGCAGCCCCGAAAGGATTTCGACGTCCGTGGCGCTTTCCAGGCCCAGAGTCACATCGCGGTTTTCGATTCGGTTGTCGCTGCCGACCACAAGCACCGACCCGTGGCTTTCGCCGGAGGCTTGCACTGCCTGAACGGGCACGGTCAGAACGTTCTGAACAGTGTGAAGCGGAATCTGCACCGTGGCATACATTCCCGGAACGATCTCGTAATTCGGGTTCGGCACGTTCACTTCGGTATGCATCGTCCGCGTTTCGGGATCGATTTGGCCTGAGAAGAGACCGATCTTCCCATCGAAGGTCTTTTTGATTGTGGTGACGTGGACGGCCACGGTTTCGCCGAGACGAACGTCATCTGCGGCCCTTTCCGGCACTGGAATCACGAGACGGAGAAGATTCGTCTGCGAAAGGTGGCAGAGCGCCTGGCCGCTTTTGTTCGAAGACGTCCCGGCTGGCAATAGAGCTCCCGTATACGCATCGATCTCCGTGACGACGCCTTCAAATGGCGCAGTGATGCGGGAATAGGCGTACATGGCCCGGTCCTTTTCAAGCGCCGCTCGGGAAGCGAGGAGCTCCTGTTCGCTTGCCGCAATAGAGTCCTTTGCGGCCGAAACTCCCGCACTGGCTTCCAAGTCTTTGCCCTGGGCAACATCGATTTCTTGCTGAGCCACGAGCTCCGGTCGCGACTTCTGCACGTCGGCCAGCCGCGAATACGTCAGGTGCGCCACGGTGTAAGCGGACTCCGACCGGTTCAGTTCTTCCTTGGCGCGCCCCAGATCCTGCTCACTTTTCTTGACGCTGGCTTCGTCCTGCTGCAGCTGCTGTTGAAGTTCGGGAATTTCTAGGACCGCGAGAAGCTGGCCTTGCTTCACGTGCGTCCCCCAGTCCACGTAGAGCTTTTGAATGTAGCCGGACACCTTCGCGTAAACGTTGACTTCCTGCTGAGGCTGAAACTCCGAGGCAATGCTGAGATCACTCGCGAGATCGCGCCGCTGGACTCTCACCACGGCCGCGATGGGCGCGTTCACCGAGCTGCCTGCGTTAGATTTGCCCGTGGAACTGCAGCCGGCGAGAAGTCCTGCTGCGCAAAAGAGCGCTGAAAGGGATCGAGCATGACTTCTCCACAGCGATTTGTCCTGTAGATTCATGAGTTCCTTAAGGCTGGGTGTAGATTCGCCGACGTATCATCTCGACTCTTGGCGGTTAAAGGCTGTGTCGCGAATCGCTTGCCGAAGTTTTTCGCACGTAAATCCTGCCGACCTTCGCAATCCGACAAGTTCCTGCCTTCGCTGCCGTATCTCGCGCGCCGCAGCGGGAACCTTCTCAGCAATTTCGAGCGGGATAGTCTGAACACCGTGGCGGTCGCCGTGGAGCAAGTCGCCTGGCCGGACCGTCAGGCCTCCCACCTCCACCGGACTCCCGAAGTCGAAGACGTGTGCGTAGGCGTGCGAAACCGATACGTTTCCCGCGAACATCTGAAATTCCGTCGGCCGAATATCGGAAAGGTCCCGCACCGCACCGTTGGTCACGATTCCAGTGCAGCCCAATGCCAGGAGAATGTTTGCGTGAACTTCCCCGACGAATGCGCCCAGCCCCGGAGGATCGTCGACATCCTCTATGACAACGACTCGCGGTGTCGGAATGGTGAGAATGTGATTCCACCAATCGGTACGGTCATAGTAGTCGTAGGATTTGCTGGCTTCCATCCGTGGATTAGAACTTCGCATGCGAGCCGTCGCGGCGTAGCCAACCATCGACGGCTGTTCCTCGAAAATGCACCGAATGGTTGAATCGGCGAATCCCGTATTGGGCAGCCGCACGTGGAAAGTCTCGATCGCGCTAGCAACCAAACATGTGCTGAGCCGCCGGAACTGTTCCAACTGGGCTGGTTTCACGGCTCCTTTTGTAATTAGGCCACCGACTGTCACTGGCTTCGGCACCTCACAATTCATATCGATGCTTGACTCTTGAAATGGCTGAGACAGGAATTCAACCGCCTGCGTCAATGACGCAGCCACAAAAAAATCGGTTCACGACTGCCTCTCCGACCGCACAATTCGGGTTCAAGGCCGCGCTTTTGCAACTCCAACGCGACCAACTTCAGCGTATGCCGGGTTCCCTAGAGGGACTACTGAAGATATCCTGAAGATTTTGTGAAGCCTTGGGCGGGCTGGCACGAGGCGGAATCAATGCAAAAACCGCTGAATCAGGGAATTACACCGGTCGAGGGGGCGCTTCACCAGCCCTACAAGTCAGGCGCAGGTTCAGCGCAGATTCAGCACTTAGGTGTCAATGAGGCAGCGCCCGTACGGGAAAGGGGCATCCCACGGCGGGCAAGCGGATCCAAAAGGTTGAGCCCGAGCCAGAAGCATTGTTAACTCCGATTTCGCCGTTGTTGGCTTCCACGGCCCACTTGGCTACGGAGAGCCCCAAGCCTGCGCCCATGTTCTCGCCCGTTCGCGATTCGTCCACGCGGTAAAAGCGCTCGAACACTTTGGACGATTGGCTCGGCGGTATTCCCGGACCGCTATCGCTGATCGAAAGCTGAACACAAGAATCATTCTTGCATTCAATGCGCGCCGAAATTGTTCCCCCGGCAGGCGTGAATTTCACGGCATTGTGCAGAATGTTGACAACGGCCTGACGCACATAGAGCCGGTCGGCCTGCGCTCCCACGCTCTCATCGCCCGCAAGCGTGAACGTCAGATGCTTATCTTCGATGAGAACTTCCAAAAGGGATGCCGCTTCTCGCACGAGAGCCATCAGGGGGAAAACCGATACTTGCAACCGGATTTGTCCCGCGTCTGCTCGCGAGAGGGTGAGCAGACTCTCGACTATGCTCGTGAGTCTATTGACCTCCTCAAGCATGCTGCCAATCGTGTCTCGGTATTCTTCCGGCTTCGCGTCTTCTTGCAGTCTTACCTCACCGATGCTCCGGATAGCCGCGAGAGGTGTGCGCAGTTCGTGCGAGGCGTCGGCTGTAAAACGCTGCAACTGTTCGAAGGACTGTTCGATTCGGGACAGCATCTCATTGAAAACTCGCGCGAGATTCCCGAGTTCGTCCTCCGGGTTATCGATGGGCAGCCTTTCGTTCAATCGTTCCGAATTGATTTGCTCGGCCCGATTCGCCATTTTCGTAACTGGATCGAGAGTACGGCCCACCATTTTGTATCCGGCGTAGGCGGTGCCGGCGAGCACCAACGGTGATGCCAAAACCAAGATGAGAAGCGTTTCCGCCAGCTCATTCCAGATCAGGTCCTGGCTGTATCCGACGCGAATCAGGATCGCTCGGCCCTGGAGGTCATATTTCCGGCTGATAAGTACGATCGGAGTGCCATCGGACATTCTGGCAGACCGCCCTGAGTATCCAACTTCACCTTCTCCGCTAAAGGGAGCCCCGCCGACGGTGTGGCTGCCCAACCGTTCATTCCGATAGAGAATGGTTCCATCGGGTGCGAGGATCTCCAGCAGCCTTTCCTGGACCTGCTTCCAATCTGTGTGATGATGAAAATCTTCGCGCACGCCGACTTGACCATCCGGCTCGAAATACAGCAGACCTTTCACCGTCTCCAAGTCTTCTGCGGCAAGCCTTCGCAAAATTCCGCCCATTTGCCAGAAGAGCAGCACGGAGACGCCCGCAAAATACACGGCGAGGATACCGGCAAGCATTCCGACGTACCAGAGCGTGAGCCGCGTTCGCACGCGCTTGGGACGCAGCCACATCAAGGAGTCTCCTCGCGCAGCACAAAACCCACGCCGCGCACCGTATGAAGAAGTTTCTTGCGGAATGGGTCGTCCAACTTCCGCCGCAGGTGGGCGACGTGAACGTCGATGACGTTGTCGAGAGGCGTGTAGCGCGCTGTCTCCTGCCACACATCCCGAGCGAGCATCTCGCGTGAAACGACTCGGCCCTGCTGTCGCAGCAGATACTCGAGCAAATCGAACTCGCGGGCCGTGAGCGTCAACTCTTTCCCGCCGCGGGACACGACGCGCCCAGCCGCATCCATTTCAAGGTCTGCGAGCCTCAATTTGTCGCCCAATTCCGGCCTGCCCCGCCGCAAAAGCGCTCGAATACGCGCGAGCAATTCGGAAAACGCAAAAGGCTTCACGAGGTAATCGTCGGCGCCGCCCTCCAAACCGCGAACCCGGTCTCGAACCGTGTCTTTCGATGTGAGGATTAGCACGGGTGTGGATAAGCCCTTCTGCCGCAGGGCCGTCAATACCTCCATGCCGTCCCGAAGAGGAAGCATCAAATCGAGTATGACCAGATCGAATGTCTCGGTCGAAGCCAGGAAGAATCCTTCTTCTCCTGTGCCGGCAAGGCTCACCGAGAACTGGTCCGCCTCAAGGCCGGTCCGCAGGGCCCTTGCCATTTTTTCTTCGTCTTCGACGATTAGTATGCGCATCGAAACTATTGAGGCCGCTTTTTGCAACTCGCCAGACGGGCTCCCCCTTATGTCTCAAAACACGAAGGAAAGGGCCGCAGCTTTTGTGCTCAGACTGGCAAAAGCGTAGCCACCCGGCTGAATCGGCCGCCTTGCATCTGAAGAAAAATCTGAGAATCGCGACAGATATGTAACCCAACTGGAAATATACACCTGTGGAAGGCAATCGACATCTCAGACACATAGGTGGCATGGAAGCTCCCTGGATGTGTCATGCAAATGCCGATTGTCTATTGATGAGATAGGCGGGAGTACTTAACCGGACGAGTGAACTGAAGGGATTGGCTTTCCGTGCCCTCCCCCGATACTGGAAGGCTGGCTAAAACTATACTTCGTCATCTGAGCTTCTGATGGGCGTGCACATTCTCTACCGCCGGTCATCACCGCGCGCGATCATGATGTCGGCAAGGTTCGATATCTGCCGATTCCCGACGAAGCGCCTGATGCTCTTGACCTGGGAGCGAACCCATTTCAAAGAACCTTCGAGGACGTTGGACCTTAGAGACAAACACGTCCCGTTTTGATCAGGCGGCATTCTCCAGCACTAAGAGCCCCGTCGCCGTGTTGGAGACGGCAACATGGTAGCTGCTGTGAATCTTCGTCACCTTGCCGGAGAGAACCCCGCGCATCGCCAGCCAAAGGATGAACTCCGCGCCCTGTGCTCCCGCCTCGCGCACGAGCTCGTGAATCGAGTAGCGCGTGAGGATTTCCGGCTCGTTCACGATCTTGTCCATGCACAGCATGTCGAATTTCTTGTTGATGAACCCGGCGCGTTCTCCATCCAACTGATGAGACATGCCGCCCGTGCCCAGCACCACTACCTTGAGATCCTTGGGATAGGACTCGATGGCGCGGCCGATCGCCTGCCCGAGCTTAAAGCAGCGGAGGGGCGAAGGCAGCGGGTGTTGAACGGTGTTGATGCAGACCGGGATCGTCTTGACCCCGCCATACGAGTTGTTTGGCCAGAACAGCGACATCGGCACCGTGAAGCCATGATCGACTAGCATCTCCTGGCATGTGGTGACGTCGAATTCATCGTGCACCAGCGACTCGATGATGTGCCACGAGAGCTCGGGGTCTCCTTCGAACGGCGGAATTGTGGGAATGCCCCAGCCCTCATCGGCATGTTCATATTTGAAAGCCGCGCCGATCGCAAACGTCGGCATCTTGTCGAGAAAGAAGTTCAGCCCGTGGTCGTTGTAAATCACGACGGCGACATCCGGTTTCACCTTTTGCAGCCACGCCCGCGCCGGAGGATACGCGGCGAAGAACGGCTTCCAGTACGGGTCATTGAGCAATTCCTTTTCCCTGGGTACCGCATTCCCGATTGCCGGGATATGCGAAGTCGTGAGTCCACCAACGACGCGTGCCATAAGTTATTCTCCTTGAGCCTTGATCATCTTATTGAAAGCATCAACGGTCATCCCCGTCTGCTGCGCGCCCACGTCCTGCACCGTCAGGTGGAAAATCCCGGCAAATTTGGCGAGGTAATAGATACATCCGCCCGCGTGAATCATTGCCAGGACGTTGCGGTCGTGGATCGCCTTGCGCTGCTCGTCGTTCAGTCCGTATTTGGTGCAATAGGCGTCTTCATCTTTCAAGAACGCCTCGCGGTTTTCGGCTTTGTTGAACGAGTAGCACATTTTGTTCAGCGCGTACCCCTTCATGGCCGCCTTCCCGTCGAACATATACGTGCCCGGAATGGGCACTTCGATTTCGGTTGCTTGGGTCATGCTCAAGCTCCTCTAAGGACTGGCTTTACGTGTTCGACTGACGCGCCGTGGTGGGCATCGTGACCAAGCCGCCCAGACCGTAAAATGCGCCTAAGGCGCATTTGGAGGCGGTGATCAGCATCACTGGGCCAGGTGACCTGCATCACATGACAACAAGGCCCATCCAAGAGCGGAAGCGGTACAAGGACTGACAAACTTCAGCATTCCTTTCATAGGTTCTTTTCAAGGATTTGCAAAACTACCTTTTTGTTGGTTTGGAGTTCGGCTTTTACGCCGGGCCGGGCCGGACCGGATCGCGCACGGTTTTACTTGTTCGATTAACGCGTTGGTGGGGCCCAGTTATCGCAGTGCCGGCAAGTTCGGTTGACGGACTCACATTGCTGCTCTTGCTAAAGAGCCAGTGCGAGTTGTATTTACTCTATGAGGATTCTCATGCGACACGAGCATATGGCGCCATCAGCTTCCATGTAAGATTCAATCAGTATGCCGAACCTCTATTTTTGGGAGCCGGATAACCCGAGCCACTGGATTTTGCGCGCGGTTTTGTCATGCGAGGACTGCGACCGCGTGGTCGATCGTGCGTCGGCGATCCACCTGGGAGGGAAGTTTCCTGGCGGATCGATGAATAGAAGGGGCCACGGTACGGTCGCCATCCTTTACGTTCATCCCGACGAAGCCAATGTGGAATGGCTCGCAGGTTACTACCGCATAGACACAGACGTGACCGAAATCCACGAGTGCGTCCGAACTTTGAATAGAATCCCAGGCATTGTCAGACCTTGAGTGACCGGCCGTAATTCTCGATAAGTTAAAAATTCTCTTCGCCGAAAGTGTGTGTCGTTCTGCGGAGCTCGCAAGTTCAAGCGATTGCGACGTGGCGCGGTACAAAGTGATCTTGGAGGCTGAGCTCAGATTGAATAACATATCGTATTACGATATAATCAAGGGCGAAGGTCAATTCTGTATTTGAGTACATCCAGCGTGGCTTGATTTTGGAGCCCGGAAGTGCGAGCACTGCACAGTTCAGGATACCTGCCTTGCTATAGAAGTTCTTCCGGGCCCGACTCAGGTACTTTGACCAGCATGCAGGTAAGGGAGGACGACATATGGTTACCGCCCAAACAAGTGTGTCTCGACAGCTCGGTTCCGGGCACAAGTCTATCGAGGGTACTCTCAGCAGACCCCTGCTCCGATTTGACCTGATTGGCGAACTCGACCAACTGCACCAGGATGACTCATGGAAGCAGGCCTCTGGGCGAAGTTCCAAGACCCTCGTAAAGCATCCCGATCTCCGCATTGTTCTGATCGCCATGAAGGCAAACACTCGCATGCATGAGCACACGGCGGCGGCGAGAATCTCTGTGCACACTCTGAGCGGTCACATCCGGCTCCATCTGCCACAGCAGGTGGTGGAACTCCCGTCTGGACACTTGCTCGCTCTCGATGAGTGCGTACCACACGATGTGGAGGCAGCCGAGGACAGCGCATTCCTGCTCACGCTGTCGTGGCCCCCAGAGACAAAGGAAGAGGAATCCAAGACGGCTCGGAAGAAGACGAATCGAAGTAAGCGGACATAGCCGGAACACTCCCCGTCAGTTTGCCAGAAACGCGGTTTCCGCACAGAACTCGGCTTGAGGTAGATCTCGTGAGGAGACCGGAGGAAACGCAATGGACATTCTTGAGAAACTGGCTATTTGATCCCCTGCAGTGCCTGCGGTGGTCGCTATGAGGTGACCCTCAAACAGGTCCTGCTCTCACAGGAGATGTTGCATGACGGATGCCCAGTTCAGATAGTTGATGAATGCCCGCCTCTTGCCTATTCCGGACTGATGGATCGGGAAATCATACAAGAACTTCAAGAAATATGGGCCCGTCTTGAAGAAAAGGCACGTGAGGCCGGTGGAGAAGTGAAATTGCAATCGAAATAGACCTGGCGTGTAATGCGACACAACGAAACAATCGCGGGTAGCGGAGGCGGCCAAAGATGAGTTCGCAACAGTCACAAGGTAAGCGTGAAATGCCTGCCGGAGAAGTGGTCCGTTTGACAGAACTCGTCAATTACCAAGAAGGAGCCGTTGTCAGCCGGACCCTTCTCAACCGTGGTACCGGAACAGTCACTCTTTTCGCTTTCGATGAGGGGCAGGGTCTGAGTGAGCATACGGCACCTTTTGACGCCCTCGCACACTTGTTGGAGGGGAAGGCAGAAATTGTCGTTTCGGGCAAGCCTTTACTGACGAACGCAGGCGAAGCAGTTCTTATGCCCGCACATCAGCCTCATTCTCTGAAGGCTATCACTAAGTTCAAAATGCTCTTGACGATGATCCGCTCGTGACCCAAGTCGCGTTAACGTAGAAACGTGGAAATGGTGCTAGAGAGTCCTCTCTTTTATGAAGAAGTAATGAGTCCTGTGGAGTTGAGATTATGAGTTCGTTCGATGCCCCGCACGCGGCAGTGCACTACCCACAGGACCGGCGGTTTCGCATTTGGATTCGTCCCTCTATCCTGATAGGAACCGGAATCGCGATCCTCTCCGTAGTCGTGGCCGCTTGGATCGAGTTCGTCGTTGCCGGAATGCCTCGTGTTCCGCCGGTTCCACAGATCTATCCGAACAACTTTGCGGGGCCGCACGGATTTCCCATATGGGTGCGCTACTGCCATTTCTTCAACTTCCTTTTCGTGATGATGCTCATTCGCAGCGGGCTTTCGATTCTTATGGACCATCCACGCCTCTATTTCAATGATGGCTGCACTCCAGGGAGTGAATGGATACGATTTACACCGCTGAAAGTTCCACGCGATCGGATATGGACTGCGAAGGATGATGCTCGGTACATTTCGCCGCTGGTGGGCACGCCGGGCTACCGACACACAATTGGCCTTGCACGTGTTTGGCACTTCATCGATGTGCACGGCTTAATCCTGACGGGTATTATCTTCATCGGCATGCTTTTTGATTCCGAGCAGTGGCGGCGCATTGTGCCAACTTCGCCGCTGGTGCTCTTGCAGGCTTGGAACACTTGGGTTCACTACGCCACATTTCACCTGCCGCCCGAGCCGAACGGGTTTTATGGCTACAACGCACTGCAACAGATCGCGTATTTCACAGTCGTGTTTGTGTTCGGCCCGCTCGCCATTGCCACGGGGATCGCCATGTCTCCAGCGGTGGTGAACCGGTTTCCGTGGTACGCGCGGCTGTTCGGCGGCCGGCAATCGGCCCGTTCTATCCACTTCCTCACGATGTTCAGCTTCCTTGCATTTGTGGTCGTACACGTGACGCTGATCGTGATGACGGGGTTCGCGCGCAATATGAACCACATCGTGATGGGCACCGACGATCACAAGCTTATTGGGATGTACCTTGGATTCGTTGGAATCGGCGTGGTCGTGCTCTCGTGGATCGTGGCGCACTATTTCTCCTGGCACCACCCGCGCGGATTGCAGCACGCGCTCAAATCCGTGACCTATCCGATGCAGCTTCTCACGCTGAATCGTCTGTTGCCGCAGCAGAGGTACGCGGAGGATGAGATCTCGCCGTACTTCTGGCCGAATGGCAAAATGCCGGTTCGGGACGACTGGAAGCGAATGGCCGCGAATGGATTCCAGGATTTCCGACTCCGAGTGGGAGGGCTCGTCGAAAACCCGGTAGAGCTTTCGCTTGCCGATCTGGAGCGCTTAGGTGAGGTCGAACACATCACCATGCATCACTGTGTCCAAGGATGGAGCGGCATCGCGAAGTGGTGCGGCATTCCCATGAAAACGCTCATTGAACTGGTTCGACCAAAACCAGAAGCGAAGGTCGTCGCCTTTTTCTCTTTTGGCGAAGCTCTCTACGGCGGTCCGTATTACGACACCCAGAGGCTAGAGAACGTGCAAAAGCCGCAATGTCTGCTGGCTTCGCAGATGAACGGGCAACGGCTTCCGCAGGTGTATGGAGCACCCCTGCGGCTGCGAGTGGAAAACCAGCTTGGCTACAAGATGGTCAAGTGGATAGAGCGAATCGAATTCATCGAGTCAGAAAAGATGCTCGGCAAAGGAGAGGGCGGCAAAAACGAGGACGACGAATATTTCGACCTGTTGCCCAATATTTGATGCAGAAGCTCGATTCCGTCACGCAGGAAGGTGCTGGCGCTGATCATATTCTCTCGTTTTTCCGAAGGCTCCGGCTCGACTGGCTGCTGTTGCACTTCCCACCGCGCCTTGTCCGGTCCGTCTACGTGTTTGTGAATGGTTTTGTTACGATCGCCGTGCTTGCTCTGTTGGCGCTCGTGAGCCACAACCCATTTGTGTTTCCATCGCTCGGACCGACCGCGTATCTGCTGTTCTTCTCCCCTCTGGGCAAGACCTCAAGTCCACGAAACACTGTTTTTGGCCATGCTATCGGCCTCATCTGCGGTTATCTGGCGTTCGTTGTCACCGGCACTGGAGCACTGCCGTTCGGCACACACCCGGGTATCTTCTGGCCAAGAATCCTGGCGGCAGCGCTTTCGCTTTCGACGACAGGCGCATTCATGGTTCTCCTCGATGTTAGCCATCCGCCAGCCGGTGCCACTACGTTGATCGTTTCCCTGGGGATTATTTCGAGGCCGATAGAACTCGTCATCATCGAAGTGGCGGTGTTCCTGCTTGTCGCTCAGGCTCTGGCGATCAATCGACTCGCAGGATTACCGTATCCCTTGTGGAATACTGCGGCTTCGATCAAAGGAGTGAACGACGGCTCTGGGTAGATTTCAACTTCATAAGAGTCTCGGACGTGTAACGGTTGGAGCAGTATCCGTGGGCTCGGGTCCAACGCCTGACCGCCTACTCCATTAGCAGGTGCTCTGGGCAACTGATCTGCCCACCGATCACATGTAATCTTTGCCGCGTAAGGTATTTACAACAATTTCCTGAACAGCTTTAGCTTTGAGTCTCGGTCCATTCGGTCCAAGAACGCACTTTGTCGAAACGATAGGAGCGTTTGCACGAATCTTCGGACGCGCAAACCGGTAACGCAGCAATAACACTTCTAACTTAACTCATTGCGGAAGGTGACTGTGAAAGAATCCCACGGACAAATTGATTGGCCGATGAGACTGGTGGAAGCAATCTTGCAGAATTCAAAATGAACGCCATCTCGGACGAAACGTGAATAAAGGCAGCGAGCAGGGGGTTGAGAAATCCGAATGCCGCCAGACCAACACCGATGCTATCGACCACTAGCGTTCCGACGAAGTTCTGCATGATGGTGCGGCGGCAGCGCCGCGCCGTCTGCAGTGTCTCGACGAGCTTCGATAGATCGCTCCCAATCAATACAACGTCGGCGCTCTCGCGTGCGACATCGGTTCCAGCTCCCATCGCCACGCCGACCGACGCTTGCATCAATGCAGGCGCGTCGTTAACGCCGTCCCCGACCATGGCAACTTTATGCCCCTTTTCCGTCAGCTGTTTTACGTATTGCAGTTTGCCTTCAGGCAGAAGGTCGGAGACGATTTCATCGACACCCAGTTTTCTGCCAACGTCCTCCGCGACGGACTTTGCATCGCCGGTTAGCAACACTGTCCTCAGTCGCATCGATTTCAGCGATTGGATTGCATCCTTTGCTTCAGGTCGAAGCGTGTCGGCAATTTGCAGAGTTCCCAAGAATCGTCCGCCGCGAGCCACGAAAACCTCTGAGCTTAGCCGCGCACCGTTACTTTGATTGAGTTGAACTCCGCGTTCCAGTAGGAAATTCTGGTTCCCGACGACGATTTCGTCGCCGTCGCTACTGGCGATGATTCCTTTGCCTGGCGTGTATTCAAACTGGCTAGGATCTTCATACGGAATGCCTAATTGCGTTGCTTTTCTGAGAATCGCTCTAGCGATAGGGTGTTCGGAACGCGATTCAGCAATCGCTGCAGCCTTTAGCAAAAGGGTGGCCGAGCCCTCCCGGGCAGGGTACACCTCTAGGAGCTCGGGAGTTCCATAGGTCAGAGTGCCGGTCTTGTCGAGAAGAACCGTATCGATTTCCCCCAGCTTTTCAAGGTACAGCCCGCCTTTGATGATTGCGCCTTGCTGCGCGGCTCGGCCAATCGACCCCAGGATCGCCAGCGGCGTTCCGGCCGCAATGCCACAAGCTCCCGCCACGATGATCACCGAAATGGTCGAGCGAATGTTGTGGCCGATCAGGAAAGTTAGGACAGCTGCGCCCAGCGCAAAATAAACGAGGTAGCCGGCAAGCCGGTCCGCAATTCCCTGAATGGGGGCACGTGACTTTTCCGCCGTTTCAACTGCCTCAATAATCTTGCCAAAAGTTGTGTCGCGGCCCAGGCGTTCGACCCGAACCTCGATCGCGCCGGATTGATTGATCGTGCCGGCATAAACGGTCGCGCCGGGGTGCTTTTCAACTGGCACGGACTCACCAGTGATGGGCGCTTGGTCGACGAAGGAATGGCCTCCGGCGACCTTCCCATCCACCGGGATGCGTCCCCCGGGCCGGACAAGTACTTCGTCATCCGCCGAGACTTCTCGAATCTGTACGTCCGTCCAAGACCCACCGCGGCGGACGGTCGCCGTGCTCGGCAGTAGATCGACCAAATGTTGAATCGCCTTGCGGCCTCGGCCAACCGTGAGGCCTTCCAAGATCTCTGCGACGAGAACGAAGAGTGTGATGACGAGAGCCGTAAATAATTCGCGGATGGCCAGAGCAGCGACAATAGCAATCGCCATCGAGAGTTCCATCGTCATGCGGCGTTGCGTAATATTCTCGTACGCTTCACGGAAGATGGGGAAGCCGCCAACGACCGTGCAAATCACGCCGATCGCAGTGATGTACGGATTCGATGACCTCCCCAGAAACCACATGGCAGCAGCCGCAGCGGCGACAAACCCAACTTGGGCAATATCGAGCCAATTCAACCCGTGTCCGTGGTCGTTATCGTCTTCGTCGTGTGTGTGGGCGGAAGGCACGTTGTCTCCGCTGATGCCCAGAAGCTTTTCAGCGTCCGGTTCTTTCACATTTGGCTTGCCCACGGCGGCGTCACCTCTTGAAGAGTCCTGGAGCATGCAGCGCTATTTCAAATAGGTCCGCACTACATCGATCAATTCTTCGGCGGCTTCCATCTGCGGGGAGTTCTTGCCATTGTCAGGTAACAAGACGTGGAACCGGATGTGTCCTTCCATGACCTCGGCCATGAGACCATTCAGCGCACCACGGCAAGCAGCCATGAGTTGCAGGACTCCGGTGCATTCCTGTTCAGAGTCGAGCGCCCTCTCGATGGCGTCTACTTGTCCACGAATTCTTCGAACGCGTGTCAGAAGCTTTTCTTTGTCTTTGGTTGTGTGAGCCATATTCTCAGTATACTATAGCCCGGTATAGTAATGGGCACGAAGGCGAGAATTTCACAGGCGCAGCGACGGTGTAGCCGCTATTTCAGGTAGGTACGCACGATGCCGATCAGATCATCGACAGCTTCTTCAGACGACTTGCTGTTCTTCGGCATATGGTTGCGTATGTGGTCTTCCATGAGCTCGGCCATGAGGCTGTTGATGGCTCCCCTTGCAGCCGCAAGCCTCTGCAGGACGTCTGCGCACTGTTCATCATCATTCAGAGCGCGCAAAATGGCCTCCAACTGGCCGACGATCTTCTTAGTTCGGTTGACAAGGTCCAACTTTTCTCGCGATGTATGCGACATTTGCGTTGACTACCTAGTGGGGGTATGGTATCCAACCCTAGGCCGGTACGGTATGGCCTTAGGACAGTCGCATTAGCGCCGAGAAGTCAGGCAACTGTCCTAGACCCTGCGCCGCGCCGTCTCCATAAAACAAAAGAGTCAGCGCACCTCTTCATCTTGCGTCCGGGTTTCATCTACCGATCAACGCACAAACGGGACATGTCCTGTAATCCGACTAACCGTCCACTTTGGCACGGGCGGGCCCACTACTTCAATTGAATGCGGGTGTGTTCTACCGCGTCCGCTGCCCAAAATAGAAGACTCGATGCGGGCTTACTCACTTGGTCGTGTATTTCACGTGCGACTTGTCTTTGTGGGAGGGGGTTACCTCCACTTCGGGTCTTAATACCGGCACAAGATAAGTGGCAAAGCCGATGCCGACGAGAATCGTCCCGAAAGATTTTTCCGGCGTGTATGTCCGAACGACCGATTTCCCGAACTCGAGTTTGTAAAACCTTGTTTGATAACGCCGCGCAAAGAGCTGCTGCATCGCTTCCTGTAGATTAGCTTCCGCTTCTTCGATCGATCCGTTTCCGGCATACTCGCAGGCAAAGCCGCCCAAGTAAGATTCGTCCGACTTCCGAAAGACCTTGGCTAGAAGCAGGCCCGCAGTAATTCTGGTTGCCGGCCGATCAGTGTGCTGCACGGCGATGATTCCTTCGAGGACAGACCCGTGGTGGATGTCGGGCAAGTGTGGAAGCTCGACAGTCTCGGGAGGTAACACCGAAGTGTAAAGCATCACGTTGAAATTCTCAATGCCGGCCATGGTTAGCGCCGCATCATATGAACCAGTTTCGACCCCAACGTCACTTTCTCCCCAACCAATCACCCAGAAGTAATCTCTGGGAATTCGGCATCCGATTTCCAAGTGCTGAGAAGCGATTTTCTTAGGCATTGGCGATTACCCAGCGCAGCTTAATTAGGCATATCGAAAAAGCATCATGAATCCGAAGTCCATGTGGGTCTGGTTGTGGCAGTGGAAAAGAGTCGCGCCGGGATTGTTGGCCGTGAAATCCACCTCGGCGGTCGTGTTTGCTGGAACGATTACAACGTCCTTATTCAGTCCGGAAAGCGGCTTTCCATCCAGACTGGTCACCTCGAAATTATGGCGATGCATATGAATAGGGTGATCGTCCGTGCTGCGATTGATCATCCGCAGGCGATATCGTTTTCCCTCACGCAAGACGATCGTGTCCGTATTCGGGAATGACTTCCCGTTGATCGTCCAGGTATCAAAAGAACCTTGCCCGTGAAATTTTGACTCGAACCGTAAGGGAACGATCTCATCCGGCTCGCTGGAAACAGCCTCGGCCATGGCGAAGGGCCGGTAGTCCCACAGCGTTTCCGGCGGCTCGATCCATTTCGGTTTTCCCTGCTGATTGGCGTACTCAACCACGATTCCCATGCCCATCTTGCGAAGCTGCTCGCGCGTTTCGCCAAGAATCCACACTCCCGGCTGATTCATCGTAACGACGGCATCGATACGCTCGGCCGGACCCAGTCGAATTGCGCGCATCGGGCCGGGCTTGGGCACCGGGTTGCCGTCCATGGCGATCACGGTCAGTTCGTGTCCTGCGAGCGCCAGCCAATGAACCATGCTGGCGCTCGCATTCAGGACGTGCAAGAGCAGTCGTTGCCCCTCGCGCACTTTGAGAGGGTCGCCAAAGCCGAGCATGCGGCCGTCGATGGTCGAATATTCGTACGCAGCTTCCATCGAGGAGTCTCCGCTGCTTCCCATGTACGCATTCCAATCGTGCAGCGTGAGGAAGATCTCCTGGTCGTACGCACCGGCGTCGTTTCGCAGTTCGATATAGAAGCAGCCGAACTGCCCGGAATACGTTGCGCGCTTGAGGTCGCGCCCGGCAGAAACGTGACTGTGATACCAGCGGAAACCCGCCGGGCGCGGCGTGAAGAGATAGCGGAATTGGCCGCCCGGCGCGATCAGCGACATGCCTTCCTCCGCCGATCCATCCATGTCGGAGGGGGTCCAAAGTCCGTGCCAGTGCACGATCTCGGGGATTGCGGATCGATTGAAAACGTCGATAACGATCGGCTTGCCTTCGGGCCAGCGAATCAGCGGACCCGGAACCCGCCCGTTATAAGCCACGGTGTGAACCAACTTGCCCGGCGCGATCTCGAGCGCCAGTGGCGCGATTTCCAGCTTCACGTCGGGTGCGGTTTGAGCCCATGCCGGCGCGACGGAAGCCAAGGCCGCGCCGGTCAATGCGGTGCCCGCCTGAGCGATGAAAGTTCGACGGTTCATCAGGCTCCTTGCAGCCTATTGCGTGCTCTCAGAGCTGCCGGGATGGTGATGCGACCAATCAAAATAGCGTCCTACAATGCACTTCACAATCAGATGATCGGTTCCCGCAGTGGCGCCCCAGCCCGCGCCAAAATTAATTTCCCACTTGGGCGAAACGAACAGGTTGACGACCGGGAAGACCTGTTGCTGCTGATAATGCAGAGGAACGAAATTTCCCCACTGGCCGTAATACGAATAATACTCAACGCCAAAATTGAAGTACTTTGATGGCGCATACGTCAGCGTCGCCGCCGGACCGAAAGTCACTCCTCTAGGGGCGACATCGGTGTAATAAAACTGCTTCTGCTGAGATGTCGAATCCGCCGGCGGGGGAACCACGTGAACATTCCAGACCATCGTTCCGTTCACCGACCAGTACCAGCGCCCAACGGTCTGGTCCACAATCGGCATGAACTGCCAAGACCAAGTCGGATTGGAATATGCCGCTCTGGCATATCCGAACTCGCTTGAGAAGCTCACTCCCACGGGCCAGTGCCAGCGGGGAGGGACCCGCACTCGCGGGCGAATGTGATCCCCAACCCACTGCACGCCGTTGCCGTTCTTCTCAGCCGTAAAAATGTAAAAGCCTACCTCGAACCAGTCATTGATCCCCTCAGTCAGCTCGACCGTTTCATGCTCTTGGTGCTCGGTTGGCAGCATGCCGAACTGAGTTGTAGTGCTTCCTTCCACCGTAAAGTTGCTATGCAGTTCGACCAATAGCGTCTTGGGGGGCATGGTCTCCGAGGCATAAACCTGGATTTCGTAGTTATCCTGCGCACGTGTACAGGCCGGGCACATCAAAACAAGGCCCATAAGAGAGAAGAACAAGACGCGAAGCATGAGGCTGGCGGCTCCTGTGATTGGAAGCTCTTTCTTCATACCGGCGGCGTCGCAATCAGACTCACCGCTACCGCCGGAACCGCTCGGATACCGATTTTTTTGACTCTCGATTAGGATTTCCCGTTCGGAATCAGTCTCGCGCATCGTATGCTTGTCCTGCCCTCAACACAACGAAATTGCCACCGGAGCAGTCCGGACGGTTCGCAGAGTTCCTACCGCTGACTCCTGATTAACGCGTAAATCGGACATTGGTAGCCACCCCGAGTCGTCGATGGCGTTCAATACGTTCAATCATGCGCAGTTCGACAGAATTGGCTTAGTGGATGGGAACATCAACCGTCCGGCATTCGGCGACGTCTGGTGATGCTAGTTTGAAAAAACGATGCTGTCGGCACCGAGCAGCAAGCCTGCCAGACAAAGAAGGATTCCGAACGCACGGCACAAGCGCACGAACGAGTCTCTGCGTTCAGGAGCCAACTTGGCGAGTCTTTGCGATCCCCAAATCTTCGCCGCGCCGCGGGGCGAGGCTGCAACAAAGGTTCCGAGCGCCATGGCGACGGTGTTCACTAAGACATTCGCTACCGTTGGGGCCAGAATGCTCGAGAGCGCAACTAGTCCCGCCTTCATAACTAACTCTTAGGAATATCGGGGCGGTTCCACCATCCGCCGCCCAGAGCCTGAAACAGGGCGGCAGTATCGGCATAGCGATTGGCCTGGGCCTGAATGAGATTAATCACTGCTTGCTGGTAAGCCTGCTCAGCACTTAAGAGCCCC
>Ga0187888_1000295_pt1 | contig 53583 bp, 48 predicted proteins | sample June2016WEW_7_40_FD_132987 | JGI IMG/M metagenome (GOLD analysis project Ga0187888, IMG submission 132987) | Peatland microbial communities from SPRUCE experiment site at the Marcell Experimental Forest, Minnesota, USA - June2016WEW_7_40 | ecosystem: Environmental > Terrestrial > Soil > Wetlands...
GCGTTCTTGAGGGAGGTCATATCCAGCGCCGTTCCGCCGACGCGGGTGATTCTGCCCAGGGAGACCCTGCGCGGAAAGCCGCGCACCCAGACCCAGCGAATCTCGCCATCCGGCTTCACAATCCGGAACCTTTCATCGAAGCTTCCGGTGCGGGCTGCCTCACTGAGCTTGGCGAGCACCGGAACTCGGTCCTCGGGATGGATGACCTCTTCGTAGGAAGAAGGGTTCTCGATCAACGACCGGCAGGAGCGGCCAGTGATGGTTTCGTATGCCGGATTGACGAACGTGGCTTTCTTGGTTTGCGCGTCGATCACCCAGAAGATCTCTTGGATGTTGTCCGCCATCTGGTGGAATTCCTGCTCCGTGTCCTCAAAGACACTCTTGGCGTGCCTTTCTGTCCGTCGCAGTTTGCGGATGACGTCGGCCAGCAGCAGAGCGAAGACAAACAGGGCGCCGGTCAAAGAGATGCGCAGCGCGAGGACCACTCGCTCTGACTGAAAATTGGCGACGAGGACCGCGATCAAAAGCACGGCCGAGGCCACGAGGAGGCCGAGCGAGGCGAGATTCAAGTCTCGTTTCGAGGTTCCCGCGGAAAGCGGTTTCGGGCGGGGCTGATCGGCTGGTTCCACAGTGAGCGACCCACCTAATTCGCCGGACCTTGGGCTCATCATACCTTGCCTTGAGCAGAGGGCTTCCGAGCAGCGACTTCCGCTCGAACTTCAAGGACGTCGCTTGTAGCCGACACCAGTCCGGTGTTTTGCCGTATTCTAAGCCCGACCGCTTCGATCACGGCTGTTTTTTCCCAACTCCCATGCCGACAGACGTGATGATTGCGAAGGGTAGGACGAACTACCTGCGGGGACGGCTTTCAAGCCAATACAGATTCAAGATGTTATCGCCGGCGTTCCGCAACCACGTACTAACTTCTCCGACCTGAAAAGGCCGATCCTTCGGACCGAGGTCGCGATTCACCAGCCCGGTTATTTCCTCAGCGCTGCTCGGCTTCTTGATCTTGTTCAAGGCGCGTCGCAGGCGTTCATCGAGAGGACCATTCGCATTGGGAAGTTCGCCCATTTGCGGTTCTCGCACCGGAATGCCAATCTGATGAAGCCTGCTCAGGCTGCTATTTTGCTTTGCAGCGGCTCCCCAAAAACGATTAAGGACTCAAGAGGAACTTCTTGGGATCAACTGGACAATCAATCTGCGGATTGCCTCCGGTTCATGCTCTCCGGCAGCACCGCTCAACGTGTACGCCCGTTCAAATCCATTTGGGCCCTCAACTCGCATTTCCCAATTCTCACTGGCGCGCGATCCAGCAATGGTCACTCGCCAATCCCCTCTTCTGTCGCTCAATGCATGTTCGATGCTGGCCGCGATTTCCTTCGACAGCCGAGCATCTCCGAGGTTCTGCAGTTCTGCGGTTACTCCCATCGCACTGCAATTGTATCGAAGAGGAACTGCCCAACTCGTGTGGCAGTGCGGTGAAAGGCGAGCAAGTCGGCCCTGTGGGCCGACCAGTCACAAGCTTATCCGCATTTCTTGTTAAAAAAGAGGAATGCAACAAGGACGGTTCGCCGCAGCCTTTTCGCCGACCAGCAAACCGTCAGATGGATGGGATGATTTCTGCGCCAGAAAATGGGAAAGGCTGCGACATTGGTTATGCTCCAGCCATCAGCTCCTGCGAGGGAGCCGACAGCGTGGATGCACGCACCGTCGCAGCCCTTGATGCGATCACCGCTTTCGCGATTCCAAACCCCAACTGCTCCTCGCAGAAACAGTCGGTTTTTTCGGGTCTGGTTGCTCTACAGGTTGCCCTGCCGAACTGATCACTCAGCCTACTTCGGACTGGCAAGTTTTATTTCGCCAATCCTTTCAGCCGTCGACGGCAGCCAAACTAAACGGTTGCTTGATGGATGTCAATCCAATTCTCAGCGTGAAAACGAAATATCTGTGCATCGACTTGTGGAAAACACGGTCTGATCTAACTGACTTGCCGGCGCTCTGCTCTTTCCATTTCGTCCCGCGATTCAACAGCAGAGGGCGAGAGTTACGAAGCATCCGGATGACCCGACCAGTTCTGGTTTCGTAACAAAATCAAAGTAGTAAACAGGCAGTCACGTCTCCGGCCTCACTCTTTTCAAGGGAGACTGTCGTGCGATTAAGTCGCGGAGGTCGGCAGCCGTATTGCGCCCCACGCCTACAGGCACGAACATTTCAGCAGGCCGCGTTATTCTTGACCGGCCATGCTTGGATTGGAAACCAGAACGCGCGAGATTTACTGGAGTTGCTATTTCCGCTCCCTAGTGGCAACGGCAGGGACGAACGGGACTTGTGTGCCGTACAGAACGCATCGGACGACTTGGGCGCTCAGTATTGACGTGCGTCCTCTCTGAATCTTATGGGCAAGCGAGGGTAGGAGGAGCAGTGCAAGGGAGGATCGTATGGCTGTGGTTCGATGTGAACAGTGCGGCCGTCCCGATGGAAGAAAGGGCAATGTGTACTCGCCAATCCGTCATTACCCGGTAGGTCACCCGAATGGCGGAGTTGTGTGCGGTACGCCAGCTTGCCACAATCCAGGAACGGTGTGGTTGACCAGAGAAGAAGAGACGGAATATCAGGGGGGTAGAAGGGTATTCCAAATCACTGGGGGCCACATGGCGGTCAAGTTCTTTGTTCAATGACAATTCCAAAGAGCAGCATGTGGCGGCGAGAAGTTGAGGAAGATGGCCAGCAAGAAAGCCCAGAACCGGTTGGTGGCGAGAACCGATTCCAAGCATTACGATTTCTCCTGCCCCACATCCGTGAGCTTGTTACCGCCTCGCATTGCCAATCGCCCGCACTCTCTCCGCATTTATGACCACCGTAATCTTGTTTGCCACTTGGTTAGCGACACAATTATGAGGGAGGGGTTGTTCTTATGAGGGGACAGAATATTAAGGGCGCACTATTGCTAGGAGTGATAGCCACCTGTGCGCTGGCAGTCGCGCAGGACGACTCCGAAGTCCACAAAGCACCTGTCTGCGAAGCCGCATTTACCGTGGCCGCTCGCGCCGCCAAGAATTGCCAATTTACGGTTGCGGACAATATGCGTCTTCCAAAGGTCGAAGGACACTTCCGTGCTACGGGTGGGAGAGAAAACAGCATCGAAGTGTGGGTTATGGATGATGACGAATTTGTGAACTGGTCGAACCATCATCAGGTGAAGCCGCTCTACAACAGCGAGAAAGTCACCCAGGGAACCATTGAGGTCTATCTGAAGCATCCCGGCAAGTATCACATCGTCTTCAACAACATGTTTTCGTTGATGACCCCAAAGGCCGTGGAAGCCGACATCGTGCTTAAGTTTAGACAGGTCCCAGTAGCCGGGAACTAGCGCAGCATCCCCCAACGCTCTGGAGGCCGATGGCGTTCGCGTTTGGCATATTCGCTGGGGTTATCAGGATGTTCGTCCTTATGGAAAATGCGTTAAAGCGAAAGGTCGAGGCGAATGTTTTCCCGGCAGCCAGACGTGCGGTCGAGCCATGGGGCAAATTTCCGTGGCATGTTGATCGCAACAATGTGTGCGATACATGGAAGCCGCACTCTTCCCAAGCATTGGCCATCGATGTGTTCGGAACGCTCAAAATGCTTGAGCAATCGCAGCGGGATGCGATCTTCGACGCACTCTGCAGAAGGCTAGGTATCCCGGCGGGCGGTCCGTGGCAGGTACATCTGGAATGGTCTGACCCGCGGAATCTCCTCAAGGAACCTCGTCCGACTCAGGTAGATGCTGTCGCGCAGGGTCGGCAGAGCTTTATTCTCTTCGAGGTTAAATTCACAGAGCGTAAAGCAGGATCTTGCTCGCAGCCCCCGAAGCAATGCGACGGCAACTATAGATGGCAGACAAATCCGGACAATCAGGTCAAGGCCCGCTGCGCTCTCAGTGGGAAAGAGGTCCGCTACTGGGACTTCATTCCGCAGGTATTCCGCCTCAGCAGCAGCGGCAACTATGAGCCCTGTCCGTTTGCAGGCGAGGAATACCAGTGGATGCGCAATCTCGTGCTGTCTCGGGCGATTGCACAGGCGACGAGCATCCACTCGGCTTTTGTAATTGCCTACGTAGATCATCCAGCTTTGCATATCCCCAGCTATTTCCGGAGCACTGCCTGGACCGAGTTCGCGGATCTTTTGCAGCCGGATGTTCCGCCCCCGTTCCAGATCGAATTGCGTCAATTCACGCGTGATTTCAATTTGCCGGAGTTGAACGCTTGGATAGAGACCAAGCTGAAGAAGTTTGACGATGAATGAACAGGACGGTTAACCCGCAGTCGCCGCAAGCGAGCCTCGCTGCCTGCCAAGAATCACGACACATCCGGATCAACCCGGATTCCCCAAGCCTTGAGCAGCCACTCAGGGACATAGTGTCGATTCCGGTTGTTCTCACACCAGCGTCGTAGCTCGTGCGAGGCCGCGCATGTGTCCTGGGTCAAGTGCAGCTCGCGCATGCGTGTTTCAAACTCTGTCGGCATCGCCGCCGGACGCAGGGCTGACGGGTGTCCCGCCGCCCACCTGGGGTTGCCTCGTCTGGGCATAGCACAGGGACCTTACCGCACCCTCATCCAAAGTGCTTGCTGATTCCAGCCAGCTCGGACAGAATGGAGAGTCTTACGTTACGAAGATTGCGCTCAAGATTGTCCGTTGCCTGTGGATTGCCTGTAGTGCCTGCTACGGCCATTTCAGCGTCGTGAAACAGCTCCTGCTTTCCTGCTTCCTGCATCATTTCAACAAGCTTACTAAGACGCTCGAAAAGGCCCTTCAGTTTGCGATATTCGGATTCTACGTCTCCCATGGTTCGCTATTCTCCTTGCACTTGAAGAATCGCGTTACCGGAGTGCACCGCTACACCGTCTTCTTCTGCTTTGTTCTCCACTTCGCCCAGCGTTCTCGTTGCGCTTTTGCGATCTTCCGCCTTGCGGCGGCAGACATCGTCCGGCGAGACTTCGAAGCGCGAATCTTGCCGAGGCCATGACTGGTGCCTCGGAGTGCAGTGATAGCAGCGTCTAGCCGGGCAAGTTCTTGCTGGATCCTCGTACGATGTGTCTGTAGTTGGTTCAATACGCGTGACAGCTTCGGCATTATTCCCCCCTCGGGGACAATCTTAGCAGGGGAGCGCATGCGGCCGTGAGGCTGAACGAAGCTCTGAAAGCACTGGCCGGACTCGGCCGGTCACATGGAGCCGCTGGGAGACGGGGGCGTGCGCAGGCTTCGGGCGGGCAGCGCGGCGGATATCTGGGCCGCCTACCAAATTCTTCCGCTGCAACTCCGTACACGAAATCAACAAGAGAACAGGTGCTGTCAGATCCCGGCCTGGACGACTCACCGGGGGCTTGTGATCTAGGTGCGTTTTAGCCCTGGTCTCGGCTTGCACGAGCCAACTTTGCTTCCTTGAATGTGAGTGTGACGGTCGGTCCCCGCCGCACATTCATAACCAGCGCCGGCCGGAAACAAGCCAAACAAGTACCACCGTTGTGCCGAACGCTCGGATAAACAATACCCGCGGAACCCTCCTTCAAAAGTTCTCGTGCCAAACGCTGAGAATTCTCATAACTTTCTGGATCAAGGCACTGTGCATATTCGCTATCGTCTCGAATGTCGTGGAAGTCAGCCCGGAAGTCCGCCAGATAATCAGCGTAGGTTGTCACCTCCTCATCCCGCCAATTTACTTCCTCGAGTTCCAGGATTTTGTGAAAGGCCACTTCGTCCTGGGAAGTCTCCAAAGCGAAGGCTGCATACCAAGCACCGCGATCGGGTAGGTTGAACCGGCTCCCTAAGGGGTGGGCATGGGTGAAGGCAGCATTGACGATATGGGCGTAGGAGATGCCAAAGACCAATTCGTGAACGCTGATGCCAGGCAGCAAACCAGCTTCCCCGAGCAGTCGGTCGTTGGTTGCGCCTTCGAGCTCAAGGAGACGATCCACGTCGGCCTTGTCTTGCGCCAGCCTGGCCAGCACGCTCTCGCCTTCTCCGACGTATTTGGTGGGAATGAGGCGATGGGTATCGTCCTGCCGCAGAGCGGTGGACCGTGGCAGCTTCAACGCCCGCCCCGACGGGCATCGACGAGCTGCCGCACCCGCAGCATGGCGGGAACACCACCCCTCGTCATATATGCCAGTGGCGTTTCTCCGCCGAATACCGGATTGGTATTCGCCAGTGAGACCCACGCATCGGCCAAGTTTTCGCTGTACAGGATATTCAAGGCTTTGAAGATCCCCAGAACAAGAGAAACCCTGGTGAGCTGGTCTTGGTCGAGCTTCTTGGTTTTGCCCCCCTTGAGGTGATAGAAGGCGCCGTTGGAGATTCCGCCCAAAAGCTGTCGCGCATCTTCGTCCCGCAGTTTCCAGGCGCGCGCCAGCCTGAAAAATCCCTTGATCGCCGAAGGACTCAGACGAGCCTGAACCTCTTTCTTAGAGAGGTCGACGGGAACGTCCCACGAGAATCCGGCAATTGGCCCTTCCACTGCAGCAATGGCACCAGCGGGCATAACGTGAAGTCCTCCATTTATGTATGATTATACATACATATGTGGACCGAGTGCAAGCAACTTTCGCCCAACCATTGAGACCTCTTGTAAGTAATTGAAAACCAAAGACTACCCGGTTGGTTCGCTCATAAGAAGCCCTGCGGATGGGACGGCTGACACGATCTCGCATCCAGGGTTAATTGTGTTGCGCGAGAGTGGCCGCATTCCCCAAGATTTCGTGCGACAAACCCTCCACGACCGGGAGCAACGGACACCGTGGCTTGCGACAGTTCGAATCCTAATTTCAACAGTTCTCCGTGAATCCGTGGCGCGCCCCAGCCAAAATTTGCCAAGCTCATGCTATGGATCAGATCGATGACCTCCAGCGACACCGAGGGCCGTCCTTCCGGATGGCGACTTTTCCACTTCCAGTACCGCCGGAATCCCTTTCGATGTCAGGCGATGATCGTCTCGGGTTTGACGATGACCAATACCCATCGCCAGCCGCTCCACAATCGGGTGAGCCATACCCATAGGAATCGATCCGCGCATCTCGCAGCCGATGGCCCCGGCGGGTACGCTGGAGGACCAACAGTTGATGCCGGAGGGCGAGATCTCAGCAGGATCGTGAGCATGTCGTCGAAAACCTACAGCGACGGCTGCCTAAGTTCAACTAGTCCAATCAGAACGGAGTTTACGGTAGGCACAGCTTCCCGGTTTGCTCTGTTGTCACGTCGAAGGCTGGCAACAGATTACGGCTGCCATGCGAAGGGATTCGCAGCTGCACTGGCTTACCGACGCCTTACACGTAAAGTATGGATTCTAATCCGCTGGTATCGGTTTCGAGCTTGGGGAAGACTCAAAAGCGCCCCACTCGGCCAACCTCATAGCCACTCCCACCACTTGTCCGAGCACCTCCGCCTCCTGCGCATGGCGCAGAATCCGTATCGGAACTCGAGAGAGCGGATGGGGCTGGAGAATAATGACATCCTCGCTGCGCATGCTGCACCAGCAGCAAGTATAGCTTTCGCGGGTCTCCACGAAGTAAATCGGCCTCTCGTATTCTGAGCGCCACGATCCTTCCACCACCTTGTTCTTCGTTTCGTCCACCTGAACAAAGCTGCCCGGCGGCAGGATGGGAAACATGGTGAAATCTTCGGTGCCGATGTAACCGTAGGTGAAGTTGTCGGAAGCGAACCGTGCGAGATAGGCCAATGGCACCAGCCCCCACTGCTCGACCATGCGTCCGAGGCTGGTGGTGCGGCGCGCGTCGAAGGCGGGATCCATGCGCAAGGGAACCTGCACCGAGCACAAACTGGCCAGAGCGTTGCAGATGTGTGATTTCGGCGGAGAAACCAGGCCCAGATCATCGGGCATGTTGTTCATGTCCACACCGTACCAACTGAGCAACTTGCGGAGATCGTGGTGGTAGATCACCGACAGGGTGTAGAGGCGGTAGATGCCGGGCACAATTCCCTTGGTCTCGATGTCGGACAAGCGGCTCGGCGGAATGGAAAACTCTTGGTTGCGATACTTCTCCGCAAGACGAGCGCTGGAGTTTTCCACGTCGCGCATGCTCAGGCCAAGTTTTTCGCGCAGAGCGCGCAGTCTTCTTCCCGGGGGCGGCATCGGACGTTCAAGTAGCGGGGAAATCATACCAAAGTCGGGGCAACTAGACCGAGAATTCAGGTAGTGTCTTAGAATTAAGACGGCTGCGCGAACTTGCACAATTGCTTGGCGCCAAGGCGGAGGCAGAGATTCTGGCTGCAACGTGAGGAGTGGCTGAAGTTAGGTGACGGCTTGTGCCCAGCAGTCTTACCTCGCTCAAGTCACTGAAACGCTGAAGCAAAGTAGACCGCGCTGTGCCGACAGTATGCAGCGGGCAGAACGGTCTCGCCTCGAAAATTGCCGTCCCCAGTCTCGGATTGCACTTCATCTGGACCAATCAAAATTGATGTCAAAGCATCCGGGCGGATCGATTCTGAGATGGGCGTTTCCCCGGATTAATACAACAATCAGGCGCAAGCCGGTCTTCGCTGCGGTTAGTTCGGAAGCTCGAAGAGCACTCCCGCTACAGGCCAGACTTGGTGCAGACAGTTGGAGCCGCTGTCCGGCAACTCAAGAATCACTGGGGCGTAATCGCCTCCGCTGTCCAGACTTTCAAGTACGACCCTGTCTTTTCCGACGCGGAGCCGCTTGAAGTATCGGTTTCCGTCGGAGTCAGACGCGATCACAGGTTTGCCGTCGAGCCTTTTGAGAGCGTCAGCTGCCGAAATCTGCTTCCCCAGGATAAGGTACTGCCCATGGAGCGCGTGAGGCTCGGCGCTTTGGCCCATAACCTCGACCAGCCCTAGGGCGTCTGTCACTATTCCGTTTAGGATTGCTTCCCCTGCGCATTCGCAAACCTCCATGTCGGAGTGTCGGGGTGCGCTCCAGGCTGCATCTTCGTAAAGGACGCCGATGATCTTGTGGAGTTTAACGGTGGCCTTAGGCGCTATTACCGGGGGCGCAATCTTCCGGGGGTTGATTGATTGTGCGGTTAGCACCGCAATGTCGCTGTGGTTCTCGGCCACATCGAATCGCCTCGCGAGCAGCCGATCCGGGGTCGCCGCAACTACCAAGGACTTCAGCGAAGGTTCGCCAGCTTCCTTGACTAAGAGCATATCGCCCGGTCGAGCGACAGGCTCGAGTGTTGCGGAAGTTAGGCGGTAGGCGAGGTGTCGGGCAAGCCGGATTGGCCTGTGGGCATTTGTTGCGAAGACGTCCATGTCGATGCAGCCGTCGGCCGTTCTTCCATTGGACAGTGCGGCCGCCCTTCCTAGGATCTGAAGTGGTATTTGTGCCACTTTCGCCTTGTGCCCGTCTGGGAGTGTGATAGCGGGGGCGGGCGCACGGAGCGCTGAGAGACCGCCGTGGACGATCAGATGTTCGCGCACTATGAGGAAACAGGTTTCGAGAGCCAGCTGAAGCTTCTTTCGCCAATAACTCTCGACATCCATTGCTTCTGGAATTCCAAGACTTCTGCCTGATGCGTGATGTGCCGATTCTATGCACTTTATCTCGGTTACGTTCTTGCCGAGCAAATTGACAAGCTTCTTAAATTCGGAGCGGTCCCAAGGAGCGATTCTGGAAATGTTTAGGTTATTCAATTTCTCTCTGCTGTCTCCCAGGACGAAGGAGGAAACTTTTGCGTCCTCACCGCGGAGCATCAGTCGCAGAAGACCTTCAACGTATACGCGGACAGCACTCATGTAATCACGGCCCGCTTGCGGTGTATTCAGCTTCTGGGTTTCCTGCCACTTGCGTTTGAGCGACGCGCCTTCGAATATACCGATATGCCCTAGTTCGGGACCGGCAGCAGCGCACATCGCCTCGCGCCCTTTAATCCCGTCCATCTTGATTAGCTCAAGGAACTGCTGATCGAATGAGGTGAGAATTAACTGGACGGGTGTGGGATTGACTTGCAATGATGCAACATACTGTGCCCAGCGGTGGCGGTGTTCGACATCAAACGTTGCTTCTGGGTCGTCAAGGACAAGCAGCGGCAGCGGATCCCTCCCGCACTGCTCTACCGCCTCCTCGCGCAAAGCGAACGTGAATGCCCACAGGACCGCTCGCAGCCAGGATGTGTTTGCGATTAGGGTTGCGTCGATTCGGATTTCGGTGCCGAACCCACCATAGATAACGATTCCTTCCTTCTTTTGGAGTTGTGCGTCCCGAAAGTGCAGTTGGTCCGTAATGAGTGTACGAGAAAGGAGGGTCCCAATCCTCCCTGACAGCTGTTCGATAGCTTCTCGGGCTATGGATTGAGACAGTGGGCCGAGGGCTTTCAGAGGCTCGATTAGTCCCGCGATCGCTTTTCTGCGGTCAAGTTCCTGCTCGATCTGCACGATGCTCTTGCCTGTCTTCCACGCGTCGCGCATTGACTCGGCGGCGTTGCTGAAGGGTTTTGCCGCTGAAAGTGCGTCCGAGAGCCGCGTGAGGTGAGCGGACAACCCTTCGTCCGCCGTTTTTTCCGACGCCTGAAAGGATTCCTCCGGGTGGATCCGGACTATGCTGATGGCGTTTTTCCACCACTCGCGCCATGCTGGCGACTCTGATCCGTACCATTCCACCAGTGCGATTGCTCGCTCCACTGAGATGGCCTTTTGTTCTATTGGCCTGAGTACAGCGTCCCCGTTCACTGTTTCCGCTGGCAGCTCATTCTTGGGCGCGCCTTCAAGCGCTTTTTTCACCAGTTCGACAAACTTAACCAGAATCTTCGAATAGCGCTCATTATCAACGAATGTACTGGTGATCTCTTCAGTCAGTTCCCTCCTAGGTTCCCAGAGCAGGAGTTCGTTGCTGATGAACTTCTGTTGAACCGGGATTGCGGCATCGAGTCCTGCGAGAATTGCGTTCAGATTGTCATCGAATTTCCGGACTGCTAGGTCACCAGCAGAGCGTAACCCCTCAAGTTCCTCGATAAGTGCGGTGCGATCTTTGAGATCTTGCTCACACAAAGGACAATTTGTAATCGCCCCAGTGTGGTGCTGCTCGTGCCACTGCGCTGCTATTGCCTTCAGTTGGAACTTGGGGTCGGCTCGGCTCTTCTTTAGGATTTCGAGGCTGTCGCTTGCTGATTGGCGTGCTTGCGCGACAGCAGATTTCATCCTCTTGACACACTCATCGTCGAGGTCTTGATTTAGCGATTCCAGGGTCTTCCACGTTGCGAGGGATGAGAGCCCCATGCTTAGCTGGTCCCCTGCGGTAGCAATGGCTGCGACCACCTTCTTTTGGCCCACGGCTGCGTCCAGCGAGAGGCCTGATCCGAGGTCGCTCTGGACAACGCTGGTTAACTGTGCTCCCTTTGCAGACAGCTCCTTTCCGAATTTCGCCATCGCGCTGTTATTGTCGGAGGTGTCCGCGGGCGAAAAGCTCGGAACAGCCACGCCCAGTTCGGCAAGCGTCGTACGCGCCGTTTGAATCTGCGTTTCGAATTCCTCTTTCTCGCTTGTTAGCTCCTTCTTTTTGTACGATAGGTACTCGCGGCTCCTATGGCAGAGTCCCTCGACGAGTGATCCGATCGCCACCAGATCATCCATGCCGGTGAGCGACTGGACCGCATCCGTCAGGCGGCTTGGTCCGCCGCTCAAGCGGAGAGCCGCTAGGCGTGCGGGCATGTGCAACCCGGTTTCAACGAAAATGGATGGAAATTCGAGCGCCCGGTCGACGGACTCCTTGATTGTGCCGGACCGTAGAGCCCGTTCGATCGCTGCGATATATCCTGCATCGTTTGCGAATTCGAGTCGCACGCGTACATGGGGTGGGGTGGAGAGTTCGGCGGCAGTCGCGGGGTAACAGGCTATGGGCGGCCACTCTCCAATGCGGCCTTTGTCGCTCGCCTGGAAAACGGGCTTTGGGTCATGCACGCTGCCCTCGGCGTGATCGCGAGGGCGTTCTCCCGTGAGTGCCCAAAGTATGGCGCCTATAAATGATGTCTTTCCGCTCCCATTTGGTCCCTCGAGCAACAGGCTTTCGCAATCAAACTTGTGCCGGAAGGCCGGCCCGCTCCACGTGTTCAGGCCTCCGAAGCCCTCGGTCTCGATCGCATGCAGTCTCCACGTGGACGCGCCGGCTGGGCATGCTGGCTTTGTGGGGAGGGATGAGGCTGGGTCTTTGCCTGATTCGTAGGCATCGGCAAGCCCCTTGACAAATGCATCCGGTAGTTCGGTGGGGCTCCGCAGCTCACTCTTGAGCAGGAATTCAAAGAGACTACGAGCTTTCGGATCGCTGAGGAGAAGTTGGGGCCTCTTTTTGGTCCCATCGTCCCATGTCACCGCCATGCCTGTCAGTAGCTTCCGCTCTATGTCCGACTTTGTTAAACGGGCCATATGCGTTCTCCAGCCAGGGGGACGGCATAAATTCTAATTATTCGAGGTAAACACGTCTATTTGCGTCTGCAATCTGCGTGAACAGGCGGTGCTGTTTCAGCCTATCGAGCAAGGGAGCGGTTTTGAACTTGAGCAATTCATCCAGCGAGCCCGCGCCGAGCATCTTGTCTTCCGAGACATGAGAGAAAATGACAGACTTGAGTTCGAGATCGAAACGGCTTATCGCCACTACATCGATGCCGTTCTTGCGCAAGCCCTCAATGATCTGTTGACCCGACACGCTCTTGTCGTGGTAATCGAAAGAGAATGGAATATGGAAGTGCAAGTCCCATTTTCCCCACTGTGAACCGACCGGACGGTGACGCGGAACGGCAGTACTAAAGTAGCTCAATGGCAGCCGCCCGTCCGTGTACATTGGCAATGATTCCCCGCTTGCCTGAGCGCGGCCTGTTTAGTCGCCTCATCGAAGTCAGGAGGGCTTGGTCCTGGGGCTCCGTACGTTGTCGTAGCAGCGTGACATTTCTGACACAGCACTTCTGCATTGTCGAGACCATTGCCACCATCCCGCCGTCTATGGTGGACTTCAAGATTGCTCGTTTGAGTGCATCGCGCCATTACGTGCTCCTTTGGAAGCCCACAATGAATCTCTGGTCCTGAGCAACCACAGAAACAAAGTGGTCTCATACTGATCCACCCCATTTGCATATCACGGATCGGGCCGGCCGGCGGAAGAAAGTGGGCCTTGTTCGGAATTTGGAACAGGAGACCGGACGGAAGAGTCATCCCAGGGCTATTCGAACTGACGACGCAAATGTCAGCCACCTTTCATCTCTGAAAATCCACCTGGAGCAATCCTATGAAACTCCGCCGTAATGAATACTGCCCAATCCACCGATCCGTCTTGTGCTGTGGCCGAGAGCAAGTCCGAAAGGTGCGCATTTTGCGCCTCGGGGTCCAGCGCATTGAAGACCCACATCACCCGAGGGGGTTTCGGGAACTCAGGTCGCCAGCAGAGATGCGGAAGCTCCTGAATCGGAAAATTGTCGAGCAGAACAAGAAATGTGCGATCTGTCACGAAGAGTTCACCGACTACAGCGACGTTGTGCCAGACCACAAAGACCCCAAAGGAATGGGAGGAGCATGGAGAGACGACCATCCGGACAATATCCAAGCAACACACTGGTGGTGCAACGAAGAAAAAGGATCAACAAGAATGGATGACTGACGGCCGATCAGTCATCTTTCATTTCAATCAACTTAAATATTCGTGCTTTGATGCTGCGGGTGCGTCAATTGTGTGCCTCTACTGCCGGCCAAGGAGGAATCTCTAGGGTCGCCAGAAACCAAAGCGACGGATGGGCCATTCGTCCTCAAGTCACGAAGCGACTGTTGCCAGAAACTTTTTGTCGGGCGCTGACAAGAATCGGCCTCTAACAGCTTTCCGAAGCTTTTGGGCGTACAGGACGGCATCTTTCGGGCACAACTGATGGACAAATCTGAGTTGCGCAACGATGCCCTTGATGTATCTTTCGGTTTCGTCGGGGCTGACAAGCCCCAATTCGAATTTGAAAATTCCCGAACGGATACGCGACAGCTTTTCACTGGGAGCACGAATTCCATCTGCTCCGAGCCGGGTGCCAGTAATCATCTTTGTTGCGCGTGGGCCCATGATGTGAATCTTCTTTCTTGAGATTCTTAGCCCATTGATTCTCAGGGTGTCGGCCGCTATTTGAATGAGTTCCCTAGCTCGCTGTCCTGAGAATGCCAAATCGTCGATCCAGGTGGAATAGACGACGCCTAATTGTTTACATGCCTGCCTGATTGGTTCGTCGATCATCCAGATGCATAGGTTCGCCAGTAGGGGGCTGGTAGCGGCACCTTGTGGTAGGTGGCGTTCAAAGGTAGTGAGTCTGGTGAGAAGTGCCGCTACTGGCGGAGCGCATCCGAGCAGAACGCTCCAGATCGAGTAGACTTGCTTGTTTGTGATGCTCGGAAAGCACTGCTTTACATCTATTGTGACTAGAAGCGACGCACCGTGATGGTGCTCGGCATTGTCGAGTACACTGCGCTGACGTACGGCTCCAAAAATATGTTCCGGGAAACAGATGGGAGCGAGCAGGCGCCGATTGATCCGCTTTTGCGCCCAGCTCAGGTCGTCGAGAGGATTATCGATCTGTCGCGGTTTGGAGCGTGGCTTCTTCTGAAATGGGCGCAGCGGTTTAGTGTGGTCAAATGAATTGTAACTTGAATTGGGCGACGCCGATAGTTTAAGCAGTCTTTCTCCGGGGATTCGCAGCAGATCTGCTAGGCGGTTTACGCAACGAATGTTCAGCTTCGCAACTTGAGCCGGTGGTCCTGCTTTTTCCTGAAGCATGCTTCCCCCCGCTTAGGAGCAACTTGCCCAACCCCACCGCGAGTCGGTGGAGAGACTCGGAATCGTTAGAACCTACATCCTCCGCCTCCGTCGCCAGCAGAGCGAGAAGGTGGAACGGCATACCCAGAGCCTCGGCAATTCTTTCGAGGACATCCCTTGTCGGCTTTCGCTTTCCACTCTCGATCATCGAGATCAAGCTGGGATCAATCGAGATCCGTCTTGCGAGCTCCTTTTGAGGCATGTCGGCTAGGGATCGGGCAATCCGAATCGCCTTTGAATAATCCATCTCTTCTCCAGAAGATCTTGGATATGAGTTTTCCTTGAACTAGACAATTAGAGCAGCGTCATTTCTTGAAGGTTGTCAGAATCGCTTCAGCGACCCGCCTTACCGCCCGATAAACATCCCTTCGGCACGGGTTTGGTTTTCGCCAAAGCCGCCTGAGTTCCTCCATTGCTTTCTCTAACTCGCTTCTCAGTTCCGGTTCGAGTCCATCTCGATTCTGCAAAGACCGAAGCTGGTCCATGCAGAACTTCAGGTTCTTATCCTGCATTTGTTCCTCCTCCGGCAGTTGCCGGTGCCGCAGAAGCAGCTCCCGAGAAGGAATGTCTTGAACCGGAAAACTCATCCAACGTGTGCCGCAAAGACTAGCAACATACGACCAACAACTGCGCACTGTGGCGGCCCACGTACAGAGAGACTACACAGGAGCAGCGTCGGAACTGACGGTTTTAACATCACCGCCGCCGTGAGCATCACAAACGCTCACCGCATTACGTCGCTTGCCAGATGGCAAGCGATTCATTCGTGGAAAGCCGATCTGCCGAAGGAACGGTTGTCAAAGAGCCTGTCGAATGGTGCGTAATCGACCATCCGAAGCGAGCGTAACGTGCTCCGTCTTATTTGTCAAGAAAAATGACACCTTGTTATTTTTCGAACGCGCCATCGAGCTAACAAGCCTTCAACATCATTCCGATCATCCCTATTAGGCCCTCCCGGCCGGGGGGTACGCGCAATTAGAGGAAGTGGTGCAGCAGTCCTGCAATTTTGGCAACCAGCGCAGCGCAGCTGTTGATGGCGGCCGCGCCCTTCACTACATCCCATGCTGATTTGATGATTGTGGGGTTCGGTTCTGGCTTCGCGAGTTGAGATTGAATGGTGTCGATGTCGGCAACAAATTCCAGTTTTGTGAATTCTGGAACTTGGGACACCGTGATCGCATTGCGAAGCTCAGCGAGGGACTGTCCAAGGTCGCCGAATTTCGCATTGATCTGATTGCCATCCCCGAGCGTGATGATGTTCTGGCCAGTCGCTTCGATCTTGATACCGTGAAATTTTGGCATTGTGAATTCTCCGGGACCTTCGATCTTGTCAATACCTGCAGCAGTTATCGTGTAGAAGTGTGTAGCAGAGGGGATGATCGTGCCGCCGGGTGCCGTATACGACTTCTCGATTGCATCCTCTTTCACCCATCCCTGGCTGATGAGATACGTGAGATTGCTCTGGATTTCCTGTTGTGACAATCCGTGACTTAACTTTAGTTCCCGTTTCACGTCGCTTATCTTTACGGACGAGCCCTTCTTTCCACGACTGCTTGTGGCGTTTCTGTTGCGGTCGTAGAAGTAGCGCAACATTAGGGTCCGGATTTCATTGTTTGTGAGGGTCTCTCGAGCTTCCTTCTGCTTCGCCATAGCGAAATTTCCTTTCGATAACAGCCGTGCGGGTAGTCAGAACAAAGCTGGAACCGGACGTGCCCACACAATCAGTCTCCGCTCTCAATCCTTCCGGGCTTCACAAGACCGGTCCTGGCTGGATCGACACTCCGGAGCGAATCCTCTCGGCGGAAGACGGCCCGATCATCCTACCGAGCCGGTAGGCGACGCTATCTCCTCGCTAATCCATTGTGCTGCTTTCACTTCCAGTCAGGCTGGCGATCCGGTAGGATGGGTTCGCTGCCTTCAGTATCACGAACGGCAATCCGTGACAAGCTGCACCTGTCACGGTTCCGCGTTGAACCAAATGGGGCAGTCTCGGTTCTTTGAATGGCTTCGCCTACCAAGGACATTGCGGATTTTGAACTGATCCGACGGATGGCGGACCATGAACCGGACTCTTCAGAAGCAAGAGACGCATGGAGTTTCTTCTACATTCGTCACCATCAGTTCTTGCGGCGGGTTTGCGCATCTCGGCATGGGTACTTACTTGGGTTGGCAGGTGTGAAAGATCTTGTCCAGGATGCGTTTATTAACGCATTCAATGGCGCACACACATTCAACCATGCGGAACAGTGTGGAGCCCCCGAGCAAATGCTGAAGTGCCGCGGTTGGCTCCTTGCGATTGCTCAGAATCTCGTGAGAGATCGCTATCGAGGGCAACCAGAGATGTGCCTCGTGGATGACGCAGACCTCGAGGCACTAGCGGGTGGCTCGGATGGAGACCCGGATCAGATCGAGGAGCCTCAAAGCGAGAGACTCAGATTGCTAAAGTCTGGTTTTGGGCTATTGTCTGACGCGGAACAAACTGTGCTGCGGGCCACTATGCTCTGGTGGCAAGCCGACCGGCAGCACCAACGAATGCCTGAATCGGCGATGCAGCAACTCTCAAAACAGATTGGCAAATCGCCCGACACCATCCGGCAGATGAGGCTGCGGGCATTGAGAAAGCTTGAGAAACACGTGAACGAGAACCTGCACAATGAAAAAGCGGACTAAAAAAGCTCCCGTCAGCATACGAATGGTCGAAAACGATCTTGAGGCACTTTTTCATGAGGAAGATCTTACGTCTCAAGCACTCACGCAAGATGAATCTGCACCATTGTTGGCTCTGGAACAGGCGGGTCAACTTTTTGACGAGTTGATGGCTGTCCGTAAGAAGTCGGCACGACAGTCTCGCGAAACACGATGGACCAACGAGTCGGTCTTGACCCTGGGTGACCGGGACCCCATAGCGGAAATTGTCTCGCGCGCTAGGCACTATGTACTGGATGCGATCGAAGAAGGCTGGAGTGGCCCCCCCTACAATCCTTTTACCTTGGCGGAAATGCGAGGAATAAGATTGCTGGCTACAGAGGCGATCCTCGATGCCCGAACCCGTAGCGACCCTGAGGGCAAGTTCACAATCGACTTCAATCCGCAGCGACCTGCAGCAAGGATGCGCTTTTCGATCGCTCACGAGATTGGTCACACGCTCTTTAGTGATTGTGCTGCCGCGACTCGTAATCGGGCCACTCATCAAGAAATGAAAGAGGACGATTGGCAATTGGAGTTGCTCTGCAACATGGCTGCAGCGGAAATTCTCATGCCATTCGGGACTTTTCAAGAGGATCTTTCGGTCAGACCCAGCGCCGGGATAGTGTTGGATCTTCGTCGCAAATATCTTGTCTCATGCGAGGCTATCGTTAATCGCCTGATCAGATTAAGTACATATCCCTGTTTGGCGTTTTTGGCGAGAGCAGACATGGACGGGAGAAGATATTTTGTGGAGTACTGCATCCAATCGCCAACGCTAGCTGAGCAGCCTGGTATCTATCGAGGATACGTGTTGCCCCTCTCGAGCAAACTCTCCGCCTGTACCGCAATCGGGGCCAGAGAGCGAGAGGACGCCAAATGGATCTCGCCCAAGACATCCTGGTTCGTTGAGTACTTGGGGGTCTCACCCAATCCCGGTGAAGCGTACCCCCGTGTTGTGGCCTTGGCATTTCCCCCACTGTCCGACGATTTCACTGCCTCGAAGCCGGTTAAGTTTACCGTCGGAGACGCGTCCGAGCCTCTTGGCGCTGAGCCAAAAATACTTCTCCAGGTAGTCAATGACCAAGCGACCCTCTGGGGAGGCGGATTTGCGAAACAGAGCGGAAGGAAATGGCCGCGCGCTCAAGCAAGTTTTCGGGAGTGGGCTATGGGTCGCGGCAATCTGAAACGAGGAAATATCCACTCCTTCGCCGTACGCCCGGATTTGACACTGGTGAGTCTAGTTGCCCAGCATGGTTTCAGGAAAGCAAGCTCTGGACCGAGGCTTCGATATGGTGCGTTATTTTCGGCGTTGGAGAGAGTTGGGGAGCTTGCTAAGGCAGGTGACGCAACTGTTCATATGCCTCGAATAGGAACCGGTGAAGCGGGGGGCAGCTGGAACATCATAGAAGGCATCATCCGAGAAACGTTAGTGTCACGATCGATAACCGTGACGGTTTATGACCTGCACCGACGCAGCAGTGAGGTCGCGCTACAGCCTTCCTTTGAATTTCCTCGGGAGATTGCTGACGAGGTGATCTAGTTAGAGGAGAACGGGTATGGCATTTCAGATCGTTTTGCTCTCGGGTCGTGTGGCCTCAGGCAAGACGGCTTTGTGGCAACACCTAACAAGCAAATTTCCTCGTGAGAATATCCATGTTCTAAAGACCAAGAACCTGGTGCGAGAACATGCGCTCAAGAGTCTTGGCCGCGAGCTTCGTGCCGAGCGTCGCGCAATGCAGGATTTTGGCGACAAGCTTGATCAAGACACGAATGGACAATGGGTTCGAGATGGCCTGACAAGCTTAGTAAACCAATATGCCAGTACCGAACCATCCTCAATTTTCGTAGTCGATGCTGTGCGAGTGCGTTCTCAGATAAAGGCAATACGAGAAGCGTACGGCTTTTCAGTCAACCACATACATCTAAAGGCCCCTGAGGAAGAGTTAGCTGCCCGTTATAAGGACCGCGTAAGCGACATGCAAGAGCTGCGATCCTTTAAAGATGTTTCCGATAATCCGACTGAGGCGGCAGTTGGCGAGCTCGAAAAGAGTGCTGACGTGGTGATTGATACAAGAGCCTGCACTCCGGAAGACGTGCTCGTAAAGGCGGCTACGCACCTTGGGTTATTTGCTCGCGAATATTCGAGGCTAGTGGATGTCATCGTAGGTGGACAATATGGAAGCGAGGGAAAAGGGCATATCGCTTCTTACTTGTCTCGCGAATACGACGTGCTTGTGCGGGTGGGGGGACCAAACGCTGGGCACAAGGTGTTTCTGACCCCGGGGCCTTATGTGCATCATCATTTGCCGTCCGGTACTCTTCGTAATCCAGCTGCGAAACTGATAATTGCGCCCGGAGCAGTGATCAACCCTGAATTGCTGATGAAGGAGATCCGGGAGTGCAAGGTCGACGACCAGCGACTTTCGATCGATCCGCAAACCATGATCATCACGGAAAAGGACTGCAAATCTGAAGCGGGGTTGCAGCAACGTATTAGCTCAACCGGCCAAGGGGTGGGTAATGCAACTGCAAGGAGGATACTCGACCGCGGAAAAAAGATGTGGCTTGCAAAAGATGTGCGCGTGCTCTCACCATTCATACGAGATACTTGGGAGCTGCTGGAACAGAACTACAATCGCGGCGGTAGAGTGCTGGTTGAGGGCACCCAAGGCACCGGCCTAAGTATCTTTCATGGGACTTATCCATATGTCACGTCTCGTGATACGACAGTAAGTGGCTGTCTGTCGGAAGCGGGCATTTCGCCAACAAGAGTTGGAAAAACAATCATGGTGTGTAGGACGTACCCGATCAGGGTACAGAACCCTGTGGGCGGTACTTCTGGCCCACTGCGCCAGGAATTGGATTGGGAGGAGATCGCAAGGCGGGCAGAGGTGCCCGTGAAAGAGATAAAGACCAATGAGCGCACGTCGACTACCAATCGCGAGCGTCGGGTCGGCGCTTTCGATTGGGTGCTTTTGAGAAAGAATTCAGCATTGAACGCTCCAACTGATATTGCAATTACTTTCGCTGACTACTTGAACCCGGCCAATGCAGATGCCCGGAGGTATGAGCAGCTCTCGCCCGATACGATTCGTTTCATAGAGGAAGTCGAACGAGTCGGTGCAGCGCCAGTATCGTTGATTTCAACGAGATTTGACTTCAGAAGTATTATCGATCGACGAACCTGGCGAGTATGAAGATCAGCAAGTCACATCGATTAGGGACCCAGACATCCCCAGGAGCGCGGCCATTTGTTAGTACCAGACTATGCTACTGTGCAGCCGTATCTGTACCATCTCACGCACCGCGATAATCTAAATGCGCTGCGGGACATGGGATGTCTCTTTCCGGCGGCTGCCCTGATGGAGCGTGCCGGCCGTCACGAGTTGATACGCGTTCCGCGCCGTGGGCCAGTTTCGCTCTCGGTTGACGGTAGAACGATTGTGCTTCGGGACCAAGCGCCTCTACATAAGGGGAATATGCGATTACCGAGGGGCTACAGTTTTGAAGACTTCGTCGAGAGCCTTAATAGAAGGATTTTTTTCTGGCCCGGAGGCGGCGATGGACCCATAGACTACGGCCAGCGGCACTTCCAGCATTATGCGCACGAGCGTCCAGTTCTGCTTCGCATTCATTTTCAATCCCTTGTTGACTCAAATCCATCGGCCGAGCCTCGCTTCTGCCGCTACAATTCCGGATCCCCCCGCTGCTCATATGGAAAACGGAGTCCAAGGGGACCTGAAACTTTTGTGCCCGCCGACCAGTTCACTGAAAGGCCGAAACGAGTGGTAGAGGTGACCTTTGCTACACAGATCGTTCTGCCGTCCACCTCGCAGTACGCTTCGGCTCCTGGCGGCCCTTGGAGGAGTTTGCGGTAATCGGCGGCGGGCGAGCGGCTTGTCGACGAGTTGGAACGAGTTATGGCGAAACCGAACGGGACGAAACCTCCCACTCAGAAACCTATGGACTCTGGGGGCGGACTGGACAATCCGGATCTCAATCAATCGACATTGATTGAGGACCTTCGCGAATTGCGACTGGACACCAGGCGACTGAACAGCAGTTTGGTTAAACGCCTGAAGCCATTTCGTAAGACGGATGGATCCTTTAAGACTCTTCCCGATTCGCGAAAGAAAAGACACCGCAAACGCACGCCAGATATCAGCGTTGCCTCTACTTGCACCATCTTGATGGCCGCCATTACCGGCGGAAAATACGAGAAACGGGACAAACTATTTGAAACTAAGAGCGCCTCGGAGATCTTCAAACAAGCAGTGGTCAGGGCGAATTGGGGAAGCTCGGGACTTGAGGATGGTAATGCCTTTACGACCGCGATAGTGGTCCGCACTGCAGGCTTTATGGTCCAGGCGGGAGTTCTGCCCGCTAAGGAGGTCCATGCGCTCAAGCACGCGTACTTCAAAAAGAACGAAGGCGTGGGGCGAAAGACGCTCAGGCAGATTGTGCAGTCGAAAGCGAAAAGAGGGCAGAATTCCTTTGCCGTCCCCGACTATCCGCCGAAGTCAACTCACGCATACTGGTTCGTTGATGGTGCCATAGGCGCAGGTATCACTCTTCCGCAGAGCACTTGGAAAAAAATAGCATCGTGGGCTTCAAGTGAGTTTCACCGTCAACTCATTTACGTCACTGCCGAAAATGACGCACTGATGGATCCTCCCTCACTGGCGATGGCGGCGTGTCTCATCAACAGAATCCGCCGTTTCAGCGACGAGAACCGCGAATTGGCGTCTCTCAGTCGAATGTTGCCGACGCTGGTCGAACTCGAGTTCGGCATCGAGCAAGTGTTCGCTAAGCAGTCGGAGTCCGGAATCTGGCATAGATATTTTCCGCTATTTCATTTTCCAAAGGGGGGAGGTGCGGCCGACTATTGTTTCAGTTTCGAGTTTCTCGAAGCCATTCTCACTGAATTTGGCACCTTCGTTCTGCGCAGCCCTGCGCTCCTGGATAGAGTCAAACGCGTAATTCGATGGTGCGATACGCACGAACTGGAATTTACCGACGCTGCAGGCAAGAAGTACCGGGGTTGGAGTTCAGGCGGAGAGGTCCGGAACTTGGCCGAAGGAAAGTCCGAGTCATGGGCAACTGCGAGCGTGCACATGTTCCTGACTCAACTTGATCGCAGGATCTCGGACTTACTTGATGAGCTCGTGCTCAAGGGCTTCGGAATTGACAGACGAGGGGTGTTGGAATCTACGAAGAAGTTCGAACAGGTGATAGACGCGGAACTACGTTTCTTTGGAGAACGGCCCACTACTTTGAAGAAGGTCATTGAAGATGAAATCCTCAAGACAGCCAAGGCGCTGGCTTCTGAAAACTTGATTCGAGAAGGGCTTCCAGTTCCTCGCTCGGTATTGTTATTCGGGCCGCCTGGTACTTCGAAGTCGCGTCTGGCTAAAGCGATGGCGGAATATCTGGGCTGGCCGCTTGTTACCATCACGCCCTCCGAATTTCTCGGGAAAGGCGTGGAGCATGTTCATGCGCAAGTTGACGAAAAATTTCGCGATTTGATGGATTTGCGAAGAGCCGTGGTCTTCTTCGACGAGATGGATGCCTTGGCGCAAACTCGAGAGGGAGACGAGCAATCGGATGGCCGCGAATCTGGTGATCTCGACATTACCCGACAGCTCCTTACGACTAGCATGCTCCCAAAGCTTTCAAGTTTATGGGATCAAAGGCGAGTGATCTTCCTGATGGCAACCAATCACAAACAGCAGCTTGATCCGGCAATCACTCGCCCGAATCGCTTCGATATGCTCCTTTGTGTTCCGCCTCCCCCGTGGACAAGCAAGAGCTCCGCTGAAAGTCTCGAAGAAATTCTAAAAATTCGCGACGCAAAGAAAGTCGAGCGGAAGCTCGGTCAATTGGCACCTACCAAATCGAAAACGGCAAATCGCCTCAACGCATTCACGGTAGCGGAAGTGGGAATATTCCTCCATCACCTTCGCCGGAAAACGAATCAACAAACCGTTTTGGAGGCGTTGGAGGAGTTTACTGACCGCACGCAGTTTGCGAAGGCAGTAGAGAACTGGGCAGCAACGGCTATCACGCTCCGAAACCAAGGGCAGACCATCAGGGAATTTGGCAAAGATTTCAATGAGTCCCGGCGCCAATACTACCCGGGAGAGGAATGAACGTACCGCTATTGCTTAGGGCTCGACCTTCGTCGAGCCCTGTACAGCGAACGATGTCAGCTAGCTTGCTGTAATTGATGCTCGGGGACCGAGGAACAATGAGGTAGTCCTCCGTTGAAGTTCCAAGCGCGATATAGTCGTCAGCGAGAAAGAAAAGACCAACCAACGCCGAGGTTATTGCGTCCACTTCGTCGTGTGAAACGGCGCCGATCAAATAATCTCCGGCGATGCCAATTCTTGCCATTCCTTGTTTTAGCTCTTCTAGGCTTGAGCCCTTTCGCGGGATTCCGAGCAGATCTTGAGCGGCACCAGGATAACTCTCAATCACCTCCAAGCCACGTTTGCGGAGCTCAGATGCCAGCCGCATTCCGCGCATCGTCAACGACTTCATCGTGGGCAGCAAGCACCAAAAGACGGAGATTCCCATCCGCTTTAGCGCGAGCTCACAGCGCCGGTATATTGGCCGTTTTCCGATATTGTCAGGGTCCGCTACCCCTTCTGGCATCGACAGCGGTGAGTCAATCGAAACAATATCCGGATTCGCTCCCAACGTTTCGCGCAGCAGTTCCTCGTCCGAGCGAATTGCCTTCGTGGTTGCTACCGCGCCATCCAACAGCGCCCATCCGGTTGCCCTGCGTTCACTTCCCGTAAGATCGATACCCACCATCCGAGGAATGCGCGAGTCGCGCGCGGCTGTCGCCACGAGGCGGGAAACGACGTCGCTGCCAGAGCTCTGGATTGGTACCTTTCTCGCGATAGCCGCTCTAGCCTGCCGGCGACTCTTCGGCACCTCTGCGACCCCGGCGAACAAAGACGGCATAGACTGCCGCAAGAATTCCGCGGTACGCTCGGACATTTTGTCGTAACAGATCTCCATGATTGCTTTTAGGTGCACGACATCTTCCGTGTTGTAGTCGATCAAGTTTTCGAGAGCAGCATTATCACCACGCAGGTATTTTGCCCAAAGGACAGTCGCGTCAAACCCATCCAACTCCGCAACCCCGGATTTGCGCGCGATGCCAAGGCTTCTCTCCAGTTCCTTCAGACCGCCGCTGTACCCCAGTCGCCTGCTGATCCAACGCAAATCGATATGAACGGGGGGCAGAACAAGTTGTGGAAAAGTGTTCTTCAGAAATCTGAGGTCGAAGCCGGAACCGTTGAATGTAACAACGACCGAATACTTCTGTAGCGCCTTTTGCACCTCGTCCAGGTTGTCTCCCTGGGTAAAAACGGTGTACCGCGTCCCGTCGTAGAGGCCCACGACTGTGACGGTATCGAATACGGTGGACAAACCAGTCGATTCAATATCGAGGTAAACGCATTCGTCAGAAAACTCCGGGTAGACGCGCCAAGCCTCGCCCAGCGCGGTGAGGCGCTGGAAGAAAGCCGCGTCACGGTTCTCGATCGCTGCACGCGAAAGGGGAATGTATTCGTCGAGCTTCCTTTGAAGACGGGGGCCGGCAAAGCCAAAGCGTTTCTCAAAGCGGTCCGCATCATCCCAACTTTGAATGCCGTGCTGCCAAAGATCCCGCTCAGTCTGTTTTCCGATGCCGGGTATATGGATGAAGGTCTGGTGCAGCATACCAGCTACCGCCTATTGTGCACTGATCTTTTCACACCCAATGTATAGTACGGCAACCCCAAATTTCAAGCCCTGTCTGTTCATCGGCCTCGACTTTAGGCCCCGAAAGACTGCAACGGCAGAACGGCATGGGTACGACCGGCTTACTGTCGGACGCTGATATTTTTCGTGGTGAGCGGGCCGGGAGGCGCTTCTGTGTGCCAATTGTGTGCGCCGTCTACGACTACGGTGCGTGAGCCCGTTCTAAGCGTGTCGATTTGAGTTTGCTCTGCTGTCCTTGGACAACACTCGCGGAACGTACGGACCTAGTGGCTGGAAATAGTGTCCTGAGTACGCGGAGAGCTTGCTGGAGTTGCTCCGTACTTAAAGCGGACATTAATAGCTGCAGCTTGCTAAGCAGAACTTCGTTATCGACCTCTTCGGCTTCGTAATCGAATAAGACAGGGGGCACAACCCCCAGGGCATTGGCAATGCGTCCGATCATGTCAAGCTTTGGCCGTTTTTCTCCCCTCTCGATTTCACCGAGGTAGTTTGCACTGATTTTCGCCCGCTCCGCGACTGTTTCACGCGACAGGTTGGCAGCTTCGCGGATCGACCGGACCCTGCTGCCGAAAAGAGCCTGAAGTTCCATGTGCCCTTGAAGTTACAGGCGAATTCAGTCAGTTAACACAAGCTGGCGGCCTATATTTACCTTGACTGTAAAGGCTGACAGCGTTATTGTCGGCAACAACCTACGTCGGCAACCACCTACGGACCTACGGCTCCCGAGTCTCAGACATCGTCGGTGGGAAAGACGAAATACGGCGATTCCGCAGTGCGACGGACCAGGTTGCCGGGCGGAATGTCAAGGCCAGCAGCAACCCGGTAGATGGTGCGAAGGCTGGGACATTGAACTCCACGCTCCAAGTCGCTAATGAACGTGCGGTCCAGCCCAGTTTTCAGATGGAATTTCATCTGGGAGATGCCAAGCTCTTCGCGCATTGTTCGCATTACCTCTCCAAACGCCCGCTCCACACCCGCACGCGGTTGAATTTGTTTTCGACGTTTGGCCATCCCGAAAGACATCCTCATCCGTTGTTGGCAGTAGGCCAACGGGCAGTTACCGACAATCCAAAAGAAAGCCAGTTAGAGGGGCGGCTATGAGTTCCTCGATTGCCCGCTACCTCCCGGGGCTGGGCGGCCGAATCGAATCAACCTCGGCGAATCTGGAGGGTCTCACATCAGCGCCGAGCGCGTGTGACCTTACACCGCCCAACGGAAATGCTCACGCTCCGTCACTATCGGACGAGGCGCTTATGAAACTTGTTTGCCAGGAGGACCAGGAAGCGCTCGCATCGTTGTTCCGCCGTTACGCTCGTGTGGTACGTGGGGTGGCCTTACGCATCCTCAAGGACGCGTCCGAAGCCGAGGATCTCCTTCAGGACATCTTCATACTGATTCATCGCCTCTGCAGAACATTCGACAGCTCCAAAGCATCGGCCCAATTCTGGATCCTGCAAATGACCTATCGCCGTGCCATTTCACGCCGGCGGTACCTGAATTCCCGCCATTTCTACACGCGGCTGGAACTCGAGGAACAGTCAGCCCAGTTCTCGCAACCGCGATCGGGTCGAGTTGACGGCTCAATTGACCAAATCTTGGCGGAATTGGACCTGCAAAAGGTGTTCGGAACCCTCTCAGAAGACCAGCAGAAGACCCTCCGGCTGCACTTCATTGAGGGCTATACCTTGGACGAGATCGCGACGATGCTCGGACAGAGCAAGGGTAACATCCGGCACCATTCCTTCCGCGGCATGGAGAAGCTACGAAAACAGATTTTTTGTGGCAAATCGCCGGGTACGAGAGCAGTATGATACAGGGATTGTCCAATCTAGGAGCAGGGGCATTGTCTCAAAGCGAACCCCATGACGAGTTCCTAGAACTCTGCGTTGCTTCGACCACCGGCGAGCTATCCGATGACGAGCAGAAACGGCTGCAGCAGCACCTTGCTGTTTGTGCGCCCTGCCGTGAAGCGCTTCGGCAGTACGAATCGATAGTCAGTAATGTGATTCCTGCTATCGCCGCCAGCGAAGCGCCTGAAAGCGTATCAACGCCTGTCGGGGATTGGTCTCAGGACAAGGCGGAGAAAGCACTATTCGACCGCCTGGCCAGTGAGGAAAAGGGCCGAACTGATCGGCCCGATCGCCGAAACGGCTTTTCGTATTTTCCCCATCGCATCCTCCCATTCTCAAGCGAGTCCACGTGGCGCAATGTCTGGATGCTCTATGCCGCCGGAATTCTGCTTTTTGTGGCCGTCGGTTTCTTCGCTTACCGCGTCGGCGTGCGTCGCGCGACTGAAACCGTCAAAGCCCCCCAACTACAACCAAGCCAGCAGGAAGCCGGCCCCGCTCAAGCCTCACTTGAAGAACAATTGAGCGATGCTGGCCACGACCGCGAGGTCGCGCGTGCGGAAGTTGCTCAACGCGACAGGATGATCGCGGATCTTCGGCGGCAGCTGGCCCGGGAGACCGCTGAAATCAACGAACTCAAAGCGGCGCAGACACAGCTTCAGAGCGATCTCCGTACGGGCGATACGAGCAGGCAGGACCTCAGCGCGAAAGCGAGCCAGCTGGCAGAGAAGCTGGAATCAGTGTCGAACAGCTCGCGCTCCTTGCAGGAAAGACTGGATTCACTGGCCCAGCAGTCAGCCCAAGACGCCGGCCGCGCCAAGGCCTCAGAATCCAAGGTTAACGACCTGACGCAGCAGCTTCAAGAGCAACAGGCAGCCGTCGAACAGCGAGATGAACTTCTCGCCCATGATCGCGATATCAGGGACGTAATCGGAGCCCGCGATCTTTACATCGCGGAAATCTACGACGTGGCTGGCACAGGTGAAACCAAGAAGCCTTACGGTCGCGTTTTCTATACGCGCGGAAAGTCTCTGATTTTCTATGCGTACGATCTCGATCAGCAGACCGAAGTCAAACGGGCGAGTACATTCCAAGCCTGGGGGCGGCGGGGCCCAGACCGCCAGCGGGCCATCAATTTGGGCGTTTTCTACGAGGATAACGCCACAAGAAAGCGCTGGATCTTAAAATGCGATGACCCGAAAACCCTGGCACAGATCGATGCCGTATTCGTAACTGTCGAGCCCAAAGGCGGCAGTGACACGCCGAGCAGCAAGACTCTTTTGTTCGCCTCTCTGAAAATCGATCCCAACCATCCCTAGCCACATCTTGTCCGGTATCACGGCCATTCGCTTCGCCCTCTCCGTCCTAAAATTAAAGATGAAGTCTCGTGGTGCTCACCGCGGATCTTCCCGCGAATTAAACGAAAGAGCGGCTGAGATTTCGTTGCTCGCTGGAGAGCCGACATGCGCTTCCCCATTGTTGTTCGCGTTTTCGTTTGCATCACGGTGATTGCCATTCCTTTGCTCGCCCAGTCTCCCAACGGAAATATCAACGGCCTGGTCTCTGACCCCTCCAGTGCTGCAGTCGTAGGCGCCGAAATTGTGGCCGTTAACGATGTGACCGGGGTGCAGTACACAACCAACACCAACAGCGAGGGCATCTACGTTTTGCCGAATCTGCCTCCAGGCCCATATCGCGTTCAGGTCTCCAAGATCGGATTCAAGACCCTCATCAAGCCTGACATAGTCCTCAATGTCCAAGACTCTTTGTCCATTAATTTCACCCTGCTTGTAGGAGCATTCCACGAGATAGTGACCGTGCAGGGCGGAGCTTCGCTGGTGAACACCGAATCGGCGGCAGTGAGCACGGTTGTGGATGAACAATTCGCGGAGAATTTGCCAATGAACGGTCGGAGTTTCCAGACTCTGATCGAACTCACGCCGGGTGTAGTTCTGACGACAAGCACCAATAACGACGCCGGACAATTTAGCGTCAACGGACAGAGAGCCAGTTCCAATTACTGGATGGTTGATGGTGTCAGCGCTAACATCGGAGCGAGCACTGTATTCCCTCCAGGCAACGGTGCGGCGGGTGCACTCGGTTCCTTCAGTGTTTTAGGTGGCACCAATAGCCTTGTGTCAGTTGACGCTCTACAAGAGTTCCGGATTCAAACTTCCACGTTTGCGCCGGAATTTGGACGCACACCGGGAGGGCAGATTTCGATTGTGACCCGGTCTGGAACAAACCAGTTTCACGGCACTGCTTTTGATTATGTACGGAATGACCTACTGGATGCCAATGACTGGTTTGCCGATAATGCGGGACTAAAGAAGCCGGAAGAACGCCAGAATGATTTCGGCGGAACTTGGAGTGGTCCCCTTCGTAGAGACCGCACGTTCTTTTTCTTTTCCTATGAAGGCCTACGGCTTCGTTTGCCGCAGACTTTGTTGACGACGGTTCCTGATCTGAGTGCCCGACAGCAGGCACCTGCTGCACTCGAACCAATCCTCAATGCCTTCCCAATGCCAAATGGCCCAGACAATCCCTCAAGTGACACTGCCGACTTCAACGCCACGTACTCCAATGCAGCCACGCTCGACGCATATAGCCTGCGGCTCGATCATCGGCTGACTGACAGCGTCTCTCTCTTCGGTCGATACGATTATTCTCCTTCCCAGTTGGTTCAGCGCGGGGCGGGCGGGACGGCGGCCAGCGTCCTCAGTCTTTCGCGAATTAACACTCAGACTGCGACCGTGGGGCTAGCATGGCTCATATCTTCCACTAAGGCTGATGATCTGAGGTTCAATTACAGCAGGACAAACGGCACGAGCTCCAGTTATCTGGACGGTTTCGGAGGTGCCGATCCTATGCCATCGTTGCCGTTACCGAGTCCTTTTACCAGCCAGGATGCCAATTTCTTCCCCCAAATCTCTTCACTGGTAAACGGTGAGCTCTCTGTGGGTAACCAGACCCAGAATCTCCAACGACAGATCAATATCGTGGATAACTTGACTATTCAGATGGGATCGCATGGTCTGAAAGTCGGCTTCGATTTCCGTCGTCTGAGCCCGGGGTACATGCCAGCCCTCTATAGTCAATTTGTCGATTTTTCGACCGTACAGTCGGCGTTGGCTAGCACCGTGGACTTTAGTGAGGTTCAATCGTTTCGCAATGCGACCTTGCTGTTTCACAATCTCGGTGCTTATGTCCAGGACACCTGGCGAATACTCAACCGCCTAACGGCTACTTACGGCCTGCGATGGGATGTCGATTTCGCACCCTCTTCGTCAAACGGCCCCAATATCGCAGCTGTGGAGAACTATGGAAACCTTTCGCAACTCAGTCTAGCGCCGACAGGAACGCCACCTTTCAGGACAACGTACGGCAACGTTGCTCCTCGACTTGGCTTGGCCTATCAGATATCTCAGAGCAAGAACTGGCAGACTGTTCTGCGTGGTGGGTTTGGGGTGTTCTTTGACCTTGCAACGCAGGAGGTAGGCAACTCCATTTCCAGTGCTTATCCGTTTGGCGCGGCACTGTCGGCGGGACCTGGGGTGTATCCCTTAAGTTCGGCAAATGCCGCTTCACCTCCAATCACGCCTCCGACGGGCGGGTCGGGAGGATTGTATGCCCTTGACCCACACCTTCAATTGCCATACACACTGCAGTGGAACGTCTCGCTCGAACAAGCTCTGGGGACACAACAGACGCTCTCTGCTTCTTACCTTGGCTCCAAAGGGAAACGACTGATACAGACTGCTTTCATATTCTCGCCGAATCCCAACTTGGCATATGTGTCCCTTGTAGGGAACACTGCGGAGTCTGACTATGATGCACTGCAGATCCAGTTACGCCACCGCTTGTCTCATAACGTCCAAGTTCTTGCCTCATACACTTGGTCGCACTCCATTGATGACGCCTCAGCAGGGTCATATGGTAATGCTTCCAATACCTTGGTGCCGACAATCGATCCAAGAGTGAACCGGGGCAACTCAGATTTCGACGTTCGACAGGCTCTATCAGCGGCGGTCACCTATGATTTCCCGTCGGTTGGCATGGGGAATCTCAAGAAGATATTCCTGCAAGGATGGTCCGTGAACGGAATTGTTCAAGTCCATTCCGCCCCCCCGGTCGACGTCTTCGACGGGAACTTGTTTTCGCTTTTTGGGGGGTATTCAAATGTGCGGCCGGATGTAGTTGTCGGCCAGCCGTTCTACTTGTACGGGAGTTATCCTGGAGGGAAGGCGTTGAATCCCGCTGCCTTCACGGCTCCTCCGACAGACGCTGAGGGTAATCCAATTCGTGAGGGCGACCTCGGGAGAAACTCCTTACGTGGTTTCCCATTAACTCAGTGGGACTTCGCGACTCATCGCGATTTCCTTTTGGAGAAAAACCTCAAGTTACAATTCCGTGCCGAGATGTTCAATCTCGTGAACCATCCCAACTTCGGACCACCTGCCGCTTACTGGGGAGTTGGGGGCTTCGGGTTGTCGCACCAGATGCTGGGCCAAAGTCTCGGCGGTGCGAATGTTGGGGGCGGGGGTCTAAGCCCACTCTATCAACTCGGCGGACCACGCTCCATCCAGTTCGCCCTCAAGTTGATGTTCTGACAGCCGCATAGGTTGAGTCCGACCGATTATCCCCAGTCGTTCAACGACGCTCACAGGAGGATCACAATTCACAGGGGCCGTTACCTCCTAATCTGCTGTTCGTTCGCCGTGATCGCTTGCTCGCTTGCCAAGGCTGGCGAACCCCCAAGCGCCAGCTACGCGCCAGTTGCGGTCGAAGATATCGTGGGCGCCCAGTATTTTGCCGACTTTTCGCCGGTGCGATTTTCCCCCGACGGCAAATGGTTGGCGCACGTGGTTATAGACAATCGCAGAAGAAAGTCGGTCAGTCAGGACACGTGGGGAAGAACAGGTGTTGCTCCGTGGGGTTCCGGAGCGGACATCTATGTTCTCAACATCGCCACAGGTGTCACGACTAATTTGACGCTCGGCCAGTATGACAACTGGCTACCTTCTTGGTCGCCTGACAGTAAGCGGTTGGCTTTTTTCTCGGACCGTGACGGCAGCGGGAAAGCGAAGTTGTGGGTTTGGGACGTATCGAGCAATACGCTGAAGAAGATTGCTGAGACATTGGTTCTAGGACAGCAGATTGAGTGGACGCACGCAGGCCAGCAGGTGATTGTGACAGCCGTTCCAGAGGCCCCATCTTTACGAGACCTTGTCACAAGGGGAGTGTCGCCACCCGAGACCGGCACAGAGAGCGGGAAGGCGACCGCAGGTCCAGCCGTTGTCATATATAAATCCCCAACCGTCTCCTCCTCGGACAGTACGTTTCCGTCCTCCGACCCATGGAATCTGGACACTTCTGTCCGTACTTTGCTTCTGGTGGACGTTGCCTCCGGCAAAACAAGCGTCATAGTTCATGACCAGAGGATTTCAACGTTTCGGCTCTCACCTGACGATATACACATCGCCTATACTCAACCGGAACGCTTTGAACAACCGGGGTCTCAACAGATTCTCTTTGACCTCATCGTGGCCAGCCTAAGAACGACGACTCAGAGGATGGTCGCGTCAAACATCCGGTTTGGGTACGACGGCGCCCAGTTCAGTTGGTCGCCCGATGCTATGAGGCTCGGCTACCGAAGCAAGGGCAAAGAGGACGCTGAGTATGACTGGTTCGCCGTTGACATCGATGGTAATGCGCCGCAGAGTGTAACTTCATTTCATTCGTCTGTGCCGTCTTCTCTCCATATCTCTGGAGCTCCCCTCTGGGATGAAAATCAGAATATTTATTTCATCCGCGCTGGAACGCTGTGGCGGGCATCCCTACGCTTGAACAAACCGGTACCCATCGCGACAATCTCCGATCACGAAATCACGCGGCTGATTTCGCCAGACGGAGAGCGATTGTGGATGCCAGACGGCAGCAACACCACCATTGTCGCAAGCTATGATCGCGTGCACAAGCAAGATGGATTCTACAGAATCGATCTGGCGACCGGTGCAACCACAAAGCTCCTTGAAAGAGCGGAATGTTACACCTGCGCAAACCTGGATGACTTAGATTTTGCGGCAGTAATGCCCGATGGAAAACATCTCGCGTACTTTCGGGAAGATGCCCAGCACAGTGCTGAGTTGTGGCTGGACAATGTCGTATTTGGGAGTCCCCGGCAGTTAACTCACCTAAATCCTTGCCTCGAGCGTTATAAGATGGGATCCGTCCGACTAATCGACTGGCTCAGCGACGACGGAGTCCCACTGCATGGAGCGCTGCTATTCCCACCGGACTACAGACCAGGTTCACTTTATCCGATGGTTGTCGATGTTTACGGTGGCGTCTTCTCCTCGGATGACATCGACCACTTCGGCCTCACATTTGGTGGGTTCAATCTGCAACTCTTGGCAACAAGGGGATATGTTGTCCTGAAGCCCGATGCCCCACAACAGTTCGATACACCGATGCCGGACCTCGCGAAGACGGTACTACCAGGCGTGAACAAAGTAATCACGATGGGCATAGCTGACCCAGACCGGATTGGGCTCATGGGAATCAGCTACGGTGGTTACAGTACAGTTGCATTGCTGTCGCAGACGAGGCGCTTTAAGGCGGCGATCGAGGTGGCAGGCTTCGCAGATTTGATCGGAGCTTATGGTGCGATGGATCGGGATGGCACTGCGTATCTAGCCTCTGTTCTGGAAAAAGGTCAAGGTCGGATGGGGGCTACGCCGTGGCAAGCCTGGGGCAAATACACCGAAAACTCTCCGGTTCGTCATTTCGATAACATCAGGACTCCTCTTTTAATGATCCACGGGGCAGAGGATCAGGCTGTCGCATCATTTTTGGCAGACCAAATATTCGTTGGGTTGCGCCGGTTAGGACAAGCTGTTGAGTACGCGAAGTACATGGCCGAGGGACACTCACCGACGGATTGGAGTTACGCTGACCAAATCGACTGTTACAAACGTATGATTGCGTGGTTCGATACATACCTGAACAACTAACATCTTGCCGCGGCATCTCGGCTGTTCCGCTAAAGCTGAATACCATCCTTTTCCTGAGGCAGTTGGCGCGCTAGCCGAAACGCCGGAGCAAAACGACGTCTCGTATGCTCCGGCATGCACTTATTCGTCCGCCTCATACGCTGCAGGCGTATGTGGCTTTGGTCTTGCGTCATCGGGCGGGCTCGTGCCCTTGGACGTTTGGCCATTGATAACGTCGAGAGCAGGTGCCAGCACCACAACTTCTGGTTTGGTATATGCCATGGAGTTCACCTCCTTTCGTTTGAGTTTGCAAGCTCAGCTAGCTGAAGATCAGTGTTCGTGGCGCGACCATTGCGTTTGCGCGAATCGGTTGGCCAGACGACAGGCATGCTGTTACCCGTTACCTGGCGAAGAACGTTCCTCAGCCACAACTCAACGCGCAGGGTGCGCATGATACTCGTGACAGGGACTTCCTTACCGTTGCACGCGTCTTGCGCTGCCTTTACCAAGGCCGCAGCGTCGACGATCCCCAAGGCTTCAGTTAGCATCCCATGAGTCAGCGCTGTGAACTGAAGCCAATTTGCGGCGAGGGCAACCCGGGGGCCGCGGGACACGTAAGCCTTTCTTTTCCTTTGTAAGATTGCTTCTGGGACGAAGCCTGCTAAGGAACGACGCATTAGAGAACGCCGTTGGCCTGGACGCACTAGTTGTTCCCGGGGAATGGCATATAAGAATTCAAGAAGATCCCTGTCTAGATAGGGGTATCTCTTCTCGTAGGGCGGTTCAAAAGGCAAGGGCACGCTTTCCAATTGTCTTCTCAGGTCGTCCAACGTGTTGAGAGAGTCCTGGAAGCTAGGCAATGGGCCGAAAACACTCAGCCTCGGTTCGCGTCTGACAAGAGCCGTTCGATGGAGTCGGATGAAGTCACGCGTTAGCCAAAGAGGCGGTTGGCTCTTCTTAGGAGGTCGCCTGAGCGCCGACGGTACGAATTCACATATGGCTGCGAACATCAGATGAAACCAAGGCTTTCGCCTATCCAAAGCCCAAAGCTTCAGTTTTCGAATGAATTGGCGAAATCGGGCTCTAGTTAGAAGGTCGGCCAGTTCGGGAATTGGAGTGGGCACACCACCTAAGAATTCGTCGCCACCAGTGCCGGAGAGAACAACTCGGTCTCCTTGTGCAGCTATGCAGCGTGCAAATTGCTGATCAGCCTCCGTCGGACTTGCTTGATCTGCCGGAGTCGGAAGAAACCGCTCGCGATCGGAGTCGAAGAAGAGAGGTTCCTGCCACTTGAGCTGAATGTGGTTCCCTGTTCTTCCACGACCCGCCTCGACTTGAGTGAAGTAGGGACGTTCGTTCCAGTTCGGTTCGCAGTCATCGTAGTATGACAGAGTATCTATGCGAGGTGTTAAAGCGGTTCCGTTACATAGGATGCGGTCGGCAACGCAAACAATGGACGAGGAGTCCATGCCGCCGCTGAGTTCTGCGAGCACCGGGCAATCTGAGTGAAGACGTCGGCGCACGGATTGCGCAAACACATCACGAAAATGTTCTTCGTAGTCTTCATCTTTTCGGTATTGAACCGTCTTCCTTGAATCGAAATCCCAATACCGACAGACCTTCTGCGCTTGAGGTGTTATCTGTACAAAACACGACGCGGGAACCGAACGAATCCCGACGTAGGGACTCAAATGCGGATCAGGTAAGGATGTTAGCCAGCCAGCCAGGTATTCTTCATCGAGCATCAGCTTGTGGCTGACAAACAGAATTAAGGGACTGAGGACAGTACTCCAGGTGACCTGATTTTTGGTGACTGAATAGTAGAGATGTCGGGTGCCAACGAAGTCCTTTGCCAGAAGCAAGCGCTGAGTCTGTGGGTCCCAGAGGGAAAGTGCCCAGTCACCGATCAGTCGGGGGAAGAAATTGGCACGCCAGTGTTCGTAGGCTTTAGCAACGATTGCAAGATCCGTGGAAGCAGCGGACAAATCGCCTCCTAATTGACGGATGAGATCCTCACGATTATCGAGCCGGCCGTCCCAGATGATCACCCCGCTGGAGGCTGACACATGCGGCTGCGCTTCGCGATGGGATTCCTTGGTTGTGTAGAACGCCCGGTAAAGAACCCCGAAATTGTCCTTGCAGAAACAACCTTCCCCATCCGGCCCGTACGGGGCGAGGATTGGGCGGACCTGGTCGAGCTCCTTGGGATCCACCGGCTTACCGTCGAAATTGCACTTCCCAAACTGGACGCTCATGATTGCTGACCTTCGACTGACTTGACACAGTGCCTAACAACGATCGAGTACCGCATACATTTCCCGCATATAGGGCTTGTCGTTAACGACTCGGCCATCGATTTCAACCCAGGCGTGTGCCTTGAAGGGCATCTGCTGAGCCCCAATGACCAGTTGGGCAGGGACCCCGTACCCCCGCAGCAAACACGCGGTTGCGGCGGACCGCTGCAGGCAGAGCACTTCCTTCCAGTACCAAATGCAGGCCATGTCCACGGCCGCGCAGACTTTCTCGGTCACGTCCGAAATCCCTACTGGCACGCCGACCTCATAGTTGCGCACCTTCTGGTAAAGGGCCACAAAATTGCCTCGTGCCAGATAGAAATCGAAATACATCAGTTTCAAGTAAGCTCGCAGCACGAGAAACGACATTGAAGGAGAGACCTCCTGCTAAGCAGTCAGGTTCAGCTGATCGCATAGAAACGCCATCCGACCCGTGAGGGCCTCGATCCGATCGCTCAGGGGCAGCACTGGCGAATGTCCTCGATGCTGGCTGTAGTCGAGGAAAACGGGAAACTCGGAGACATTGGCGGCCTGCAACCGGGCCGTCATCTTTCTGGCGTGCAGTGGATTGCAGTTCTGGTCGGAATCCCCGGAGACGATCATGGTTGCGGGATACGCTGTCCCATCGCGAACGTGGTGATAGGGCGAGTAGCCAAAGAGGGCAGGGAAGTCCTCCGCATCTTCGGCTGTGCCGAACTCTTCCTTCCAGACGTGAGCGTTGTCGAACAGGTGATACCGCAGCATATCGAGCGTGGGAACCATGCAAACCACGGCACGGAACAGATCCGGCCGTTGCGTCATTGCGGCTCCTACCAGCAACCCTGAATTCGAGCCGCCAAAAATAGCAAGCTTCCGTGGGTCAGTCCGCCGAGTTTCAATCAGCCACTCCGCGGCCGCGAGAAAGTCATCGAATGCCACCTGCCGATTCCGCCCTTTGGCTGCCGTGTGCCACTCGGCGCCAAACTCCGAGCCGCCTCGGATGCTCGGCAGTGCGAACAAGCAGCCTCGTTCCATCAGAAATGCCACGAACACGCTGAACTGCGGGGTCGTGGGGACGCCGTAGCCTCCGTATGACGTCATGATCGTGGGGTGGAAACCGTTGTCGAGAACATCCCGGCGACCCACCAGGAACATCGGGATGCGCATTCCGTCTTTTGCCGTGAACCAAACTTGAACGTGGCCGAAGGGTTTTGTATCGAAGGGGACTATTCGTCCAGCACGGACGCTTACCTGGCCGCTCCTGGGTAGGTAGCTGCAGATCTGAATTGGTTGAGTGAACGACTCTCTCTCAAATAACACCTCATTGCCGTCTTCGGATGCTCCCAGCAAACGAACGGTATCGGAAGCCCCTACAGGAAGCTGGCCAACTCGCCTGCCTGCCAGATCAAGAATGTCGATTTGTGTCTTGAGTCCTCGAATGTACGAGACGAAGACTCGCTCCCCACCCACGATCCAGTTCTGAATCATGGCGTCAGTAGAAGGCACGATATCTCTGAGCTCTGGATCTTGGCCCTTGCGCTGCCGGACCTCGACGATTCTGAAATTCGGCGCTTCGAGATCCGTTATTGCCAGGATTCGGCCGTCTTTCAGCAGTGACGGCCCGAAACGGTATTCCGCGTCTCGCAGGATCGGTTCCGGCGAGCGGTCACTTCCCATCTGCCAAAGGTAGAAGTCTGTGAGCGTCGTCTCGAGAAAATGAAAGACGAGTAGTCCGAGTTGTTTTGGTCCCGCAACAATAGAGAGGCGCAGGTTCTCCTCTTCGCCTGCGAAGAAGATCTCCTGGTCGCGATCGAAGCTCGTGCCCAGGATGTGGCAGTACACTGCGCGATAGAAGCGTTTCTTCGCTGCGAAAGACTCGTGGGCGTAGTAGAAAGCCTGTGAATCCGGCGCAAAAGCGAAACCGCGCAAATAGCCACGCGGCAGAATGTCGGACAGAGTCGCGCGCGCTTCGACATCCAATAGTTCAAAAGTTCCAGTTCGCTCTCCGCCTTCTTTGACTTCATACAGCAGCAGCCGGCCGTCTGAAGAAACCCTCAATGGCTTCACTGCCGTGTATGGACCAGTGCCACGTTCGGCCGGATCGATTAGAAGTTGGTCTGTGCCCTCTGCACCCTGGCGGAAACAAATACAGGGCTGTTCTTGCCCCGGGAGTCGTTTTCTGAAAAAGTATCTTTGCCCGACCTTCTGAATGGAGTCGTAGGTCTCAACATCCAGAAGTTCGCGAACGCGCTTTCGAATGCGGCCGCGGCCTGGAATGGCATCAAGGTAGGAGCGCGCATACTCCTGCTGGGCCAGGAGCCATTCCCGCGTGCGCGGCGAGGCCTGGTCCTCGAGCCACCGGTACCGGTCCGTGACCGGTACGCCGTGCAGGATTTCTGTCACCGCTTCGACCGGGGAAAGTGGCGGGGCCATCGTCAGCTTAGGCATGCCGGCCTCCGATCAACCAACTGCGTGGCCTCGCGGTGCATCCTCCTGGCCAGACTGCGGAAATAGCCGGCGGCTTTAGGTTCTATAGGCCTCTCCTGGTTTCTCCATCCGTCGATTCCGGCTGCGTATGCGAAAACTGCGGCCAACGGTGCCAGCGTCAGAGCTTCGGCGATGACGTCCGCGGGCAGTACTTGCTCCCAGGGTGCGTTGTAGGATCTGACCAACTCGGCTTCCCGGGCCACATCTGCGCCAATTGCATGCCGGAAATGCTCTAACAAGTACTCGAAACTAAGGAATGGATGACCTACGTAAGCTTCGGCCCAATCGACAAACACGTACCCATTTTCTGAAACGATGATGTTGCCCGCATTCAAATCCAGGTGGCCCAGCGCATCTGGGATTCCTAGCTCTTCGAGCAAAGTGAGCGAGTCCTTGATCTGCGCGCCCAACCAGTCCAGTTCCTTCCCGCCGAGGATCCCTGGAGGCACCTTGGCCTGCCGCTCCATCAACTGCGCCATAATGCCGAGGAAGGGATCAGCCAAGTCCGACAATGGGGCAGTCCTCAGATCGCGGGCGCCCGTATCCAAAATCGACCCGGTTTTCCCAATCGATTTGACCTGCAATCTGGCCAGCGCTGCGGCTGCTCTTTCCCAAAGCGCCATTTCTTGCGTTTGGCCGAGGTTCGTGCCTGGGGCTTCAAGCGAAAGCCAGCCATTCCAATCTGGCCGCGTGGCAACCAGCTCTGGAAGGTACTCCGGGAATAGCTGCGCCAGCTTGAGCGTGAGTGGGAACTCTCGCCGATTCGGTTCTCCAACCGCTTTGAACCAAACCGCTGGCCCATTGGTCTCAAAGCGGATCAGGCTGAAGGAAGGACTGGCATTGTATTGGCGAAACGGCCCGGTGAGTTCAATCCCCTTGGACCGGACCTTCTCGCCGGTCCAGCTTTGCAGTTCGCCGAGCCATCCCCTTCTAGCGAACGGCGACGATGGATCGTGCTCATAGTCGTCCAGTTCATGAAGACACTGCTCGAGTACTCGAAACTCCGCTTCGTTTTGGAAAGTCTTTGCGGTCAGGGAGCGGATCGGTTTCCAGTTCGCTTCGCCAGTGCTCTCGTTGCGCCAGCATTCCATCGCTTCATAGCGATTACCATTGCTGTTGCTATCCTGCGATGGATCGTTCGGAGTGAACAAGCAAACAGCATCACAACCCCAATCTCGTTTGAGAGCGGCTGTGAGATTTTCGGCCAGGCGTTGCCAGCGAGGAATTTCTATCGAGGGAAAGACGAAACCAGCGTCCACAGATTTGAGCAGAACATCTGTCCCGTCCTGGCTGAACACAACCACGTGGCAGTTCTCATGATCGAGTTGTTCTTGACATTCCACGATCTGGTCTCAATTCAGTGTTGGCCATTCGATCCAGAATCTTCGAGCAGGTGATGTTGCTTCAGGGACTCGATGAACTCCCGCACGTCGCTTTCGGCGATGTCCTTGCTCACTTGGAATTTCTGGCTGATTTCATCGACGATTGCTGAATCGGTGGACCCGAGCTCTAGAAGCTCCAGGATTCTGGATCCGACGAGGTTGAGGTTGAACATCTGGCCTTGGCGGACATCCAGGACGACCGCGCCATCCTGGCCGTGAGTGCTTCGGACGCTCTCGGAGACTCTGTACATCGGAAGCCCCACTCACTTGCTTTTCTGCCGTAATGCCCTGGTCGCACTCTGACATTGCCTGTGGGTCGAAAGCCAGAAGAAGTTGAATATTTTCAGTAAACCGACCTAGGCCAAGCAATCCTGCTCTGGAATTAACAAGATGGATCACCCATTGCTCACGCGAAAAAAGACCGATGTGTTCGCTTCACCGCCCTAATCGCTCCTGTGGATGAATTCGGGAACCGATTGCGGATCTTGCAAGTTCGCGTGAACCTTGGAGTTAGCAACTGGTTGGGAATGCCGACTCTCCGCGTTGGGGAACCTGTGGATAATTGCCTCCAATACGGAAGTGTCCAGTCCACGGAGCCTGACGCGGAGTCTTTCGCCTTCGCACTGAGCGGAGGAAATCTTGAGCTAGCGTTAGGTGGCCGTGAAGCCGATCTTGTCTCCTGATTTTGGGGCTTGATTCAGGTCCTTGAGCTTCCCAACGAATATTCGGTTTTGGTCATCCCGAAAGAAGAAGTTGTTTCCATCGCTGCCCGCAAATGTGCCCGCGTACTGTTGTCCAGCAGTCGTCGTAGCAAGATAGATGTCATTCCATTTGAAATCGTTTCGTTTGAGATGCTCGATCACCTTGGCTAACGGTTGGATTCTCTCTGTGTCCGTGATCTCGTCCATTAAGCGCTCCATCATGGCTACATCTCCATTTGCGGAGAGGATGCTGGCTTGAACGAAACGTTCCTTGCTAACCACCGCGAAGTGGAGTTTGTATCCAACGCTCTCAGATAGCTGGCGCACGAACTGCCGTTGGGCGCGTCCGTTTCCTTCTCGAAATGGATGGATTCGGTTTACCTCCGAGAGGAGGGCAGCAGCCTTGCGGGCAAAGTCTTTTCGAGGCAGACCCTCGAGAAACCGCTCGCGGGCTAGATTCTCAAACACCGCCGTCAATTCTTGCTCAATTAACTCGGGAGGCGTGAACCGGGTCACTCGCCCACCATGAACGTAGTCAGCCTTCGCCAAAGGGATTGCGCGGAACCGCCCCGCCCATTCGTAAACGTCTCCAAAAAGATACAGATGAATCTGCTTGAGGTGTTCGGAATCGAAGTTCCCCTTCAGGGGATTAGCTTGGAGGAGGACGGATCGTACCGCTACGATGTCTGCTTCGGCGCGATCAAGTGATTCTTGATCGCTCAGCCCAAATTTGTTTCGCAGGATTCCAGATTGAGGATCGACGTAAGGATCACTCATCGAGCGAGGATAGCATTCAACAGCTTTTCTTCGGATAGCTCACCCTGGACATACCTTTCGAAGAAGAGCTGTGCCCCCGTGGTGGGAGCGAGGCCTTCAAGGCGGAGATCCGCAAGGGCATTCTCGACAGCCTCGCGCCGGAGAAGGCTCTCAGAAACAGTGATCGGTCGAGATGTCGCGACGGTCGCCATTTGTGTAATTCTACCATACCGTCGTACTCAAAATTCGCACTCCCGTTACTGTCGGAACCCTCGTAAGTTGCTGATATGAGATGAGTTAGTTAAGACCAGGCGCAGCTTTGCCATCATGGTCAATATAGTTCCACCCTGGAATTAAATTGACACGGTGGCTGCGGACCGCTTTGCTTCGATTTCGTCGCGCTTGACTTGCCGCGATTCCTCACCCGCTTGGGAATCCGGAAGTCACTCGCCACCCAACGTTCTGCGTGGTGGTCTGAACATCGCTGCCGTCTTGAATAATCCGTCCCTCAGATAGGACAAGAACTCTTCGAAAAACGGACAGAGTTGACTCGCGGTGAGAGATGACAAGGAGAGTCGAGAAACTTAAGTTTCGTCGAAGAGTCTGAAAGAGCGCTCTTTCGGCGGAAGGATCGAGGCAGCAGGTCGCCTCATCCAGGATAAGAATTCTCGGTTGTTGCAGAAGCGTTCTCGCGATGGCGAGGCGTTGACGTTCGCCACCGGAAAGTTGGCAGCCACCCGGCCCGATTCGCTGGCGAGTACCGTCGGGCAGCGATCGAATCAGGTCCGACAGCCCCACAGCTCGAATCGCTTCTTCGAGCTCTCGGTCCGATGCCGCGGGTTTGACGAATCGCAAATTGGAAGCAATTGTGCCATCGAAGAGTGCGGGATCGCGCGGAAGGTAACAAACGTTCTGGCGCAGGCTCTTGAGCTGCATATTCCGGATATCTTCGCCGCCCAGACGAATCGATCCGGAAGCCGGATCATAGAGCCTGACGATGAGCTTGACCAGCGTGCTTTTGCCGGCGCCGTTCTCTCCCGCAATCGCTAGGTGTTCACCCGGCAGGATGCAGAGAGAGGGGATGTGTAGCAGGTCTACCCGCCTCGCATATCCAAAGTGGACCCCGGCAAAGTCGATTCGGGCTGAATGCTCTTTCGACAGCGAAACCGCGGCACAGCTATCGGTCACGAGCGGCCGCAAGGCGAACGCAGACTGCACCTGCCGGATACTGGCGAAGGTTTTCTGAGCCCGGGCGTAAAGTTCAGCCGCGCCACTGAGCGGATCGAAAAGTTGGGTCACGAAACCGTAAAAGGCAACCAGACTCCCCATGCTCAAGGTCCCAGCCACAACCCTCTCGCCGCCATACCCAATGACCGTACACATGGCCAGAACCACAGCGAGAGAACTCCATACCGTGAACCAACTCCCGGTCTTGTACAGATTCTGCTGCGACCGGACTGCGCGGGCCAGGAACCGAAACGCCCGTCGCTCCTGGCGTTTTTCCTGGCCCAGGAGCTGGATGGGAATTGCCGAAGAAAGGTGTTCTTCCAGGAAGTTACTCCAGACCAGCCGATCGCTCTGCACCGTGTCCGCATCTGTCGCCAGTTTTTTGCGAAAGTAGTGCCTGGTAATCAGGAAGGCGGGAATAAGGGGAAGGACTGCCAGCGTCAACGCCGGGCTGAGCACGAACATGGTTGCGAGAGTGAATCCAGTGGTGAGCAACATCCGGAGAATCGCCGGCAGAAGGTCCGAGCCGAAATATGCGATCTCTTCAATCGGTTCCTTAAGGGGATACATCACTGCGCCGACCGGTGTGTCTTCGTAATAGTCGGCCGAGAGAGTGTTCAGGTGCTGCAAGAGGCCGACTCGCAACCTCAGCCCCATTCGTTGGGCGGCGCTCAGCATCAAGTAGCTACCCAGGCCGGTGAGCGCGATCCTTCCCTCGTGACCGAGAAACATCAGCAGCGCCGCCAGCACCACCAGCCCCACCCTCTTCCGTGGAAGGATCCCATCAATGAGCCATTTGAGAATGAGTGGAGTGAGGAGTGCGAGAAGGCTCCCAGCGCTGATGCACAGGAAACTGGCCACGTGCCAATCGAGGAGAGGGCGAACTTGTTTTAATAGCCAGAGGAGTTCGGCCGGTATCCACAACCGGTTATACCCTCGCTGCTCGGTGACAGAGGACAACGTGCGGCAACCAAATGCTGGCAAGATCAGGCAATCACGTCGAGCCTATGCATGTGCATTTGATTTGTCCAGAAAATGAGTGCTTTGTTCGCATTTCGATCAATTCGCCTGAGTTGGCGCGGAAATGCGCGCATCGTGCTGAAATCAAGGCCTCGACCGCTGTCCAGAAAACTGACGATAATTCCTAGACTCTTCTTACGATCGCGACAATTTGCCCCACGACTTCTGCATCCAGGTGATGCCGAAACCGTGTCGTACGGTGGAAATTCTGGGTATACGGATGGACGACGAGCGTGCCGTCTTCCGCCCCACAACATGCAGCCAGATAAGTCCCATCGCGCTTGAGAATGATGTGGACCGGCTGCTGCCAAACTGGCTTCGACGCAAAGTGAAAAGGTGTTTTTCGGCGGCGGTTAACCAGGACAAGTAACCCGTTTTCGAGATAAGGGTGAAGCGGGTTGCCCTCCCCACCAATCCAGAAGAAATCGTCCAAGGAAACGTGTCCTGAGGGAGAAAACCATCCCAACGAATCGCGCAGAAAAAAAGGGATTTCCTGAAACTGTTGGAGCAACTGGCCGAGAAATCCAGTGTGGACACTCTCCTCGTCGGCCGCGCTTTCACCCACGGCAATGTGTGTGGGGCGGGACAAGTAGCGGTCTGGAATCGATTGTGTGCCAGCTTCTTCCACGGCGATTCCCAGACGTTTCAGCAACGATTGGAACTGCAGGCCATAGAGGGAGCACAGGGTAATGATCTTATGGAAGTCGCGCGGAGGCGTGTTGCGCAGTTCGTAGTCGCAGAACGAACTCGGAGAAATCGTGTATCGATCATGCTTCAGGATTTCCGTGATCGCACGGCTCGTGGCCGCGGCCTCGCGGAGCGACAGGTTCATCCTTGCCCGGGCGCCCCCGAGCACTTGCCCAAAGCCTTCTTCTACGGCAAGCGGCTGAGGTTTCCAATGTCGGGCCAAATCCCTTGGGACCTCCGGTTCCTCGCTGCGCAGCAACGGTCGGAACTCAAGATCGACAACGCCCCGGAGCCTTGCCTCTTGAGGACAATGCAACTCAACCTGCGCATAGCGGAGCCCATCATCGACGGGCACGATGACCCCGTTGCCCAGGACACGTATGCGACAACAACAGAAGCCCTTGCTGTGCTCAACGAGAAAGATACGATCAGAAATGGAGAAGTTCTCTCGGAGGGCGGGACTGTCCACGGTGTCTGGATTCACTCGCACGATGCTTCCCGGGGCCAGATCCGGAAAGGCAAACGCGTCTTCACGACCGATCTTCGCATAGAGAAAACGCCGGGCGCTGGGGTCCTGGAGCAAGCCGATCTGCCGCGCAGGGGCTTCTCGAAGAAGCTTTGCGAGCGGTACGATTGATGCCATGGAAACTCCGACGGGCCGGTTGTCGAGCCAGGGGACCCATTCGTTGGGGTCGGTGAACGAGGTGTCCAGGACAATGGTACGTTTCGACGGCAGCAGAACCTGCAACCGTGTAATGTCCTCAAGGTTATAACCAAACACTCGAAGCCAGTCGGCGACTCGATAGCCGGAAATGCGGCTCAAAGCCCAGATCTGATGAATGCTGGGTCTGAATGACCCGGCGCGCAGATCGTAGTAGAGATTGTGCGGGAGAAAGTACGGGGAGGATCGGCCATACAACTGCGCCGATTGCTGTGACACCCGGTAAAGAGTGAGTTCTTCGTTGTTGAGGATGGCTTGGACTTTTTCGGCAAGTGCGGCGCTTGTTGGCGAACCATCCCTCAGACGCGACGGCACGGTCTCTCTCGCTCGGTCGTTCCTGCGAGAACTTCTGGCCCGCGCCGATTACTCGACAAGCGCGCTTATCCCCCCTAGGTCGCGCCTGGCATCCTCGGATGCGCTCAAGAATGACTGCTCGCAGATTTCACCTGGTATAAGCAGCCAGGGGCCGCAATCGCCACAAATATCTTCGAGTTGTCCCGACCTTCGGCCAGATGCCCGGATTTTCTTAGGCAAAACAACGACTTACAGCATCAGCGCAGTCAAAGGCCTTGACAGGTCAGTGGTCGGAACGGCGACCAGACAATGGTCTCCTTTGTCCGGTTTTTGGGAAACAATTGAGAAACTTGTTGAAACATGGCATGTTTGCGTTAACATCTATCGGTTCTTTCGTGGTGGGCCGTCAGATGTTGGCTTCGTCGTGGAACCCGGAATGGGGTAAACGGCTCAGAGCAGAGCGCGAGCGTCTGGGTTTATCGCTGCGTGATGTAGAGACTCTGAGCCACAGCATCGCCGAACGACGGCAGAGTTTCGAGTACAACATAGCGCGAACTTCTCTCGCCGATATCGAAAACGGAAAGTGGGCGCCTACCCTTCACAAGCTCTACACCCTAAGTGTCATCTATGGGCGTGACTATGATCGACTCGCGATCATTTGTGGCATCCCCGTCAGCGAAGCCCTGAACGAGCACAAAACCCTTGGTTTGCCCCACACCTACCTGATTGGGCCGACACCCGAGGCCTACAAGTCAACGATGCTGTCGGCGGCGAAACTGCGAGAAAAGCTGAGGGCGGAACGAACCAATATTGTGCCCAAGATGATTGAAACCTGGGACGAAGTTCCGCTTGTGCTTCAACTGATGGACGGCTCCGATCCGTTATACGGGTATGTCGGAATGGATGATTACACATTGCATCCTTTCGTCCGGCCTGGAGCGTTTGTGCGCATTGATCCCCGCCAGAAGAGGATCCCCACTGTGCACTGGCACAGCGACCATGATCGGCCGATCTTCTTCGTGGAACTCCGTGAGCACTACGTTTGCACTTGGTGCGAAATGCTGGATGGTCGGCTGATTCTTGTTCCGAGCCAGCAGTCGAAGCGGAGGGCGCAACAGGTGCGCTATCCGGCTGAGGCCACGATCGTGGGGCGCGTGACGGGGATTACCCAGGACGTTGTCCAATCATCGGCACACGAAGTGCGGGCCTGATTTGCATTCGCGAGCAGGCCTAGCGATGGAATCTCCACCGGGACCCGGCTCGGCCCTATCACCCGTGTTGAAATCCTACTCTCGGCTGTCGACTCAATGAATCAAGCTGAAACAGCGAGGGCCAGGCGGCTGATGTGACACTCAAGCATGTCAAAAGAGTTCGGCTTCGTTGCATGCCGGAAAAACATCGCTATCTGTCGCGTGTAGGACGCCCGCGCTTCGCGTCATTCAGGCGTGACCGGAGTCGTCAGCTGGGGAAAGTTGAACGAACTGCTCGCCGTTTGAAGGTCACTCCTCTTCGACTTACTCATTAGTTCCAATAGATGGCACTGGTGCGTCGCTAGCTCCTTGACCATCCTGGTGGCTATGTCGTGAATCAACTCAAAGCGTTTGGCGCATACTGTTCCCGGCTGAGCATCTTCGTTTCCTAGTTCGCAATAGCCGACAATGACCGACAGTGTGTCAATTAAACGATGCGCCAGCAAGCACGCAGGCTCGTGGCAATTTCTGTTTGACTTCATCGATGACCATCTACTCCTCTACATAAAGCCAAACCAACGGGAGCATGGCTTAGCACTCGTTACCCCGAAGCTTACCAACTCTTCCGGCACTCCTGTTTACTAGTGTGGTTACTTGTTACGGATTCAGAACAGTCCTACTGCGTCTGCTGGCCCACTGAAGGTTTAGCATGGCGGATCACATCCAGCAATGTGATCTCGGCAGCTGCAAGCTTAGAAACAACCAATTTCCTGTTCTGGGCGAGCGTAGGTATTCGCTCGGGCCGTATATCTTTGCCCTTTTCTGATGGCAAGACCTTGATGATCGATAGCCTGTGACGTAGAGAGGCCTACAATTGCGCCCCGAGTTTCAAGCGGGTCGCTCAGTCACTGAGTCATCCAGGCAGCAACCTATGATGGTGCCAGTTGACCCCTCCGTAAGTAAGCCTATCAATTACAATGCTTGCCGAGGGGGAATTCATGGGAAATCTAAAGGGACTAGCTACATCCGAGCACTCGCATACACGGCCAACGGGCCTAAGGATGAGGCTCATGCAGACGATGGCGCCCTTCGAACATCGCTCCGTCGCGCTTGGGGCTTGCGTATGATGGCGGCCGCTTGGTACGACGGTTGCAGGCTGTTATCTTCTCTTCCATGGCGTTGATCAACGCCTGGTACATCCGCAATCCGCCATGGAAACAGGTCAAGATGGAAGTATAATGCGAAGTCCTGAGGGGACAAGTCTCGGGTGTGGTTGATCTTGAACCGCTACTCGGGATGGCATTCATTTCTATTTTCCCGTGAGGCTCGAATGTCTTCTCTTACCCGTCGTGATCTGCTTCGCTCTGGCTTGGCTATCTCTGCATCAACCCTGGTCGCAGGGCCAGTACGCCGCGCGCATGCCTTGCTGACCGCTTATCCTGGAGCAGCCTCGTCTGAAGCTATGGCCGCAGTGGCTCCTCGCGAGCATTTGCTGTTCGATTTTGGCTGGAAATTTTTTCAGGGCCACGGCACCGACCCGGCACGCGATCTGGGGTTCGGCAAGAGCCAGGGAGATTTCGCCAAGAGCGGCGAGTTCGACTTCGCGCGGGAAAAGTTCGACGACTCCAAATGGCGGACGCTCGATCTGCCTCATGACTGGGCGGTCGAACTGCCGTTTGTGCACGATGATGAATTGCAGTCCCACGGCTACAAGCCCCTGGGCCGCAGCTATCCCGAGACCAGCGTGGGATGGTACCGCCGCGTCTTTGACATACCCAAAGAGGACGCGGGCCGCCGTATCGCGGTTCAGTTCGATGGCGCCTTCCGCGATGCGCTGGTTTTTGTGAATGGCTATTTCATCGGCCGCAACGACAACGGCTACGCGCCATTCCGCTTCGACTTTACCGACTTTCTTAACTACGGCGGCAAGAACTATCTCGTGGTGCGGATGGACGCCAGTTTTGGCGATGGCTGGTTCTACGAAGGCGCCGGGATTTACCGGCACGTGTGGCTGATGAAAACCGACGCGCTGCATTTGGGGCAGTGGGAAAGCACGGTGCGCAGAGCGCCCTCATCGCGTCGCACTGCCACCATGGATCTTGGAACTGTCGTACGGAATGATAGTGAACGTCCGGAAATCTGCCTCGTCCGTTGGCAATTCTTCGACCCATGGGGCAGAGACGTAGGTGCAGCTGAGGCTGCTCCTCAAACCGTCGCTGCTAAAGGCTCCGCCGTTTTCAGGGCAGGAGCGAACCTCGCTGGAAGTCCAAACATGCCTGCGAATCCGGACCACTCGGACCTCGCGCTCTGGTCACCGGAAACTCCTTATCTTTATTCTGCTGTCATCACTGTTAAATCCGGAGATAAGTCGCGTGATGCGGAACGCGTGACCTTTGGCCTGCGCGACATCAGATGGGACCCCGACCACGGCTTCTTCCTCAACGGAGAATCTCTCAAGATTCAAGGCACCTGCAATCACCAGGACCATGCCGGCGTGGGCGCGGCGCTGCCTGATCGCCTGCAGTGGTATCGCGTGGCGGTGCTGAAAGAAATGGGATCGAACGCCGTGCGCACGTCTCACAATATGCCCACCCCCGAGTGGGTGGAGGCGTGCGACCGTCTGGGCATGATGATGATGTGCGAGACGCGCCAGATGAGTTCGAACGCGGAAGGCATGGCGCAACTCGAACTGATGGTCAAACGCTACCGCAACTCGCCTTCGATCATTCTCTGGTCCATGGGAAACGAAGAGGGCACATTGATGCGGGAGCCGCAGGGCGAAAAAATCATCGCTGACATGGTCGCGCGAACCCACGAACTGGATCCCACGCGCCCGTGTACGGCGGCGGTGAACGAAGCTTATGAAAGTCATTTTTCCGACGGCCTCGATGTGATGGGCTTTAATTACAACTTGGGCGTGCCGGACGAGTGGCACAAGGCGCATCCGAAAAAGCCTTGCGTAGGCTCGGAAACGGCGGGCACCTTTTCCACGCGCGGCATCTATTCGACCGACAAGCTGCGCAACTGGCTCAGCGCCTATGACCTGAACCATCCCGAGTGGTCCGAACTCGCTGAAGAATGGTGGACGTTCTATGGCACTCGCGAATGGCTGGCAGGAGGCTTCGCCTGGACCGGCTTCGACTACCGCGGCGAACCCACACCCTACGGTTGGCCCTCGATCAACTCGCAGTTCGGCATCGTGGACATGTGCGGCTTCCCCAAGGACAACTTCTACTACTATAAGGCATGGTGGGGATCGGAACCAGTGCTGCATCTGCTTCCCCATTGGAATTGGGACCAGCGCGAAGGCGAGCCAATCTCGGTGTGGGTGCACTCGAACCTCGATTCTGTGGAACTTTTTCTGAACGGCAAGAGCCAGGGTTCGCGGAAAGTGCAGCCGCTGATGCACCTGGAATGGAAAGTGAAATACGAACCGGGCGTGCTCGAAGCGCGCGGCACGAAGGACGGTAAGATCGTGCTCACCGAGAAGCGCGAAACGGCCGGCGAGCCGGCCTCGATCCGCTTGACTGCCGACCGCATCGAAATTCACGCCGACGGTGAAGATGTCGCGATTCTGCGGGTTGAAGTGCTCGACAAAGAAGGCCGCCCGGTACCCACCGCCGACACCTTGATCAACTTCAAGGTTACCGGCGAAGGCCGTCTGATCGGCGTTGGAAACGGCGATCCCAATTGTCAGGAGTCCGACAAGGAGCCGAAGCGCAGCCTGTTCAACGGCTTGGCGCAAGTGATTGTGCAGGCCACACGCACTCCGGGCACGATCAACGTCGAGGCCTATACCGAAGACTGGCCGCCGCCGAAGCTCACCGCACACGTGACGATCAGCACGAAGAAGGTGAATCTGCGACCGAGCGTGGAGTAGAGGGAGAGACCACCGCTGAGCACACCCGACCCATAGGGCAACAAATGAGCAGCGATCCAGTCGGTGTTCTGGACTATGTCGGACTCTTGCACTCCCTCGTAGGAGCAGATTTCCCCACCTTTTTTCGGATTCCGAATCCGATAAGTAGGTCACGGTTCCGCAGTGGATGTTCACGCCTCCCCAACCGGTCGTCTATCCTGACGATCCCAATCAGGTCTTCTGGGACTACTCCCAGGGCTCGGAACTCGAAGACCTACCGGCTTTGGCCAACTACTATGCCCGCCTGGCCAGCTGGGTGGGAGCGACGCTCGAAACGATCGGAGGAACTTTACCCGACCCCGCCAAGCAGTATGTCGGAGACACCAGAATTCGCCTGCTGCCATTCGCCGTGTCGGTCGTGACGCTGAAGGAGTAGGCTCATCTCGAGGGTAGTGCCCGGCAGCGGCCAACAGCCTCGCCCATTTCCTGCCAGGTCTCTGGCTGGGTGATGATTTCCGTGTGCGGCCGGCCCGTAGCGCCGGCATCTTGCCGGCTATCTCGAGGGCGCGTCGCCCTCGGCGCCGCTCTGGCAGCAGTCACAACCCCGCCGTTTGGTAAACTAAGGAAGCCAACCAGAATTACGGCATAACAGATCCTACGTTCAGATATCGCTGCATCGAGCCGTAGGTATTGTGAAAATTCTACAAGGAGCTGGCAACGAAAAATCCTCGCTCTCGCGAACGGGACTTTTGATCTAACTGACGGCTGGAGGCTGATGGCTGACAGCTAACTTAGTACATATCGCTCAAGAAGCGGTTCAGACTGGAGCATGCGGAACTCAGGAGATTCCGGGTGAAACGGCTGCTCTCGTAGTACGTTTGATGCCAAACTATGGCGACATATGTAATGGCCATGGTCAGCGATTTCAAAGCCGGACATCATTGCTTCAGACGCTGATCTCGCGGCTGTCAGGGAGAAGGAAATAGCACAATGGCGAAGCGGCCAATCTCACGGCGCAAGTTCCTATTGCATTCTTCGGGTGCGGCGGGCCTCATGCTGGCGGGAGGTCCTCTTGAGGCCACGCCTGCCCCGCTTGCGGCTGAAACGCCGACCGGGTCAGAGGAGCAATCGCAAGCAACAACCGAGCGAGGTTGGGCTATTCCGTCATGTGCCTGGAAGCGAACCCTCGGTGATTTGCCCAAGATCGCGCTGATGCCGGAAGACGGCGTGCCGCCGCAGGATAGGGCCGGACTGAATACGCTGGCGCGGGTCAAGAAGGGAATTCCGCTGGGTGGAATTGGCGCAGGAAACTTCATGTACAACATCTGCGGTACATTCGGTCCGTGGCAGATGAAAGTGGGAAGGTACGAGGAACGATTTCTCGCACAGGGCGTATTTCATATCCGAGAACAGGTGAAGGGAAAAGGCGCAACTGCGCGGACTCTTGCCACCGATGACGTGCTCGCTGCCTGGCCGCGACTTGAGCCGGGCGAGGCCGAGTACCACGCTCTGTTCCCGCGCGGTTGGTGTACTTACCGGCCTTTCGAGACCAATATCGCCTTGGGGTTTTTCACTCCCGTCATTAAAGACAACTACCGGGAAACGTCTCTCCCCGCCTCGCTCTTTCAGTTCAGGATTCATAACCCGTTGTCATCGCCCGTCGAAGTCTCAGTCATGTTCACTTTTCCGAATGCGCCCTACACCGGACCGCAGAACACACCGATGGGAAAGCCAAAAGGGGCTGTTGATGAAACGGCCAGGGAACGCAGGGGATTGAGCAACGAATTGACCCGCGACGCGCATCTCGGGATCACTGCCATCCTGATGAAAGCCCACCATCCAACGAATCCGCCGGAAACAGAAGACTCCGAATGGTGCATCGCCACCAGTACCGCGGCATCGCATACCACGAGTTGGAATGGCGAAGGTGACGGAGCCGAGATTTGGCAGGATTTCTCTGCCGACGGAGAACTGGGCGACATTCCCATGAGGCCGGCCGGCAAACTCCCCTCGGGAGCACTCTGCGTAAAGGTTAGGGTTGCTCCGGGCTCGGAAGTGACGGTTCCCTTCGCACTTGCCTGGTATTTCCCGCAGATTGAATTTGGCCAAGGCACGCGCTGGTGGCGTCGCTATACCGAGTACTATCCGGCCAAGCCCGGGCAGTCGTTCGAAATCGCCAAAGAAGCGTTGCTCAAAGCGGGGCAGTGGCTGAAGGCCGTCGAGGCATGGCAAACCCCGATCGTTCAAAATCCGGCTTACCCTGAGTGGCTCAAGCAGAGCGTTCTGAATGAGCTTTATTACGCCACGTTCGGCGGCTCGTTCTGGGAAAACGGCTGCATCACCAAGCCGAAGAAGTTCGGCAACCGTCCCGGTCAGCACCTCGCGTCGGTGATGGAGTGCCAGGAGTATGCCTTTGCGGAAACCTTCGACGTCCGGCATCACGCTTCCCGCAGCAACCGGGATCTCTGGCCACAAACCGAGCGAGACATCCTCCTGGTCTTCTCCGATTTCATTAGGGATTCTCCGGACGGGAGTTGCCCACACGACGCGGGCTCCATCTCGGAAGACCCTTTTTTTGACTACGATGGCTACGGCCGCTGGTATAACACTTCCCCCATGGGAATTAAGGGCCGGATCACTACCCCTTGGTCCGAATTCTCGCCCAAGTTCATCCAGCAGTGCCATGCCTACTGGCACAAGACCGAGGACGACAAATTCCTGGACGATGTCTGGCCGGCGATGGTGCGAACCTACCGTTATCAGAAGACTACCGACATCGACGGCGACGGCTTGAGCGAAATGAAGAGCTCCGAATATAAGGACAACAAGCTGTTCAACGCCATTCTCTGGCTCGGCGCCCTGGAAGCGCTCGAAGCGCTAGCTGAACACAGGATGGATAAA
>Ga0187888_1000296_pt1 | contig 53551 bp, 43 predicted proteins | sample June2016WEW_7_40_FD_132987 | JGI IMG/M metagenome (GOLD analysis project Ga0187888, IMG submission 132987) | Peatland microbial communities from SPRUCE experiment site at the Marcell Experimental Forest, Minnesota, USA - June2016WEW_7_40 | ecosystem: Environmental > Terrestrial > Soil > Wetlands...
GTCAGTCCGGAACGGTTTCAGCGCCCAGACAGCACCGGCCGCGGAGAAGCCTGCTGTGCGTCCAGCGCGAGCATGAGCCCTGTTCCGTTCAGTGCCCACCACACTCGATTCCAATTTGCCCAATTCTGCCCGTGCTAGACGTGCCCGGCAGGCTTCGATCGAGTTCGCGCAGTGGCCGAAGCTGGAGGTCTATCGGGGTTGACTTGGGGTAGGCGATCAAGCAGGACCGCATTCAACAGTGACTTGTGAACCTTGAGGCGTCCGTTGTATTCGATAAACCCAAGCTTGCGAAATCGATTCATGAAGAAGCTCACGCGGGAACGAGTGGTGCCGATCATCTCCGCCAGGGTTTCTTGCGAAATCTTGGGAATATATTGTTCCGGCTCGCCCGGCTTGCCGAATTCCGCCATCAACAGCAGAATCCTCGCCAGGCGCTTTTCACTGGAGTTGAAAAGCTGATCAACCAGGTCGGCTTGAACGCGCATGCTGCGCTCCAGCAGGAACTTCAAGAACAGGTCTGAAAGACTATGCTCCTCATGCATCACATGGATCATCTCTACGCGGCTGATTCTGAGAGCGGTGCAGGCGGTAATGGCAGTGGCTGTGGCCAAACGCAACCCAGGCATCGTCGCAAGTGCCTCTTCTCCCACAAAGTCACCTGCGGCCATGAGTGCGATGGTTGCTTCCTTCCCGCTGGTTGAAACAACAGTGACCTTCGCACGGCCCCTCTGTAGATAAAAAATCGAGTCCGCGGGATCTCCTTGCGAAAAGAAGGTATCCTTTGGCGAAAATTGGATGATTCTTCGCCCCAGGCCAGCGTGGGCAAGAAAGGCGTTGGTGTCGAATCCGGGCTTCTCAGGCTCAACCATTGCACGGCCTCCTTCCTAATTGCGGCCCCTGCAGGATGACCACTGAACGGGGTTCTACCACAGTGCCACGTGGTGACCAAAGCAGCTGCGCGCTATGCAAAGGAATATCGGCTGGATGTATAGCGACCTGGCTCTTCGACCCAACTATACGCCGTTTGGAAGATTGCTGTTCTTTCTTGCTCACCTTTTTGGGGAGTAATTCAAGTATTTTGAATGACGTAAGCCAAAATAGGGTCTGAAGAAGCGCGCCGCAAATCCCACTGCCAGAGCAATCGGCTTGAGCGTATCATTGCGAAAGCCGCTTCACGTTACTAGGCGAAGCGCAGCGTGTTAAGAAAGAACGGAACCGATGCTTCCTCCAAAAAAGACGCATGATTTGGCCCTCAGCCTCGTTGCCAGCGAGGCCGATGCAAGCACGACCTCGCTGCATTCGGAACCCGCAACTGTGCGCGTCTATGACAAGCTGCGCCGGCAACTCGGGTCACCCGTAGGGGTTGACGGTTTTCAAGCGCTGGCTTCCCGTGCCTTGGCACTCGCCAAATCGCAATCACCACGGCTTAGCGCGGTGCAGGTTACATCGAATGGGGACCTGCGCGGTCTCGGCGAAGTTCAGTCCCAGACGGATGCGGACGAAGATGACGAGGCAGGAATCATTCTGATTTCCCAACTGCTTGGGCTGTTTCTTACCTTCCTTGGCGAAGCAACCACGCTGCGCCTGATCGAGGATTTACGCCTTCAGGTTGAAGTCAATCCAGTGTCGGCCAGGACGATAGAGGACACGATAACCTCGGCGGCCGATGGGCCGGTAATGGCGGCGGCTTTCGAGGACCTTCTGCTGGAAATTGATCGCCTGAGAGGTGTTGGCCAACGCATTGAAGCTCTGGCAGACAGGCATCCGGGCATGGAAGATGGGCTCGTTAGTGTTGCGGGGAACATTCGCGGTATTGCCACGGTTCTGGACGTTTTCACACTCATCCGAAGCAAGGCTGGAGGTCCTCAGGACGAAGGGCCAGATTTGCAAACCAATCGCTACATGAATTGAGTTCTGACAGTGCGACATCGACCGCGACTCTGGATGTCGAACACTCCCCCGCGAGGGCGCTTCAAGAAACAACAGAATCGCCGACCTGCCACTCTCACGAAAAGTAAAACAGCAATTGAATTCTTCTACCTTGAACATTCTGGTTTGAATATGACGGCTGGACCAGGAATGCGAGATTTAGCCTATCGACTTCTAGTGTATGAAGTCGGTGCGGGCAACGCCTCCGAGCCATCGGAGCCCCCGGCCATTCGCGTCTATGAAAAGCTGCGTCTGAGTCTTGGTGAATTTGTTGGAGTCGCCGGTTTCCAATCTCTCGCCTCTCGCGCTTTGACGCTGGCCAGGCCGGAAGTTCCCAGTCTAAGCGCGGCGCAGGTTGCCGCGGATGGATCTTTAGAGGGCCTTGGCGACATTAAAGCTCAATTCGACATGGGCAAGGATTCGGCCACCAATGGAGAAATCATTCTCATCGCCCGCTTACTCGGACTACTTCGTCTCTTCCTGGGCGAAGCCTTGACACTGAGCCTGCTGCGCAGCACTTGGCCAGGTGAAGTCTTTGAAGATCGCAATTCGTTACACGGGAGAAAAGTGTGAAAACCCAAGACAAAGTGAAGATCAACAAACTACCCACGGGAGTTCCAGGCCTCGACGAGATTGTGGGTGGCGGTCTCCCGGAATTTTCCTTCAACATCATCGCGGGCGCACCCGGAAGCGGGAAGACGACGCTAGCACACCAGTTTGTGTTCGCCAATGCTTCGGAGGAACGTCCTGCGCTCTATTTCACGGTCCTGGGCGAATCAGCTATCAAAATGCTGCGATACCAGCAGCAATACACATTCTTCGATCCGGCCAAGCTGCCCCGCTCCATACGCTTTATCAACCTAAGCCAGGTCGTCCTGGAGAAGGATCTAGGCGCGGTTTTGGAGCAGGTTACCAAAGAAGTTGAAAAGTCTAACCCGGCCGTCGTGGTTGTGGACTCTTTCAGAACTATGGTTCGAAAGCCGGAAAGCGACATGGACCTGCAATCCTTCATTCAGCGGTTGGCCCTGTTTCTGGCTAGTTGGCAAGCTACAACTTTCCTGATTGGTGAATATGCCGAGGAGGAATTGCGCGACAATCCCATCTTTACCGTCGCCGACGGCCTGTTCTGGCTGCGGCAAACGGCAGAGCGAAATTCAATTGTGCGCAAGTTGCAGGTTATAAAGCTGCGCGGACAGGATTCTGTGCCGGGGCTGCACACATTCCGCATAACCGATGCCGGAGTGCAAGCCTTCTCGCGCACCTTTGGGTTGACCGCGCGCAAGAGAAATCCGCCCAGCAATCGGCGCCTTTCTTTCGGCATTGCGGAGTTGGACAAGATGCTGGACGGTGGCGTGCGCGAAGGCGATAGTGTACTCATAGCTGGGTCTTCTGGAACCGGGAAATCAGTTCTTGCAACCCAGTTCATTGCAGAAGGCATACGCCATGGGGAACCGGGAATCGTAGCGGTCTTTGAGGAGCGCCCGGAAGCGTATGCGGAACGTGCCACCAGTTTAGGTTTGGATCTGGAGACTCCGCAGAAAGACGGGAAGCTCACAATCCTCTATCTCCGTCCGCTCGATCTCTCGGTGGATGAGACCATGCAGTCGATTCTCGACGCAGTGGAGAAGATTGGCGCCAAGCGCCTGGTCATCGATTCGTTGGCCGGCTTTGAAATGGCTCTGTCGCCGGGCTTCCGCGCCGACTTTCGCGAATCCCTCTACCGCATGATCTTCGCTCTGACAGGAATAGGGGTCACGATTCTAAGCACAGTTGAAGTGGATGAGTCTTTCACGGAATTCCCGTTTAGTACCTACTCAATCTCTTTCCTGACCGACGACATCATCCGGCTGCGGTACGTATCCATCGATGGCCAGCTTCGCAAGATCATGGTGGTGATCAAGATGCGCGGCGGGAATCACGCCAAGGATATTCGCGAGTATGAAATCACCTCGAAAGGTGTGGTGATTCTCGGCAAACGCCTCGCAAACTATCAGGGCCTTATCAGCGGAATTCCCGTTCGTGTGGACCGACCCAACTCGGCTGAAGAACCCTCGCAAGATACTGGAATCGAGCATAAGACCTAACGCAACATATGCGGAATCGAAGCCGCGGCATCGATTTGCTGCGCTCTGCGCCGGGACGCGCTCCACTTCATCCCTCGGGGTAACTTGCGATGAGCAGCACTGATACCAGTCCTCAGATGTCTTCCTGTAGAGCCAAATGCCGTGGCAGACAAACAACCATCGAAGAGCGCGGGCTGGTCATTGATCACAACGTAAAGGCACCTGCTTGCTCCCTAAGCATTGGTGCTGCGCCTCCTTGCGCCACTAACTGCCGCACGTCCTTAAGCTGATCCGGTCCCTGAGTCCCAGAGCTCAATCGAGCCTCTTCCCTCACACCTACCCCGTCCACGATCTGCCTTGTCTTTGAGGTGGTCCAAATTGGCCAGACGGTCATCTGGCGTGAACTTAGGATGTTGCATTGAACACGTCCGACGCTATCCCAGTTCTATCGATAGCCAGTAGGCGTACGATGATTGCCGATCGTTGATGGCGACCACCGTCGTTCCACCAGCCCCGTACTCGGCAGCCATCGCATCGCACAGGTCGGTTGTAAAGGTTGCAATTCCGCACTGTCGAGGGAGGTGATTCCCAATAACCGCAACCCTGAGTTGAAGCGGCCTGCTTGGCATTAGCTGCAAACGGGATGCTGACTCTCTCCGGGATTCCAGAGACCAAACATCGCGGTGTACCAAAGCGTTCGATCGCGAGATTGAGGAGATGTTAGATACAGCCATTGCAGGCTCCTGACTAAAAACATGCGACCGTATGTTGGCTCGGAGGCGATTCTCCGGATAAGTGTCAGTGGGCAAGCGCCCGGACCGTGGCCAAAGCTTCGGTCGTAACGAACGCCAGAAGGAATAGGGCAGCACCGATGCCCGCCAATTTCTTGCCAGCCGGCCCGACAGCTTGAATAGAAGCACCCGACGGAGGAAGCACAAAGATCCCACAGAAGCGGTCCGAAGTTAAGAATGCGGCGTACGGAATGATTCATCATCGCCCGACCTTACTCCAGATCCGCATGGGAGGATGTGCACTGTTGCACATCGGAAGAGGAACCTTTCTGCCCGAGCAATCAGTGAACAACATGGGGTGACGGAGCAGCCAGGCCCGAGTTTCGAACGATACAGATTTGCGAATTCAGGGGTTCATTGTCTCTTCAAAAGTCTCGAACCTCATCCAGCAGTCTGAGAAAGGTTTGCGATTATGAGCAAAACTGCTCAATATATGGAACGGGCGTTGCTGTAGTCTGCTGGAAAAGAGGCATCTTCAGTCACCCCCACGCTGTAACCATCTCGCCGCAGCACTCCCAATCCTTCGCGCAATTTCTGCCCCCTCAGCTTTGTCCATCCCAAATGCCTCATGAGCGGGCTCGCTGGAAAGCGAGCCCATTTCTCTGCGTGCCAGATCCCATGCCTTTGAGGTCAGCAGACAAGCGCCCAATGATTTCGTCGATGCCTTAGTTGGCCGCATCTTGCTCAATTCAAGTGCGGTCCATTTTGCTCAGACGATGACGATCTGGGGCACTTCGTTAAATAGCCGAGGGATTTCGTTGAAGGCCCCAGAATTGCGAGGAGAGCATATGACCGGATTTAAGCTTGTTCTAATAGCGGCTATAGCTGGATGTTTCATGATGGCCTTCGCTCCAAGAGCAGCGGCTCAAATTGCCGTACAGATTGGGGCAGCACCTGATTGTCCCTACGGTTACTATGACGTCGCTCCATATGACTGCGCCCCCTACGGCTACTATGGCCCGGAATGGTTTGCAGGCGGCATTTTCATCGGCGCTGGCCAGTGGTTTCATGGCCCGGACAACTTCCAGGGGCATGTAAACAATCGTCTTCATCCCGAACACGGCTATACCGGCCCAAAGCCGCAGCGTGGCGAGAAACCCGAGTCGACGAAACACCTAGACAAGATCGACCACTTCAAAGGAAATGAAGTTCGGGATGGGCGCGGCCACGTAAGCAGAAGCAAGAAATAAAAGTTGCCAAGCGAACGGTCCAGTTGGCTAGTGGGATTCCGTTCAGGGCACTTCGTTGGCAGTTTATAAGTTGCTGGTACTCCCCTGTTCACCCTGACCTTCTGCCAGAAATGCGGGCCTCTTGCCATGACACGATGTGGCTCTTGTCCCTGCTCAGGCCGCTCAGATACAGGGCATTCAACGCCGTCGGGTGGGCAAGATCAAGTCTGGCGCGAAGCGGCAACTCGTCAATGGGCGGGAAGACGGCGAAAAGTTGGCATCCTGCCAGCTTTCAATGCTGATAATTCCAGGTGTTGACCGGCCCTGCTATTCCTTCGTCTTGAGTTTGGCGTCGTTCTCGCGGATAAACGTCTCGATCTCAGGAGCTGCGGCAAGAATGCGGAGCCACTGTTCCTTGTAGAGCGTGACGGGAAAACGTCCCATTCCATACAGGGACACTGCACCCTTCTCGCTGACCTTGAGGCTCAGCCCGCCCGTGTTCTTGTTCTTGAGCTGAGCGTTCTCTGCCCGCAGACGCTCCAACTCTGCTTTCATTTCCGCTTCGCTCATCCTGCTTCTCCCAATCTGTCTATTGTTTCAACCGGTTCGTTGCACACTGGCCGTGAGAAGCCCGAGGGTTCCGTCGTCTTGGTCAGAAGCGCCTCGATGCGCTCGACTTCGAGCCGCCGGAGTTTGGCGGTACTGGCCCACTGCTCCATCCGTTCGCTGTCAGAAGTGAACTCAGGAGACATTCCAACCCATCTGTTCTCGTTCTCGCGTGCGGCACGGAGGGCGGACTGAAGCGCGTCGGCGCTTTGTTCCTGTGAGCTATCCATCAAGGAAGAGTTTACAACCCCGTCGCCCTTGCTCAACTGTGCAAAGCGTTCAAGCCCATCGAATGGGGAAATCATGGTGCTCAATCACTTTGTCGGCTAAGCAGAGAATTCTCAGAAATATTTTTTACCCAGTCGCGAAAAGCACTCTGGGAAGGCACTATTCATTTGGAGACGTTTAAGGATTCACCAGGTGAAGAGCCGCTTCGATCTGGAGCGGATTCGTCAGGAGTAGTTGCTGTTGCAATGCGTTCAAGCCCATCGGGTGGGCAAATCATGGCGCTCCGATCTTGAGGAGCGACCTTCAGGGCGGGAAGATGGGCGCACCAAGAAATGGAGGTCTGCCGCAGCAGACCCCCAAATTGATTCCTGCGTCAAGCCGCTTTTTTGGTCTTTGGCTGTGTGGTCTTCCCTGCCGGCTTGGGTGCCAGCTTAGCTTTTTCCTTCGCGGCGAACTCCTGCTTGACCTTGAGGCTGATTGCGTCCACGTCAACCTTGTAAACGGTGGTGGCGTCGCGGAGAACCTGTGCGGCGTTCTGCCGGGTGGCCGCGTGGAGAATGGTGATCTCTACCAGCAATCCGCTCAACGCTCCTTCCTCGGCACTCCGCAAGTAGGCCATAAACAGCTTCCCGATAGAGTCGCTGTTCTTCGCCTTCTTGATGCCGCGTTGACGGGCGACAATCTCCAAGCGGCGTTCGTCCAGCAATGCCGCCAACCGCTCGACCACGAAAAGCAGGTCGCGTTTCATCAAGCGCACCGGAACGGCTGCGACTACGGCGGCAAGGGTACGGAGTCCTGTCGCCTGAGCGAGTGCTTCCTCTCGGCGGCGCTTCTGCTCCTCGGCGTTGCCTTTGGGATCGCGCACGGTTGACTGCTTCTTGGCGTGATGCACCGGGCAATCTGCCTGAGTGCAAACCTTGCGAAGTTCGCCCTTCTCGCTGCCTTCGGAGACGATGGCCTCAGTGGTGTACTTGCACGTCTTGAACTCCGGGCGGGTCGCCTCCTCTTTCGTCCTGGGCTTCTCCTGCCGGACTTCAACATACTTGTTGCGCGGAATGGTGGTGCTGCCTTCCTGCTGCTTGCCGTAGCCCGTGCTGATTTGTACCAGCTTCGGTTTCGCTGCGATGCTCTGGCGAACATAGCTTTCCAGCTTCGCCGCGTAGCATTTTGGGTCTGAGCAGGAATTCGGATGGGCCGTTCCCATGTCGGCGAAGAGCAGCGTATTGTGCCCGGTGCGCTTCGGGCAATCGATGCAAGAGCCCGCCTCCGGTACAAGCTGCCCATCTTCTTTTGAGAACGGCGCGGTAGCGAGTTCCAACAAGATGTTGTGCTCAATCCACTGTTGCAGATGGCGCAAGGGTAGCAGGATTCGCTTTGTTTTGTTGCCGCTGCCATACTGCTCTTGATAGCAAGCGGTGAGGGCTTCTTCCTGCCGCGCGGGTTGCAACTTCGCCAGCAAGAGCGCGTGTCCGGTGCCAATCTCATCGCGGTAAAATGCTTCGACCACCACGGGCGCGAGCTCGGTCAATTTCAAACGAGCCGCGACAAATGCGGGTGTCTTTCCCGTGCGGACAGAGATTTGCTCGATAGAGTATTTCGGCTCTTCCAAGTTGAGAAGAGCGCGAAAGCCATTGGCCTCCTCCATCGGATGCACATCGGCACGAATCAAATTCTCGACTAGCTGCGCTTCAAGTGCCTCCGCATCGGTAAGGTTGACGATGCGCACTGGAACGGTTTCGGCCTCGGCCATTTGCGCGGCACGGTAGCGCCGCGCTCCGGCAACAATCTCGAAGCCGCGTTCATTCAATGGCCGCACAAGCAAGGGCGAGAGAACTCCTTGAACGCGAATACTCTCGGCAAGCTCTTTGAGGGCGGCATTCTCAAAGATGCGGCGGGGGTTGGTGGTGGACTCGGTGAGGACGGCAAGGGGAAGGTCGCGGTATTCGGTGGTGGTATTCGGGTTCATGTCTGCTCTCCTTGAGCGGGTTAGCGTTGCGGTGATGGTGGAGCGGACGGCATGAGGCCGCCCGCCGCTGAAAGGGAGTTAGCTGGCTTGCGCCAGTTCCGGCTCTGCCTCCTGAATCTGTTCCGCTGCGGGTGTTTCCAGTGCGGATAGAATGACGGCTGAGGTACGCTGGATAACCTCCAAGCTCTCGGCCAACAGTCCCGCGTTGCCGTGGTACAGGTGGATGTAGTCCGCCGATACCTGGCCGGTGTTTAGGCCGATGGTTTTTCCGACTACAAAGGCGATTGCCTCGGCTTCGGTTTCGCGTACCGTCTTGGTGGTTGCGGTGCGCCGGTCGGCTTTGTGCAACATCTCGTGAGAGAGTTCATGCACAAGGGTTGAGAACTCCTCGGCTTCGGACTGGCCGGGAAGCAAAGCGATCTTTCCGCCGTAGCTCACTCCCAACGCAGGGGCGATAGACTCCTTGAACTCAAGCTCGATTCCCTGAGAAACAATGAAGTCGATCAGCCGTTCCCGGCGTTTGCCAACATCACCGCTCACTTTGGTTGAGAGTTCGGGAAGGTCTTCGCCATCGGTCTGGCTCACATCAAAGACATAAGCCGAACGGAATCCAACCAACACGGCTTGATTCTGTGTGCGGATGTCCTTCTCGGCTTCCGTGTCCTTCTTGCGCTTGATGCCAATCACCGGAGCAAGAATGCGGATGCCGCGCTCTCCCTTCCTGACTCTCCGCTTAAGCTGGTTCCACGCATACAAGCCAGCAACGCGGGTTGCATCAGGCTTCTGCCGTGCAATCTCCAAGATGTTGCCAAAGCTGTAATTGTGAAATCTGCCCATCGCGGTTAAGTAGGCAGTGAGTCCTTCCGAGTGTCCCTGCTCCAACTGCTCGATCAGGGCTTGCACGTTGGCCGCGATTACTTCTTTCGCGGTCTGCTTCTGTTGCGGCTGGTTGGAAATCGGTGTGGGCGAGTTGACGGTGTTTGCGGAGTTGATGGCTACGGTCTGCATGAGTGTTTCTCCTTTGTCTTTGCTTTTGAATGGCCGTGCTGTTGTTGTTCACACAACAACGCCTTGGCCCAGGCTCACGCCTGCGGGGGTAGCAACTGCAAGGGGAGGGGAATCACCCAGGGCTTGGAACGGAGCGCAGCGGGAGTGGAAGGCCCCTTGGTCTGCACAAACGGAGCGCAGCGCAGTGCGGAAGACTGGGGAGACCCCTTGCGGGCGCGAGTGGGCAGAGCCCCTTAGGAAGGGTTTTTGCTTTTGCTGTTCGGTGAGGGGAGGCGTTGCGGACAGGAGACAGGTCCGCTAGAGGGGTAGCGTAAGACGTGCCGTTTCTCACTGCGGCGCGCCTGGAGCGTAGGGCAGGAGCCCTCACTGAAACGGGAATAAGTTATGAAGACATGTCGAAAAAAGCAATTTGACCAATCACTGGTCATGCTTGAGTCAAGCGGGACTCTATTTTCTCTCAGCGACCCATGGACAGGATCAGGCGTCGTGCTACTACCAGCTCCAAATCAAGTAATCTGCGGCTTGACAAGGCCAATCTCCTGTTGGCCGACGAACTCAAGGCCGATTGACAAACGGATCGAACCGATTACATGAGTGAATGCATTGAAGTCGCCAAAGGTGATTTGGAACTCCTTGCTCCCTGGATGGAAGCCGATTTCTCAGAGCAGTTGGTCACGGCCGTAGTTTGCGGCAACGCGGCAAATACTGAATTCGTAGGAACGGGAGCAATCAGATTCATTCTCAAACATGAGCGGCTCGGAGTTTTTTGCGATGGGCTAATCACTCCTTACCTCTGTCTGCCTTCCCCGCACTCATCTCCGCTTCTGTCTCTTTGGAAAACAACCGCCATTTGCCTCTTTGTGCACGAACGCGCCGCGAGATCGTGACGAAGTCTAGTTTGTCCACGTCGCGCTCGTCGTGCACTTGAACGCCGGGCGCATCAGGATCAAATTTCCTGATCTGCTCCGTGATGTCGGCCTGAATCGTGGGATCGTTCAGATCGGGCCGCGATGGGTCTTTGTGGCGCCATGCGGGGAGATATTTGTCCCACAGCCGGGCCGTGAGAAAAGTCGTATCTTCCGGCGGCAGCGTGGCATAGGAATAAAATCCTTGCGCCGTGATCTCATCCGGAAACGCAGAATAGTGCGCGTCAAGCTTTTGCAACTCTGCCTTCAGTTCGTGGCCTTCGACGAACGTCTGGTGGTCTGTCAGAAATAGCGGGACGATTTGCCGGTGGAAACGATCCTTGGAGGAAAAGACGGAGCAGAATGGCAAGTAATAGAGATAAGCAAGGTCGATCTGATGACTTTCTTTCACGTCGCGGAGCAATTGCGTTGGCTGAACAAGCGCGAAGAAAATATTGATCGATAGCATATGGATCAGATACGGAACGTACTCGCGTAACGCGGGCCTGCGTTTCGATACCCAATCGTTTACGGCCCAATCTACCGCCTCCGGCACGCGGAAGTGATTGATGCCGAAGCGCAGAATTGTCTCCGGATCGAGATTATCGATCATGATGTTAGTTAGTTCGCGCGCGTCTTCGAGCGTCTTCGGCTTCCTCCATGGACCCAGGTTGCTTCTGACTTCGCTGACCAGTGTGGCGTGATCGATTTGCATCAGCGTTTTGCGCCAGTCTTTAGCGAACTGTCGCTCGACGATTAGGAATTCGCCGCTGGCCCAGCGATGCAGTGCCTCTTCTTCGGGGCCGCGCTTGTAAAACATCCCCCTCTGATCGCCAAGCTGGATCGGTTTGCCGCCGCTAATTAATGGCCGCTCCACCTGTCGGTCAAGGTCGAGATGGCGGCTCAATTCGCCTTTGAGGATGGTGGTGTGGTGGATGTTCGAATAGACCTGCGATTCCGGAGTGCGGCGGGCGAGTGAGCCGACGAGTTGTTCGGGAGTGCTCTTGCTCTTGATAGCCTTTTCGAGATCAGCCAAGCATTCGACGAAGAAGAGCGGCGTGATATTCGACACGTAAAAATTGTCGAGAAGGACAGCTTCGTCGAGATTAAGGCTTTCCAGCGTCGATTTGTCGAAGATGAGGACCGGCCCCTGTGCCATAGCTTCATTTTACGCGGCAAGAGGTTTAAAATTTAGTCAATTCCGGTGTGACATGAGCGGGCCGCCAGTAATGAAATCGTGGTTGAACTGGGGCGAGGTGAGCGGTAACCCCGGCACCGTCGAAGAGTTGCGCGCCCTGCTCAGCAAGTATTCACCAACCTCTGTCCTGATAGCGTGTTCGCAGATCAGCGTTCATCTGAACTATGGGCCGGAAGGAAAAACGACGCCAAACAAGGAATTGACGGCGAAGTACATTCCCTTCCTGTTCCTACCTAGTCTTGTCCCGATGGTTAGGAAGGCGCATGAACTCGACCGGGTCATATTTTTTCAGGGACAGCTTCGTGCGATTGCAGCCGAGATTACGCGCCTACCGCCGATGCCGGACGAAAGTCTACCGGCGATTGAAAATCACGAACTCGGCGAGTTGATGCTGCGGGCGGCTGAACTGCTCATAGCCGTACACCCGAAGCCAACAGACCCTTGGGACGCCCTGGCCAATCTTGCCGTGCAATGGATTCCATTCTATGAAGTGGACTCGCCTACAGATCCGTTCACGCAATTGATGCGCATTTACATCATGCTGACGGTGAACATTCCGAGGCTCACGGCGAAGGGTCCACTTCCTTTTGATGTCGCCGCGGAATTCGAAAAGATATTTCGATTTCCGCTGAAGCTCTACATCAACTTCATGTTCTTGATGATGATGCACGCAACAATCCAGCGGGATGAGGTGCAATTAAATAATCAGGTAGTGAATCCTCTGGGGCCGCTGTGGCTGGCCTCGACGAACCTAACATCAGAAACGATCCATCAAGTGATGGCGACGGGTTCGTTCGACCTTGCGAAGATGAAGCTGCCTGGCAAACCGCACGGGTATGCGGATTTCACGTTTCTCCGTGCGAACCCGTACTTCTCCCATGAGAGCAACTACTTCTGCCTCGATTACGATTTCGGGTTCAACAAACTCGAAAGCGGCGTCCTATACGGTGTACTGGATAATCTGCCAAAGGAGTTAAAGGAGCCGTACCTGAGCTTCTGGGGGCCGATTTTTGAGGACTACCTCTCGTGGCTTTTCGAGACCTACGCGTCGGCGAAACACAACACGTATTACCCTTCACCTACGTACGCCAATGGGAACCAGATTTGCGACGCAATCGTGATCTGTGGGACGACGGCAGTATTGATCGAGGCGAAGATCGCCACCTGCGACATCAAGACGAAGTATTCAGGCGACTACAAGTTGATGAAAAGCTACATCGAGACAAAGCTTGTTGGAACGCCAGAAAAGAGGAAAGGTGTCACTCAGCTGCTGACGGCCGTCGAGGCCATCGTGAAAGGCCCGAAGGATGCGTTACCCCCTTACTTAGCGAAAGTGAAAAAGATCATTCCGTTGATTGTGACGAAGGACGAGGTGGGATCGAGCTACATCATCAACACCTACCTCGACAAACGATTGGAAGAACAAATCAACCGGAAGGAATACAGACCGTACACGATCACGCCACTGGTGGTGATGAGCGTTGGGACGATGGAACGCGCGATGAGTTCGCTGGCAAAGATGTCGTTGGGTGCCATTCTCGAAGACAGAATTAAAGCGAATCGCGAATTGTCGCGTCCGTTCGAAGCCGCGAGCAAGTACGTGCATAAGGGCACGGCGAGGAATATGCCTGAGCATATGAGGCTGATGAGCGCTGCATTCAATCAAGTAATCAAAGAGTTCGGGATTAAGGAAGACGACGGGTCGCCTGGCAGGGTGTCTGTATGAAAAGACTTTCTTGAGTGAAACAGACCGGGAGATTGACTCATAATCGCCGGATCAAGGAGCCCCGTTTCGAGACGGGGGTCCGGGCTCGTCAACCCTCCTGTCGGACAGGAAACTCGCAGCAGCGATGCGAGTTTTGCGGCAGGACGCAAGACCCGTGGCCAATTTGAAAAACCCGCGCCGGCGAAAGCCGACGCGGGCCTGCCCAGCTAATACTCGCTGGGCAGGTGAATGACGTTGTTGGCGAAGTAGAGTTTCACTTCGTCAACCGGGAAGTCCGTGAACGGAATCTCCTGCGTATAAACGGGGTTCCCATTCCCGTCGTCGCAGAACACGGTCGCGCTGCGGTCGGAGTGAACCTTCAAGTTCCAGACCTGGAATTCTTCGGCTGACACTGACTTGTCATGCTGCTGTGCGATTGCGATGATGTCCAGCAGCCAGTAGGCGCCGCCCTGGTCGGCAACGTACTTTGCGCCATCGGTATACAGGACCGCGCGATTGATGCCGTGGCGATACCAGTTCTCTGAGCCTATGAACTGACGGAGTTGAACCTCGGAGAGTGTTGCTGTGTTCGTCATGTTATGCCTCTTTTCCTTGAAGTGACCCCAACGGCGGGGCAAGAGAGGCACAAGGATGCTGCCGTGCAAAGCGCAGCAGTCATAGCTTTTTGGGGGGACCATGACTGGAGGGCATGGGGGAGCCAAAACAGCGTCATTGAAGGCAAGCGGCGGCAGCTAAAGTGCCATCCGCCCGCCGTTCATTGGGTCACGGAAAAGAGGCAGTTTGAACACAGCAATCAATTCAAGTTCGGAGCCTGAAAGCGGTATCGGCTGACGAAACTGCTGAACGTGGCACTCGCATCAATCGCGTTGTGTGGGATCAGCACGTAGTACCAAGGCTTGTCGCTCAGAGAGGTCCGATTTATGCCAAATACTCACTGCACACAACATGAGGCACAGTGATTTCTCGGTCACTGCTGACTTCCTCTTGCAAATGACTCAGGCGATGCTGGTCGTAGATGTCACGGAGTCGCGTAAAGAGACTCTCGCCCGTCAATTTGTGATTGCGGACGCGTCGCAACTCAGTCTGCACCGCTGCGCTAAGTGCATTCGACTTGTAGGCGCGTTGGAGAATTGCAACATCAGCCCGGCGCAGATCATCCTCTTCCAGGATGGAGGTGAAGGCCTTCAATTCTTGACTGATGTATCGTTGTCCCACGCTTTGCGTCGAACTATGTTCAAGCGATGTCTTGCGATGCGATACCTCTTCCGAGAATTGTTCATATACCCTCATAACTGCGGCGTTATAGTTGGCAGGTAAAGAAACAGATGGTTCGGATACCGTGCATTTAAGTCTGCCGAGAATGGTCGATGCATCCCGCGTTTCTATCTGCCCTTGAGGATCTACGAAAAAGAGCTGCTGGAAATCCTCGGCTTGGCACAAAACGAACATTCCAGCCTGGAGCGAATTCATACCCGAGCGAATCCCATCCCTCAGCGACGCTATACGCTCAAATTCAGCAGGATCTTCTGCCCGCAACTGCCGTAGAATGCCTTCGGCCTCTCCCAGGCCCATTGGCTCATCTGGCTCAAACAAATCCAAGTTGGCAGGCTTGTTTTCGTAGATCGCATACATTGCCTCTTCATTTACCTGCTCGGTTGGATCCAAGATCGCGGAATCCTCTCCGATGGTCTCTTGAATCTCTTTGATTCTGAGGGCCAGCCGGTCCTTGAGTTTCAGGTGTTTGTCCAACTCTGATTCAGGCAGGAAGTTCAAACCATAGACCTTGTCGTGCGTACTACCAATGCGATCTATGCGCCCGAATCGTTGGATAAGCCGTACCGGATTCCAGTGGAGGTCATAGTTGATGATCGTGTCGCAGTCCTGCATATTCAGGCCTTCCGACAGCACATCAGTTGCTACGACCGTGTTCAATTCAGATTCGCCGGGTTGAGGCTTATAGTCCGGGTTTGAAAGCGGAGAGAATCGACCGACGAGGCGAAACTTGCTCTTCGATGTACTGCCGGTGATTACGTCAACATCTGCACGATTGTTTTTGTTCAAGTGCTCGTAGAGATAATCTGCGGTGTCCGCGTATTGCGTAAAGATGACCCTTTTCCCGACGTTTAGAGTTTCCTCTGGAAGCAAGGCGAGCAGCCTCTGGAGCTTTGCGTCGTGTTCCGGAGTAATCGGCTCAACTTTTTCGAGAATATCTTCCAACACCGCGACATCGTGCGCTACATGCTTCTTGAGCAAGTCGAAATGGAAGTCCTCTGGCAGATACTTCTCCGAAGCCTCTTGAAGCGCGTTCAAGAAGTCCTGCTCCTCGTAATCATCCGTCTGGTAAAGCATGGACTGAGCGAGTTCGCCCGCCGGAACCATGCCGCTCTCCAGCGCACTCAAGAATCGCCGATTGCTCTCCAAGAAGCGTTCAATGGTCTTGCGAAATGCCTCTACGCTCGATTCGAAGCGCTTGAACAACAGAATCCGCGCCAGTCCGCGCAGATTCGGGCCAGTGGACTTCAAATTCTTGTACGGCTCGCGCTTCGCCGCATCGTCTTTGACGTAACGGAATAAGCCATACCGGGCATAAGTCATTTCGCCGTCGTAGCTCTTTGGCAGCTTGCTCTTCTCATTGCGGCCTTTGCCAAGATGTGAACGAAGCTCCTGATACAGGCCTTGATAGGTTTCTTCAATGCTATATTCGACTGTCTGAAGCTCGCGGCGTGGAAAGAATTGAACCTTGCCATTCACCTTAATGTAGGCGCGCCGTTCGCCCTTGAGATATGGAGCGAAGTTCGTTGGATCGACGCGCTCATTCGTCTCTGAATCGAAGCCATAGTACCGCAAAACAAAGTTGCGCGTGCGGCGAATCAAAACGTGAGTGAGTAGATCGGGAAGGTTACGTTCACGCTTCTCGATCATCGCAAAAAAACGACGTAGGTCGGCTGGGTCAATGGGCAGGTCGGTCTTGTCCGCTGGATGGAATAGCTTGATTTGGTTGAAAACATCCCATGCTGTACGATTGCGTGGCGTCGCAGTGAGCAAACAGCAGCGGCGGTTCGGGTCTCCGGCCATGTAATCGGAGACGAGTCTGTAACGCTGCGTCCCAACGTTGCGCAGGTTATGGCTTTCGTCGATCAGCAGGAAGTCGCGGTCAGCATAGATGTCGTCGTCCAGCAGAAAATTCTCGCCGTCCAGACCCACGGTGAGCATCCCCATCGACACTACCTGGGCATTAAGGTCGTAGTCATGGCTGTAGCGTTCCCACATCGGAACAAGTGTTGCTGGGCACAGGATGACTGTGCGGCGCCGTTCTGTGCGCTCAAAATGCTTAATTATGGCGGCTCCGATGAAGCTCTTGCCGAGTCCGACCACGTCCGCGACAAAAACGCCGCGGTTTTTACGAATCATCGCCGTCGCCAGGCGGACGGCATCTTGTTGAAAGTCCGTCAATTGCCGGAAAATGTCGTCATCCCATAACAGTGTGCCCTGCTCGGCCTCTTCCAGTCGCGTACGCACCAGAGCGTAGAGGGTCTTCATGTAGATGTCGTAGGGGGTTGTAGGGGCAAGTGCCCAGCTCTGCCTCAACTCCTCCATCAGGGATTCATCAAAGTCCTGGGACTCATCCCAGAGTGCGTCAAACCAACTGCACAGCTCGTTGTGATTGTTGTTGCCACTGACGACAACATTCAACTCAGTATTATGGCTAATCCCAGCAAGAGAAAGATTGGAGGAGCCGACCACAGCGATGCCCTTTTCATGCTTCGCAATGGGCTCTCCAAGAAGATTGAAGGTGTCGCCATAGGTAAATATGTAGGCTTTTGCGTGCATCCTTCCTTTCGTATAGACACGGACCTTGAGGCGCTTCTCTTCGATCATACGGACAAGGATTTGGACAGTCTCCTCCGCGATGTCTGTCTGGTCCATTAGCTCGATAGCGGAACGTAGGTTCTGCGCCGTGGCCCCTGCTATCGCTTGTTTATCCGCCTTCTTTCGATAGTTGTCTTCTTCCATTTCCTCATGCACAAGATTCAGCCGAAGGTGACCTTCGGCCATCTGCTCCAGCGTGCGCGAGTTGGTTGTGTTACCGATAAGGAGCTTCAATTCCTTAACGTGGGAGCCTAACGATTTCGAAATGCTCTCCAGCCCGGAAACGAAAAAGTAGCCGACAGCAAAGCGGGCAAGCTCCGTCTGTCCGAGCATGGTCGTGATGCTGTCAACCAGTTTGCAGTTGCGATTGTCGATGATGTCGTGGGTTGGCATTAGTAGGCTTCGACTATCGCCCTTTCCTCGGGGGTTAACTCGTAGATCTCGGCAACAAGATTATCTAGTTCTCGTTGAGCTTTCGAGAATGTCTTCGCATCGCATGTATCATCCGCTAGACGCTCGGCAAGGGATATTAGGGCATTTCGTTGCGTCCTGCTAGGAATTCTCATCGGCATGACGCGTAACTGGGGCGATTGAAATTGGAAGTAACCACCAGCCATCCGAAGAGCTCCAAAAAACTGATGGTAGAAGAACATGAAGACCTTCGACCCGCAATAGGAGGCCACCATAGGCAAATCGCCGGGATCATTCAGTGGACTATAAAAACAATTCGTGTTGACAGAGGCATACTCGCCCTTTACGTCGTAAAGCGCTTCGCAGCGTTTGGCCATCTTTGCAAATATTACTTTGGGGCTGTTGTACATTTCCTGACGACGTTTTGATACCTTAGCAGCGGATATATCGAGAAACGGAGTGAGAAAGTGATCGCCGGCATTTGTCAATTGACGGATGCCCCAAAGGCTTCTAAACGGGTCGATTGTGCCAGTGTTCACTACCTTCTTGCTGTGCTTATTCTGTGCATTCGTGATGAACTCCCCGAATTTATCCGCTTCTCCAGCTGTCGAAGTAGCCGACACAACCCCAAGTGAATTGAGAGCTACGGTCCGATCCAGCATTTTCCTCAGTAACGGGAGGTTATCTGACAACAAGAATCCCCATATGTTTTCAGGGAGTATCATCAGGACTTCGTTGTTGAAAGTGATCCTGGAGTAAGACTCAGGGTGCTCATCTCCTCTCGTCGCAGGCGCGTGTACGACGACGATATACTCGCGAGCCTCCTGCTTTGGCCTAAGAAATGTGATAACTGGGTAGACTGAGGCTGACTTGAAGACTTCGACAGAGGACAAATCAACAATGCCTGTCAATTCCGCCTTGTCCAGACAGTGCGCACGAAAAGCGGCAGCATACTTGATAGATAAATATTTATTTGGCGTGATAAAGGTTAGGCTTCCGTTGTTCCTGAGGAGTTCGAGTCCGCGCTCGAAAAACGGAATGTAAAAGTCATACGAACCACGCGTCGAGACGAAAAGCGAGGTAATCTGCTTCCTGTACTCTGCTGTGTAGGTCCTGGAGAATTCCAATGCACTGATATAGGGAGGATTGGCAATAACAACATTGAATCCTCCGTCCACAAAGATTTCGGCGAAGTCAATTACCCAATCGAAGCCCTCCGCGTCGCGATTGCTGAAGCCTATGATTGATTGGCGAAGCTCCTCAACCTGGGTCCGGAGAGCCTGTTTGTCTGCGTGGTGCGCGACAAGGTATCTCTTCTTCAACTCAAGAAACTCGTTTATCAAAGGCTGATGAAGGCCCATCTGCAAGGCACCGGGACTGGGCGAGCAAATGCTGTCACCGACTTCAATCTTGTAGTCAAGATTCGGCAGTGGCTCAGGGGCAGGGCCATCAAAGTCAACAGAGAGCGAGAGCCAAAGGCGCAGACGTGCAATGTTGACAGCGAATTCAGCATTATCGACGCCATAGATGTTCGTCTGGATGATGTCCAGCTTGCGCTGATACATCGTTTTGTTGTCTACCTGCCGGGTCTGGAAGAGGCACTGACGGAGATCCAGCAACTCGTGCATCATGCCGAGGAGATATGCTCCAGAGCCGCAAGCCGGATCGCAGACGGTAACACGGCGCAGCGCATTGAGTACGGCTTCGGCGTTACGGATATCGTCAGGCTCGTGCTTATCTACGAAGCGTCCGATGGCGGCGTTCTGCTCGCCGGGCGCTTGGGTCTCCAGGTAGCCCTTTAGCGCCTCGCGGCACATAAAGCTTACGATTGGTTTGGGGGTGTAGTAGCTTCCGCTGTCATGCCGCCCGGTAACAAGTTCTTCAAATATCTTCCCAAGCATCTCAGGGTCAACTGCGATTTCAACATCGAGCGGCGTGCTTTCTGTAATGGTGAAGTTGAACGCCTCGAAGAGGCCGCTGGCTTTGTCGAAGATCTGTTTGAAGGGCGCATCTGCGATCCGAACCTTGGGGTCGCTATCCTCAGCGGTCTTCTCGAAGAGGCCGCCATTGAGATATTTCACTTTTCCAATGGTGGCTTCGACAGCCCCGCCCTTTCCCTGAAGGACGATTCCAGCTTGCTCGTTGTCAAGGGCCGCGAACAAGAACTTCAGGCGGTCTTCATAGAAGTTCTTGCCCTCCTGCTTCAGCTTGCCGTGCGATGCCCACAGCGCGGCGAGGTAGTCGGTGTTGCCGTCAATGGTGAGCCAGCCCTTCTTCTGAATGAAGCGCAGGAACATGAGGCGGTTGAACAGGCGCTGGGTGAAGAGGTGGCGGCGCTCCTGTTCTTCGTCGCTGGCGCCGAACCCCTTGATAGCGTCGCGCATGATCTCAAAGACGCGCTTGTACTCCTCGTAGAAATCCTTCGTGACTTTGGCAACATCGAAGGCTTCATCGTGACGGTCCTGAATCTCCTGGGCCGTGACGCCAAAAAGCCCTGTGGGGATTGTTTGGATGTCCAACAGGGTGATGCGCTCGACCGCCGTTCTCAAGCGTTCCTGAGGCCCCACTGTGATGCGGCGGTAAAGCCGGCGCTTCTGGGTGTTCTCCCACTTGACGTTCACGAAGTGGAAGTTGGTCTGCGACTTGTCAGAGAAGACGAAGAGTGCGTAGGGGAATTGTTTAAGGAGCTGCGGTACAACGGCACGCTCTTGAGTCAGCATCAGCTTATCGGCGGCAAGCTGAGCGTAAATGACGTAAAACTCCCCCGCCGCGCGCCCGTATAGCCGGGGATCCTGAGCGAGGGCAGCCCGCGCTGGCTCAGGCCAGTCCTGCCGGGAGACAGGTTCGTTCAGGGGATCGTAGTTGAGATTGGCCAGCAACTCGCGCAGCGGGCCGGTACCCTTGAAGCTCTCCAAAATCTGAAGAACTGTTTTCTTGTCCTGAAGCGGCGTATCCGGCACAGATTTCCCCTCGCAAACCATTGATGGCTATACAGTAGGTTCGGTCAATTGCATTCGCTCGTTCGGCTGTTATTTTGCTCTTTCACATCATATTCCTCATATTTGCGGCGAGCCATGACGGGTAATTGCATAGGCAATAAAGAGCTTCTGCCGGTCCTGAACAGTCGTGTATGCAGGTCGTCAAGCTGGGGAATCCTCATCGACCTCGTAGATCGGGGTCTGCTTCTGCGGGAACATGCCTGGATGGCGCCTTAGGAGTCCATGCAGAACGCGGTCTGTGATCCGTAAGGCGAAGTCTATCTCCTTATCCAGTTCTGGGTGGACATCTGCGCAAAGTGCATCGGTAGAAGCAGTTGCGGCCCACCGTGCTGTGCGAACTACGACTACCAGGGCGGTCGCAATCAGCATCGATGGCCCCAACTTCGGCCAGTCTGGCGAAAAATTGTACCCTGACACTTTCACGGATGTAGTATAGAGAATAAAAGGCGAAGAAGCCGTCGTCTCCTGTGGAATCCGCCGAATTCATTCTGGCGGGGCAATAGATTGCCAGAGTTTTCGAGGAGAACTTGGCTCGACAGTCGGCGAATGGTTTGGGCTTTAGGCAATAATGGTCGCTGCGGGGTAAGCATGGCGAAAGTCGAGGACCAGGTTGTAACGCTCAACGTCCAAGAAGACTTTGCGGAAAAACTGGCGACCGGCCGCCCCGTACAGGCGGTCGCAGAGTTGGTCTGGAATGGCCTGGACGCAGAGGCAACAGCGATTAAGGTCACTGCTGAGGATGGCGAACTTGGGCTCCGGTCAATCACCGTCCAAGATAACGGACATGGCATGTCGCATGAGGAGGCGGTCAGCTATTTCGAAAACCTCGGCGGGTCCTGGAAGAAGGTGACCAACCTCTCGAAAAACGGCAAGCGACACTTGCACGGGAAAGAGGGTCGAGGACGCCTACGTGCTCTTGCACTCGGTAGAGTCGCCGAGTGGTTCGTGACGGGGAAGGATGCGGTTGGAACCCTGATGACCTTTACGGTGACCATCGTCAGGGACGATGTCAGGAGCGCACGAATCACCGCCGCGGAGAAAGCCAAGGCGGGATCATCGCCGGGAACTCGCGTACGAATTAGCGAATTGGACAAAGACTGGAAGCTTGACACCGATGCCGTCGCACAAGAATTTGCCGAGTTCTTTGCGCTTTATATGACAGAGTATCCCGGCATATCGATTTCGATGCTCGGAAGAACGATAGAGCCGGCCTCGGCAATTGCTTTTAAGAAGAGCTTTGCGCTTCCGTCGATTGAGCGTGATGGCGAATCGTTCTCCGCTTCAATGGATGTAATTGAGTGGAAGCTGCCGACGGAGCGGATGCTCTACCTGTGCGATGATGGCGGGCTTCCCCTTCACCGAGTGCCGCCTGGAATTCATGCACCTGGATTCGAGTTTTCCGCTTACCTGAAGAGCGCCTACAATTCACGGCTCAGTCAGCAAGGGACGTTGGATTTGGCAGAGCTTGATGGGGGTTTGGAAAAAGCAATTGAGGATGGGAAGGAACAGCTTCGTTCGCACTTCAAGGCACGTCTGGCTGAAGATACGAGGTCTAGGGTAGAACGGTGGAAAGCGGAATCAGTCTACCCATACGAGGACGAGCCAGTTTCTCCAATTCAGAGAGCGGAGCGGCAGGTGTTTGACATCGTTGCATTGAACGTAGCAACGGCTATGCCCGAGTTCGAGACGTTGGACCCGCGAAACAAGCGTTTTCAGCTGCGGATGCTGAAGCAGGGCGTCGAAAATAGCCCAGAGGAAATTCAGCTCATAATGACGGAAGTCCTCGGACTTCCAAAGCAAAAGCAGGAAGAACTTGCCAAGCTCCTGCGCAAGACCACCCTTGCTGCGGTTATTAGCTCAGCCAAGATGGTTGCGGACAGACTAGAATTCCTGACCGGTCTTGAAGCAATGCTATTCGATGCCGACTTGAAGAAGCATTTGAAGGAGCGGTCTCAACTTCACAAGATCGTAGCTGAGAACACCTGGCTATTCGGAGAGCAATTCGCACTGACAGTGAGTGACCAGTCGTTGACCGAGGTTCTGAGAAAGCACCTCAAGGAAATGGGTTCTGATGCAATCGTTGATAAGCCAGTGAAGCGACTCGACGGTTCCACCGGAATCGTTGATCTATTCATGACTCGGAAAGTGCCGTCCGCTCGGGCAGACGAGCGTGACTACTTGGTAGTCGAGTTAAAAGCGCCTTCAGTCAAAATTGGCCAGAAGGAGACCGGGCAGGTTCGCTCCTACGCATTCGCAGTCCAAGACGACGAGCGGTTTCGGAATATCAAGGCGCGCTGGGAGTTCTGGGTGGTCTCGAACGATTTGACATCGTATGCGAAAGAGGAAGTAAGCAGTAGCGACCGCCCGTACGGAATGCTGCACCGTAAGGACGGATTGCAGATATGGGTGAGAACCTGGTCTGAGATTTTGAATGACTGTAGAACACGGCTCCAGCTCTTTGAAAAAGAGCTGAACTACAATGCAGATCGAGATGAGTCCTTGGAGTTTCTGCAAAGAACATATGCCAAGATCCTCGCCGGTACTTCAGATAATGAATCGGAGACGGAAACCTCCGATGACACCGGGGTAGGCGCCCCTGTTCCCGAAGTACCGCTTACCGTGGTGCAGGAATGATGCAGGGTATCAGAGTTAGAACCACATGCGGGGCCATGCTTCCTTTGGAAAGAAAAGCCGCTTGTCTATCCATGGCAAAGTGTCGCGCGCAGTCAATTGCTCTCGACATCATGGGGTGCTAGATGCCCAGAAAGCGATCCACAACAAAGAGCACAGGCGGCGGCGGCTTTGGATTTGCGGATAAAGTCGCAGCGCGTTTCCTTGTGCAAATGCTTTCCCGAGACTTTCCTTTGGAGCCAGAGTACGGCTGCGCAGTGGGCCTGGATTGGGAGGTAAGCCAGAACGGGTGGCATCTCGACGATCTTCTGTTGCACCTTCAAGGGGATGAAGGAGATGTCTATTGCGCAATCTCGGTGAAGAGCAACGCCCAATTGAACTCAAATGGATTTCAAGGGGATTTCCCCAAGGACGCATGGGATCAGTGGAGTGCGACCTCAGCAAACCCTTTCCGGCGTGAGAAGGATTTTCTCGGTTTGGCAGTATCGCACCTCGCAAATACGGTCTCCACGGCCTGGCACGGAATTCTTGAACAAATGAAGATGCCAGCAGACAGACTGGCCAAAGTGTTGGCCACGTCAGCCGGTTCCAGCGATATCCAACGTGGGATATTTTCCAGTATCGTGAAAGCTCGCCCCAGCCAGCTCCCGCCAAACAACTCAGAAGCAGCATCCCTGCTCCGCCGCATTCGGGTGTTCCACTTCGATTCCGAAAATGACAATGATGCAATCCGGAGCTGCAGTGAGCTGACGGTAGAGAATACGGCAAGCATGGGCAAACTGCTTTGGCGGCGCTTGCGAGAGCTTGCAAGAGAGCATCGGGAGAGCGGCGGCCATGTGTCGGTCCTGGAACTCATTCGTATCTTGCGTCCGGATTTCAATCTTCGTGATTACCCCGATTACGAAGCAGACTGGCGAAAGGTTGACAACCTATCCAAAGACAATCGCTCGGTGAAAAATACAGTTGGTTCGGAAATCAGGCTTCAGATTTCGAAGCAGTTGCAAACCCTGCGCGACGGTCTCTCTGGTTCAATGGCTGTTGCAATCCTCGGCGAATCTGGGGTCGGGAAGTCCGCTCTGGTGGCTCATTTCCTTGGCCTTGAGCCTACAAGCACGCGAGTTCTTTGGCTGAAGGCAAGACAACTCAGTAAGTCGAGTCAGATAGAACTCGCACAGCATTTTCGATTTAACCATGATCTCCCTACATTAATAGACCATTCTCCTCAGACGCGCGCTTTCGCAGTGCTTGACGGCATTGAGCAGTTTGATGGGGATACGTTGGATCGAGCGGTTGAACTCATCCGAACATTAGCGAAATCAGAAAATCGAAATTGGCAGTTGATCATTACATGCCAACCGCTGAGGTGGCCTGAGTACAAGCGGTGTTTGGTTTCGGCAGGAATTTCGGCCTTACTGGAAATATCTTTCAAGGGACCTGAATTCTCGGAGATTTACGAGGCAACGAAGCACATCTCTGGATTGGCTTCCATTTTGATGCGGAAAGAGTTGAGACCTGTCCTATCGAATCTTGCGGTACTGGATCAGGTCGTAAGAGCACATGAGGCGCGCCCTTTCGCAGACGCTCGACCCTGGGTTGGCGAAACGGAGGTAATTGACTGGATATGGGATCAATGGACGAAATCGGATAGCAAGCAATTAGTTAGATCCCGTCTTCTGCGAGGTTTGGCAGAAAAAGACGGAGAGCATCTAAACCGGGAGATGAGCCTGGAGGATATTCCAACCGACCAGTTGGAAGCTTTGAGTGAGATGAAAGAGCGTGGTTTGCTTCATGTCGATAAGCATGAATCGTCTGTGCAATTTGCGCACGACATCATGGCTGATTGGGCAAGATACCGTGCGCTGAAAGCATTTGGCGGTGACGCGTGCAGCAGGGTAAGACTCCACGCGAGAACGCCGAGATGGGGGCGTGCGATTCGCCTTTACGCGCAGTCGCTTGCCGAACAAGGAGATGGCCTTGACGAATGGAGTAGTGCCAGAACCTTGATAGACGGGGAAGATGCCGAGTCGCGCATCGCATCAGACCTCTTTTTCGATAGCATCATTCTGGCGACGAATGTGGCATACCTTCTCGAACTGATTTGGGAAGATCTGTTGTCAGACAATGGGAAGCCGTTGAGCCGATTGCTCCGACGACTTCAACTTGTAGCTACGATTCCTGATCCACGATACGAGACCATCAAAGACGTCGAGCTTCGAGAGGTTGCGTTATCGTCTTGGCAATTTCGCCTCCCAAATCCGATCTATTGGATTAGCCTTCTGACTGTATTGGAGAGGCACTCCGAAGATGTGGGGAAAGCAGCGTGTATCGAGGCGGCAAAGGCGTGCGGCCTATATTTGAATACGATTCCATTCGGAATTCCTGGACGGCGTGAGGCCGCGGCCTTGGCGTTGGTTCTTGCAAGAGTAGTTCAAGCACAAGTTATCGCTGGAGTTTACTTCTTGGACGAGGTTGATCGCCCAGTCTATGAAGCTCTCTTACGCGCAGCGTCTGAGTATCCTGATGAGGTTGGACAAATAGCCCTGGAACTGTGCCATCGGCGTTCACCATCCCGTGAGGTACTTGCGCGGGTGGCTGCTATTGACGATGATCACGGGAAGCGACGAAAGCGGTCCGCGGCCGACAATCCCGATGAAGAAGTACGAAGAGCGGTTCCGGGAATGTATATGCATTTCGAACGGCCTCTGCCGCCACCCTGGCCAGATGGACCATCAGAACGAGTACCCGATACTTTCATTGCAGTGGTAATGGACCCGCACACGCTCACGCCGTTAATCATGGTGCGACCACAAATTGCAAAGGAGGTTCTGCTTGCTGTCTGTCTGGAAGAACCATCGACAGAGGATCGCAGTAACTATCTTTCGAGAATGGAGTATTCAGGGTTGTCGTCCTGGAGGGGTGGATATCCAGCAATGTATTTCAAAAGCCCCTTCATAGCCTTTCTAGAACATTCCCAAGAAGAGGCGCTTGAGACAATTATCCGGCTTACAAATTTTGTTACTGATCGTTGGATCGAAGATACATTCGGTCCCGTGTCAGATATACAGAAGGCAAACCGGGCTTCTTGGGAATTCGTAATTGATGGGCACGTCAAGCTTTGGAACGGTGACGGCCAGGTTTTCAATTGGCATCGCGATATGCGGATGAACGGGGCGGCAGTCGAGTGCGCGCTGATGGCATTGGAAAAGTGGTTCTATGATGCGATTGAGGCAGGCAAGGATATTGGGCCTGCAATTCGGAAGATCTTTGCTCAATCTACTTCGCTATCGCTTGCGGGAGTTCTGACGACAGTCGGACTTCGATTTCCAGCTTTGTTCTGTGGTGCACTGCGGCCGTTACTGAGCTGCCCATTCATCTTCGAGGCTCAGTCACATAGCTCGACACAAGAAGTGTTTTATGGATCTCAAATCGGCATGATGTCGTGGGCCGATAAAGGGGAAGACGCATTCCAAAAGGTTCGCGAGTGGCATGGACTGCCTCACCGAAAGCAGCATCTTCGGTATGTTGCCCAATATCTCATGTTTCATGATTCGGCGACTATGGAATTCCTTAAGAAGCAAACAGTTCGCTGGAACGAACGCTGGGCCGAAGTAATCTCCAATCCCAAGATCGATACCGAGTCTCTTGAGTTCCTCATCGTGCAACTTAATGGAGACAGCTACACCCGGACCAAACTTCCAGATGGAAAAATCCAATTTGAGATTCAGTTGCCAGAGAAGCTGCAACAAATCGCGGACGCTACTGCGGAACAACTGGAGACGACGGGGCTTCTTCTCGGTCTTCCCTCACGGGCCAGAGAGCTTATTGTCGGCAAACAGTCTTTAGACAGCACTCAGATCGCCGAGTTTATCGCGAAACTGCGGCGCATAGACGCACTTTCAGCCGACTCAGAAAACGTGCGGCAGTATCGCCCAAGCGCGATCATCGGTGGAATCGCTGCTGTGCTGACGAATCACCGGCAATGGTTGAGGGACAACCCAGATTCAGAGGAGTGGTGCGTCCGGAGATTACGAGCTGCGGTGCCTGAATCTCAACCCGAAGGTTCTTTCGACGTTCCCGAGTCGATCACAGACACTCATTCGGAGACATTTCGTGCGGAGGCTGCCGTTGTGCTTCTGTGTGAACGCGAGGATGAGTGGGTTCGACGGGCCGTTTTCGACGGAGTGACAGGGTTTTTCTATGAATCCACTCTTCACACAATGCGGGCGGCGTATCGGATGAGGGCTGGACTTGGACGGAAATTCAATGAACTCGTCAATCTCGTCAATTTATGGGCAGCAGTACGGCACGGAGCAAATTGTGGTCAGCATGGCCGCGTTGAGAAAGCGTTGACGCCTTATCGGGATGCCTTATTCCATCGCTACCAGTCGGGGCGACTGTCTGGTGATCTAGTTCCCCTGGAAAGAGCGGAGATGCTTGGCGGAAGGTTGGCTGATCGGGCATTAAGAAAAAGCCCTTATGGAGAGGTCCGCCGGAAAAGTAAGCAGCAGCGCGTAAGCCCAAGGAAAGGAAAGGACCGAAAGGTCTACAGGCCGGATCGCGATCTTGATATGACGGTTTTGCAAAAGGGCTTCGGCTTCTTGGAGGAATTGGGGAAGGCTTCATCAGAAGAGAAGCGGCAACTCTTCTTATACTTTGAGCCGTTGTTTCGTCTGGAGCTTCGATCCCTACCTGTAATAGAAGATGATGAAGATTGGGAGTTGGACAAAACGCCTTACGACTTTGATCGTTGGATCATTGGGTTTGCTGCTGCTTTCACTGCGAAGAGTGAGAGCAGAGAGGATGCCTACGCTTTGTATTCCCCGATCATCAGCTTGAGCACGCATGCCCGTTACTGGGTCGAAGAGTTCTTGCACGCGTGGTTTCGGTGGGGGCTGCCGCTTTCCTCGACAGAGATGGACTTTACACAACGCTGGCGGGAAATTGCTGAGTTTGCCTTGGGCGCAGCATCTTGGAATCAAGAAGGACGCCGTCGTAGGTTTTACTTGGAGTATCTTGCAAACGAGTTGGTCGGAATCACGGGAATTCCGACGATGCGAGTCGCTGGAGAAGAGTTCAGAGGCGTGATTCAGAGCATGGCAGCGACATATGCGCTCTGGTGCGATGTGTGGCTTGAATCGCCGGTATGCGCGGCACACTTCGCATACTTTCTCTCCACGGCTTCTGGCCAGGTTTTGCTGCCAATGGGTATACCTCGATTGGCGCTTGCGATCCGTGCGTACAGCCAGCACGATTGGCAAGAGCGGAATCTTCTGGATGGACTCTCCACGGCGGTCTCTGCGTGTTGGCGATTTATTCGGAGCAGCATCAGGTCTGACACAAACATTCGAGAAGCATTTGAGACAATCCTGAGTGAGCTTTGCGCGAGGCATGATGCACGGGCATTGCAACTGCGCGTAGAGGTTGCGGCTGCATAAAACAGCGGGGAGTTCGCTGATCGTGTCATTCACTGTCAGGATATGCTTCAAACCGTCATTAGTTAGCTACCTATAATGGCGAACTGGGATAGACAGCGAGGACGAACTTTCGTCAGCCCACTTTGCTCCCCTTTTTGAAGTTGCAGCAGATGATCGATGCGGTTTACAAACTCAGGCCGAGATCAGTAGTGTCCTTGCTGCCGGATTGCGCATGGGCGTTAACGCCCACTAAGTGAGCTGAGGATTGGCCGGCTTGCTCAAGAGCAGTTTCGCGCGTGATCGGCTGCGCTTGCCGGTCGTAAAACTGGCCTTGCGGGTCGATGTGCAGCCAACTTCCCGAGTGGCTGTGCTGGTAGCTCTGGACCTCTCCGGTCTCGCGCTTCCACTCGTAGTTTGAGGGTTCATTCGGAAGGGCTGCTTGGATTGGAGCATTGTGCCGGTGATCGATTTCGGCAGTGGTGCTGATGTTTTCGGGTGCGTGGATACTCGCCTCGGCAAGAGTCCGGTGGTGTAGTTCCTCTTGCGAATGCTCTCTGCTGTTGGTCATCGGTGGCTCCTTTGTCTGGGTTTGCTGGTTGAGGGTCGGATCGACCTGGGCCTTTTGAAGGTCTACGGCTGAGGTCTTTGTCACGTCTGTACTGATGCGTTCCCCCAGGACAGCAACGTCGTTGGTGTAAATCCGCACGTCCTCCGAAGCGCGGGATACGGAGACGTAGGCGAAGCGGGTATTGATGAGTTCCGGGTGAACCTTCGTGTCCATATTCACCAAAACCCGGTCCGCGGTGAGCCCCTGGGAACTGTGCGATGTCACGGCGTAGCCATGATCGAAGTGCCGCATTTGCGTGGCGTCTAAAGCGACGGTGCGCTCTTTCGCGCCGTCCATTTTCACGCTGAGCTGATTGCTGTCGATCCGTTCGATGGTTCCCATGTCGCGGTTTGAAACGGCAAGCTCGCGGTTGTTGGCTGTGAACTGGATGCGGTCGCCCTGAGCAAAATCGCGGCTTATCTCGCGGTAAGCCGCGATGCCTTGTAATCGCTTTGGGTCATAGGTGGCTTGCTGGCCGTCCGGCTTCTGGACGGTGATCTGGTTCTCTTTGTGGTTGGCGGAGATCACGGTTGCATAGCTGCCCCGCTCGATGCCATGTTCCTTGCTTCCCCTTGTGTAGTGAAGCACGTCGTCTGGCTGGTATCGCGCCGCCCAGCTTCGATCAACGTTGGTCATGTCGGATCGCGGCGTAAGCACTTTCATGCTGTGGTCTTCCTTGGAAACGACTCCGGCTGCCTGCAATTCGGCGCGGATAGCATTGTTGATTTCCTGACGGCTGGCGTTGTCGGGCGAGACGACAAGCGTGTTCTCAGGCTTGGCGACATAGTCCTTGGCGATGGCCTCGATGCGCTGGACATTGTCCGGTATCTCGGTGACGCGGCCCTGTTGTTGCAAGAGAGTCAAACCGATTGCAGTCTCGTTCTTTGACAGGTGTTCGACCGCGCGAAGCAGCTCTGGATCTCTCTGGCGCATGATCTGGTCAAGCTGGGAAGTTTGCATCCCGGCCTGCTGCATCTGCTCGAAGGGCTTTCCGGCATCGACGCTCTGATGCTGACGCGTGTCTCCGATAAGGAGTACCCGATCTTGCGGGCCGATCTTCTCCATGAACGTCTGCATCTGCCGGGTGCTGGCAAGGCTGGACTCATCCACCATATATAGATGGCGGCTGCTTGGATCACCTCTCAACTGGTCGTGGCTTCCGCGTGCAAGGAAGTTCTGCAACGTCTCGGCAGAGATACCAGCATCCCGAAGTTGGGCGGCGGCGCGACTGGTCGGGGCGAAGCCATCAACCGCGAAACCGTTGCGTTCTGCGCCCTCCCGAATGGCTTCTAATGTGGTGGTCTTCCCGGTTCCGGCGAGTCCTTGCAGGCCATGTACCCGGTCATGGCTGTTGAGCACTTCCTCAATAGCTCTGCGTTGTGCGGGATTGAGGAATTCGCGGGTCGCCGCATGAGTTGCCGCCTGTTCTTTCACCATGATTGGCTCGATGGTATTCTGGCCGCGTCGCATGTGTGCGACAGTTTCCCGCTCTGCAGCGATGGTCTCGCGCGTGGTGAACTGCCGTCCTGTCTCGTGCTTCTGCCCGTCCACGATCTGAAACTCGCCGGTGCCGCGCCGCAGATCGAAGTTCTCGCGCACCTGGCTGTAAGTGAGGTCGCCCATCCCGCGCCGCAGGGCGTCGCGCATGATCTCCCGTTCGTCCGTGACGGCCTCACGTTCAAAGCCGCGATCCTTGGCAAAAGTAACTGCTTCCTGCGCCCGCACACGCGAATCTGGCATCGGATTCTGCTGCAATGTTGCGGCGCGCTCTCTAGCCTCGGCCACAACGCGGTCGGCCTGGTTGCCAAACTCATTGGCAATCTTCCGGTGCGCAGCGAGCACCTCGGAAGACGAGAGAATATCCTTCTTATCGCGTGTATTGTGCGCGGCAATCTGTGCGGCCTCCGGCCCGCTGAAGCCGCTTTTTGCTACGGCCTCCTCGATCTGTTGGCGGCGTGGGCTGGACGCCTCAAGATACTCAGGCGTGTATCCCTTTATGTCGGGCGCGCCGCTCTTACCGGCCTCGATCTGATAGCCGAGATTGCGGAGCCGGAAAGTCAACTCCGATTGGTAGACCGCGGTTGCGAACTGCTGTGTATCGAAGAATCCCCGCTCTTGCAACGCACGAGTCGAACCATCGGGCCGCTCGGTCATATTGAAGATCACGGCGTGGGTGTGAAGCTGCGGCGCGGCATACCCTTCGACCGGGCGAGCGGTGTCATGCTCGAACTTCGCTGCGATGAACTTGCCGGTGGTTTCGGCGGGATTGTTGCCGCCGATTCGCGCTTGCGTATACCGCTCCAACTCTGTGAGGGCGATGGTGACGGCCTCCCTATGAGCTGCGCGAACGCGGTTATCGCCTCCGACAAGTGCGGTCAGAGAAACGGATTTGGGCGCTGAAAAGGTGGCATCCCAACCTGCACGATGCTCCACTGGCTTGACGGTAGTTCCATCTGCCGTGGTGTACTCCTGCCCGGTCCGATGGCGCACCAATTGTTCGCCTGAGTGTGGGTTCTGGCCTTCACTCAAGCGCGCGAAATGCTGGGAGTCGATTGCTCCCGCAAGGCCATACTTCTGGGCTATCTGCCCCTGCCATTCTCCGAGAATCGCGTCGCCCTGCTTCCAATAGTTCTGCTCGGCAGACATGAACTCTTTTGCATGGTACGTCTGGGCCTGGCCGGAGCTGAGGGGCTTGGAAATGGTGAGCATACGACCTCTCTATTGCTCAAACGGAAACGATGACTGTGGCTCTGGATTACCATCGGCCCGAGGGTAATCCTCCGGGTGGCCGGGAGCGGTAGGAACCAGGACAAGCTCCTCTTCGGCGGGTTCGTCAAACTGCAATTGCTCGGCTTCGGCGTCGTCCTCTTCCGGATGTTGACGGGCAAACATCGCCGCGGTCGGTGGCTCCGCCTCAAGGTCAATCTCCGGCAGTTGGCGTTCAGGATTCCTCGGCGCCAGTGTCTTCGGATCGAAGCGCAGTTGATCCTCATCATCCCGGCGCGGAATAAAGCCGGGAGTAGTGAGCGGCAGGTCCATGTACTCGAAGTGGAAGCGGGCCACGTTGTTTCCCAGCTTGAGAAAGGCGCGGCGATTCTCCAGTCCGGAGATTTCTGAATCCATCACAAGCGGTTCCACCTGGCGGTCCACGCTGAAGTTTCTGCCGGACCGAGAGCCGTCGAAGTGCGTCTCCTTCATGCGCTCGATCTCAACTTTTCCAATCGCATTGCTGACCCACTCGGCCGCTTTTGGCTCTGTCGTCTTGAGAAAGATTTTGGTTGCAGGCTGGGACAGCATGACCTCGGCCAGGTGGCCGTAAATCACTTCAAGTTGTGCTTTCCCCTGGAACCCAAGCACAAGCGGATTCCTGCTTTTTCGGTTCTCGGTAATAGCGGTGTGGAGTTGGGGCAGACGCTGCAAGCTCGCCAGTTCGTCCAACACAAACCAGACGGGCGTCTGATTTTGCTGGGGAGCAGTCAAGAGCCGCATCACCAAAAGATCGATCCAAAGGCTGTGCAACGGGCGCAATGCCTCGCGTTCTGTTGCGCTTGAGGTGATGAATATCCATCCTGCGCGGGTCTCCGCCCACTCTGTCGCGCTCCAAGTTTTATTGCCCGCCTGCTCCCTAGTCGGCAACATCCGAAGGCTGTCCGCTACCAGTCCGAGCGAAGCAAGGACGCCATTGCGCTGCTGCTGCGCTCCCTTGGCAATCATGGCCTCCATCTCCGTCCCGCGCACCCGCTGGTCGATCTCCGCGGGGTTCGAGAGCCACGCAACCAACTGCTCAGGCGTCGGCCCTTTGGTGAGGAGATGGGCAAAGATTTTCTGGGGCGTCTCGGTAAAGAACTCACCCTTCTTGTCACTGGTCGGCTGGTAAAGAGAGGCGGCAATTGCCTTCGCCTCAGCCCTCCGCCTCAACTCTTCCGATGGTCCCCAATAGGGACAGCGGTCGTCGAGCGGGTTCAATACGATGTCCCCGCGCTTGGCATCAAAGAAGCGCTGAATGAACTCGCAGGCAGGGTCGTAGACGATGGCCGCGTGACCTCGGCCCTGAATCTGGCGGAGGATCTGCATGATGAGCGTTGTCTTGCCCGCGCCGGTGTCGCCCATCAACTCGATGTGCTGCGCCTCAGCCTGGAGGGGTATCCGCATCATCTCTGTAGCCTCGGTGGTTTTGAAGCCGATGCCGTCTCCATTCACCGTCTTGTTGAACTGCCTGGGCGTAAGCATGACCGGCCCCTTCAGGCGACGGCCGTACTTCAATTCCTTCCGGCGTTTTATGTCTTTCACGATGGCAAACGGGAGTTGCGTAATCAGCGAAAGAAGGCCGAACAACAAGGGCATTTTGTAGATGTCCCTGAGCTGATCTCCTCCGTACACGGCATTCTGCAGGTAGGTGTGCAAGCGAGCATCAATGTACTTCTGCTCGGGGCCGCGATAGAGAACGTCGAGCCCCCGTGCGTCGGCGGCTGCGGAGAGCGCAAGTGGGATCTGCTTGCCTTGGGAGGCCAGAGTCGTACCCGCCTTCACGTCTGCCTCGGTTGCAACTTCGACTCCAGTGCTTACCCCGGCTGCATAAAGCAACTGGTACTTGTCGGTCTTGTTGAACGCGCCTCCGGCGGCGCTGCGGGCATATATCGGCGTGTAGAACTGTTGAAGTGGAGTCTGTCCGAAGCTGAAGCGGAGATACACAAAGCAGCCGGTCAACACGAGCGCAAGGCATACCGCGCCGTAGCTGTAGATCGGGGAATGGGGCGGGAAGATGATCGTTTCCTTCCGGCCCCAGTGGGTAGTTGCCATCACGCACGCTCCACTTCCTGCCGTGCTTCGACGGCTACGGCTCTCTTGCGCTTTTTGACTTCTGTCATGATCCCGTCGAAGACTTCGGGAGTGAGCTTCTGGCCGGCAGCAAGTGGCTTCAAGACATTCATCAGCATGAGTCGAAGCCCAACGATTTCGCTCAGCTCCGCGCTGGCGGTCGGCTCGCCGCAATCGCGGGACAGTTCGTCCAGAATGAGCCGGCGGATAAGCTCGCCACGCTGTTGGCCGCGACGTTTGGCCAGGCGCTCAACATCCGCCACTTCACGCGGACTGAGCTTTGTTGTGACGCCAACCAGCCGATAGGTCCCGCGCTTTTCTGCCTCGGCGGCAAGTCGATCTTCGCTTAGAAGTGGCATATCGATTCTCTTTCCAGTCCGGTGTCCTTGGGTGTCCCCAGGTGTCCTCACGGACACCTAACGGCCCTAAGTAGTTCAATCCATTTGGGCGGGTCCAAGTATCCTTGGGTACACCCAGCACGACCCTTGGAGGGATGGAGTGTCAATAATCACCCGGTGCGAAGCACCTTGCCCATTCCACCTCACAATTGGATGGAGGATCACGCCTTCGATACCGGCACAGATTCAGTCGGCTTCGTCGCGGCAACGGGCTTCTTCGCGGGTTGTTCTGGCAGTTCGTTCACTACCGCTTTACGAATGCGAAGAGTAGAGGTGACGTTGTTCGATTGTGGAGTTTTCAGGAAGTCTTGGAAGTCGCGATCCTTCGAGAAAACATAGTTGAGGGCTTTGTCCACTACATCGTCGGCGGAGGCATGGATGAAAGCGGCGTATTGATCGACCTGCGTTGCCGTGACTTCGTCAAGCCTTACCGAAGCGCTGATCTGTCTGGTTTGGGTGATCTCTAACAGTGGCATATTGGTTCTCCTTGGGTGAGTGAATTACATTCTCTGAACAAACCTGGAAGCCGTAGCCGCGATTTCTGCGGCACGGTCTTCCGAGAGCGATTGATTGCGGGCCTCAAGCTGCTGAATGATGGTCTCGGAAGAGATACCTTTGCGCGCCCAAAGCACGGCGCTGGCAACATCCACCGTGCGGAGCGCGTAGTATTGCGGATTTGGTTTATCGGTACGAAGAGCGACAAGAGCCCGAACTACCTGATTGGCGGGAACTCCAGCCGCAAGCTGGGCCATTACCCACGCCCAATCGTTCTCCGACTTCGTGCCGCTTCTCGGTTGGCGACAAACGTAGAGGCTGCCACAATCAGCCTGGGTTAGCGACGGCATTTCCAGCCTGAAATCCTCCGTGGAGTAGACGGTGAGAACGCCATCGCTCTCCAGAGTGACAGGGCAAGCCGGAACATACTTGCGATTGAAGAATCCAGGCAGGCGGAGCACCCGCGCGCAGTCGGTGCAGGCGCGGTCGCCGCCGAAGGCTAGAGTGAGAGTCTTTAGCATCCCTTCCTGCTCAGGGATGGAGAATCCGCGCACACGCCAGAGGATCTGGTATTTACCTGGCGAAGTGCGGATGACAAACGTGGGAGGCGGCACATTGGCGGACGCCCGAATCGCATTCAACTTTCGGTCGCCATCCTCGTCCAAATCCAGGTACAACGCCCGTGGCTCTGCAATGGCATTCTTCGTCCGCTTCTTTGCGTCCGGAAGAAGTGAGTTGACAGAGAAATAGACGTTGGCCCCGAGAGCATTTTCGTGGGCAAGCCAACCAAGATAGTTCGACTTCGAGAGGTCACCCTGGCGGACGATCCGCTGCCGGGTGCGGGATGGATCGGCATGACGCAGGACCAGGGCGAAGGTGTCCTCTGCGCCGAACCAATGGGCAAGAAACTCGCCGGCGACTTTGCAGGGGTTAGGCAAGGATGAGGCCTCCATTGATTGGGCTATCCATGCAGTCGTAAACCATCTCGAAACGAAACTCCTGTGCCTGCCGGTCATAGCCATCCAAGCGCAATACTTCGCGGATGGCTCGGCGTCCCGGCTGCCGTTCGACATGGACGATGAAGTTGACGGCTTCGCCGATCTCAGCCTCAATATCCTCAAACGTCGCTTGCTGGTGGCTCCGCATCACAAGGTTGGCGAAACGACGAAGGGCTTTGACCGCAGAGTTGGCGTGAATCGTGGCCAGCGATCCAGAATGGCCAGTGTTGAAGGAATCAAGCAAAGTGCGGGCCTCCGCGCCTCGCACTTCGCCGAGGATGATCCGATCCGGCCGCCAGCGCAATGCAGACTTCAACAGATCGTCGAAAGTCACGGATGCCTTGAAGGTATCGGTCTGGCATTCGACGGCAAGAACGTTCGGCTTCTGGATGCGAAGCTCGGAGGTGTCTTCAATGATGACGATGCGCTCATGCTCTGGGATCGCCTGGCCGAGGATATTGAGCAGCGTCGTTTTCCCGGTCCCGGTTCCGCCGCTGATGAGCAGCGTCTTTCCGTTGCGAATCTGTTCGGCAAGGAACTCCGCGAGAGCCCGCGTGAGGGTGCCGCGAGAGATGAGGTCTTCGACCGTATACTTGCGGCTTGAAAACTTGCGGATCACCAAAGCCGGAGCGGGGCGCGACACTGGCGGAATGACCGCCGCAAGGCGGCTGCCGTCCGGGAGCTGCGCGTTGAGAACGGGATTGTCTTCGTCCAGCTTCTTGCCAAGCCGATTGGCGACTACTTCGAGGCCAGTTCGTAGCTTGCCACCTTCGAAGGAGATGCTCTCATCCTGACGCATGATGCCGTCCCGTTCATACCACCAGGACGAATCGGGATTGCCCATGATTTCGCTAATGCTGTCGTCCAGCAAAAGAGCCTCTATCGGTCGCAAGAATGGGAGAATCAACTCGAAACTCATAACGAGAACCTCGTAAGATTGGAAGCCCAGCGGACGGCCGGGCTTCCAAGGGTGAAGAAGAAGGGCGTTAAGCTGCCGCTTCCTCCGAGCTTGCGTCGTCGTGCTCCTGCTCTTCCGGGGCTGACTTCTCAGCCCGGTCCAGCTTCAAGATCGAATCGACCCGGATCTCCCAGATGCGGAGCTTCGAGTCCGTCTTCTTGCTGTCGTACTCTCGGCTGCGCAACTCGCCTTCCACCTGGATATGTGCGCCCTTCTTGAGCGTGCCGGCGAACTCCGAGAGATTGCCGAAAACTACGCAACGGTGCCATTCGGTCTGCGAGACGTACTCGCCGCTCTTCTTGTCCTTATAGGAGGACTTGGTTGCCAGCGAGAGGGTGGTGAAGTTGCGGTTGTTGGCGGTGCGGACTTCTGCGTCGCTGCCGAGAAAGCCGATGAGGTTTACTTTGTTCTGGTACATGATGTTGTCTCCGTTTCGTTGAATTTCCCGATCCTGCTCGGGTCACACTGGGCGGAGCCTGGCGAGTGGGCCATGCTCCCAAGTGCCGAAGGTCTGCTTTTACGGAGGGTCCGGAGAAATCTTTTCGGGGTACTCTCCGAACAAGATTTGGAGGGAAACCGTAATCCGAAGGGCGACGTAGCCGAAGCAGAAGACCGAGTTGCCGCAGGGCGCATGTAGGGCCCCGAAGCCGTGACTGAGCAGACGGCGGGATACGAACCGGCTGACACACATAGGACCAAAGTTTTCATCAGCATTCCGGCGGCAGAAGCCCCCGGCCATCGCAACTGCTCTTGAACGTGCCATGACTCCGTAAGAAGAGCGTTGTCGGCAGCCTCCATTGCGGGCTGGAATGCTCTCAGTCGCCTGATCAATGACGCACAGGGACAGTTGGGGTGGAGCAACCGGATTGGCAGCTTGGACGGACATGGAATAGCCTCTGGAAGGGTTGATGAATCCTTAGCTGAATGCCTGGTCAACACGGAAGCGCACGATGGCCAACCCGAGGGGGTTCACGGACAGCTCGTTGTTCTTCACGCTCTCTCGGAAGACATAGGTAACGCTGGCGGTCCATCGCTCCCGTTTGAGTTCCGTGTGATCTGCGGGATTGGTGTAGACCTTCTCGAACTCAATCCGTGCCGAATAGGGAGACTGCCGCAGATCGTCAAGGACGATGTTCTTTACCTCTACATCCACATAGGGAAGGGTGCTGTCCTTGACGTAAGTCTGGATGATATTGTCCTTGCGTTCCTGCTCAATGACGGCGTGCTGAACGTCGCCATTCAGAAAGTAAAGGGAGCTCGTCTGGTCGCGCTCGATGGTGAAGCGATTGCGGCTGAAGTAAAGCTCGGCCCACCGCGTAAGATAATACTTGTTCTCCGCCTCCTGGGGGCGATATTGAAAGTTGCGATAGTCGATTGCATCCGCCCGGCCGACATCGTTGATTCTCACAATCATCGGGTGCATATCGGCGAGGGCTTTCTGACTTCTGAATACCAGAGCCGCCAGGGTAAGCGAAACGACAGTGAGCACAAGAATCGTTACCTTTAGGTAGGTATTCATGACCATCGGATCGCCATACTGTTCCAGGTAGCGTTCCGCCGCGCGGGTGATTTCAGGAGTGGCTTTCGGTTGCAAACTCATCTCTCGCCTCGTTTCAGTTTTTGCGGTTTACAGCGCGGCCCTTACCGCCAACATTGCGACGCCCATTCCGCCGTCGTGTCCGCCCGTGTGGCCACCGAACAAGCTCTGCGTCATCGCGGGAATCTTGAAGAGGATATACACGTTGACCATTACAAGCAGGATGAGCAGCGGCAATGCCTGGACAATCGTCGCGGGGTCCGAAACGCTCTGTCCAACCTGGATGTAGTAGCTGGTCAGAACGTGGCACAGAACGTTCATGGTTGCTGCGGCAATGACCTTGTAGAAGCTGAATCCGAGGTAAGCCTTTAGCCAACCCCAGAACAGCCAATCGAGCTTGTCGAAAACAAGGAATGGAATGAAGATCGGCCCAAGCAATCCGACGATGGTTGACGCAATTGCGCCATACGCAACTATGGCGGAGACCGCTGCCGCAAGGACGCCCAAAAGGAACTGCACAACGAAGTACACTAGCGAGTAGTAGGGGGACATCATGCTGTTCAGCAACGACGGTCCGGTTTTAGACGATGCAGTATGGATCTCGGTCAGCATTGTAGTGGCGCCATCCGCCCCGATGATGGTCACAAGGTTGGCTGTTCCGCCATCAATGAAGCCCTTGATAGAGAAGCCAAGGCCGGGGATGGAGCTGTCGTAGTAGTTCACCATCGCATACGCGAAGGTCAGGAGCATGAAGAGATTGAGAAACCTGCCCATGCTGAAGCCGGCCCCACCCTGTGCGGAGGCAAGTGCCTCCTGAACACCGAACCAGACCAGCATGATCGTTGCCAGCGAAAGAACAATATGGACACCCATCGCTGTAACGGAGGGTGCCGCCGTAGCAGCAAGCGACTGGCACCCTTGAGAGATGAAATCAAAGAGACCCATCTTCATTTCCTCATGTCTTTCTTGGCGCACCTATTCAGTAGGCTTGTGTGAGAAGGTTGGCTGCGCCGCTGTTAGTCGTTGTGATGTTGGCGTTGTAGTAGCTTTCGTATCCTGAAGAGTCACGGAAAGCCGACTTCATTGTGTCCTGTTGCTGCTTCTGGGCAACCATCTGTTGCAGGGCAAGATTGGCGTTTATCTGGTTGGCGTCCTGCTGGTTGCGCAGTTCCAAGAGCAGCGCCACATTGATGCGCTGGAGTGTGGCCATGATGGTCTGCTGCGAGGCATCCTGGCTCTGCGTTGCGTTCTCAAGATTGGATATATCCGTTTGCCTTGCAGCCTGATTTGCACGGATCGTTCCCAGAGCCTGAAGGTTGGTACTCATGACGGAGTCGCCGATGTCAATGGTTGCTCCCTGTGCGGCGATTTGCTGCTGTCCAGCGAAGCTCGATGTGCTGTAACCGGGAATCATGTTAGCTGTGTGCGGTACGCTCACTTGTTGGTAGGCCGCTGCCGCCCCGTTGCCCGTATTCGACGCATTGAGCCAGCCCATGGAATTGCCGTAAGTGTTCGAGACTTGTTGCATAAGCATCAGGTCGCTTTGGGGTGAGAGAAAACGCTGATACAGCATGTTCGGCGCGAGAATCATCTGGTGCACGAGGTCGTATTGCTGCTTGGCGACGTTGTAGGCCTGCAATGCCGTGGTTGCGATCTTGACCGTATTGGTGAAGATCTGCTGGCCCTGCGCAATCTGCTCGGCCTCGTTGGCGATGGATTTCTCTTCGTTCCCGATCTGGACGATGGCGTGCGCCGATTGCGTTGGATCGAGAACGATGCCTGAACCGAACTGTGCGTGCGCCGCAGGTTGCAATGCTACGGCAAGTCCGATTGCAAGTGGTATGAAGGTCATTTTTCGCATAGGGATCTCCTGTCATGTGCGGTGGTGTGTTGTGGTTGTCAAGCAGCGGTTTGGCGTTACTGCTGCGCAGCGAGAATCTGGCGCTGAATATCCGCAAGATGATCGGCCTGGGGCTTGCACCGTTCATCGCGCGCTTTCTTCTTGGCGTCGAGAGCTGCGATCTCTTCTTTGGTCAGCTTTTCCCCGGTTAGAAGTCTTGTGGCCCCCGAAGTATCTTCATCCAAGCAATCCTTGGAATAGGCGGGATATTCAGCGTCATACTGCTTCTGCAACTCCTGCACCTTTTTCGCCTTGCTCTGGCAGCCTGCGAGGGCAAGAGTGACCAAAAGAAGAACGGGTATCAATCGCATTCAAATCCTCCTCAGAACGTCTGCGGGATGGTGTGGTTCGTGTAAGCCGGAAGAAGCATATCTTGCGTGAAGTACACTTTCACGCGGTGCCCCTCCCGAATCGTGATCGTGGGCGGTATCTGCATGAAGCGGTCAAGAATGGAGCTGGCCGATTGCGAGACACTGGCCGCAGTGCCGTTGGTGAACGCCTGGGAACCGCTGGTGGTGATTGCGCCGCCGCCCTGCGTAATCTCGCTTGCTCCGGCAACAATGCCCAAGGCGATCGAAGCTCCGAAGATTTCAAAGTAGTGGTTGTTGACCTTGTCCTTCAGCCCTTCCTCTCCGATCTGGTCGAGACCGTGGAACTGGTCGAGATCGACGGAGTAGCCATCCGGCATAATGAGGCGGTGAAAAACGACTGCCATGCGCCGCTGCTGTCCAATCCCTGCGGCCCCAATCTTCTTGGCCTCCCCTAAGACGACTGTACCCTCAGGGATGATGACGTGCTGGTGGTCATGCGAATACAAGGGATTCGATACAAGAACTTTCACCGCTCCTGCCGCGTCTCCATCCAGCCGATTCATGAGAACTGTGTCGAGGACAGACCCCTCATAAACGAGGTAGGGCTGCCCGATGGCAGAATCGACATTCGCCTCCATTGGCCGCTTGTAACCGTCTGCCGGGGCCTGCTGTTCTCCTGCGGCCCGTGGGGGAATCAGACTGCTGTCTGGCTGTTGTTGCAGAGCAGGCACCATCTGGCCTGCTCCTTGCTGGTCAAAGGAACGAGAATAGGCAAGATTGGAGGCGAAACGAGCGTCGTCGGCGCGCGCCCGCTCTTTCGCGGCAATCTGCTGGGCCTGCTGCTGTTCTGGACTGAGCTGCTTTTCTCCGCCGCCTTGTTGGCCGTAGCCAGGCTGCTGCTGCGGGCAGGGCTGACCAGCTATGCAAGGCGCGGCGACGCCGGTCGGCCCATACGCTGAGGCCGCTGTTCGTTGCGCAGAGGTGGCAGACGCGAGAGCAGGATCGCCTCCCGTGGCAGCAACAAGAGCCGCTTGCTGCTGCTCCTTCTGGCGTTCGGCCTGAAGTTGGTTCTTCAGGTCCTGCACATTGTTGTCTGTGTTGTCCTGCAAGGTTGGTTGGGGAGGCTGACCTTTTTGGGCAGCCTGCTGTGCCGGCGTCTTCTTGCCGGTTGAGCTGAAGATTGCCGCAACGATCACGAGCAACGCCGCGCCAAGATAGACAAAGGTCTTGAGGTTCTTTTGCAGCACACCCTTCGGCTCATTGGTCGTGTGCCGCAACTCAGGCTCAAACTGCGGCCCTGCGTGAGCTTCTGTTTGAGGAGCAAAAATGTTCTCGGCCATGACAGTTATCCTTTCCGTGCGAAGTCCATGCGTTTTTTGCCCAGTTCGACATAGCCGTTGTCCATGATCTTCGGGATGATGTATGTTCCATCTCGCAGGTCAAAGGTGATGAGGTTGGGCTTCCCGTCCTTCATTTCGTACACGCTGAACTTCTCCGGCGCACTCGTCTTGATATAGGTGAACTTGTCATCGTGGTAGATCGACTGAATATCGAATGGCGCCTCATCCCGCTTGTAGACATAGTCGAACTTCAGTTCCGTTGGATATGCGCTTTTATACTCATCCACTGCTTGGGCAACGTGCGACTGGAGCGCGGCCAGTTGCAGCTTGGATTGCTCCAGTTGCTGGGCGGGGACGAACTGCGCTGGTCCGCTGGCCGCGACTATCGAGGACTGGTCGGCGGGTTCGATAATCACTTTCAGATCCGGCTCGGCAGCGGATGTGGAGATGTCCTGCAAGGTAAAGCTGTAGATGTTGCCCTTGTCCGTAATGAGATTCAGGTTGGAGCTGATACCTGGCTTGGCCGGATGCACGAAGCAGAAGTTCCCAACCACATCCACAATCCAGAAGTCCTTGTCGCCTGTGGCGGCTTCCATGATCTTTTCGGAGGCTGGCACCACAATGAGGGTGGTGTATTTGACCTTGGCGTGGATCGGGACGATGTCCTGTGAGTGGTATTGCACGGTGCGGGCCGCATCCTGCGCGACCGCCACGATGGATGTGAGTGCCAGGGCAACCCCAGCGACGACGTTCAGACGGTTCATGCGATGCCTCCTTAGCGGTTGGTGGTAGGAAGAGAAACGGCCAGTGTGCGAGGCCGGAACGGATGATCTTCGGCGAGATGGCGAAGCCCGTCCGCTATACCGAAGCGCCCGAAGTAGTCGCGCTTCTTGAGGTTGTCGCGGGCGTTGTTGGTGGCCATCCAATAGGAAACAGAATCCACATTCAATCGAACCTTCTTCGATGTCTGCGCTTTGCGAATGAGCATCTCCCCTGGTGGAACGAGGCCGCCAATTATGTCCAGTTCGGTATCGTTGAGGTGAAAGGCCTCGGCATAGACCTCACGGTTCATCTCTGGATTCGCCAGGAATATCTTCGTAGGGCAGCTTTCCGCTACGATGGCCAGCATCCCCGACTCCTGAAGCTCCTTGATGGATTGGGTTGCGAGAATCATGGCGGCGTTGTGCTTGCGCCAAGTCTTCTGGGCCTGGACAACATAGTTGCGAATGGTCTCGTTCTTGATGAAGAGCCAAGCCTCATCCAAAAGAAAGGTCTTGAAGCTCGCCAGCTTTGCCGGGTTCGCAATCTCATTTGAGGCGCGGTGAAGTACATAAAAGAGAAGCGGCTCTAACACATCGGGCGCGTCGCTCCATCCGTGGAAGTTGAAAGTCTGAAAATCGGCAAAAGAGAGACTGTCCTTGGCGTTGTCGAAGAGAAAGCCGTACTGGCCACCGTGCGTCCAGCGGTGCAGGCGCTCTTTGAGCTCGCCTACGATATTGGCGAAGTTGGAAAGTGTGCGCTGCTCGGGGTCGAGAATGTACATCCTCTCGATCCCGTCCCAAAGCTTGCGCTCCTCTTTGAAGTCCATTCGATAGCGTTGACTGTCGCCCTCGATCAATACACGAAAAAAGGAAAAGAGGAATTGCAGGTTTTCCTTTGTCGGTTCCAGAGAGAACGGATTGATGGTGAAGTCCCGCGAATCCTGCCCCACATTCAGGTACGACCCGCCAAAGATCGACGTGAGCGATTCGTAGCTTCCCCCAATGTCGAAGATGTAGGTCAGCGGTTTGTACTTCTGCGCGTTCTGGAGCAGGAATGCACACAGAAAGGTCTTCCCGCTTCCGGTCATTCCAAGGATGAGCGTATGGGCGACCTCTCCGTTATGGAGATTCAAGAAGTATGGCGTCGCATTGTCCGTCTCAAAGACGGCAAGGTATTCCGTTCCGAGATGGGCGTTTCGCTTCTCTCCAGACAGGATGGTGAAGAGAAACGACAGGTCCGCATAGTTGGTATTGAGCAGGTACAGCTTTCGGAGGTTCTGCGCGTAGTTGCCAGGAACGGTGGCGAAGTACGCATTGAGTTGGTTGTAGGTTTCGATGAAGAGATTGCCGTCCGCGTTGGTGAAGACGCTGGTGAACTCGCCAATGACCTGGTCAGTCTCGCTCCGGGTGGACGCATACACAACAATGGTGAGAGAGAAATCTCCTAAAGATTGCCCGTCGCCGAGGACACGGAGGCAATCTCCAAGGTTCTCGATGTCGGCCTGCTTCGACTCGTCTACCAGTACATCGCGCGGATTGGTCTTTGTGGTGTCACTGGTCGCCTGCGAAACAAAGCCGGTCTTCGACATATTGAAGTGGCGGCGGCGCTTGTTCACTTCCTTGCGTGCCTTGTCGGTAGCCAGCGACGTCCACTCGGTTACGACGTAGAAGTTCGCGGAGATCTTCAGCAGTTGATCGAGAACCAGTGGCCGGGTTTCAGTGATAGCCTCCTTCATCGTCAGTACGCGGACAACGTGATCGCCCACGCGGAGATGATTGCGCTCGGCTTCAATGTTGGAATTGACAACCTGATAGTCAAGAAACTGCGTAGACTGCGGCCGTCCTGCGATCCGCCTATCGTCGTAGTTGAGCAGCCGGCGAAAGAATCGGAACTGACCTTGCTGGCCGAGCACTTCAACCTGCATGAAATCGGCAAGCTGGCGGGCGAATGTCTGTACCTTTTGGTCCAGCCTCGCCAGTTCGCTCTCGATCTGTGTGCGCAGCAATACCTTCATGCTGTTGTTCGTGAACTGTGTTCGGAGTTCGCCAATCGCTCCGGCAGGATCGCGGAAGAGCTGAGCGAATGCCGCGCCGATGCCGCTTTTGGAGCGTGGCCCTTCAAGGACGATGGCATAGAAGATTTCGACCTGGTAGAGATGGTCTCGCTTGCCCTCGAAGAACTGCCGCCGCTGCTCGGTGGCTGCTTCTACGACCGGATCGTCATAGCTTGCGAACGGAATATCGGGACGGTTGGACTTGAAGAGGTACTGGTAGATGTGAAAGCCGGGGCCGAAGGCTTTGAGCGCGGATTCCAACCGCTTTACCGCGTACTCCTGTTCCGCGTGGTCAAGACTTTCGTAGTCCACGCCGGGAATACTAAGAACCATGCCCACATCGCCGCTTTTGGTAAGAAAGCTGGTCTCGTTCCAGAAGCCGTATAGATTGATGTGGTCATTGAGAGACGCACTCTCTTTCCATGGCTTGATGACTTTATCGAGTCGGAACATCAGCGCACCTCCACACGGGGAACTTGTTGCTTGGCGGCGTCATAGCGCAGCTTGTATCGCTCGGACTTTGCCAGGATGCGAAGAAATGCCGGGTCGCTGTTCGTTACCCAGTGACCGAATGCAAAACCACCGATGAAAACGGCGATGCCGCCCAGAATGCTGTTGAAGAGATTGAAGGCGCTCACAGCGCCCACGCACACGAAGTAAAACAGCGTGCGCTCGACCCCCAGGTAGGTGAGAGGCTTATGCAGGCTCTTGAAGACTCGGTTTGTGCGAGCATTCTGATTCTTCTGTTCCGGCATAAGCCCCTCGATCCGCGCTGTGAATGGTGAAGAGTTGCAACGAAAGACGGGATTTTCTACACACCCCAAAGCCAGGTCAGAACGTTCGCCGCAAGGACGGCAATGCCGGTTCCGGCGGCAACACCGGCAAGTGCCTTCTTTGCGCCCGGCTCGCCGTGGGCGAAGCCATAGCCGCCGATCACAATCGCAACAAGACTTGCGACCTTTGCGATGGTGCCGGTGAACAGCGTTTGAATTGAGGTGAAGCCGGTATCGAAGGGTGAGCCGCCCTGGGCAAGAGCGGCGATTGGGAAGGCCAAGCATACGGCTGGAATCAGGGTGGACAGGCGCATCCACTTGTGAGATGCCTGGGCCGTCTTCAACAAATTCGAGATTCGGATTTTGCGGGACATTGTCTCCTCCAGCGACTGTGCTTCAGCCGCGATATTCCGGAGACTAGGCGCGATTATTCTTCGCGTCCAATACTTCTTACCTATGGCAGTTTTCCTGAAAGTTGTCGCTGCCATAGGCGCAAGCGATGGGAGATTTGCGCACTAACCGAAGAGTGGAAGGGTCCGTTTTACTGCTGTGGGGCGAACCGAAAGCGGTGGCTTCGCGGGAGGCAAGTGTGCTTGCATCCGAAGTCTCTTTTTCAGCTCCCGCAACAATGCCGGGATAGTCCGCTGCGTCGGAAACTTCTTCGAGATTAAAACGCTCTCGACCATCCAATTCACGCCCGCAACCGGACGGGTAACGATCCCGTCCTCAACTTCCCAGCCTTCGCTGATCAATGCGTGGCCATACCCTGATTTCACCATCCACTGGATGTCATGAGGGCTTCCAGTTGTGCTCACCACTTCCGGATGAACGCCGACCTCGCTCAACATCTCGATCAATCGGCGATGCGCCTCCGGGTGCTGTCTCGGTTCACGAAAGATTGTGAGCTTCTTTCCGAGAGCCGATGGTGCTATCTCGTCTTGCTTCGCTGCTGGATCATTTGATTTCATACAAACCACAAGGCGATCCTGCGCGAGTGGCTGCATATTCAGGCCCATTCCTTCTGCGGGCAGAGTCACCAATGCCGCATCAATGAGGCCTCGTTCAACCAGGGAAAGAAGCTCCACATGGTCGCCACTCTTTGGCATGATTTCGGAGTCCGGAAACAGGTCGGTATGCGCGCCACAGACCATCTGCAACAGGGCTCGGTCAACGAAGGGAGAGAACCCGATTCGCAGTGGCGCAATGGCGACATTGTGACTTGCGCGCGCAGCCGCAATCACGTCATCGCGAAGTGCAAGAATCTGCCTCGCTCCCGCGGTCAACACCTCAGCCGCCGGAGTCAATTTGATGCCCTTTCGATCTCGCACAAGGAGATCGACCAGCAGAGATTCCTCCATGGATTTGAGCTGGGCACTGAGGGATGGTTGCGCGACAAAGAGGCGCTTGGCAGCGCGGGTAATATTCTGCTCTTCTGCAACGGCAATCAAATATCTGAAGTGCCGGAATTCGAGTAGATCTGACATGCTATGACGCTCCACAGTTCGATTGGTGAAGCTCGGCGATTGGTCCAGGACCACAAGCGTGTCAGTGTTCCCCCTCCATGGGGGATACAGTTTATGACGGCCAGGAACCAAGAAAGTCAACAGCAACAATAATTTAAGTGCCTTTTGCTGGTAATTCGCTGCCATAGGCGGCAGCTATGCCGACCAGGAAACCGCCATAGTTGAGAAGTATTGGACAACCTCCGCTACGCCCTCCACTCTAAAAGAGTCCTTCATGGCGTCGCAATCAATCGCGTCCATCGCAGGCTCACCAGAGATAGCTTGAAGAGGCCTAGACAATGGCTGTAGTGACAGCAACGAGTTTCCCCACAACGAAATCGGAGTTGCCAATGACAGGCGAAAACGTCACCGAGAAAAAGCGTCCGGGGAGGGTCACAATCGCTCCCGAAGAGAAGTTCCTGGTCGGAAGAGTGGAAGCGGCGGACATGCTCTCAATCAGCCCAAGAGCACTCGACTACCTTGTCGCCAATAAGCTGTTGGCCGCTCGTCGAATTGGTACGCGGGTACTGATTCCTGTCGCCGATCTGCGGCGCTTCTCGCGTGGCGACCATCCGGCGCGGCTGGCTGGATGATCTAGCTTGCGAATGAATCAATGCCTGGGAGCTGCTTTTCGCAAGAAGACGCCCTCGCTTTTAGCCTCCGAGCCAGCCGCGTGATCGTGCCATGCAACAACCCTGCTGTTTCAAGTTCATTCTGGATGGTTGCCGCATGATCTGGAAGCGAATCGGCCATTGCCCGGATTCTCTCAATCAGCCAGTCTTCTTGCAGGCGCAAATCGACTGCAAACTTCTTCCAGTTCCGAAGGCCGATATTTCTCAGCCGGTATTCGCCGCCGATTTTCATGGCCAACTTTACTTTTTGTACATCAACCGTTTGGTAAGGCAGAATGCTTGCCAAATCGTAGAGGGGCGCGAGTCGTACCGCACCACCGCCGCCCAGCAGCAGAGCATAGTTCTTCGCATGAGCATCCGTCCCGGCGATGAGCCAATTGAAGATGTTTGCATCCACAAACGACTGCACATCTTCTTCCGGATTGCTCGACTGCTGCCTCAACAGTTCCGCAATCGTGCGCGCTCCTGGCCCTCCATCGCTCTCGTACTTGCGTGTGGGATGAAGGCCTAGAGCCTGGCACATATCCTCTTGGTGGATACGCGCCCATCGCCCATCGCTTCGCACACGGTCATATCGCTCGACCACAATCGCGGTCTCGTCAGCGAAGTGCTGAACGCTGGAGTTGGGAACGATCAGGCCCGCGGCCCTGGCCAACCGCAGCGAGAAGTGCTCGTTCTCCGCGTGACCATCCCATTCACCTGTGGGCGGTTTGAGGATATGCGTGGTTGGTACGCGGCCAGACGGAACGCCCCACCGTTTGCGCTCGAAAAGTAGAGCGGTCTTTGGCTGTGCCCCAGCGAGGCTGAATTGTCCGGTGTCCTGAGCACTGCGCCATGCCGAGTGATCCGCGCGCAGCGCACGCAATCTCTCGGCAACTTCATCCTCGGTTAGCCATTTGACTTCCTTGGCAACCGTGTCCGATTGCAGCGCCTCAAGGCGCTCCGGACGCACAAACTGAACTGCGCCTGCGCAGTCTTCTCCCACATGGGCAATCAGCCGAAAGACATTCTTTGGTGAAACCTGAAAGCGTCTGCCCCAGTTCTCCAAAACCCGATCGTTGTCGGGCAGTAATCCCCATAAGAAAGCCTCGATCCGCGCATGGCCGTGCTCTGCCGAGGCCAGCGGCATGGAGAGCGATAGCGGGTAGGCATTGGGATCAGCTCGCCAATCATCGTTATAGACGAACGAAAGTCTGGCGTTCTTGTAGTGAACGGTACCGACTTCGCGGCCATCGAGCAGAGCGGTCAGTTGATTTGTCATATCTGCTTCTTCTGGGGCCGCGTCTTCAACGAGTCGAGAACACTGTTGATGTCTAGCTCCCGTGCTCTCTCGATAGCTTCTCTTTGTGTATGAAAGACATGGCTGGCCCTTTCAGAACTAGGTCTCCTGACTGCATAGTCACCTTGAGGGCGCCGCTCAACAAACAATTTGACCTGCGGGGAAGTTTCGACCGACGAATCTGCCTCTACGTCGATGGATATTTCGAGGCTTTTTAGTGTGCGCAAGATGAGACCGATTTCGGCTCCAGGTTTCCCTCGCTCCACTTCCACAAGCCACTTCCGGCTCGTGCCGGCCTTCTTGGCGAGGGCAGTTTGATCCATCCCGAGCTTGGTTCGGCGCTCCCGGATGAAGGCCCCCAAATCGGTAGCGGTTCGGATACGCATCCTGCACACCTCCACTTCCGCACATCAGAATAGTAACCGAACGGTGACACTTTGTAAAGAGAGCGAACGGTGACATTTTCACTTGAGAGCAAGCGGTTACGCAACAATGGAAGGGTGCCTCAGGAAACAGCACTCCCTCACGATTTCCCTTGATCGTAAGAGGGAGGGTGGAAACAGCCGACATCGTTGTCGCTAATTCGATGAACACTCGCCAACTTAGCGGTGCAAACGGTCGGACCAGTCGATCCCCCAATACGCGATGCCGGGCCCAAATGGACCGTGATTTCCACAGAACGGCCACTATATGGTGCGTTTGTCTTGCGTGGTATTCTATATGTGGTGCATTGTTTCCAGATCGACGCCAGGTTTGGGTTGGAACCTCCACACGAGTGGAAGCAGGCTGAAGCAGGGACAGAAGCGATTGCATTGGGCTGGGATCGTGGCCTCAGGATTGGCCTTGAGGTTGACCTCGGCAAATAGCCTGACTAGCCATGCGGGCGCGGTCCGTTGCAACGAGCGCTGTCACATGAAAGAAGGAGCGAGACGGTTATGGACGAGCAACTAATCCAGAGGGCTGTAGGGCTCGACAGCTTGCTATTCGAAGTCTGTGAGAGCCTCCAACTTGCACCCACCCAGCACCAAAGAGCCGTAGACCGCTATAGCGCAATCGCGCGAACCCTCGACAGCCCAAACTCGCCGTTGAACCAAATTGAATCGAATCTCTACCCACAGGGGTCGATGAGGCTTCGAACAACCGTGAAGCCGATCGACGGCCCGCACGATCTCGATTTCGTCTGCGAGTTCAACATTTCGCACACGAAGGTGAACCCAATGGCATTGCTGAACGCAATGTATAAGGTTTTCGAGGGGCATGGCGTCTACGGGGGGATGGTTAAGCTCAAGAAGCGCTGTGTGCGTATCGTCTATAAGGACGAATTCTATCTCGATATCTTGCCTGCTTGCAGAGACCACGGAAATGGGGGCACCTGCATCCAGGTGCCGGATCGCGAGTTGGGGAACTGGACGCCGAGCAACCCCCTTGCTTATGCAGGCTGGTTCGAGAACGCTACGCGCCACATATTAGTCCAAAAACCTTCCAGTCGCGCGCTTGCCATGGATAAGGCTGCAAGCGTCCAACCGATCCCAGCCCTTGAGGCCGCGGAGGAAAAAACCGTTCTGCAATTGGCCGTTCAGTTGTTGAAACGGTGGCGTGACGTTCATTATGCAGATTCGACCTTTCCCCCAATTTCAATTGTCTTGACAACCCTCGCGGCGGATATTTATCGGGGAGAGGCACTCCTTTCTCAAGCTCTACTTCTAATCCTCGAACAAATTGTCGAACGCTTGAATGCTGCGCATGCAATTGGGCAACGCCTTCGGATCCCCAACCCCGCTCACGCTGAGGAGGATTTCAGCGAGCGATGGAACAGCAACCTTAAGGCCTACTCAGAGTTCGACTCCGGAGTCCGTAAGTTCGCCGCAGAGTGGCGGGCGATCTGCTATGGCCAGGGCAACCCCAACCGCGAGTTAGAACGATTGTTCGGCGAGGTAGTCAATACCGCCCTTATCAAACAAGCACGCAGCCTTCAAGAAGTCCGCGAGCGTGGCGGCCTCGGAATCCGCGAATCTGGGCGTATAGTTCCCGTCGCCGCTGCGCTGACTCCGATGTTGCGGAATACGAATCATGGGAAAGAGTAGATCATCACCATCTGGAGCGCCGCGCTCGATGGCGGCCCAGATTGGCCGAATGTCGTCCAAGCATTCGCAGCTCAAGCTCACGTTGCGGAGGAACACAGCCACTTGGCAGGGCAACTGGTGTCCCTCGGATCTGAGCGACTCATATTTGATTCGGGTGACATATACATTTCGCTCACGGCCGGTGATCGCGGTCCTCACACCCACCTTGAGACTCGCCGAGGGCAAGTTCAAGCTGCCCCACACTTACATGGATAGTCAACTCGACATCTGTGTGCATGAGTCGGATGAGTGGAACTCGAAGCTGCTCATCGCCGATACAATTATGCCATGGGTGTCTCAATGGCTGAGGTTCTATGAATGCTGGGAACAGACCGGAAGCTGGGAAGGCAAAGGAACAAATCCTGAGTTCAGATCCCATCAAAGCAAGCCCCTCGCCTAAGAAGCCCCGCAAGGCTGTGAAAAGCGCGCGGAGCTACTCAGACAGCACACTAAAACTCCTCTGGGGCAGAGCGGCTGGGAGATGTGCGATGCCGAACTGCCGCATTGAACTGTTCGCCACTGAACCAGGCTACGACCCCATTTGCAACTTCGGGGACATGGCACACATAACGGCATCTAGCGATGGCGGCCCACGACCCGACCTTGCGCTGTCAAAGAAAGACCGCGACAGATACGAGAACCTAATCCTGCTCTGTAAGAACCATCATTATGGAACCGTAGACGGGTTGAAAGAAGCCTACCCCATAGAGCGCTTGCGGCAAATAAAGGACGACCACGAAGCTTGGGTTAGAACGGCCCTTCCAGAGCGCGGGTTTAGCAGTTTGCAATGGGGTGTAGTCAGGCTCCAAGGAGATTTTGCCTTCGATCCATCCACAATTGCCGAAGCCCTCGCCCCGGATCAAGAGAAGGACCAAATACAACTGAGCGTTTCCCCAAGCCGAAATTCCTGGGCATCGATTCAAGATGAGCTCGGCAGTCGAATTGAGGCCATACTGTTGAAGCAGGATCCCCTGTCCTCTCGAATTGCCGTGTTTCCTCTCGCTCCTGTCTCAGCCTGCCTGTTCTCGGGATACCTTCTAACAAATAGGGTGAATGTGCGCGCATTTCAGTACCATCGAGACGACGCGACTTGGGCATGGCCCAAGGATGCCTGGCAGACTACGAGCCCTACTTTTCTAGAGACGACAAGTCCGTCCTCCGCGTCCGCAGAGGTTTTCTTTCTCTTCGAGCTCACGGCGCCAATAGATGCTTCATTAACCAGGTTGGGGATCGGCGGTGAGCAGGCGGTCTTTCAATGTTCGGTTCCGGATCCTTCAACTGCGTGGCTCAAAACCAAGGCTCAGCTAGATGAGTTGGCCATGAAGGCCAGGGAGATGTTCGAGTCGGCCTCCATCAGATACCCCAAATCGGAGCGCTGGCACATTTTCTACGCCGGGCCAGCTCCTGGCGCTGTCGTGGTTGGCCAGCAGCTTAACCCGACAATGATTCCAGTAGTCCAGCTTTACGAGTTCCAACGCCCCAGCCACATCCCAAGCATCCTGATCAAGCCAAGCGATTCCACGTTGACTCGTTGGGCATCGAGAGTCTCGGCCTGAGCTATTGAGACGCTTGAGGCTTCTCTGTCTAACCAGCGTCCCGGAGCTGATCAGTCGCGAAAAACGCCTTCATGGCCCGGAGGGATTCACGGCTGATGGAAACCCCCACCCCGCTCAAGAACCCATCACGGATGCCGTAGGGGCATTCCCCAGAATCTTCCGCTTCGCGCCGGACTTTGGGAAGTGCGGGGGCACCGCCTGAGATGGGACGCCGGCTGCCTCATCGGCAGGGGAAGAGGCTGGCGGGTGAACGGCCAATGTCCGTTGCAACGCACCATCGCCGGCGGGCTTGATTGCCGCTGGGCCATAAGCAGAATACTTTGCTTTCGGTGAGCGCAGGTGGTGGGGGGCCGGGCTTTTCCTTCATGCGCGAAATTATTTTTGGCCAACAGCCACCAAAACAGCCACTCGCCCAAAATAAAAATGGCAGCCAATTTGGCTGCCTCGTATCTTGCTGATTTTATTGGCTTTCTGGCTCCTCAGGTAGGACTCGAACCTACAACCCTTCGGTTAACAGCCGAATGCTCTGCCATTGAGCTACTGAGGAGTGTATGGCACAGGATTGTCCACTCTTAAGTTAGCAAACCTCGCGAAC
>Ga0187888_1000301_pt1 | contig 53315 bp, 39 predicted proteins | sample June2016WEW_7_40_FD_132987 | JGI IMG/M metagenome (GOLD analysis project Ga0187888, IMG submission 132987) | Peatland microbial communities from SPRUCE experiment site at the Marcell Experimental Forest, Minnesota, USA - June2016WEW_7_40 | ecosystem: Environmental > Terrestrial > Soil > Wetlands...
ACGGCATGCGCCTTGATGGTGATGCCGCGCTCGCGCTCCAGGTCCATGGTGTCGAGCACCTGCTCCATCATTTCGCGCTGCGAAAGCGCGCCGGTAACTTCGAGCAGCCGGTCGGCCAGCGTCGATTTGCCGTGATCGATATGCGCAATTATAGAGAAATTGCGGATGAATTCGCGGTCCATGCCGTGAGGGGATCTTCACCCGATTATCGCACGGTGGGACAGGCCTCCCAGCCTGTCGTGTTGTGCCACACCGGACGCCGTGAGTCCTGGCCCGCTGCTACTTGGGTTTAACTCCCTGCCCTTGTTACACTCGTCTTCACGTGAAGCTCTCGATTCTCATACCCGTATACAACGAGCGCACCGTGGTGGAGCGCTGCTTGTTGCAGGTCTTGGCGGCGCCGCTCCCGGAAAACATGGAGCGCGAGCTCATTCTGGTGGACGACTGCTCCACCGACGGCACCTTCGCCATTCTCGAGCGGTTTGCGGCGGAACACACCGAAGTCAGGCTGTTCCGGCACGAACGCAACCGCGGAAAAGGCGCGGCCGTGCGCACCGCCATCCAGCAGGCCGGCGGCGACTTTTCGCTGATCCAGGACGCCGACCTGGAGTACGACCCTTCCGAATACCCAAAGCTCATGAAACCCCTGCTGGACGGCCATGCCGACGCGGTCTTCGGCTCGCGCTACCTCTCCGGCGAGCAAAGGCGGGTGCTGCTGTTCTGGCATTCCATGCTGAACCAGGGCCTGACTCTGATTTCGAACATGTTCTGTAACTTGAACCTCACCGACATGGAGACCTGTTACAAAGTCTTCCGCACGGACCTGCTGAAGAGTATCCCCGTCCGCAGCGATCGCTTCGGCTTCGAGCCGGAGATCGTCATGAAAAGCGCCAAGCGGAAGCTGCGCATCTATGAAGTGCCTATCAGCTATCACGGGCGCACCTATGAGGAAGGCAAGAAGATCGGCTGGAAGGACGGGGTGAAGGCCCTGCTCGTGGTTCTGCGCTTCTGGGTGATTGACGACTTGTACGCACAGCCCTACGGCCGAGGCGTCATCAACACTCTGACCGGGACACCGCAATACCTGAGCTGGCTGTGCGAGAAACTGCGGCCGTACCTGGGCGACACCGTCCTCGAGATTGGCGCCGGGATTGGCGACTTCGCCGGGCGGCTGATGTCGCGAAGGCTGCTCTACGTGGCGGCGGAAACCGATCCGCTGCATCTGCACGCCTTGCGAAACCGCTTTCTGCGCACGCCCAATGTGGAAGTGCGCCGGCTCGATCCGGAAGCGGACGGGGATTTCACCGGTCTCGGGGGCGGGTTCGATACCGTGCTGTGCCTGAACATACTCGAGTACATGGAAGATCCGGGCCAGGTGCTGGATCGCTTGCGTGGCGCCTTGAAGGCGGGCGGGAACCTGGTGGCTTTGGTGCCCAACGGACCCTTCCTCTTCGGCAGTCTGGATCGCAGTATGGGCCACAAGCGGCGCTACAGCCGCTCCCAAGCGGTTTCCCTGCTGGAGTCTCATGGATTCCAAGTGGTCAGGGCGTATAGCTTGAACAAGGCGGGGGTGGTGCCCTGGCTGGCCGATAGCCGCCTGCTGCGCTCGCGCCGCATCAGTAAACCGGTTTTGAAGTTGTTCGATAAAACCGTCTGGTTCTGGCGCTGGATCGACGCTCTCATGCCATGGCCCGGCCTGTCGCTGATTCTCGCCGCGCGCAAAACGGCCTCTGCGCGCGAGCAGGTGGCACAGGCTTTAGCCTGTGAGGGCCAGGCTCCTGTGGAGTAGGCCTTTGGCCTGCGCTTTTCGCATTTCGACAGCCGGCCAAGAGCCCTATTCCACCCGCGCCCCGCGAACTGCAAACGCCACTTGGAATTTCGATCCCGCCCCCGGCCGGCTGGTAACCTCGATCGCCGTTCCGTGCGCCTTGGCGATGCTCTGCGCCAGCGACAGTCCCAGACCGTGCCCGCCGCCGCTGCGCGACCCTTCGGCCCGATAAAAACGCTCGAAGATATGCGGCAGATCGGCGGCGCCGATGCCGGCGCCGGCATCCTCCACCGCCACCGACACCCGCTCGCCGGCGCGCTCCAGAGCCACCGTCACCGTGCCCCCGCGCGCGGAGTACTTCAGCGCGTTGTCCAGCAGCACCACGAACAAACGATGCAGGGCCGCGGCGTTGCCGGATACGATCGCTTCCTCATCGCCCAGCCGGCACTGCACTCCCACCTGGCGCATCTCGGCCAGGCCGCGCAGCTCGGTGCACACGTCGGTGAGCACGCCGCCGAGGTCGATCGGCGCGAGCGGCATCTCCGCCCGCGCCGTGTCCGCGCGCGCCAGGAAAAGCAGATCTTCCACCAGCCGCGTCATGCGCGCGGTCTCCGCCACGATTTCCGCCAGCGACTCCCGGTACGATTCGGCCGTCCGCGCCCGCTCCAGCGCCAGTTCCGCGGTCGTCCGCACCACCGCCAACGGCGTGCGCAATTCGTGCGATGCGTCGGCCGTGAACTGCGACAAGGTGCGCACGGCTTTCTCCAGCCGGCCCAGCATGCTGTTCCACCCTTCCGCCAGGCGCGCAATCTCGTCGCCCGTGTCCGCCACCGGCAGCCGTTCGGAGAGATTCTCGATGCCGATCGTCAGCGCCGCCGCCGTCGCCTCCCGGACCGGCTTCAGCGCCCGCCGGCTCAGCCAGGCGCCTCCCAGGCAAGCCACCGCGATCACCACCGGAATCAAGCCCGCCAGCAACAGCCGCAGCAGCTCCAGGGTGCGCTCCACCTCGCCCAGCGAAGCGCCCAGCTCCAGCTCGAAGTCCTCCCCCTGGAAACGGAAATTCCGCCGATAAGTGCGCATCGCGCCGTCCGCCGGCCCCGCCCCGGAACGATATCGGAACTCAAAGCCTTTGGCGCCGCGCAGGTTGAGGTAGCTCGCCGGCGGTAACGCCTGGCAGAACTCTTCCAGCTCGTCCCGCAGTTGGACATTCGGTTCCATGGATTCGGTGCGAAAGTAGTTTTCCGCGCGCGTGGCGCGGTCCGCCAGGTCCCGGTCGATGCCGCTCACCAGCCGGTTGCGCAGGGAGAACCACACCAGGCCGCCAAATAGCGCCAGGCTGGCCGTCAAGAACGCCGCGTACCACAGCGTGAGACGAACGCTGATGGACAGCCTGCGCGGCGTTCTGCCTTCTCGGTTGGAGCTACTCGTTTTGCTCCTCCACCATGTAGCCGGCGCCCCGAATCGTGTGGATCAGCTTCGGCCCGCGCCCGTCCACCTTGGTTCGCAACTGCCGGATAAAGACCTCCAGCGTATTCTCGTTCACGCTGGCGCCGAACCCCCACACCGAATCGAGCAGCGTATCCCGCGTAACCGTCCGCCCCGCGTTGCGCATCAGCAATTCCAGCAGCATGTATTCCCGCGGCGTCAGGTTGAGGAGCTCGCCGTGCCGGGTCACCCGCCGCGTCGCCGGATCCAGGCGCAGGTCGCCGACTTCGAGGAACGGCAGGCGCGGTATCTCGCCCCGGCGGCTCACCGCCCGCACCCGCGCCAGCAGCACCTCCAGCGCAAACGGTTTGGTCAGGTAATCGTCCGCCCCCGAATCCAGGCCGCGCACCACGTCGGCCGGCGTATCGCGCGCGGTCAGCATCAGGATCGGGGTGTGGTTCCGCGCCGCGCGCAGCCGCTGCGCCACCGCCGTGCCGTCCATGCCGGGCAGCATCCCATCCAAAACAATCAAATCGAACGCGGCGCTGCGGGCGATCTCGAAGCCTTCGAGCCCATCCACGGCCACCACCACCTGGTGCCCTTCCTCGCCCAGAGCCCGAGCCAGCAGGTTGGCCATCCTGCGTTCGTCCTCGACCACCAGAATCTGCATCCGAGTCAATCCTAGCCGATTCGTGGCGCGGGCTGTCAAGCCTGCTGAGCCGAGAGTCGTCTCGGCTTTTCTTGCAGTCGCCGCCAACAGGTGGCACACGTTCCGCCAGAACGCAGGCCGTTTCCAGCCTCGGGCGTCCGCCCTACTGCACCGTGACGTTCACCGGCAGGCTAGCCACTCCATTCACCGTTACTACCACCGGTTGCGGGCCGGAGCTTAACGATGCCGGCACGTAGAAATTCACCTGCGTCGTACCGGCCGTCTGTGGAGCCAAGCCTTCGAATTGGACGATCGCCTGAATACCGCCGACCGTGACGGAAAGCGGCAAGACCGGCGTGATGGTGGCCGACGTAAGAGCGGGCGCCAAGGCCCCAGTCGCCAGCGCCGGAGTTACATCGCCCGCGCCATTCAGATACAGGGTGGCGACGCCGCCAGCCTTGACCTTCGGATTGCCCGCCAGATTCCCGTTTCCATCCGTATAAATAGCCGGCGCCGAGGGCGCCACCTGGAACTGGAATCCAGCCACTTGTCCGTTATTGACGATCCCCAGCATGGCAGGCCCGGATCCCACCTCGTAAGGGATCTGGAGATTGATCTGGGTCTGTGAGACGTAGAGCAGTGGCGCGGCCTGGCCGTTCACCGTCGCGGTAACCGAACCCGAGGAAAACGGCAGCGGGTTCCCCGACAAGGTTTGCGTCGCCGGCGCCAGGTTGTTGCCGAAGACCGATAACAGCATGCCCGGCGCACCGGTGGTCTGCCCAGAAGCGGGGTTGGCCACGGACGCAACCGACGTTCCGGAACCGCCGCCCAGCACGAACATCACCGGCACATTCACGAATTGCGGTACGGCGTTGGGAGATTGGATCGTGAGGATGGCGCGATACGCGCCGGGTTCAAAACCGAAGCCCGAGGCCGTCAATGTGATTTGCCCGGAGCCGGTTCCGGAAAGCTGCGAAACGCTAAGCCATCCCGCCGTGGGGTTGGCGGGATGCACCGCAGCCGTCCAGGTCTGGCTACTGTCGCCGATACCAACCGCCAGCGTTGCCTGCGCGGTTTGGCTGGCGCTGGCGGCGGCGAGGGTGATGGCCGTGGGCGATGGCGTGATCGTAGTCGGCTTGGCGGGAGCTGCCACCAGGTTCACTTGCACCTGCTGGGTCCAACCGTCGTCGCGGATCGCGTAGATATACTCGCTGGCCGGGGGCGTAATCCCGCTCTGGCACAGGGTGCCTTGAAGCGCCGCCCAAGCCTGAATCCTGGTAGTTCCGAAGATCGGCGCGATCTGGCTGGATATATCCACCGTCCCGGCATACAGCGTGCTGATCAGGTCCCAGTAGCCGCCGGTATTGTCCAGGTTCAATTGCACCGCAAACGGGCACGACGTATTGGCCGTGTTCTGAGTCACCGTCAGCGGAGCTGCCGTGAACGAAAATTGGTCGTAGGTGGGAATGGGGAGATAGTTCACCGCAAGCTGCCGCGACCAGCTTTAGCCGGCCGCGTCCACGCCGCTGAACGCGAACGTGTGGATGAGCGGCGGCGTCTGATTGCGCAGCACGACGTTGGTACTGACGGAGCCGCCCGCCGGAATATCGGGCGAAGGGAAGTATTGCGACAGGCTCAACGTCTGCCCGTCCATGGTGAAGCCGGTGACCAGCGCGGCCACGCCCGCCTCTTCGCTCAAAGTCAACGTCGCCGGCCAGCTCAAGCCCTGTGCGTCGGTATCGAGCGAAGGCCAAACTGTATTGGGGCCGGTGACCACCACCGCCGCGGCGCCCGTCGGCGTGGTGATCTGAATCCTCGCCATCGCGCCGCCGGGGCTGAAATTGGCGTCGCCGGAATACTGCGCCGCCACGGAATAAGTGCCGGCCTGATCGAACTGATAAAGCGGGACGGAGAGAGTCGCGGTTTGCGGGGCACTGGAAGACAGCGCCACAGTGCCCAGACTCGGGCCGCCAAAAATGCTGAAGGCCACGGTTCCCGTGGGCCCCGCGGTGACGGGGCTCACCTTGCTGGCCGCAGCCACCGTGGCGGTGAGCGAGATAGTCGAATTCAGGCTGGCTCTGGTCGGACTGGCGGTCAGCGTCACCGTCACCGAGTTCGCCGCCTGGTTCCAGAGGGTGAAAAGGTTGTTGGCGTCGATCGATCCCAACCCGGTCGCCAGGTCGTATCCCGGCGCCGCGGTGTAGCCGAACGAGCCGGTTCCGCAATCCGGTGACCCTTGGGCGCAGGGCACGATATTATTGCCGGAGACGATATCGTGGAACGCGGTGGGCGAGCTTTGCGCCAGCCGGTAGAGCTGCGGATTGATGTTCCCCAAGCCGGGTGCGGTTTGGTGCCCCTGCTTGATCTGATATTGGTTCAACAGCGCCACGATGCCGGCCATGCTCGGGGCGGAGCAGGACGTGCCGGCGATGCTGTAGAGGAGGCCCTCGTAATAGATCAGGTAAGGGTCGTGTCCGGCCGCGCTGAGGGAAATATCGGGCACTTCGCGCGCGCTATCGTTGGGTACGCCGAGCCCGGTTTGCCAGGCCGGTTTGGAAAACAGGCGGCTGGCGCCTCCACCCGTCGCCCCCAATCCCGCGCCGCTCGATTGGTTCCACGCGGTCTCGGGAATATAAGATAGCGCCGAACCCAGCCCGGTAGCCGCATTCGTCGTGCTCCAATATGTTCCGGTGCCTTCCACGAACTGGGTCCCGCCCACCCCGGTCACTTCCGGCAGCACGGCGGGAAAGTTGACACTGCGGCCCAAAGTAGCGAAGGGCTGCTCCCCTTGCGCGTCGCAGCCGGCCGCCCCGCTGTCGCCGGAAGCGGCCAAAACGGTGATGCCTTGAGCATTGGCTTGCTGTCCCACCGCCTCCCAGCTTGGCCCGGCATCCACTTCGCAGCCCCCGTAGCTGATGCTGATGATCGGCGCGATGCTTTCGTCAATGGCAAACTCCGTGGCGACGAAAGCGTCGGGTCCGTATACGTAGTAGACGGTGGCTCTGGGTGCGATGGCGCCCGCCCATTCCAGGTCCAGGTTGCCTTCCATCTGCGCCCCGGTGAAGCCTGGGTCGGCGCCGTACAGGACGAGCTTGGGGCTGTTGGCTGGCAGTCCGAAACGCGTGCGAAAAAGCGAGAGATCGTTGGTCAGAATATCCGATTCGCCCACCACGGCGATGCTCTGGCCGGTGCCGTCGTAGCCTGCCTGCGAAAGCGGCGTGAGATCGTAAATGGTGGAGAAATCGGCCGGCGCCAGATAGTGGGTATTGCCGGCGCCGGTGAAAGCCGGTTGGGCCTGGGTGACAGCCGGTTGCGGATGGAAATCGTTCAAGCCGAGGAATCCGCCCACCACGCCGGCCAGGGCCTCCGGCACGGCGGGATCGGCGGTATTGGCGAAATGGGTTTGGCCGTTCACTTGAAAGATGTGCACCGGGGTGTGCAGCGCGCGCGCAACCTGGCCGGCGTTCCCACTAAAGGCGATCCAGTTGCGCCCCCGCGCCTGGTGCTCAATCGAGAACCCGGCGCCCTGGAGCCATGCCGACACTTTGTCGGTGTCGCCCGCGCTCAACCCGAACCGGTCGCCGAATTGTTCGGGGGTGAGCCACTGACGATAGCGCGGCGAGGCGGGATTCTGCTGGTCCGCCAGTAACTGGGCCAGGTCGGCCTGCTGCGCGGCCGAAGGCTTCACCATCAAGACCATGTAGTTCATCGCCGTGCCGGGGTCGGCCACGCCGCGATCGTACTGGGGCTGCGCCAGGTGATGCACGCCGGGACCGATCATGCGCACCCGACCCGTGTCCACGGGTAGCGCAATGCGGTCCGGCGGAGCCGCCAGGGCCTGCCACGAGAGCCCCATAAGCAGGCCGGTAACCGTGACAAATCGATTGCAACCGCCGTGGAAAAGAGAGCGGGGAAGAAGACTGGACATAGCTGTCCAGTCTACCACTCCTATGACTCCAGTAACTCATTCTGCTGGTACTGATAACCCGGCCGCCACGTAACTTTTCCGCTTCCGGACGCTGGCATCCGGTAGGGCGGACGCCCTCGTCCGCGGCCGCCCCCCTGGCCGGCTCCTCGCCGCCTGAGCGTCCAAATCTTCCTCTTGACATGTATTATTAAACTAGTACACTATGATTATAGATGAGCAAGACAGTGGACCGAAAAAGCGGCTTCGCCTTTCGCCTGGACGCCCGCAGTGGCGTTCCGGTGTATCGCCAGTTGATCGACCAGGTGCTGGGCGGGATGGCGAACAACGCGCTGGCCGCCGGCGATCAGCTTCCCACGGTGCGCCAGGTAGCGGTGGATTTGTCCATTAACCCCAACACCGTGGCGCGCGCCTACCGCGAGCTGGAAATCCGCGGCGTGCTCGATTCCCAGCAGGGCATGGGCACTTTCGTAGCCCGCCAGAAGGTCAAACGCGACGAGTTGGAGCGCCGCCGGCAGCTCCAGCAGATGGTGGGCGAGTTGGTGGCGCGCGCCGGCGCGGCCGGTTTCACAGTGGCCGAATTGTTGGAGCAACTCCATGAGTTACACGATCGTTAGGGCAGTCCTGAACAGAATAGGAGACGATGCCATGAAGAAGAACCAGATCAGAATCAGCCAGGTGGGAGTCGCGCTGTTCGTGCTCTCGGTGCTGGCCGGCGTGGGCGCCGGCTCCGTTTTCGATGCTCGCTGGCCGGTCGTTGCCGGGTGCGCGGTGGGCCTCTATCTGCTATTCGCCATCAAGGTCGCGGATCAGTGGGAGAGAGTGGCCGTGCTGCGCCTGGGGCGGTACAAAGGCCTCAGCGGCCCGGGCCTGTTCCACATCGTTCCCGTGGTGGATAGCGTAAGCCGTTACGTAGACCAGCGCATCCGCGTGGCCAGCGTGACCGCCGAATCCACCCTCACCCGCGATACCGTGCCGGTTAACGTGGACGCCATCTTCTATTGGCTGGTTTGGAACGCGGAAAAATCCATCCTCGAAGTGGAAGACTTCGTGGAAGCCATTCGCCTGGGCGCGCAGACCGCTCTGCGCGAATCCATCGGCCGCCACGAGCTGGCGCAAATGATCACGGAACGCGAGTTGCTGGGGCACGAGTTGCAGCGCATTCTCGACGAGAAGACCAATCCCTGGGGCATCACCGTGCAATCGGTGGAGATCCGCGACGTGCGCATTCCCCAGGCGCTCGAAGACATGATGTCGCGCCAGGCCCAGGCCGAGCGCGAACGCCAGGCGCGTAACATCCTGGGCCAGGCCGAAGTCGAAATCGCCGACAAATTCTCGCAAGCGGCGCTGGTATACCAGAACAACCCGACGGCGCTGCACCTGCGCGCCATGAACATGCTTTACGAGGCCATCAAGGAGCGCGGCTCGATGGTGATCGTGCCGTCCTCGGCGGTGGAAACCATGGGCTTTGGCGGCAGCCTCGCCACGGCCTCGCTGGCCGGCGCCAAACCGCAATAACTCGGCTTTCCGAGCCGCGACCGTCAGGGAGCCGCCAAGACCTCGAACGGTTTAGCTTGCGGCGGCGCTTCGCATGCTCGTCCGCGGGGCGGTTCGCCGCTGAGATCTTGCGCCAGCGACGGCCGGAAGCTTGATCGGCAGTACGCCGGTAGAGTAGCCGGCCAGCAGGTAGCTCAGTGTCTGATTGAAGATGGACGCCAGCAGCGCGACCGCTTGCGGGTTCGGAGTGGCGCCGCGCGTTTGGTTGAGGAAGCCTTGCCACCAGGGCAGAATGGCGTTAAGCAGCGGCGTCGCCGGCGAAGGCGGATTCATGACGGTGACCAGGGCGTTCGACACGTTGACCGGAGTGGGCGGCAACTGCCCCAGCGTCTGCTGAACCAGCACGATCAACTGCGCATTGTCGTCGATATTGATGGCGCGCGCCGGTTGCGAAGAGACCCGTTGCGCGGGCCGGGTGGCATAGGGCGGCGGCACGCGGCTGACGTAAGTGACCCGATGGAGCACGCGCCACACGGACTGGCCACCGATGGACGCCGAGCGCAGGGCCACCGCGTTGGCGTCGGCCGACCGCAGCCAGTTCTGGTCCACCACCTGGGTCGAGAAGACCTCCGCATTGTCCGTACTGGGAGCGAGGTAGTAGGTATAGAAACGGTAAGTGTCCACCTTGCCAGGACAAGCTTCGGAGGTGTAACCTCCCGCTCCGTTGTTGAGAGTGGGATCGTAGCCCAGCAGCAACGGCTCGCCGGTGACGGCAACGTTGAGGCCGAACTGGCTCGTATCGGTTTCGGACTTGGTCACGGTCACGTCGATGGTCTGACCGGCGAGGAAGTCAACCGAAGAAAACAGGCCGTACACGCCCGTCTTGAGGCTGGCGCCAACGCCCGCCGTGTTGCTCATCTTGAACGAGCCGCTGTGCGAGCTGACCTTTTGCGAGCTGAACTGCTCCTGTTCGGCGTGCAGCCCGCCGGAGGCAGTCCAGACATACTGGTTCACCAGGCTCTGCCGGGCCAGCGGCGTATCCCCGCCGAAAGCGACGAACTGCTTGGCTTCGGCGCCGCTCAGGTCGGTATTGCGGCTCTGGCCCGCCTGGACGGCGTTGAACTGGTCGTAGAACATCTTCAGCGCGCTCATGCCGCGTTCGATTTGGTCTTTGAGCTGGTAGGCCTCTTTGGGCTTGAAGTAACTGCCGCGCTGGAAATCGGCATTGGGGTAAGTGGGATCGTTGACCAGCCCGACTTTCCCATCGAGGGTGCCGTTTTTGATGTAGCCGGCATCGATCTGGAACGGGATGATATTGTTGTCCGGAGGAATGTCGGGGTTAGGGATGGTGATGCGGCCGACCATGGCGCCGGTCTGTTTGAGCATCATCACATAGAGATCGGCGGTGAGCGAAGTGACCAGCGCGTAGCCGGAGTTGGCGGGCAGGAATCGTCTCCCGACGGTGGGATTGACGTAGAGGTTGGAGTCGGACTGGCCGGGCTCCCAGTCGCCGCGCAGGCTCAGCGTGTCGGTGATGGTCTTGGTCCATTGGGAGCCGTATGTCTCGGCGGCCGTCTTGCCGAGGGTGAGGTTGCCTTTGTACTTGCCTCCCACCTGCAGATCGACACTCGCGAATTTTTTCCAGATCACCGCGCCGGCCGCCGCCTTGTCGCTGTAATTGAATCCCAGCGAGGCGGCGATGTCGAAGGCGACGATGCCGGTGGTATCGCTCGAAGAGAACTGGATATTGGTGGAATCGGCTTCGTTCAAAGTAATGGTGCTTGCATTGAAGTAGCCGGTGTAACCCGAGGCGGTGGTGTTGTAGAAAGGCCGCGACAGGTTCTCACTGGGAACCGGCGGGGCCCCTTCGATATAGCCCTGCAGAGTGGCGTCGGTCTGTACCTGGCCCAGATAAACCAGGTCGAGAACTCCGACCAGGAAGCCCGGCTCGAGCGCCACGTTTTGGCTGGCGTAATAGTAACCGCGCTTGAGCACCGCGGAGGGCGCGCCGCCGGGCGCGAGCCGCGCGTCGCCGTATTCGATCACGGCCGGTGTACCGATGGCGGTCGTCTGGAAGTCCGTGGGCTGACCTCCGTAAATGTTGAGCACGCGCGGGCCTTCGTCCGCCACGGGAGCCGCCGAGAGCACGACGGTAGGTGGCTGCGCGCCCTGGAGAACGCCGTTGTTGCCGTGGCCGGTTTGATCGTTGACGCTGCGGTCGTCGAAGTTCCAGTAACCGGCCAGGCCAGTCTCGTTGCCCATAAGCGAGCTATACATATAGTCGAGAATTTCGGTTTGGGTGCGCGCCACGTTCCAGACCCGCACCTCATCGATGCCGCCATTCCAGGGCTGAACCAGGGCGTTATTGACGATCGCGCCGCCGAAGGTGCATTGCGGCGAACCGGACAGATAGCCGGGAGGATTGGTGGCGAGCGGCGTGGTGACGCCGAGCAGCATTCCGTTGGCGTAGCAGGTGACCGTGGCCAGCCGCGGGAACGGACCCCAGAAATCGGGGTTGGACAGGCGGGCATCGTTTTTCGAGATGCTGTCGGCGGCCACTAAGCCTTTCTGCTCGGTGAACCACCAGGCGGAGATGGCCCCGGAAGCCGAATAGTTCTGCGCCTGCAGCATGGCCTGCTGCACCTGGAGTAGAGTGAGCGCCACCGACCATAAGCGCACGCCGGTGAGCGACCCGTGGAAGAACTGGTTGCTTTCGATGGCGACGGTGACACCCGGCGTATCGGAAACGGCCGCGACACCGATCCGAACGGGGCCATCGGTGGTTTGCAACGGCACGGTGGTAGCGGGGGATTGGTAAACGGCTGTCGCTTGCGTCCCCACCTGGTTGCCATCCACAAACAAAGTGAGCGTTCCCTGGGTGATGGGGTCGTTGTTGTTATCGACGCCGGTGGCCGATGCATAGGTAAAGGCGACATGATGCGGATTGCTGTCGGCGAGCGAGGGGCCGAAGGAGTAGGGGCCGAACACCAGCGGGGCGGTAAGGGTCTGGATATTCAGCACCAGTTGCACCGAGAGCGAGCCGGAGGCGTTGACCCCGAACCAGAAGCTCTGGCCGCTGAGCTCGGCGTCCCACTTAGAGAGGATGGTTTGCGGAGAGTTGATGGGGCTGCAGAACTGGACCCACGCGTCGGCGGAAAGTGAGGTGGCGACGTCGAATTCGTTGGAGCTGCCGCAATCGGCGTAGTCGAGGCGGCCGAGGTTGAAAGAAGCGGCCGGATTCATGGCCACCGCGGGGCCGGATTGATAAACCGCGGCGACATGGTTCCAGTGGTTGGAGCGCAGGAAGGCGCTGGCATTGAAAGCCGGGGCGCCGGCCATGCCGACGGTCATGGAAAGGAATGTGCCATCGGAGGACTGCGAAATCTGCTGCACGGAGGAATTCTTCGCCGCGCCGTTCAATGCCGAGCCGGTTGCCAGGCAGGAGTTATGCATCGTCGTGGTGCTGGGGTTCTCCACCAGCAGCCAATAGCCGAACAGGCCGGGCTCGGTGCCTTGCAGCGTGGTGTAGAGAGTGCGGCGCAGCTCCGGTTGGGTGCGGCAGGCTTGCCAGCAGCGGACTTCGGCCAGCGAACCGGCGAAGCTGGAATCGAGCGCGCCACTGCCCCCGCCGAGATAGGCCAGCGGCGGCACAGTCGCCCCCTGTGCCGTGACGGTGGTAGAGAACACCGCCTCGGCATTGACATAGATGGTGTATTGGTACGACGTCCCTTGTTTGGACGCGGTGACCGCCAGGTGGCTCCAGGTGTTGGCGGCAAGCGCCGTGGGAGCGTTGAAGACGCCGTTGTTTTGGCCCGTCGAATAGAGCACGGTGGGACGGAGCGAGGTATCGAGCGCCATTTCAAAAGGCGGCACGGCCGAGTTGTTCGGGTCGTAGACTTGAACCACCGATCCGCGCGTGCCGGCCTTCGCAACCGGCGAGGCCGGCTTCACCCACGCTTCCCATGTGAACGATCCGTTGGCGGGATCGAAGCCTTCCGCGTACTGGACCTCGACGAAGGCGCCGTACTGCTGGTTGACTCCGGAGTAGATGGCGAACTGCACGCACGCCTGACCGGCGACACCCAGCGAGTAGCTCGGTTGGATGGAGCAGGCTGGCGCGGTTCCATTATTGAAAGTGCAAATGCTGGCCGGCGTGCCGTCGGTGGGCATCACCCAGGCTTCGACGGTCATGCCCATGGTGGGCGCGAGCAGGCCGAAGTTGACTCCGCCGGTGGGCACACTCATGTAGCCCTGCCCGGTGGCGCTGAGCGCATACAGCGGATTCGCCGCCACCCATTGGCCGTTGCTCGGCGTGCCTGAGGAGGAATATGTACCGTCGTCCATGACCGGCGGAACGCCGTTATCCGGACGAGTGACCGCGAATGCCTCCATGGCCACCATGCGGTCGGGCAGCGGGTCGGCCACCTGAGGCGCGTTTTGGGAATGCGACTGAAATGCAGACGCCGTCACTGTGGCCGGCACCAGCGGGTCGGTGGATGTGGGCGGAATCACGTTGAAGAGAGTGGCGAGCTGGCTAAGATTCAAGGCGCCCGAGGTCTGTTGCGGCAAGACCGTGCCGGGAATGGGGTCGGGTGAGACTACAGGGACGATGGATGCGAACTGGCTGTTGGCCTGGAGCGCCGCGATGAATCCAGCCTGGCTGGAATCGATGTTCTGGTAGTTGAGTGAAGTGGAACCGGCGGTCACGGTGGCGTCCACTTTGGTTGGATCGCCGTTGGCGGCGGGAGTGACAGCGATCTGGGTATTGGCGGCGCTGAGGCCCGATTTCAGGAACAGCAGGATGGAGCCGCCGGTGGTGGATAAGGCGAACGCGACTGAGTCCGTGGAAGCCGGAGTGTAGGCGTAAGTGGAGGGCGCCGCGTCTCCGTTGAGGATCACATTGGCGTTGGCGGCATCGGTGGGTAGGCCGTTCCAAGTCTGCTGCAGGGAGTTCGTGCCGGCTTGGAGCGCCAGCACCATGTCGATGGCGGAGCCGCTCGCAACCAGCCTGGCGGAGGTAAGTACGACGTCGGGCCGGGCGGAGACCAGCAGCATCGTTCCGGTGGGAGAGGTCGCGCTCCCCTGAGGCAGCGGCACGATGGGGCGAGTGCCGGAGTAGTCGAAGAAAGTGACGTCTCCGGCTAGAACTCCGGACTGGGTCGCGATCCGGGAAGCCGCACCGTTCAACACGCCGAGAAAAGCATCGAGCTGCCGGGGCACGCCTTGAAACGTCTCTTGGCCGATGCCCGAAGCCGAGCCATATTCGATGGTGACCTTGCAGAAGCCGGTGAGAGGTCCAGTGCCGGCATCGGCGATCGCGATACTCATTCCGGTGGTCGTGCTGCCGGCGCGCGAGACGACGAAATCGACCGAGCCCTGCTGAGTTGCCGCCGTCCAGGTAGCCGTCGCGACGGAGCGGGTGGCGTAAGGGCTGAACTGAGCCACCAGGAACGGATTCCCTCCGGCGCCATTGGGCTGGCCTGGATAGTAGCAGTGCACCATGCCGTCGCCGCTATCGAGCAGATTGGGAGTAGCGGTGGGTTGGACCTGCCCCAGCGCGGTGGCCGCGATGGTCCCCGTGCCCACCACGATTACCGCCTGCGGCGGCACCGGATAGCTGGCCAGGGTTGTGGGCACAAAATGGTTGTTCTGGATGCTGCCATCGAGGAGGATGGAGGCGGTTCCGGCCGGCAGCGCGGGGAGAATGCCATCGCTGCCCAAACTGAAATCGTAGAACGCCATGGCCGAGGCGAGACCGGCGCCGGAAGCGCTGACGGGCGCGGCCACCAGCACATGCGCGGCGCGGCGGAGCGTCTCGGAATCGGGGTCGGACGAGTCTTGCGGCTCCTGCTGCCCGTAAAGCGTGGCGGACACTCCGCCGGTCAACGTGAGCGGTTCGGTGGTGGATGTGCCGGTGGACAACACAGGCTTCATGGTGAAGCTGGATGCGGTGGGATCGGTGATGTCGATCAAGCCGTCGTCGGCTTGCGGAAAGGACAGTGCCGTCACGGTGGACGTCGCGGTATTGGCGATGAAAAACTGCCACCGCGCCGTGCGCGCTTCGCCATTGAGAACCAGCAGCACGGTGAAATTGCCGGCGGTAACCGAGGGCAGACCGCCGATCTCCATGGTTGGCTCGATGAAGGGGTTGCCGTTCATATCGCGGTAGGCGAGCACGTCGTCGGGCCCGGCCGGGGTATCGCGCAAGCCGCTGCGCTGATAGCGCAGTTCCCAGGCGGGCTGCATCACGAATTGCGCGCTGACTTGTGGCGACGTTCGGCCGGGAATTTCCGGCTGCGCCGGCGCTTCGATGAGCACGAAGCGATTCAGGTAGAGAGTGCCATCCGTGGAGAGCCGGTATATGTAAAGGTATTTGTCGTCGGAAACCACGCGGAACGGCGCGTTGGCGGGCGTGGGGGTGGTGGCAACGGGGGAGACGCCGATGAGACTCATGCTCATCACCCGCAACTGTTGCGGGAGTTGGTAGCCACCGATGGCGGCCGAGGCCGCGGTCTGAGTGAGATCGAGCTCATACCACCCGGTGAACGCGCCGTAATCGCTTTGGTCGGCGGCGCTCTCCACGCGGATGTTGTAGTAGAGCTTGCCGGTGGTCTGGTTCTGCGCCCGGGCAAAGATCACCACCACGCTTTGATAGCGAACGGAAACCGGATCGCCCAATAAGATCCCATTGGCGTCGGGAGAAGGCCAGTTCATTGGATACCTCGCTTTTTGGAACGGTACAGCAGGGTTCAAGGCGCGGCCAGGAAATGCCGGTCGCGCAGTTGCTTCTCCGTTCGGGCAAGGCGAAGTTTCAAGCCATCGACTTGCCGCGGGACGGCCATCGCTTTCAATGCCTGACGCCTGGGTCTGGCCGGATAGCCGAGGACTTGTGCGTGGGGCGGAACGTCGCCGAATACGGTGCTGGATCCGAAGACCAGCGCACCGTTGCCGATGTGGACCTGGGAATTCACTGCCGCCCTAGCCATCAGGGCCGCCTCGTCGCCGAGTACGACTTCGGAGGCCAGGCCGGTTTGTCCGATGAGCAGGCAGCCGGTCCCGATGGCGCAATCGTGACTGATATAGACTTGGCCGCCGACAATGGACCGCGAACCGATCCGGGTGTTGTCGCGGAAGCCCTTTTCGACAACCGTGAGCGGACCGATGGAAACTTCGTCGCCGACGATCACGGAACCGGCGCCAGGCACTCTGCGCCAGGCGCCATTGCCGGGTTCGTAGTGCTCGCACTCGGAGCCAATCAGGGCGCCGGCGCCGATCTCGCAGCAGGCGCCGACTTGCACGGAGCCTTCGAGAATGGCTCGCGAGCGGATGACGCAGCCGGGGCCGATCGCCGCGCCGGCCGCGATCGTGACACAGGGGTAGAGAACGGCCCATGCACCGATCGCGGCCTGAGAGCTAACGGCGCAACCGGCGCCGAGGCAGATCCCGCGCTCTCCCGCGGTTGCATTTTCGTTGCAGACTTCCTGGCGGGTGCGCAAATAACGGCGGCACCAGTCGAATGCCCGTTCGGGATCGGGGACCGACAACACGGCCGAAGCGCACTGGTGCGGTAGCTCGTCGCCCTCACGCACGATCAGCAGACCCGCGCGGCAATTTTTCAGGTGCTGTTTTTCGGCGTGAGAAACCAGCGCCACTTCGTGCGGCGCGGCGGCAGCTACACCGCTCGCGCCGCCGATGAGCAGGCTCTCGTCGCCCTCCAGACAGCCTCCGAGCAAGAAGCGAAGTGCGCCCGTCGGAATGGAGTGCGCAATCATATCTAGGCCCGCCTGGGAGACCCCGCCAAAGCCCGCTCAACTCCCTCCAGGGTTTGGCTAAGTGACGTAGTCGACCGAGAGAGTCCAGGTAACCCGCTTGCCAGCGCCTCCATTGGAACCCTGGGTGTCCACCGAGTTGGTTTTGTTGGTGTACAGATTGCCTCGAGGGCCTTGAAAGCCGCAGGTGTAGCTGCTGTTGTTCGACGGACCGTAGTAGTAAGACGTTTTGTAGTTGACATTGACCAAGGTCCCGTCCGTCAGCGAATACGTCACGGTGCCCGCGCAGCCGTCGGAAGCGTTTCCGCTGCTGCTGGACCCTTTGAAAGAACCAGTCGCTCCTGGGCCGGCACCGATGTTGCCTGGATTGTCGATCAAGAATCCATCGGACGTGCTCGAGCTGGAGTAGGTCATCGGCGAAGTTGTGTTGTTGGTGATGTTCACCTGGCATTGATCCCAATAGAGTGCCATCGGAGGTCTCCCGTCCTAAGTTTCAAAGTCAATTACAATTCATGCTTTCGAGTCCGCGGGTACGCCGGCAACCAAGCGGTCATAAATAAAACCGATCACGTAGCCGGTCGTAACCAAGTCGTGATGTGCGTCGAGTTCAAGCTGAAGGGCCTTTTGCTTTGCTCGATACTCGATGGTTCCCTGCACTCCTCGGCCGGAAACCGAGTAACGCCCGCCCTGGGAGGTTACCTTAAGGTCGTAGTCGCCGAGCTGCTCGATTAACTCGTCAAACATCTCTTGAGAAACGTCGTGGATTTCAACAGGGTGAAACGGTGTCATAGCACAACCCTTCGTTCTGAATGCAGGATCTTATGAAACCTGTTTAGCCATGCTATGCCAATGCCGGACCGAAGTCAAGAACTAATAAAAAAAATCTTGCACAGTTTACGAAGACTTACAGAATTGACAACGGCCGGGAACAAGATCGTGCCGGGCGGCGGCTAAGTGGCGTGGAACAGAAAGTCTGTTTATTGCGGGTGAGCCTGTGCTCGGCTATGCGAAGAGGAAGGTGGCGCCCGATCGATGGCCGAGCCCCGGGGTTGTCGAAAACCCGACCGACGCGCGGCTGCTGGAAAATGATAAGCGACTTACTCGCATAGTACAGACCCAGGCCAGCGCCCTGATTGTATGGGTTCACACACGGAAGCCGGCAGGGGCTTGGGTCTATTTCCGGCGGACTAACATCGGAGCGCGCCGCGCCCGCGAAGAGTTAGTAACCCGCCCGCAAAAAGGCACCATCAGGTTCGCCGCGACGGGGCGAGTTTGGGTTCCGAACTCCCGATGTCGCCGTCCATTTTCCAGGCATGAGGAAAATAAGCTGACCCAACCCACGGGGAACCTGCGCGGGAAACCTGGTGGGACAGACGATGGTTTTTTGTCGTCTGTCGGGCGGTTGGCCTGGCGAGGGCGTGACAGACCACAGAAAACGATGGTCTGTCCCACCTCTGGCTCGCCCGAACATGGCTCAACCTAAATTCCACGGCATCAGGATCTCGGAGGTTCAGTCCGCCGGCCGCAAAATTGATGAGACCGCTCGGTGAACTAATGATAGCCGCCGATAAACACCGATAAACCTTTGAGTGCTTTGTCGGCGTTCATCGGTGGTTATTTCTCTTCAGAATTCTAGGGTCGTGGTTCGCCAATCTTGCCGTCGCGCATCTGCACGGTACGGTGGCCGTACGCGGCAGCCTCCGGGTTGTGGGTAATCATGAGCACCGTCTGGCCCAGACGCCGGTTCAGGTCGCGGAGAATCTCCAGCACGGCTTGGGAGTTTTCCGTATCCAGATTGCCGGTGGGCTCGTCCGCCAGGAGAATTGCCGGACGATTCACGATGGCGCGGGCGATGGCGACGCGCTGCTGCTCGCCGCCGGAGAGCGAGTTGGGCTTATGATCCAGACGGCCATCGATGCCCAGCGATCGCAGCACCTCGGCGAATTTGTCATCGGGCTGCTCTTTGCCTCCCCCTAGAAAGCGCGCCACGGCGATGTTGTCGCGCGCGGTCAGGTTCGGCAATAGGTTGTACTTCTGGAACACGAACCCGACGGTACGCTTGCGCAGGCGGGTACGATCCGCGTCCGTCATGGAAGCCAGGTCTTGGCCACCCACCTTCACCTGCCCGGAGGTGGGCGGCGTCAATCCGCCGATAATATGAAACAAGGTGGATTTCCCCGAGCCCGAGGGTCCCACAATGGAGAGAAATTCCCCGGCCGGAACGTCAAGATCTACGCCGCGCAGCGCCGGCACGTCGATCTTGCCCACACGGTAGACCTTGCGCAGATCGCGGATTTCGATAATGGCGCCGGCGCCGTTACTCATACGCTAATGCCTCAATGGCATCGTGACGGGCGGCGCTCAAGCCGGGATACAGCGCGCCGAAAGCGGCCGTGGCCAGAATAATGACCGCCGTCCGCGGCCACCAGGCGTACACGATGGCCATTTGGATCGATGCAGGCACAAACGTGGCAATCAGCCATTGAGCTCCGAAACTGAAAACGATGCCCAGGATCGTGCCGCCCAGGCCGATCAATAAGGCCTCCAGAAGAATGACGCGCAGAATGAATGCGTTCGACGCTCCCAGCGCCTTCAAAATGCCGATCTCGCGGGTGCGCTGGAGCACCGCCATGTACATGGAGAGCGCCACTACCGCGATGCCGATCACCACGCCGATGATCACCACCACTACCGTGAATTCCTGGATGGCGGGGATGTTTTGCACGCTGTACATAGCGGTCCACTCGGCCATGCTGTTGACGCCATAACCGGGCAGCAACGCCAGCAACTCTTTCACGACCTCATCGGTGTGAGCGGGATCGTCCACCTTGACGTAGATCTGCCCGATCTTGCCGGTAGCCGCATCCAGCTCCTGCAGGGTGGCGAGGGGCACGGCCAGCCGCGCCAGCTTGCCCGGCTCGACGATCCCAGCCACACGCCAGTCGTAATTGAGCAGCTTGATTTTCTGCCCGACCGCGAGGCGGTGCTGTTGGGCATAGTATCGATCGACCAGAATGTCGCCGGGGCCTTCAAAGGGTCCGCCGTCGTCGTACGTAAATCCGCCGGTCATCCGGTTGAATTTGGCCAGATCGATCCCCGTGATGGCCAGCGGCAGATCGATGGCGTGATTGATGACGCCCATGGCCAGCTTGACGTGCGGCTGGCGCTCAATCGCCGCGACCATGGCTACCGGCATCGAGGAAGGGCTAAAGTTGATCACGGACTTGGCCGTCGAACCGCGAATCACGACGTCCGCGCCGACGCCCCGCTGGCGGTTGCGGCCGTCCTCGAGCATGCCTTGGGTCAGCCCCACCAGGGTGAGAATCAGCGTCACCGGCACGCCGATCAGCAGGATGCTCAACAGCGATCGCATGGGGCGGTGCTTGAGGTTTTCGAGTACCAGTTTACCGGTCACTAACGGTCGATCTTTCCTTCGGCCTTTGCCGGAGGCACGGCAGGCTGAGCCGGAGTTTCACCGACGGTCCGCAGCGTGGTTCCCGCCGGCTGCTCCAATACAAATTTATCATCCGATACACCCTTATTGATGTCCATTTTCACCAGATCGATGACCACACCGTATTCGTCCTGGGGGCGATTGATTTCGATATGTTTGGGGAAAGGCACATTGTCGTAGAGTTTCCACTCCGAATAGCGGGCGTCGGTCAGGATGTTTCCCTTGTCGTCGAAGATCAACTGGCGCGAGATGTGCAGGTTGGTGCGATTGAACCAGACGGTGCGGAGAAGCTGGAGTTGCTGGTTTTGCTCGTGGATCACATGGATGATGTAAGTGGCCTGATCTTCGTCGGTCAGATTCTCCAATAATACTCTTTCCGTCTTCAGATCCACCGGGCGCACCAGCAGCGCGTCGACGAAGTGCTGGGGGCGCAGGTTTTCGAGCTTGTTGGGCGAAGGCTGAACGATATCGTTCTTCCCCATCACGAAGGCATTTCGCGAGGGAACATACAGTTTGAATGCGGCGCCATCGCTGGTCATGTCGAAAGCCTTGCTGCGAACCACCGGATAGAGACCGATGATCCGGATGAATCCCGGCTTGCGAAAAAGAATATAGGCGCGGACGTCTTTATACTCCGTGATGTGGTTCTTTTCCGCAGTGCCGAGAGCCGGCACCATGTCTACCGTGGCGCTGAAGTCGTGGACGGCCCGGTATTCGCGGGCGATGGTCTCGAGCAGGATGGACTCGCCGGCAACCTGCAGCTTCTGAGCGGGGTTGCCACCCTGGCGCGAGATGACGCGGCGCCGGATGGCACACGAGGATCCGGAAAAAAGGAGACCGAATACGAGAAAGCTCAACCAAATCGCGTTCCGGGCGGGCCGAAAGGGCATCGTTCCATTGTAGGTGGCGCAGGAATGGGCCTGTCAATCGGTGTACGATCCGCGGAAGGTCAACCTGCTACAATCGAAGGTCCCGCTGCAGGAAATCAATTGCGGAGTTGGTTGGAGAGGATAGATGGGTGAAGCGTTAGGCATGATTGAAACCCGCGGGCTGGTGGCCATGATCGAGGCCGCCGACGCGATGGTGAAGGCCGCCAAGGTGACCTTGGTGGGCTGGGAAAAGATCGGATCCGGGTATGTGACCGCGATGGTGCGCGGGGATGTGGCTGCCGTTCGCGCGGCCACGGACGCCGGCGCCGCCGCTGCCCGCCGGGTGGGCGAACTGATCGCCGTGCATGTGATTCCGCGCCCGCACCAGAGCCTGGAAGACGTGCTGCCGATCGGCAAGTCTGCAAAATAACCGGACTTAAGGAATCGCCATGATTCTGGCCCGCGTTGTGGGCACGGTGGTCGCCACCCGGAAAGATCCGCGGCTGGAAGGTAAGAAGCTTCTCATCCTGAAGCCGGTTTCGCCCGAGGGCGCCGACGAAGCCGGTTATGTGGTCGCCGTCGATACGGTGAGCGCCGGCTTCCGCGAACGCGTCATCGCGGTGTCGGGCAGCTCGGCCCGCATGGCGGAAGGCTGCAAAGACACCCCGGTCGACACGGCCATCGTCGGCATTGTGGACGAGGTGCAACTGGACTGAATGCTATGTACCTCGGCCGAGTGGTGGGACGCGTCTGGTCTACGGTGAAGAACGAGAGCCTTCGCGGGCAGCGCTTCCTGATCGTGCAGCCCCTTACCCCGGATCTCGAAAACACGGGCCGGCGCCTGGTGTGCACCGATTCGACCGGCGCCGGCTCGGGTGAGATCGTCTATTGGGTGCGCGGCAGGGAGGCCAGTTTCCCGTTCCTCCCCACCGAAACGCCCGTCGACACCACCATTGTAGGCATTGTCGACTCCGTTCACCTGGCGAAAACTCAGCCCGCTGGGGATCCGAGCAGAGGCCAGTCATGCTGATTGCGCGCGTCGTCGGCGAATTGGTAGCCACTCAGAAGCATGCGAGCCACAAAGGCCGGAAGTTGCTCCTGGTGCAGCCGCTCAATCTCGACGGCAGCGACCGCGGGCAAGCCGTAGTGGCCCTGGATGCGGTGGACGCCGGGGTGGGCGATAAGGTCCTGCTGGCGACCGAGGGCTTCAGCGCCATGACGGCGGTGGGAAGGCCGCAATCACCCATCGACATGGCCGTAATCGGCTTTATCGATCACGTGGACCTGCTCCCAGGGGTCGCGTAGACGGCGGGGGCCTCCGGACAGCAGTACGGCGGCGAGCATGCAGCCGGCTCCCAACTTCACCAATTCCGCCATTCGATAGGTATTGTGGACCACCCAGTATGCGTTGCGCTCGCCGGAGTGCAAGTCGGGGCGGACAAAATCGATCATTCTTCCCAGGCCGATCATCGGTTGGGATAGCAGGAATCGTTCCGCCAGAACGATTAGGAGCATCCCCAAAGCGAGACCGAGGGCCATTTTCCCTTCTCGCGTACCGAACAGCAGGAAGCCGAAGAAAATCGCTCCGCCAAATACCTGCGCGTCTTCCCACACAAGCTGGTACCAGCGGGCTTGTTCATTGGCCTGGTAGGCCAAGAGCATGCGGGCGTCCTCCGGCGCCAAGGCTTTCAAACGCATGGTGGCCGCGGGGTTGGCGCCGTTCAATACCGTCTCGACCGCGCGCGCCCGCCCCCAATCGACCCAAGTCATCAATACGATGCCCGCCAACCACATACCGAGCAGCAGACAGGCAAACCGTCGCGAGAGCATGGCAACCCTCGATTCTAGCAGTCCCCGGTACGCCTGGTCTGCCGCCTCCAAGTCGCGTACCCGCCTCGACGGACCCGATACTCGATTTTGTGCCCGCCTGGGGCATTTCACCCACGCGTGCTTCGTCCAAGCAGGCAAGTCCCTGAAAAGACTAGCCCGATCTTTGGCAGGCGGGGTGCACACAATATCCCTTACTACGCGCCATGCCTCGATTCGATCAACTCATCCGCCGCGATATGATCGTTCGCGATGTGAAGCAGCGTCACCCCGCAACCGCGCCGTTATTTGACGCGCTCCGGTTCCACTCGAGCTGCGACGATTGCTCGATCGAAACCGTAGCGCGGAAGAACGGTCTTGCCATTGGGGACGTGCTGGACTCCCTGAACCAAGCCGCGTTCCCACCCCAAAAGGATTCTGACAATGCTCGCAACGAAGACTAACAAGAAGATGCGCCGGCCCAGTGCCAGGCCGTTGGACGTATTCTTTTCCCCCAAGACAGTGGCCGTGATTGGCGCCACGGAAAACCCCAACACGGTTGGCCGGACGCTGCTGTGGAACCTGCTGACCAGCCCCTTCGGCGGCACTGTCTACCCGGTCAATCCCAAGCGGCCCAACGTACTGGGAGTGAAGGCTTACCCTTCGGTGGGCGATATACCGGAAGACGTCGATCTGGCGGTAATCGTGACGCCGCCGCCTTCGATACCGGGCATCATTTGCCAGTGCGGCGACGCGGGCGTGCGCGGCGCCATCGTAATTTCGGCCGGTTTCAAAGAAGTGGGCGTGGAGGGTGCGGCTCTGGAACGCCAGGTTCTGGAAGAAGCGCGCAAGGCCCGCATCCGCGTGATCGGGCCCAACTGCCTGGGCGTGATGAGCCCGCTGACGGGCATGAATGCCACCTTCGCCACCACCATCGCGCGGCCCGGCTCGGTCGGCTTCATCAGCCAGAGCGGCGCGCTCTGCACGGCCGTGCTGGACTGGAGTTTGAAGGAGATGGTGGGCTTCAGCGCCTTCGTATCTATCGGATCCATGGTGGACGTGGGATGGGGAGACTTGATCGATCATCTGGGGAACGATCCCAAAACCAAGTCCATCGTCATCTACATGGAATCCATCGGCGACGCGCGCGCGTTCCTTTCCGCCGCGCGCGAAGTGGCGTTGAATAAGCCGATTATCGTCATCAAGCCGGGACGCTCGGCAGCCGCCGCCAAGGCCGCCGCCTCCCACACCGGCTCGCTCACCGGCAGCGACGAAGTGCTGGAAGCCGCCTTTCGCCGTAGCGGCGTGCTGCGCGTCAACAATATCGCCGACCTGTTCTACATGGCCGAAGTGCTCTCCAAGCAGCCCAGACCGGAGGGCCCGCGGCTGATCATCGTGACCAATGCCGGCGGTCCCGGCGTGCTGGCGACCGATGCCCTCATCATGGGCGGCGGCGAGCTGGCCGAGCTCACACCCGAGACGATGGAGGCCTACAACGCCGTTCTGCCCGCCACCTGGAGCCACAACAACCCCGTCGATATTATCGGCGACGCCTCCCCCGAGCGTTACGCCAAGGCCCTCGATATCGCCGCCAAGAACCCCAATTCCGACGGCATGCTGGTGATTCTCACGCCGCAATCCATGACCGATCCCACCCGCATCGCCGAGGAATTGAAACCGCTCGCCCGCCAGGAAGGCAAGCCCGTGCTGGCAAGCTGGATGGGCGGGGTGGACGTGGCCGCCGGCGAAGAAATTCTGAACCGCGCCAACATCCCCACCTTCCCTTATCCCGATACCGCCGCCCGCGCCTTCAACTACATGTGGCAGTACAGTTACAACCAGAAAGCTCTCTATGAGACCCCGGCCATGCCCGAAGAGTCCGCCGAGTGGAGCCCGGATCGCCGGTTGGTGGAAGAAATCATCGGGCGCGCCCGCGGCGAAGACCGCGAAATTCTCACCGAGTTCGAATCCAAGCAGGTACTGGCGGCGTACGGGATACCGGTTGCCAAGACCATCATCGCGACGGATCCCGCCGCTGCCGTCCAGGCCGCGGGCGAAATCGGCTACCCGGTAGTTCTGAAGCTGTATTCGGAAACCATCAGCCACAAGACCGACGTGGGCGGTGTGCAGTTGAACCTCGGCGACGCCGCGGCCGTGGATGGCGCGTTCCATGCCATCCGTACCTCGGTGACGGAAAAAGCCGGCGCGCAGCACTTCCAGGGCGTCACCGTGCAACCCATGGTGAAGTTGAAGGATGCGTACGAGCTGATTATCGGTTCCAGCCTCGACCCGCAGTTCGGCCCCGTGCTGCTGTTCGGCACCGGCGGGCAACTGGTGGAAGTTTTCGAAGACCGTTCCCTGGCGCTGCCCCCGCTCAACAGCACGCTGGCCCGCCGCATGATGGAACAAACCAAGATCTACAAGGCGCTAAAAGGCGTGCGCGGGCGCAAGCCGGTGGACATGGCGGCGCTCGAAATCCTGCTGGTGCGCTTCAGCGCGCTGGTAGCGGAGCAGCGCTGGATCAAGGAAATCGATATCAACCCGCTGCTGGCTTCACCCGACGGCCTGATCGCGCTCGATGCCCGCGTGGTGGTGCATGGCGCGAAGGTGGAGGAGGCGAGCTTCCCGCGCGCCGCCATCCGGCCGTATCCCACCCGCTATACCGGCGAATTCAAGATGAAAGACGGAACCGAGATCACCATCCGCGCCATTCGCCCGGAGGATGAACCCAACATGGTGAAGTTTCACCAATCTCTCTCCGAACGCTCCGTCTACCTGCGCTTTTTCCACCTCCTGAACCTGGAACAGCGCACCAAGCACGAACGCCTGATGCGCACCTGCTTCATCGATTACGACCGCGAAGTGGCGCTGATCGGCCAGCGCCGGAATCCGCAAACCGGCGAGATCGAAATTCTTGGCGTGAGCCGTATGACCAAGGTCCACGGCTTCAATGAGGCCGAGGTGGCCGTGGTGGTGACCGATGAATGGCAGGGCCGCGGGCTCGGCACCGAACTGCTCTCCCGCCTGTTGGTGGTAGGCGCCGACGAGAAACTCGCCAAGATCACCGCCAATATCCTGCCCGACAATCGCGATATGATCCGCATCTGCGAAAAAGCCGGCTTCAAGCTCCGCCATTCGCCGGAAGACGAGATGGTCATCGGCGAGATGGTGTTTTAGGCCGCAGGGCTCGTGGCGCGGGCTGTCAAACCTAATGCCGCATCCTTTTGTGTCCGTGACACGCCCGCATAAGTTGTAGGGCGGACCCCTGGGCGGACCCCCTGGTCCGCCGCCGGCCCCGCCGCCGGCTCTTCGCCGGTGTCGGAGACTTGGTGCATAGGGAAAGAGCGGGACGAGGGCGTCCCGCGCGGACCAGGGGGTCCGCCCTACTAATGATGCCGTGCCGGCTCCTTGCGAAAAGTATGTGGCATTAGCCTGTCAAGCCTGCTGAGCCGAGGCCTTTCTTGTTGTCCGTCTCTTTCGGCGCGCGTCGGACCGTTATCACTGTGTCCGCGCTTCCGCCTCCGCCAGCCATCCGCGCCGTAACTGTTCCGGCGAGACATTCGAGAGGTACGGTTTGATATCGAGAATCGGTGTGCCGTCGAGCATATCGATTCCACGGACGTGTAGCCGCGGACCCTCCCGGCGGAGAAGTTCGACGACCGTCAAACCGATCGGATTCGGACGCCTCGGCGATCGCGTGGCGAATACGCCATGCGCGCGGTTATCGCTGGGCGGTGTGCCGACAAGGTCGAATCCTTCGGAACGGTCGAATGCCCAGATCACAAACAGGTGAGAAAAGCCTTCGATGTCGGTGAGCCCGAGCTCAAGCTCGTGGTTGATTTCGAGAGTCCCCTCCGCTTCGTGTTGCGCGCCCAGTCCCTTGGGTATGTCTCGGGTGTCCTTATACGGGCTTCTCACGTATCCGACAGGTTGCATGGAGATCATCGCTCCGTTATCATTCCTTCCAGTTCAAATTTAACCAAGTAACATCCTCGCCCCACCCCGCTCCATGGCGATATGCTGGCGGCTATTACTACGAAGCCCGAAGGGCGTGCGGTCAAAAGTAGTGCGCGATTGCGGACCCGGAGACCCTGGCGATTGGGCGGGGCAGCGGCGCAGCGAAGTGACGTCATCTGACCATTTGTTACGCGGTCAGTTTCAATAACTGGTCTATCCGCGCCCTGTCAATTTTATCGGTCTGCAACAGGCGCTCAAGCTGCTCGGCGATCTGACTGCCACCGCTGTTACGGAGCTGAGAAGCCAACTCCGGCCTAGACGCTGGATAGACGCCCCGGTCCAGAAGCTCCGCTCGAGCAAGCTGGGTCAGATAACCAATAGCCTGCTCGTGTACGGCGTCCGTATCGCCGGACTGCAAGACCTTAACTAAGCGTTCGTGGGCGGCTATCGCCCGTTGGCGCGCAACCGCGGCCGGAGGCACCGGGAGCCGGTCCTGCCAATCGTCCACGGTCCTGTCCCAATAGTGGTCCCGCTGAAAAAGAGCCTCGCCGAATTTGATGGCCCAGCCCAGGAGATCGTGGCCGCCACCGATCTTGGCATCGATGGTGCCCACGGAATAAATACGCAAATCGATCTCCATCGGAGGTGAGATGTGAAGAGGCGTCGCCTCGGCGGAAATTACGATCAGGTCTAGATCGGCACTAATGACGCCAGGCCGGACTGCCGATCCAATCGCGACGACCGCCAGGAGGTTCGTGTTATTTACCGCGGAGTTTAGAAAGGCACAGGTCCATTTCCGAGCCCTTTCGGTGGGCCAGCGAACCTGTGACCGAGAACCGCCGGGTGGGGGCCGGAGGTTACGCGCCATTGCCGGGACCTCCTTCGATAAGCTCCGCCACGGAATCCACGTACGCCTCGATCTGGGATGCAACGTCCTCTGCATTCAGGTCAGGCGTCGGGACATCCCCGTAAGCCGCCGATTTGCGGGCGTCGTTAAGATCGTGAAGCAGTTGTTCGATATCGGGCAGTCCGTGCTTCTTGTGAAGCTCTCCCGCGACGTCAACCTTCTCCCAATGCTTCCTCGACGTTGCTATTCCAACGCGTGCCGCGGCTGCTTCGACCGCAGCCTCCAGACAATAGAAGCCGTAAAGGGACATGTCGTCCCAGTCGGTTGGATCGTCCCATGCGCCAAGCACCCGCTTCAGGTGATGCCGTGCCAGCGCCAACTTGTCGCGGCTTTTTGCATCGTCTGCCACAAACTAGTTATACCTTTTCACCGTCCGGGAGGCCAGAGGGCCATCCGCTGAAAGGCCCGAAGGGCGGCCCCCGGCTTATTCCGCCCGCAGCGCCCGCATCGGGTCCACCCTGGCGGCTCGCCGCGCTGGAATGTAGCAGGCCAGCAGCGATACCGCCGCCAGCAAACCAGTTACCGCCATATACGTCGCTGTGTCCGTTGGGGTCACACCAAACAAAAAGCTTCGAAAGACCCTACCAGCGGCGGCGCTAAGCGCCAGACCGATTCCGACGCCGACCGTCGTCAGCGCCAGGCCCTCTTTCAGCACTTCTTCCACGGTCCGGCGCGGCGAGGAGCCGAGCGCCATCCGAATGCCGAATTCCCGCGTTCGCCGCGCCGTGTAGAAAGCCGCGACGGCGTAAAGCCCGATGGCAGCGAGCAGAAGCGAACCGCTGCCGAACAGCCCCAGCAAATCCGTGATGAAATGCACCGGCCCGAGAAACTCGTCCCACTCATCTTCCATGGTGCGCAATCCGAAAACGGCGGCGCGCGGTTCGGCCTCGCGCAAGGCTGCGCGAATCGAGGGCGATATCGTGCCCAAGCTACCGGCGTAGCGAAGGTGAAGCACGTATCGTCCCGGCGCGGCGGGGCCATCAAGCAGCGGCAGAAATACGAAATTGCCCCGATCCTCCTGCCGTAAACTGACGCCGCCGCCCGGACCGATCGCCGAGAAAGCGCCATTGGGCACCACGCCAGCAACCACAAACTCCGCGCCCGCGATTGTCAGCATGCGTCCCACCGCGCTTTCTCCGTGCCATAGCGCTTGCGCGAGTTTCTGATTGATGACCGCGCTCGAAGTTTCGCCTTCACTCAGTCCGCGCCCGGCCAATATCGGCACACCAAGTGCCCGCAGATAATCCGGCCCTACGAAGTTGCCGTCCGTCGCGAACAACTTCGTCGCCCCGGCGGCCGTTACCGGCAGCCCATTCCAGGCGCGCGGCGGCGCGTTCTGCGCATAGGAAACGGTGACCAAGCCTGGCACAGCCAGCAGACGCTGGCGCAGGTGCTCGAGCACGGTAAGATTCTGCGCTCCGGTAACGGCAGCCCCGCTGGTATCGACTCCCGCCAGCACAAGGTGATTCTTATCGAAAGACAGGCCCGTAGCATCCATCAGCCGCGCGGAGCGCCATGCCAGGCCAGCGCCGGTCAGCAGCAGAACGCAAAGCGCGAGCTGTGCCACCACCAGCACGTTCGCCAGGCGCGAACGGCCCTCGATGACGCAGTGCTCTCCGGCTTTGAGGTACGGCAGCAATTCCTGGCGCCAGCCGCGCACCGCCGGCGCTACCGTAAACGCGACCGTGGCGAACACCGCCAGCAGCAGCGCGTACAGCGTGACCCGCCAATCCGGCGCGAGGTCCGGCGCCATGCGCGCGCCCGATTCGAGCGGCGGAACGAACTTGACGATTGCGCCGCAAGCCCACTGCGCGAACAGGCACGCCGCCGCCCACGCCGCCAGCGAAAGCACGAACCCTTCGGCCAACTGGATGCGTAGAATGCGAGCGCGCGAGGCGCCGATCGATTGCCGCACGGCCATTTCCCGCTGCCGCATGGCGGCGCGCGCCAGCATCAGGTTGGCCACATTGGCGCACACAATCAGCAGCGTCAGCAGAGCCACCACCGTGAGGATGGCCATGAAGAAGCGGGCCTGCCCGCCTTGGAATATACCGAACGCAGTCGCCGAATACGGCTCGAGCACGATGCGCCGGCCCCGCGCGATGGCCGGATACGCTTCCGCAATGCGCCGCGCGAAGGTGTCGAACTCCGCCTGCGCCTCGGAAAGCGAAACGCCAGGCGCCAGTTGCCCGACGATTTGGACGCCGCGCTCGGCGCGATCCTGGAATGCCATGCCGCGTCGCTCGGAGTAAAGCGTGAGCGGCACCCCGATTTCGAAATCGGGCGCGAACCGGATGCCGTGAAATTCCCGTTCGGTGACGCCCACAACCGTGACCGGCCGGCCGTTCAGCGTGACGCTTTGCCCGATGACGTCGTCCGCGCCTTCGAACTGATTCTGCCAGACATGCCACGCAACGATGGCGGCCGGCGGTCCCATCCCTGAGGCTTCTTCGGCGGTGAACTCGCGACCCTTGACAATCGAAACGCCGAGCGTCCGAAAGTAGTTGGGGCTGACGAGCTGGCCACGCATCTCCCACGTCGCTCCGCGGATGCCGGCCGTGTAGCGGTCGGGCACGGCGGCGGCCAGATAACGCATCGTCTGCGTCAACTCTGCATAATCCAGATAGTTGAGGTAGCTGTCCGACCCGCCGTTGGGATCGGGTCCGCGACCGTCCGTGACCACGCCGAGTGAAACCAGGCGGCTCGCGTGCACCCCCGGCGCTGGCTTGGTCAGAACGCTGTGGATGATCGAATAGATGGTCGTGTTGCCGCCCACTCCGATCGCGATTAGCGCTATGGCGGCCGCGCTGAGACCGGGCGAACGGGTGAGAATGCGCGCGCCGTAGCGCAGGTCGCGGACTGCCTGTTCCAGGATGGTCCACAGCGGCGCACCCTCGCGAGGCTCGGTGAAGTCCACATAAGCCGGAATCCTGCTGCTGCCGCCGTGGAGATCCAGCGCTTCGATTTCCGGTTCCGGCAGATCCTCAAACTGCAAACGGTTGTAGGGCAAAGCAGCCGTGGTGCGCCGGCGCGCCCAAGCCGCCAGGGCACTGAGCACCGCCAGAAGCACAAGAAAGCCGGCCACGCCGTGCATGCTCCAGTATTCGAGATGCACACCCTGGCTCGCCACAAACAGAAACCCGATCCCGTAGCATCCCAACCGGACATGGATATTCGACTTGCCAGGAAGGTACGCGCAGGCGAAGGGGATCTTGCGGAAGCGGCGCAGGGAAGTCTCGACTACCAGAATCGCCACGGCGCCGAGAACCGCCAGATGTTCAGCGGCTCCGGCGGCCGGCCAGATCGCGAAATAAACCACGGCAGAGATCGTCCAAACCGGAATCGCCGCGACTGCGTAGAGCGCCTTCCGCACCGCCCCGAAATAAGCCCCCGGACTTTGGACTGCGGTGATTTCGAAAATCCAATTGGCGCGCAGCGCGATGGGAAGCGCGAACACGGCGCGCGTGCCGATCGCGGCGAAAAACAGCAGGACCAGGCTGGCCACCAACAACGGCATGTTGGGCTGGTTCCACGGCGCTTTCCAGAACATGCGCTCCAGCGGGTCGCCATCACCGTAGATCAGTTCGCGGGAGTACGCCAGCGCGATGGCCAGTCCAATGCCGAGGTAAGCCGCCAGGATCAGGCGGTGCTGCTTGCTGCGCGCGATAGTGCGCCCGGTAAACAACACGATGGCGCGGTCGATCGGCTTCGCCAGCCACCGCGTGGCCAGATAAGCGGCGGCGCGCGAGGCGGGCCGCGACCGGTCCGCCGGTGCAATATCCGGCTGCTCCACAATGCGGCGCAGGTTGCGCCGGTAGGCCAGCGCGAAAGTCACTACGGCGAGAAAAACCACCGCGGCCAAGGCATAGATCGCGGTCCTGCCGAAATCCATAAACCAAAAAGAGGGGAACCACGGGAATTGCTTCTCGCGCGCCAGCGGCGGCTTTAGAAAATAAGCGCCCAGGATCACAAAAAACGAGCCGATCTGCAAGAAACTCGACGCGCGCAAGAATAGCCGGTAGCTTAGCACTTGCGCCGCCAGCCCCTGCAGCGCCACCAGCGCGCAGCCCACAAACAGCCCCGCCGATATCATCTTTAGCCAATACGCAGCGAAAGAACCCAACCCGCCGAAAAGAAACGGAAACATCAGTCCGGTGAAACAGTTCGTAGCCACCACGCATACGCCCAGCGAGCTCGCTATCGCCGCGGCTTTCGCGAGGAAGATGGTTCGTGCACGCACCGGGAGCAAGCCGAGCACCAGGCAATCGCGGCGGTCTGGAAACATGGCATTCCACGCCAGGATGGAGAACAGCCCGGCGATCGCCATGGTGCTCGCTAGCAGGAATTCTTCATCTACGCGCGCAGCTTTCATCAGCGTCGCCCGGGGCAGCGGCGATGCCACGTACTTCGTGACTGTTTCCATCGCGAAGACGAAACTGAACGCGGCCATCATGCTCACGAATTGCACCAGCAGCTTCTGGATCTCGCCGCGCGAGGAAAATGCTTCGAGATCCACCAGGCGGCTGAGAAAATCGCGGTACAGAATGCGGAACTGGCGGCGCTCGCTCGGCACGCCGGCGCGGGTGTGCACGGTTTATGCCTCCATCACCTGCACAAGCTGTTTGCTGATGGCCGCGGTATCCTGCTCCACGGCCAATTGCGAAAAGATGCCTTCGAGTGTGGGCAGCGCCATCAGCGAACGCAGTTCGGCGATGGAATCGTTCGCTACCACGCGCCCTTTGTGCAGAATCACCACGCGCGAGCAAACGCGCTCCACCGTATCGAGCTCATGCGAGCTGAACAGCACCACCTTGCCGCGGGCGGCGAGCTGGCCAATGAGGTCGCGCAGCACCAACGCCGAGTTCACGTCCAATCCGGAAAAGGGCTCATCGAGCAGCATCAACTCCGGATTGTGCAGCAGCGCGGCCGCCAGAAGAATCTTCTGGCGCATTCCTTTCGAATAGGACGAAAGGGGCACGTGCCGGTCGCCATGCAAAGAAAGCAGATGGAGGAAGCCATCGACTTTCTCCGCAAGCTGCGCCGCCGGCAATCCGCGCAACTGGCCCACCATTTCCAGATACTCCGCGCCGGTGAGATGCGGATAAAGCTGCGGCTCCTCGGGTACGTAACCCAGGAGCTGGCGATATTGGATCGGGTCCCTTTCAATCCGCCCCCCATGAAAGAGAATCTCGCCCTCGGTAGGCTCGATCAGCCCCACAATCATTTTCAGCGTGGTCGATTTCCCGGAGCCGTTCGGCCCGAGATACCCGGTGACTGCGCCGGCCCGGGCCACGAAGCTGACATCTTTAACCGCGACGGTGCCGGGGTAGCGTTTGGTAACATGGCGCAGTTCGAGCATGGGGATTGGACCGTTGTCGAGGCCAGAAAGTTCCCAGCTCCGCTTGGGGAATTATTTCGTTCCGGAACAATTTCTCCCCCGCGGTGTCTAAACCCGCATGAAAGCGGACATCGCCGGCTCGTTCGAGGACCTGCGCCACGCGGCCCGTGCGTTATTTCACAATCCGGTTTACGCACTGAGCGCGGTGGGCGCAATTGCGCTCGGGATGGGCGCCACCACCGCCGTATTCAGCACCGTGGACCGCGTCCTGTTTCGCGCCATGCCATACGCCCATGAGGACCGGCTGGTATCGGTCGGCATGATGGCGCCGCTCGATACCAATGAGTTTATGTTCGGCGATGAGCTTACGGACCTGCGCCACAACCCCGGTCCGTTCGCCGAGGTGACTTCTTTTGAGGCCGGCGCTCGGGCCTGCGATCTGAATCAACAGAACCCCGTGCGGCTTGCTTGCCTGCGCGTGGCCGCGAATTTTCTGGAAACCCTCGGCATGCCGCTGGCCGCCGGGCGCGGTTTTTCCGCCGCCGAGGACCTGCCGAACGGGCCGCGTGTCGCCATGATTTCCTATGAGCTCTGGCAAAGCCGAATGGCCGGCGACCGTAGCGCCATCGGCCGCACGCTGGTGCTCGATGGAGTCCCGGTGACCGTGGTTGGCGTCCTTCCCAAGGATTTCGAAACTCCTACGCTGGTGCGCGCCGACGTGCTCGTGCCGCAGGCTTTGAACGAAGCCACCGAACACGCGGGGCGCGCCTTCCGCGTTTTTGCCCGATTAAAGCCCGGCGTCACGGTGGCGCAGGCCACGGCGGAGCTTGGTCCGCATTTCGCACGCGCGCTGGCGACTGTGCCGCCGCAGTTCCGCAAGGAAGTCCACCTGCGGGTGAGGCCGATACGCGACCGGCAGGTGGGTGATGCCCGCCTGGCTTCCCTGGCGCTGTTTGGCGCCGTGCTGGCGGTGCTTCTGATCGCGTGCGCCAATGTGGCCAATTTGATGCTGGCGCGGGCCGTCGTGCGGCAGCGCGATCTCGCCGTCCGCCTCGCTCTGGGAGCGCCGCGCTGGCGGCTGGTGCGGCAGGCGCTCAGCGAAAGCCTGTTTTTGGCGGCTATCGGCGGGGCCGCGGGTTGCGCGCTGGCGTACGGTCTGGTGCGCGCGTTCGCTTCCATAGCGCCGGCGGCATTGCCGCACCTGGACGAAGCTTCCCTCGATGGCCGCGTGCTGGCATTCACCGCGCTGGCATCCATCGGCGCCGGAATTCTTTTCGGCATCGCTCCCGCCCTGCGATTCCCCTCCGGGACGCTGGCCGGCGGCTGGCGCTCCATCGGCCCCGCACGCGGCGGATTGCGAAGCGTGCTGATCGCCGGGCAGATCGCCGCGTCGCTGGTATTGCTCACGGCAGCCGGACTTACCCTCCGCAGCCTATGGAAGCTCGCGAGCGTTCCGCTCGGTATCGAAACCGAGCACGTGGTCACCGCGCAATTCGTGCTCGGACGGCAACTGTACCAGCGCGACGTCGACCAACTCGCTTTCTTCAACCGGCTGGAACAGCGCTTGCAGGCATTGCATGGAGCGCAGGCAACGGCCATCACCGACACGCTGCCTCCCATGGGCGGTACGCGCGGCCGTCCGCTTTCGACAATTACCGTGGAGGGTGTCCCGCGCCGCCCCGAAGGCACCGGCGGCATGGTGTCCTGGCGGTACGTGACGCCGGGATACTTCGCCGCCCTGGGAATTCCGATTCTGAGCGGCCGCGGCTTCACCGAAGCGGATCGGGACGCCAGTGCCCGCTCCGTGATTGTGGGTGAATCGCTCGCCCGCCGCCTGTTTCCCGGCCAAGACGCCGCGCTGGGCAAGCATATTCTGGAAGACCACGGCGCCTGGTATACCGTCGTCGGAGTCTCGCGCACGGTCAGGAACCGCGGCCCCGCGGCGGACGCGGATCCGGAATTCTACATGCTGCGCAAGCCGGCGATCGACGATACCTTTCGCCGTGCCGAACCCTTCACCGGCTGGCGAGCCGCCACCGTGGTGGTACGCACTTCGGTGTCGCCCGAGTTCGTGGCTCGCGAGCTGCGGCAGACGCTGGCGTCGCTCGACCGCACGCTTCCGGTGGAAACCCAAACCATGCAAGAGCGCCTGGGGCAGGTCAATGCGCGGCCCCGCTTCTACGCCTGGCTGCTGGGTCTGTTCGCTGCCATCGCGCTAGCTTTGGCCGCTTTCGGGCTGTTCGGCGTGATGTCGTTCCTGGTGGCGCGCCGTACCCGCGAATTCGGAGTTCGCGTGGCGCTCGGCGCAACTCCGGCCGCCATTATGCGCGCCGCTCTGGGGAGCGCCGCGCGCTGGGTCGGCGCCGGAATCTTGTGCGGCATCGGCGGATCGCTGGCAGTTGCGCGTTCGCTGCGCTCCATTTTGTATCGCGCCGATGCTGTCGATCCCATGGTGCTGGCCGCCGGCGTCGCTCTTCTCGCCGCGGTGGCGTTCGCGGCCGCCGCCATCCCCGCACGCCGCGCTGCCAGGCTGCAGCCCCTGGAAGCGCTGCGCGAAGAATAGAAGGATTTGTGGGGCAGCTTGGTAAGCTGCGCGCCGGTTGGCAACCGGCGCTACCGGCGGCTTGCCAACCCGCCGCAGGCCGCCAGCCCAATGCCGCATACTATTCGTCGGGCGGACTCTCTCGTCCGCGCGCGACCCCCTAGTCTAGTCGCGCATCGCATGGGCCAAGGACCTCAGTCTCCAGGTGAGAGCGGGACGAGGGCGTCCGCCCTACTAATGATGATGCGCCCGCCCCCCCAACCTTACCGTGGTAACCTGAAGCAATTGAAGGATGCTGAGACCGCGGGGGGCATGGATCATATTTATATCGGCGACGGCTGCGTATGCGGCCTCGGTCCCGGGTTATTCGGGTGCTGCTGCCTGTGCCAAGTGCCACGCCGAAGTCGCGCATAAATGGGCCGGATCGCGCCACAGCAAGATGGTGCAGCCGGCGACGCGAACCAGCGTGCGCGGCGATTTCACCGTGGCGCGTGTAGTGCTGCGCGGGGCGGCCTATGGGCTGGCGGCGCGGAACGGTTCCTATTACATCGCCGATTCCGATCTTAGCGGCAAGCCGCGCGAATATCGCGTCGATTACACCCTCGGAAACCGGCGTATCCAGCACTACCTGACCACGCTCGCCGATGGGCGCATCATCGTGTTGCCTCCGAGTTGGGACATTCAGCGAAAGCAGTGGTTCCACAACTCGGAGGTGGACGACCCGGAAGAGATTCCCGGCGTAGCCGTGCAGATCTGGAACAAGTCCTGCTATAGCTGTCACGTCAGCCAGCAGCAGAAGAATTTCGACCCGGCCACGCTGCGGTACCGCAACGCGTGGGTCGATTTCGGCACCAATTGCGAGCGCTGCCACGGGCCCGGCAGCGAACACGTGGCGCATTATTCGGCGGCCGTTCCACCCAAAGGGCCGGTGCGCGATATCGTGCTGCAGACGCGGTTGGACCCGGCCCGCAACACTATGGTGTGCGCGCAGTGCCATTCCTTCCGCGACATTTATGTGGACGGATTCCGGGCGGGCGACGATTACTACGACCATTTTCTGCCCATTCTGGAATACAGCCTGGCGCCCAGCGAAGACCCGGCGTTTTGGCCCGATGGCAGCACCCGCCGCTTCTCCAACGACGCCCTGGGGTTGTGGCAGAGCGAATGCTACCTGAAAGGCCGCGTCACCTGCGTGGATTGCCACGTGGAGGCGCACGATACCAACATCGATAAGAACCCGCAGCTTCGTCCGGACGCCAACGCGCTCTGCACGCATTGCCACGAATCCATCGGCAAGACGTTGACGGCGCACACCCATCACGCGCCCGCGAGCGCCGGCAGTTCCTGCGTGGAATGCCACATGCCACGCACGGTGCTGAGCATTAAAGCTCAGATTCGGGACCACTCGATGAGCATTCCGGTTCCGGAAAACACGGCTCGCCACGGTATTCCGAACGCCTGCAACAATTGCCACAAAGACCGCGACGCCCAGTGGGCGCTGGCAGCGATGACGAAATGGTGGGGCGACCAGTCGCGGCGCAAATTGATCCGCCGCGCCGATGCGTTCGCGGCCGCACGGCAGGGTGATACCGGCACTATTCCGGCGTTATTAGAGATTTTCCAGACGCCAGGCGAAGGTCCACTGCCACGAGCCAATGCGGTGGGATATCTGGCCCGATTCGGCAGCGACCCGCGCGTGTTTCCGGCCATGGAGCAGGCTCTCAAAGATCCCGAACCGCTGGTGCGGGCGGTAGCGGCCGCGCGCATGATGCCGGGGCAGTTCGAGCGGACGGAGGCAACCGAGTCTTTGGTTCACGCGCTGGGCGATTCGTCGGCCATCGTTCGCATTGGCGCTGTTACCACCCTGGTGAGCATGGGCGTTCGCGAGTTGCCGGGCGAGGATGGCGTGCGCTTCGGAAAAGCCCGCGAGCTTTTTCTGGCGCGGGCCGCGCTCGGCTCCGACGATGCCGAACAGCAGAGCGCCCTGGGGACGTTCTTTCTCCTTACCGCCGCCCCGGACGATGCCGTGCGCGCGTTTGAAAACAGCCTGCGTATCGACCCGAGCTTTCCCGCCCAGTATTTACTTGCCGGGGCCTTCGCTGAAAAGAACGACCTGGCCCAGGCCAGCAAGATCCTGCTCGCCATCCCTCCCGGCGACCCGCAGTACGACAAGTCTCAGCGCCTGCTGCACGTCATCGCGGCGCGAACGCAGGCGCACTAAATATTCGGTTTCAGTCGGGTATTCGGCGACCGCTCCTTGACAGTCGCGGCTCTGACTCAAACATTCGATCCTGATGCCAAAATGCTCGAGTTTGTGAGGGGGCTGCGGGTCGGAGCCGGTGCCTTTACGAGTTGCCCAGAAACAAGACGTGTACGTATGTGCCTAGCCGTACGTTGAAGGCCAGATAATAACCAGGCGCGTCCGGATCTTCGTAAATGACGATGTTGTCGGAATCCCATAGCCAGCCGCTGCAATAGCCGACGTCGACCGGAGCGACCGAGAAGTAGAATCCGTTGAACCAGAAGCGCGACGGATCGCCTCCCGCCAGGCGAAACACGTGGCTGGGACCGAAGCCGGCGGTGAAATGGCCGTGCTCCCAGGGGTGGTCCAAGTGATACCGCGGGTCGTTCGGCCCGGTGCGCCCCACCCATTTATTGCCATCCACGTGGGGAGCGTCCGGGTGCCCGGGCTTCTCGTGGTTGAACTGCGCGGGAGCCGCAGCCGTATTGTGCGTAGGCGCCGGGCCCTTGGCGGGAGGCTTCGAAGGAGTGAATCCGTGAGCGGGGCCACCATGCTCTTGGCCACGCTCCTGCGCGTATGCGGCGCCGAATGCTGCGAGCGTGAGGACAGTGAATAAGCCGACGGCGTTTCTCATAGGCCTTGATCTTATCCCATCTGCCGCATTCTCTTCCATACACTGCGAATCGGCTCGCCGAACCAACGGTATGACAGCGCACAATAACCGGCGCCCCGCCAGTTTGCGGCTGGCCGTCGCTTGTGCGGCGAGGCGTTTCGTTGTAAGGTAGCAAAGAAAAGGCGAAAATGGAAATCAATCTTTCTCTCGGCTTTCCGGAGTTTACCGAGGAGATCTCGCACCGTTCCCGGCCGTCGCTCGAGGCGGTAGTGGCGCAATTTCGCTCCGCTCACCTGGAGCCCGATTCCCCGGTGCGGGCGGTCCACCACCAGCAGGCCGCCGACGGAGTCTACGCTGAGATGCCGGCCGCGATCGACGCGCGCTTGCGCACAGCGTTGGAAAAACGCGGTATCGCCCGGCTCTATTCGCATCAGGCCGAGGCGTTCGAGCGCATTGAAACCGGCCGGAACGTGGTGATCGTCACGCCGACGGCTAGCGGCAAAACTCTGTGCTACAACCTGCCGGTCTGGAACCGGCTGATGCGCGACCCGGACGCTCGGGCTATGTACCTGTTCCCCACCAAGGCTTTGGCGGAGGACCAGTTGCACGAGTTCGAGCGCGCGGTGGAAGAAATGGGCGCCGACATCCGCGCGTTCACTTACGATGGCGATACTCCTCAAGACGCGCGCAAAGCCATTCGCCAACGAGCCAACGTGGTACTGACCAACCCGGACATGCTGCATTCCGGCATTCTGCCGCATCATACCCGCTGGGCGCGTTACTTCGAAAGCCTGCGCTATATCGTAATCGACGAGTTACATTACTACCGCGGAGTCTATGGCAGTCACCTGGCGAATCTGCTGCGCCGGCTGCGGCGAATCTGCGAGTTCTACCATTCCAAGCCGCAATTCATATGCTGCTCCGCCACCATCGCCAACCCGCGCGAGCTGGCCGAAGCCGTCGCCGCCGAAGAGTTCGACCTGGTGGAGCGCAACGGAGCGCCGCGCGGCGAAAAGTTCTTCATCTTCTACAATCCGCCGGTGGTCAATCGCCAGCTCGGAATCCGGCGCAGCTATATCAACGAAACCCGCCGCGTGGCGATGGAGTTTCTGGAGCGGAATCTGCAAACTCTGGTTTTCGCCAACAGCCGGCTGGCGACCGAGTTACTGGTGACTTACCTGAAAGACGCGCAGGACCGGGGCCGCATTCCAACCGAAACCGTGCGCGGCTATCGCGGCGGTTATCTGCCCAAGGAGCGCCGCGACATCGAGCGGCGCCTGCGCGAGGGGCAAATCCGGGCCGTGGTGGCGACCAACGCCTTGGAGTTGGGGATCGACATCGGCTCGCTCGACGCCGTGGTGATGGCGGGATACCCCGGCACCATCGCCTCGAGCTGGCAGCGCGCCGGCCGCGCCGGCAGGCGCCAGGGAACGTCGGCCGCGGTCCTGGTAGCCTCCAGCGCGCCGCTCGATCAATATATCGTCGAACACCCCGATTATTTCTTCGGCCGCTCGCCGGAGCACGCTTACGTCAATCCCGACAACCTGGAAATTCTGCTGGCGCACTTGAAGTGCGCGGCGTTCGAGCTGCCCATCCGCGAGGGCGAAAAGTTCGGGCGGCACGACACGGGCGAGATCTGCGCGTACCTGGAAGAAGCCGGGTTTCTGCACCGCTCGTCCGGCGCCTGGCACTGGACCAGCGATTCTTATCCGGCCGATGCTACCAGCTTGCGCTCGGTATCGAGCGATAACTTCGTGGTGGTGGATATTACCGGAGAAGCGCAAGTTATCGCCGATGTTTCCTTCACCACTGCACTTACTACTCTCCACGAAAAGGCCATTTATCTGCACGAAGCGCGCCAGTATCACGTGGAACGCTTCGATTACCGGGAACGCAAGGCGTATGTGAAACAGGTCGATTGCGACTATTACACCGACGCCATCGATTATACGCAGGTGAAGGCGCTCGAGGAGTTCGCCTCCGATGCTTTTCCTTCGGGTGTGCGCAGAGTTCATGGAGATGTGCGCGTGAACCGGCAGATCGTGGGGTTCAAGAAGATCAAGTTCTACACCAACGAGAACGTCGGCGCGGGGAAGCTGAATATGCCCGAGCACGAGATGCACACCACGGCTTTCTGGCTGCACTTTCCGGCGGCATTCCTGGCGCGTCTGGCCGGCGATTACTCTGCGGAAGAAAGGCAGAGCGGCATCGCCGGACTAGGCGCCGCGCTGCGCACTGTAGCTTCGTTGCTGATGATGTGCGATCCGCGGGACCTGGGAGTCGCATGTAGCGAACAGGATGCCGGCAGCCTGGAAGCGTTCGAGCCTAACTTGTATTTGTATGACGCTTATCCCGGCGGCGTAGGCATGAGTGCGCCGCTGTATAGGCTGTCACCGCGGCTGCTGACTCAGACCGTGGAGTTATTGGCGTCCTGCCCGTGCGACAACGGCTGTCCGTCTTGCGTCGGTCCGGTGGGCGAAGTAGGAGCGCGCGGCAAGGAAGTGGCCAAGCGGATTCTGGCGGAGCTGCTGGGGAGCCTTCAGGAGTCAGCCGTCAGCGATCAGCTAGCTGAAAGCTGACCGCTGAAAGCTGACCGCTTCCGTTCAGTTATACGCCGCATTGATCTGGACCGTCACCGCCGCGAATTGGTACCCGAAATCCAGGCCCGAGGCGGTAAACGCCTGCGGGTTTGTGGAGTTTTCGACGGTCAGAGTCCCCGTTCCCACAGGCAATGCCTGCAACACGTATGACGGAATGGCGAATTGCTGCGCGCTGGCCGGAGCGTTGCACACGAAGCCGACGCTGAGGTATTGCCCCGCGACTGTGGCCGACGAAGATCCGCTAATCTCGACATAGGTTCCCGAGGCGCCTCCCGACCAGGTAATCGTGGCCCCCTGCGCCCGAGTTATCGTACCGAGCGAGCCCGAATTGGTCCAAGTGATCGGATTGGTGAAATTGACGCTGGTGCTGAATTTGCCGACGGTCTGCCCAACGGTCTGCCCGCCCGTGCCTGTGAAGGTAAACGATCCTCCCGCGGCGGGAATGAAACCCGCCGGCAGAGAGAGGGTCTCATAGATACCTAAATAGCCGGGAATTGTGGACAGAGTCTGGGTTGTTCCGGCAGGACCCGTCACGGTGATCGTGCCGGCGTCCAAGCCCGTGATGGTGGGAAGGGTGCCGCTTCCGGTGGGAGTGGTGCTTGCGGCATTCACCACGCAACTGCCGAGCGAGGTATAGCCGGAGCTGGCGGTGCCGGCGAACTGGACGCCCGAGATACTCTCAAAGAGACCAAGGGCAGATTCGGTGGTGGTTGGCGACGAGCTAGCTCCCGTTCCCGGCTGCGTCGACTCCTCGAGGGCGAGATAGCCAAAATTCAGGGTGCTCTTTCCGCTTAGTGTCTGGATGATGCTTCCAGTGATGCCGAAGGTGGCATCGCTACACGCGCCGCCTCCCGAAGCAATCGGAATCGTGATCGAATTGCTGGGTATGTTCGTGCTGCCGGTCACCGCCACTACCGAGACATTGCAGCCGGTTGGCACATTCGTCGGAATCGTGACGTCGATCTGGTCCACGCCCGGATATTGCGAACGCCCGCGGTATAGAATCGTGGCCGGAACCCCGCCGATATAAACCTGCATCGGAATATTGGTGAGATTGTCCTGCTGAAGGGGATAAACGCGGTCGCTATTCGCCGTATCGGCGCCGACTCCGGACCCCCAGAAGACTACGGTTTGGCCAGGCTTGGCCGAATTGGTTCCGACCAGCACGGCGCCGGTCGTGTTGTCCGTGACCACACCCTCGCCGGTACCTGTTCCGAAAAGCGTATCCAGTCCCAATGCGCTGGCGACCACTTGAATCGGCGCCGGGGAGCTCTTTAGCGATCCGTTGGTTACCGTGATCGTCCCCGCGCCCGTGGGTGTGTTGGACGGGAGAACCAGACCGAGCTGCGTGGGAGAAGTGTAGTAAATCGCCGGCTGGACGGTGCTGCCCGCGACTGTCACCGAAACGCTGGTGTCGTTCAACGTGAGCAGCAGGCCGGGCGAGGCGCTCGATTGCAGCGAGGAAAGCGGCTGGCTGCTCAAGTTGGTGCCCTTGACGATGAACAGGCTGCCTGGCGCAATTCCGTAATTGGGAAGACCAGGCAGGAGGTAGCTATAGTTGTTCTGGAGCTGGGTGATGGTGGGAGTGGTCGAACCAGCGCCGGATCCGCCTGTCGTAATCGAACCGGCGCCGCTGAAGCTCACCTGGAGGCTCGATTGCAGAACCGACCCTGTGGATGTGCCGAACAGGCTAAGGAAAGAGCCGGTGGCACCGGCATAGCTCCCTGTTCCTCCGGTAACCGTCGCCGACCCGGACCCGCTGGTCGCCGTACCGGTAAACAGCGACGCCGGCATGGTAAGCGTCCCCGTGATCGTCCCATTCGACAGTGTGATCGTGAACGGCACGCTTATGCTTGCCGAGGTAGAGCCTAGGCTCGCGACGGGAACCGACACGCTAAAGGTCCCGCTTCCTATGCCGCTGAGCGTGGCTGTGCCATTAGCGGTCAAGTTCGTCGCCAGAGATACGGCTGCATTCACCGTAAGCGTTGTCTGTGTTGTAGTCTGCGCATTCGCCATGGCTCCCATCAAAACCGCCAGGGCACAAGTCTTCGTGATCTTCTTCATCTTTTGTAATCTCCTCCGATAAAGCACACGCTCCGGAAAATACCATGGAAAACGGCTCAACGAAACGACGTTTCGTACGGAATCTCACATCGCCGCGTGAACGCCACGGGATTTCCCCCTTCAGCGCTGGCTCAAACCGCCGTCGACGGCGAGAACCTGCCCGGTGATAAATTCCGAAGCTCTCAAATAATACACCACGGCGTCGGCAACTTCCTCGGGTTTTCCCCCGCGCCGCGCCGGAGTGAGCTCGATCAGGCGTTTGCCGCGTTCATCGATGTCGTCGAACGGGATCACTCCTGGAGCCACGGAGTTCACGCTGATTTTGGGCGCCCACGCCAGGGCCAGGGCACGCGTCAACATGATCACACCGGCTTTCGACGCGCAGTAGTGGGCGTGTTCGCGCCACGGCCGGATGCCTCCCAAAGAGCTGATGTTGACGATGCGCCCGCCGCCCGAAGCCAGCATAAGACGGGCCGCCTGCTGGCAGCAAAAAAACGTGGCTTTCAGGTTCACCGAATGAATGAAGTCCCAATCCCGTTCGGTGATTTCGAGCGGATCGAAGCGGGTGAAGCGGGCGGCGTTATTCACCAGGCCATCGAGCCGGCCCAGACGTTCGCCGGCCTGGCGAAACATGGCCTCGATTTCCGCCACGCTCTCCAGATTGGCGCGGAACAATTCGGCCCCGCCGGCGTCCGCGGCCGTGCGGCGCGCTTCGGCCTCGGACGAATGGTAATGGATGGCGACGCGCGCTCCCTCTTCCCACAGGCGAAGCGCGATGGCGCGGCCGATGCGCTTGGCCGCGCCCGTCACCAGAATCGTTTTGCCTTGCAGGCCGTTCGCCATGGCGCTCCTAAGAAGCTGTCAGCCGTCAGCGATCAGCGGTCAGCACCGTGTGCGGCTGAAAGCTGATTGCTGACCGCTGACAGCTCCTTCTTACCCCGCCGGCTCCCAGTGCACTTCGATTTCGTCCGGGTCCACGCCTTTCGGTTCCGGCGCCGGCAACCGGCCGCTGAAATGCGCCCAAGCCCAGAATATCGCGGTCGACGAGCTAAGCGCGCCCGCTACCGCGCCGATCAACCGCGGGCTCCAGTATTCGGTGGCCCAACCCGCCGCGGTCATCGACATCATCATCACCGACCACTGTATCGATTCGATGGTGGAAAATACCCGGCCGCGAAATTCGTCCGGCACGATACGCAGCAACTGCGACATGTTGAGCACCGAGCTCACCCCCACTCCCGCCCGCGACAACGCAATGAACAAAAGAGCCCAGCCGAACGTCGGCGCCTGGCTGAACAGAATGTAGGAGCCGCCATGCACGATGTAGCAGGCCGCGATGGTGAATTTGTACTGGCGAAAGCTCAAACGCCGGCCAATCCGGTAACCCAGCGCGCCGCCCGCCAATAGACCGATACCGGCGAAACCCCACACGGTTCCGATGCCGCTCGGGCCGCGCTGAAACACGATCTCGCCGAAGATCGAAAACAGAATCTGCGCCGCGCCTCCGCCGGTGGCCCAGCCCACGCTGACCAGCAGCAGCCCCATCACCAGCGGGATGCCGCGCATGTAGCGCAGGCCTTCGGCGTATTCGTGCCACGGCCGCACCACTTCGGCTTCGGTGATGGCGCGGCGCGCCGGCTGAAATCCGCGCCCCGGCCGGAAGAGACGGGAAATGCAGAACGCCGAAACCAGAAACGAAAGCGAATTGCCGACGAAGGCCCACCGATAGCCGAATTGGCCTACGCTCGCGCCGCCGAGGAAGGTACCGATGACCAGCGTAGTCCATTGCGTAGTCTGGGTGAGCGAGTTGGCCGTGTGCAGCTCCTCGCGAGTGGCAATGGTGGGCAGAATGGCGGCGCGTCCGGCGGTGAAAAACGGAGAAGCGCCCATCAGCAACGCGCTCAACAGGTACCAGAGCCAGGTGTGACCGCGGTGCACGGTGAAGATGAATAGGAGCGCCACCACGGCCCGCGTCAGGTCGCTCGCGATCATGACGCGCTTGCGGTCGATCCGGTCAAGCACCACCCCCGCGGCGGGGCCGACCAACATGGCGGGGATGGCCCGCGCCAGCATGATCCCGCTCACCACCAGCCCCGATTTGGTGGTGGCCAGCGCCAGGCTGAATACGGCGATGTTATTGAAATGGTCGCCGATCTCGCTGACGATCTGCCCGATCCAGGTATTGCGGTAATTGCGGTTCGACCGCAGCAGGGAAACAAAGGCGTTCAACCCACGGTCTCCTCGCCCACCGTGATGCTCGCAAGAAAATCGCGATCGAGCGCATAGCCGAAACCGGGTTCATCCCGCAAGGCGATAGTGCCTTGAGGGGTGGTCTCCACCGCCGGCTGGATGATGTCGCGCTTCCAGTAGCGGCGGCTGGCGGAAACGTCCCCCGGTAGAACGAAGTTCGCGAGCGAAGCCAGCGCCACGTTATGCGCGCGCCCCACGCCGGCTTCGAGCATGCCTCCGCACCATACCGGGATGTTGGCCGCCTGCGCCACGTCGTGCAAGCGCTTGGCTTCGCCGAAGCCGCCCACCCTTCCCAGTTTGATATTGATGATGCCGCAGGCGCGCAGCCGGATGGCCTGCTGGGCGTGGTGCGCCGAGCGGATGCATTCGTCCAGGCATATCGGTGTCTCGAGCAGCCCCTGCAACTGCGCGTGGTCGATAATGTCGTCGTGCGCCAGCGGCTGTTCGATCATCATCAGGTAGAATTCATCGAGCTTCCTCAGGTGCTCGGCGTCCGCCAAGGTATAGGCCGAATTCGCATCCGCCATCAGCCGGATGGAGGGAAACCTCTCCCGCACGCGCCGCACCACGTTCACGTCCCAACCCGGCTTGATCTTGATCTTGATGCGCTGATAGCCGGCTTCCAATTCTCTCTCGATGAGCGCCAATAGCTCGTCCACGGAATTCTGAATGCCGATCGAGACGCCGCACGGAATTTCCCGCCGCGCGCCGCCGCCGATCTTCTGCCACAGCGGAACCCCCTCCTGCCGCGCCTCCAGGTCCCAAATGGCGGTATCGAGGCCTCCGCGCGCCATGTTGTGGCCGCGGATGTGCGCCGTCAGAGGGTAGACGTCCTCGGCGCTCGCAATCTCCCGCCCCAACACACGCGGGATGGCATAATCGCGCAGAATCATCCATGCCGATTCGGTCCACTCCTCGTTGTAAAACGGGTTCTCCCCAGCGGTCACCTCGCCCCATCCCGACAGGCCTTGGCTCAACACCTCCACCAGCACGATGTCCCGTTGGTAGGTGCGGCCGAAGCTGGTTTCGAAAAAGTGCACCAGAGGCATGCGGATCCGGCGCAGCGTCACGCGTTCGATTTTCATTCCCATGGCCTCAACAGATAGCTCGATTCCCGGCGCCCGCGTTCGAAGCCGGTTACCGCCAGGCCGCGCGCGAACGCAGCTTGAAACTTCTCCGCATTGACGCGCTGAATCTCGCGCGCCCGCGCGCTCTCTTCCACACGGAGGCGCGCGATATCGGCGGGATAGGCGATTCGCTCGGTGGGGGTTTCCTCGCGCGGCGCGCGCGCCAAAATGCCGTGGACGCGCTCGGTATCGATCCACCATTCGGCGTAGCAGCGGTCGGTCGGCAGGCCCCCGTGTAAAGGGCTGCCGGTGATGCCATACTGGTTTTCCGCGTAGCGCCGCACGATGGCCCCCAGGCGCTCGATATTGAAATACGCGTTCTTCAGCTCCAGCGGATCGAAAGTCCATTCGACCAGCGGAATTCCGCGCTCCAGCGCGTCCTCCCGCTGCCGCAGCTTGAGCTCACGCCCCACTCCCCGGTCGCGGTATCCGGGCTGAACGCCCAGCATGTGGCTGTGCAAATACGGCCGAGGCCCGGGTTTGATGCCCGGAATAGCGGCGAGAAACGCGATCATCTCGTCCCCGTCAAAAGCGCCGAAGACCTGCCCGCCCACCCGCGTGGCTACCACCATGAAGCGCAGCGGCAGAAGATCGGTTTCGTCGAACCCCCAAATCTCCCGCTGCAATCGCACTACGTGCTCGTATTCGGCGAGCTGGGTCAATCGCCGGATTTCGATTGCCGTTTCGCTTGCTGCCAAAGTCGCTCCATTTCCTCGATATTCGAATCTTCGAGCTTCTTGCCGCCTTCCGCCAGCGTCCGCTCGATGTAGGCGAAGCGGGCGCGGAACTTGGCGTTGGTGCGGCGCAGCGCCTGCTCGGGATCCACCTTCACGAAGCGCGCCAGGTTCACCAGGACGAACAGCAGATCGCCCAGTTCGTCTTCGATGGCCGGATGCGACCCAGCGCGCCGCGCCGCCTCCAGTTCGCCCAGCTCTTCATGAAGCTTTTCGAGCACCTGCCGGGCGTCTTCCCAATCGAAACCCACGCTGGCTGCGCGAGAGGTGATCTGCTGGGCCTCCACCAGCGCAGGCATGGCGCGCGGCACGCCGTCCAACAGCCCGTCCGCCGATCGCTCGTCTTCGCCTTCCGTTTGGCGCCTGGATTCTTTCTCGGCCGCTTTCACCTCGCCCCAGATCCGCTTGACATCGTCCGCGTTGCGCGCCGATTCCTCGCCAAACACGTGCGGATGCCGCCGCACCAGCTTGCCATTGATCGCGTCGAGCGCATCCTCGATCGTAAACCGTCCCTGCTCGGCGGCCATTTGCGCGTAGAACACGGCTTGGAGCATGAAGTCGCCCAGCTCTTCGGCCAGCTCCGGCCAGGCGCGCCGGTCGATGGCGTCCAGAACTTCGTAGGTTTCCTCCAGGGTATAAGGCTTGATGGAATCGAAGCTCTGTTCGCGGTCCCAGGGGCAGCCGTCCGGCCCCCGCAACCGCGCCATAATGGCGACCAATCTTTGGAATTTCTCTCCCGCTGCGCCGATATCTTCAATTTATCACGCGGCCTTGCCCGCGCGTGCCGCCACGCGCTCGCGAAGGATTCTCGTTCAGAGCGGCGACAAACGCCTCCACGTCCAGGGCTTCCGTCCCCGGCGCCAGTGCCCGCATGGGCGGAGCCGAGAGGGACGCGCGATGCACCAGGCTCACTCTCACTTCCTTTCGCCCGATGGCGCGATGCAAAGCTTGTAACGGCCGAGCCATCGACGGCCGGACGGTTTTCGACGCTTTCGCTTCAACCATCCACAAGCCGCCCTGGGTATCCGGAAATAGAAAATCGACCTCCAGCCCCTGTTGGTCGCGAAAATAGTACAGCTCCTTGCGGCGCGCCTGGTTGATCTGGCTCTTCAAGATTTCCGCCGCCACGAATCCCTCAAACAAAGCGCCCAGGAAAGGCGACCGCTCCAATTCGGCCTGGGTCGCGATTCCGAGCAGGTAGCACGCCAGCCCCGAGTCGCCCAAATAGACCTTGGGCGACTTGATCAGGCGTTTACCGAAATTCTCGAAATAAGGCGGCACCAGGATAATCTGCCCGGTGATCTCGAGCACGTGCAGCCAGTCTCCCACGGTCGGCACCGAGATTCCCAGCGGCGCTGCCAGGTCGGTCTTGTTGAGGATCTGCCCGTGACGGCTGGCGAGCAGGGCCAGGAAACGCCGGAAGGTGACGAGGTCGCGAACGCCCGTGACGGCGCGCACGTCGCGCTCCAGGTAGGTCTGAATGTAAGAGCTGAACCACAGCGCCCGGCCGCGGGGATGGGCCAGCACTTCCGGATAGCCCCCCGGCAAAATGCCGGCGCGATTCGTCTCGGCGAGGCTGAACGGCAGCAACTGCAGCATAGCCGCGCGCCCAGCCATGGATTCGCTCGCCCCTCGCATTAGTGGCGCTTCCTGAGACCCTGTAAACAGCCATCGGCCCTTTTCCCGCGGGTGCTCGTCAATCCGGGTGCGGACGTAGGCGAACAGTTCCGGCACGTTTTGAATCTCGTCAAACAGCACCTGGCGGCGAAGCTCCTCCAGCAAGCCTCTGGGATCGGCGCGCGCGCGCGACTGGACGTCCGGATCTTGCAGCAGCACATATACCGCGCCCGGGAACGTGTGCCGCAGCAGGGTGGTCTTTCCCGCCCGGCGGGGGCCGGTTACAACCACGGCGGAGAATTTGCGGGCCGCCTCCAGAACCGCCGGCGAGAGAGCCCTTTGGACAAATCGCATATATGAGTATTCTAAACTATCAACTTAAATTACTCAAATTCCGATTAGACAATAAATTGAGGAATTTAAACCGTGAGTTTAAATAACTCAAAACCGCATGGTGACTCGATCCAGCTTTTCCCGCCGCCGCGGCGGGGCCATGAACGGGTATGCGCCGCGGGCTGTATAATAACTCCGAATGGATTCGCCGGGGACGCGCTCCCGGCGAGCCGTATCGATTGTGGACCGACTCAAGTTGACGCCGCCAAAACTTTCCCGCCGGGCGATAGTCCTGGCCGATTGCTTGCTCGTTTTTCTCTTCGCGGCGGCGCTCATCCGCCCCTACTTCAAAGCCAAGTACCTGGATAAGTGGGAGTCCATCGAAAGCACCTTCATCAGCGACGCGCGTTTCCTCAGCGCTCATTGGCCGCACCCGCAATGGCAGCCTCTCTGGTATTGCGGCACGCGCTTCGATTACATCTACCCGCCGGCCTTGCGCTACGGCACGGCAATCGTCTCCAAACTTACCGGCTTCTGGCCCGTGAAAGCGTATCACTTCTACGTTTCGTTGTCCTATGCGTTCGGCATTGCCGGCGTCTACCTGCTGGTGCGGGTTGCGAGCAAATCCCGGGCGACGGCGGCGTGGAGCGCGGCTGGCGCGGCGCTCATGTCTCCCTGCTTTCTGTTGCTGCCGAATTTCCGCAACGATGCCTGGAAGCTCCTCCCGTTGCGTCTCGGGGTGCTGGTCAAGTACGGGGAAGGGCCGCACATGACGGCCCTGGCCTGGGCCGGTTTCGCTCTCGCCTGCGCCTGGGTCGCGCTGGAAACGCGCAACCGCTGGGCCCTCGCTCTGGCAGCTGCCGCATGCGCCGCGGTAGCGTCGAATAATTTTTACGGCGCCATCGCCCTTGCCATCTTCTACCTCATTCTGGTCTGGTCGTTCTGGATCACGAAGCTGGACAAACGCATTTTTCTACCCGCGGCGGCCATCCCCGTTCTGGCCTACGGCCTTACCGCTTTTTGGCTGGTGCCTTCGTATTTCAAAGTTACCGGAGCGAACATGCGCTACGTCTCGCGTAGCGGCAACACCTGGTCGGCCTGGGTCGCGCTGGCGGTCGCCGCGGCCTTTCTCGTGGTCAGCAGCCGCCTGGCGCACGGCAAGCCTGCGCGTACCTGGCCGGTGTTCGCAGCCGGCTCGGTAATTTTTTTCTCGCTCGACGTGGTCGGCAATTACTATTTCGATTTCCGCGTCTCCGGCGAACCGTTGCGCCTCGCGCCGGAGCTCGACCTCGCCTACATTCTCGGCGCGGCGGCCCTGCTCGGCTGGCTCTGGTCGCGGGGCGGACGTCTGCCGCGCCTGGCCGTTGCGGCGGTGCTTGCGCTGTCGTTCTATACTGCGCGCGGCTACGTGCGGCACGCCTGGCAAATGTTCCCGCGCTCGCCGGATTATCAGTCCAGAGTCGAATATCGCGTGACCGGCTGGCTTGCCGCCAACATGCCCAGTTCCCGTATCTACGCCGACGGTTCCGTGCGTTTCTGGTTCGACGCCTGGCACGATCTGGCGCAGCCCGGCGGCGGTTCGGAACAGGGCCTGCTAAACGGCTTGGTGGAACCCGCCCAGTGGGAGATTAACCTCGGTCCCAAACCCGCACCCACGGTCCTTTGGCTTCAGGCCCTAGGCGTTGACGCCATCTACATCCCCGACCGGCGCTCCCAGGAAATTTTTAAGGATATCCAATATCCTGGAAAGCTCGATCGCATTCTGCCCGTCGTCTACGACGACCACCAGGGCGATGCCATCTACCGCGTGCCCCGCCGCTATGCCGCCCGCGCCCGCGTGGTCGACACCGCCCGCCTCAATGAGGCCCGCCCACCGGCCTTCAACGACGATGTGGAACACCTCGGAGCTTATGTCGACGTGCTGGAGAAAGGCCCCGACGCCCCGGTCACCGTCACCCGCCCCACCACCGACCTGATCCTGCTCGCTGCCCATATCGAGCCACATCAATCCCTGGTCGTTCAGGAAAGCTACGATCCGGCCTGGCAGGCGTGGGCCGGCGGGCGCCGGCTTGCCGTTCGCAAAGACGCCCTCGGCATGATGGCCATCGACCCGCCCCCCGGCGACCTCCAATTGCGGCTCGAATTTGTCACTCCGCTCGAGAACCGCATCGGCCTCATCGCGACGCTAATTGCGATCGCCATTCTAGCGGCTCTCGTCGTTCTCGACCGGCGCGCCGCGCGGTGCTCCCGCTTGGCCGCTTTGAAGGAAGCATCTACGAAACCTTGTCTGACGTAGCTTACCCACCGAAGATCTGTGAAAAAGATCACAGGGAGCTGGTTGGCGGGTGCGGCTAAGCGTGGATTCGGGAGCACCTTAGGACTGCAGGTACTCGATCGAGTGCATCCGAACGGCGGACACCAGCCGACTGCCTGTCCTCCGCCTCTCCACCCGTTACAGCTCGATTGCACTGCTAAGATGGAAACGTGGATGCGAACGAAGCGACAACCGAGCAGGCCGAGGCGCCGCAGCCGGAACCGAGTCCCGCCTGGCGTCGGGTATTGCTGGCGCGCCATCCCAAGCGGCCCCATTCGCTCGACTACATCGAGCGCATCTTCACGGATTTTCAGGAGATTCATGGCGACCGCGCCTTCGGCGACGATGCCGCGATCGTGGCCGGTATGGCCCGGTTCGAGGATGCCCCTATCGCCGTCGTAGCCGAGCAAAAAGGCCGCGACACCAAGCAGAGGATGTACCGCAACTTCGGCATGCCGAAGCCCGAAGGCTACCGCAAGGGTCTTCGGGTAATGCAGTTGGCAGCCAAGTTCGGGCGGCCGATCGTTACCCTGCTCGATACCCCGGGCGCTTATCCCGGAATCGACGCCGAAGAGCGCGGCCAGGCCGAAGCCATCGCGCACAACCTGCGGGAGATGGCGCGCCTGGCGGTTCCGGTCATCGCGGTTTGCATTGGGGAAGGCGGTTCCGGAGGCGCGCTCGCCCTGGGCGTCGGCAACGTGGTTCTAATGCTCGAAAACGCCGTCTACAGCGTCATTTCGCCGGAAAGCTGCGCATCCATTATTTACCGCGATTCCGGCAAGGCCGAAAGTGCCGCGGCTTCCCTTCGTCTGACGGCCGAAGACCTGCTCCAGCTTGGCCTGGTCGACCATATCGTGCCTGAGCCGGCCGGCGGCGCGCAGGAAGACCCGGCCCTGGCGGCCGAGAATCTGCGGCTGCACCTGCGGCGTCACCTTACCGAGCTGAATGCCATGAAAGGCCCCGAGTTGGTTTCCCACCGCTACGAGAAGTTCCGCAAGATGGGCAATTACTTCGCGTAGACGGCTGCGCGGCGGAATTCGCGGCGTACCGCTACCGGTGCGCTCGATTTTGTAGGGCGGACCCCCTGGTCCGCGGCCGACCCCCCCGGTCGGCCTTTCCCCCACGTGGAGTAGGCTTTTCCCTGCGCGATTCCCTGCTAATCTTTCCCCTTTTCGCGCGTCTTTACTATGAGGTTGGCGTGTATCGAGACAGAGGACGGAAACGGAAGCAAACCGGCGCCCGGCCAGCTACAATAAGATTTGAACTCCATCCTGCCCGGTTGCGTAAGCGAGTGATAGGGATTACGTCGTGAAAACCAAGTGGAAGATTATCATCACCATAGGTGTTGTGTTGGTCGGCGCCGCCGGCGTCTACGCCAGCACGGTCTACAGTAAGCGAGGCGTGGTCACGGTGCAGACCGGGCGCGTCGTCCGCCAGGATCTGACCAGTCTGGTGACTGCGTCGGGTGAAATCAAGCCCAAAAACTATATCAACATCGGCGCCAACGCCATGGGC